>VOFJ01000292.1_pt1 | contig 32000 bp, 67 predicted proteins | sample 5384081 | NCBI WGS metagenome assembly VOFJ01 (sample SAMN12384729, study PRJNA508395) | human gut metagenome | isolation source: healthy gut I | host: Homo sapiens | reverse complement strand
TTTTCCAAAAATCAGTGCCATCGAGATTCCCATAATAATTCCGCCGAAATAAAGTGCTATCATTACCAGTGCACCGTATTTCGGGGAAAAAGGCAGCTGTAAAGAAAGCATAAATAGGAAGCTTTTGCCGAACAGCTCATAAAAGGAGTAAGGAGGATCGTCATCTTACGGTCACGCTCTGAGGGCAGGGTTCTGCTTGCCATAACGCCGGGAACTGTGCAGCCAAAGCCTACAAGCATTGGGACAATGCTTCGTCCGGACAGACCGATCTTTCGAAGCAGCTTATCCATTACAAAAGCAACTCTGGCCATATATCCACTGTCTTCCAGAAAGTGACAGGAAGAAAAAACAGGGTGACGATAATCGGCAGAAAGCTGAGCACACTTCCAACTCCATTGAAAATACCGTCAATTACAAGAGAATGAAGCACATTATTTACGTTCCATGCAGTCATTGCCTGATCCACCACTGCAGTCAGCCAGGTAATTCCCATATCCAGAAGATCTGAAAGTCCCTTTCCGATCACGCCAAAGGTCAGCCAGAAAACAAGCGCCATAATACCTGCGAAGCATGGAATGGCTGTATATTTGCCTGTAAGTATTTTTATCCATCTTCTGACTGCGCAGATGCTCCTTGCTTTCATGAGGCTTAATCACGGTCTCAGCGCAGACTTTTTCAATAAAGTCAAAGCGCATATGGGCAATCGCCGCGGACCGGTCCGCCCACGCTCCGTCTCCATCTGCTTTACAATATGCTCCAGGCTGTCTTTTCATTCTCATCCAGCTTGAGCTGTTCCAGGATCAGTTCATCCCCTTCCGCAAGCTTACTGGCTGCAAAACGCACCGGAATATCCGCCTGCTGTGCATGATCTTCAATGAGATGCATAATTCCATGAAGACATCTGTGAACGGCTCCGCCGTCATCGTTTGCATCACAGAAATCCAGCCGCTTTGGTTTTTCCCGATATTTTGCCACATGGATCGCATGGGCTACCAGTTCATCGATTCCCTCATTTTTTCGCTGCTGAAATAGGTACTACAGGAATTCCAAGCGCCTCTTCCATCTGGTTCACACGTACAGAACCGCCATTCTGCCTTACCTCGTCCATCATATTCAATGCCAGGACCATAGGAACATCCAGTTCCATCAGCTGCATGGTAAGATACAGATTTCGCTCAATATTTGTTGCATCCACAATATTGATAATTCCTTTTGATGCTGTTCCAGAATAAAGCTTCTGGTTACGATTTCCTCGCTGGTATAGGGGGACATGGAATAAATTCCCGGCAGGTCTGTCACCAGAGTATTCTTTTTTTCCCACGGATAATACCATCCTTGCGGTCTACAGTAACTCCCGGAAAGTTGCCTACATGCTGACTGGAGCCGGTTAACTGATTAAACAGGGTTGTTTTACCGCAGTTCTGGTTTCCTGCCAGCGCAAAGGTAAGAAGCTCACTGTCGGGAAGGGGATGTTCATCTGCTTTTCATGATATTTACCGCCCTCGCCCAGACCTGGATGAGGAATCGCCCTGACACGGCTGCCTCGTTTCTGTTCTTTTCATCCCTTACATTATCAATCTGAATCTGGGCAGCATCTGCAAGACGCAGGGTCAGCTCATAGCTATGTATCCTGACTTCAACAGGGTCACCCATAGGTGCATATTTTACCATGGTCACGTCCGCCATGGGAATGATTCCCATATCCAGGAAATGCTGCCGCAGGGCACCCTCTCCTCCTACTACTGTAACTGTGGCGGTTTTCCCGATGGGAAGGTCTTTTAATGTCATATGTACTTGTCCTCTTTTCCCATATGTAAGATTTTTTGCTGCTGTTCAAAACTACGCAGCAACCATTTTTGATAAAATTCGTCTTCTAATGATAAATTTTATCATTAATGTTACAGGAGTTAGTTTATTCTAATATTGTCAGGATGTCAATATTATTGAGAAAAATTATTGACAATTTTATCATTATCTGATAAAGTTACGAAACAAAGGTTTCCCTGTGAGGGAGTAGCAAGCGTGTCCACAGACGCGTGGCAAGTCAACATACCGACCGTATGAATCTGTTTGTATAGATTGCTGTTCACTGAATGAACAGCAGATTTCAGAGCAGTGTTTCGATCTGGCTTGCATTAAATTGCGAGACTCATGTATAACGTTATGCTATACATGGAGTCTGTCCTTTATAAGAATGCAGATGACCCATATATAGCCTGTGGTTATATATTGGGGTCTTTTTTCATGCTGTAAGAGGCTTTACTAAACGATCTGTTTCCATAGCAAATTAAAAAAATGGAAACCAGCAATAAAATACATTACGGAGGAATGTAAAAATGAACTACAGTTTTGTGTTTTTTCTGAACAGCGCCCTGCTTGGAGTCGGACTTGCAACGGATGCTTTTTCTGTGTCCCTGGCAAACGGCCTTCACGAGCCTAAGATGCGCATGAAAAAATGTGCGGCATTGCAGGCACATTCGGTGCTTTCCAGGCCATCATGCCAATGACCGGATGGTTATGTGTCCACACCATTGTAGAATACTTCAGGGACATTTGAGAAATTTATTCCATGGATCGCGCTGATCATTCTTGGCTATATTGGTGGCTCCATGCTGATCAATGGTATCCGGGGAACCGATGAGGGTGATGAAATTCCGGGAGTTGGTCCCAAAGCCCTTTTTCGTTCAGGGCATTGCAACCTCCATTGACGCCCTGTCCGTAGGATTCACCATCTCAGAGTATGACTGGCTGATGGCTCTTGTCTGTTCCCTGATCATTGCCATAGTCACATTCTTTATCTGCATGACCGGACTTTCCCTTGGAAAACGCTTCGGAACCAGGCTTTCCAACAAGGCGGATATTCTCGGCGGCGTCATTCTTATTGCAATTGGTCTGGAAATTTTTTTTATGAGCAATATGTTTTAATTATTTCAGCATATTTATCACTATTTAATAGGTACTGTTCCGCCAGGTGTTTTTACTATACAAGCGTTAATTTTCACCTGTTTTCCAATCAAAAAAGCTTTCATCTCTCCCTTTGCGGGATGGATGAAAGCTTTTTTCTGCTTTTATTAACGGGCAATAATATATGCGCAATAAACCAGATATACCACCACCATTATAATACCCTCTTTTGCGCTCAATTTTTTCCTGGTTCCTGCAAAGATCCAGACCATAACCGAAAATACCATAAGAAGCACTATATCGATTATGTTTTCCCAGATCAAAGCTACCGGACTGATAGCAGATGAGATTCCAAGAACCATCAGAATATTGAAAATATTGGATCCTACTGCATTTCCAACTGCCATATCAACTTCATTTTTTCTTGCTGCAACTACAGAGGTTACAAGCTCCGGAAGTGAAGTTCCGATAGACACAATGGTAAGCCCTACCAGAGTCTGGCTCATTCCAAGCTCTATTGCAATCCTGCTGGCTGTATCAACGGTAAGGTCACCGCCAAAAAGCAATTGCAGCTGCACCCACGATCAGAAAGAGGATACTTTTGCCGTATGACAGCTCTTTCATATTATCACATTCTTCAACGCCTTCTATTTCAATCTTCTGTCCTGCAGCACGCGCTTTCATTGCGCTTCGTACCATTGTGAAAATGTATCCGGCAAACACGATCAGGAAAATAACTCCATCTGCATGACCCAGCGTCATTCCCCGCCTTATCTCCCAGTCCTGAAATTCCCAGTACAAGCAGAACTAGTGCACAGCCTAAAGACAAGGGAATATCTCTTACCACAGTTGCTTTCTGAACCATAATTGGCGTCAGAATCGAACAGACACCAATTACAAACATCAGATTAAAAATATTGGATCCTACTACATTGCTGACCGCAAGTTCATTATTCTGTACCAGAGAAGCAGTCACACTTTACGGCTGTTTCTGGCAGCGAGGTTCCCATAGCCACAATCGTAAGACCAATGATGATGGGCGGAACCTTTAACTTCTTCTGCAATGCTGGAACTTCCCTCCACAAAAAGCGTCAGCCCCTTTTACCAGAAAGGCAAATCCCACTGCCAGCAGCAGGATAACAGCTGCAATCGGCAATCCATTAATAATATTTTTGCATAATACTCTCCTTTTTTGTTATCCGCATATTTTTATCTTTTACAGATTCTCCAGAGTGTGTTTGAAAAAGGCTTTCTGCAAAATGTATGCTACAAAAACAGCATTTACTTCATAAGCCTGCTTTTTTGAATTACATCTGCCCAAATGTAAAAAGACTCATGTATGCCATAACATGCATACATGAGTCTCATTCTTTAAGATTTTGCCAGGCCAGAATCAGATCCGATCAAAGCCGCGACTGTTGACAAACCACGTTTTCACGCAAACTACTCCCCTCACAGAATCCATATGTGTAGTTAATATACCAAATTGCTGTTAAGAAGTCAACCTCTAATCTTCCTCTATATGCTCTCTCTTCCCTGGTCAATGATTGTCCGAACATGCTCATCTGCCAGAGAATAGAATATAGATTTTTCCATCCCTGCGGCTTTTTACCAGTTTATTCTGTTTCAGGATACGAAGCTGGTGGGAAATAGCTGACTGAGTCATGTTCAATGCCTTTGCAAGGTCACACACGCACACCTCTGCTTCAAAAAGTACAAACAGGATCCGGATCCTGGTAGAATCTCCAAACACCTTGAACAGCTCTGCCAGATCGTACAGCTCGTTTTTCCTCTGGGATGGTCTCGTTTACAATTTGCAGAAGATTTTCATGGACCTCACAGCAATCACAGATTTCCACTTCTTTATCTATGTCTTTTTTCATTCTGAATACCTCGATATCATCATCAAAGATTTTTCACAAACAAAGTACGGATTGCATTGAGCACTGCCAGTACCATAACGCCTACATCTGCAAAAATGGCTATCCACATGTTTGCAATGCCGAGGGCACCAAGTACCAGGCAGATCAGTTTCACGCCAATTGCAAAATAAATATTTTCATATACAATTGCATACACTTTTTGGCAATGCGAATGGCTTTCCCCAATCTTTAACGGGTCGTCATCCATCAGCACAACGTCAGCCGCCTCGATTGCAGCATCAGAACCAAAGCGCACCCATTGCAATACCAATATCCGCTCTTGAAAGAACCGGTGCATCATTGATTCCGTCTCCAACAAAGGCAAGCTTCTCTTTTTTCAGACTTATTTGCCAGAAGTTCTTCCACCTTGGAAACCTTATCCGCCGGAAGAAGCTCGCTGTGAACCTCTCCGATTCCAAGGTCAGCTGCTACAGACTCTGCCACTTTTTTTCCGTCACCGGTGAGCATAACCGTTCTTGTAATGCCTGCTTTTTTCAGGTTCTCAATTGCCTCTTTGGCATGAGGTTTGATAATGTCAGAAATCAGGATGTGACCTGCATATTTTCCATCCACAGCCATATGGACAACCGTCCCTACATGATGGCACTCTTTGTACGCAATACCCAGACGATTCATCAGCTTCGCGTTGCCGGCAGCTACAGACACGCCTTCCACCTTTGCAATAACACCGTTTCCACCGATTTCCTCAATGTCTGTGACACGGCTGCGGTCAATTGGCTTTTCCATAGGCCTTCTGGAGACTCTTACTGATCGGGTGGGAAGAAGAACATTCTGCAAGAGCTGCATATTCCAGAAGCTTTGCATCCTCCATCTCATTATGGTGGATTCCGCTTACCTCGAAAACACCCTTTGTCATAGTACCGGTCTTATCAAAGACTACAATCTTCGCCTGGGAAAGCGTTTCCAGATAGTTAGAACCCTTAACCAGAACGCCCTGATTACTTGCTCCACCGATTCCTGCAAAGAAGCTTAAAGGAATACTGATCACAAGGGCACATGGACAGCTGATTACCAGGAAAGTAAGGGCACGATAGACCCAGTCTCCCCATTCCGGTGACAGTCCCATAAACAGCATTCTGCAAAGCGGCGGAATAACTGCAAGTGCCAGAGCACTGTAGCAAACTGCCGGGGTATAATATTTCGCAAATTTTGAAATAAAGTTTTCAGATCTGGATTTCTTGGAGCTGGAGTTCTCAACAAGGTCCAGGATCTTGGAAACCGTAGATTCACCAAATTCCTTTGTGGTGCGGATTTTCAATACACCTGTCATGTTAATGCAGCCGCTGATGACCTCATCCCCCACTTTTGCATCTCGCGGAAGGCTTTCTCCTGTCAATGCGCTTGTATTTAATGTGGAATTTCCGTCTTCAATCGTTCCGTCAATCGGAATCTTCTCTCCGGGCTGCACCACAATGATACTGCCGATCTCTACCTCGTCCGGGTCTACCTTTTCCAGCTTACCGTCCTGCTCAATATTTGCATAATCCGGACGGATATCCATCAGCTCGCTGATATTTCTTCTGCTCTTTCCAACGGCATAACTCTGGAAAAGTTCTCCGATCTGGTAAAACAGCATAACCGCAGTGCCTTCCCTGATAATCGCCGAGAGCAATGGCACCAATTGTGGCAACTGCCATCAGAAAGATTTTCATCAAATACCTGACGGTTCCTAATTCCCTTAAACGCTTTTTTCAGAATATCATAACCGATCACCAGATACGGGACCATGTAAAGTGCCATTCGAAGATAGCCATCTACCGGAAGAAAGCGCAGCAAAACCAAAAAAGGACAAAAAGCAATAATAATTCTGGTCAATACTTTTTCTGCTTCTTGTTCATATTCTTTCACATGCCTTGAGGGCACGGCCTCCATTATAATGATGTCGCTGGCACGCGACATATTCGCTTAATTCATTTGCGTGACTGAACAGAGTACATCCAGTCCGGTTATTGTCTTACTGTTCATTCTGCCTAGAGCCTGTTTGAAAAATCATTCCCGCAATCTGCTCCCACTTTGATAAATTTGCCCGAATTCAGTTTCCGTAGCCCGCTACGGCGCCTTCATCCGACAAAATCTCCCACAAATTGTAACGCACATCTTGCAGAAAAGCCTTTTTCAAACACGCTCTAGTAACTGCTTTTCCTCCATTGTTTTTTATAAGAAGATCTCGCAGTCGTCTTCTACTTTCTTGCAGTTCTTCAGGACTTCCTGCATAACAGCCTTTCGGATCCTGTCCGTCTTCAAATTCAACGATCATTTTCAGCATCATGAAGTTTACAGTTGCATCCTTAACACCTGCTGTATTCTTAGCAGCTTCCTCCATTTTATTTGCACAGTTTGCGCAGTCAACATCGATCTTGTAAGTTTTTTTTCATGGTAGTGGTCTCCTTTTGAAAATGTTCTCTTTTTCATATGAACAATTATTCATATGTTTGTTTTTATTATAGCATTTAAATAACTTCTGTCAATAGGTTTGGCATAAAATCTTTTTCTTTTTCTATGATTTAGCATAAATGCTTTCTTTTTCCTGTATTAATATAGTAATTTTTTGCCCTGTTCAATTCATTTTTTTTCGTGTATAATAAGTCGAATATTATTGATTAAAATTAGAGGAGATTTTAAACATGAAAAGTTATCTAATCGTTTTCTTATTTCTATGGTACCGCTGATTGAGCTGCGAGGCGCGATCCCATATGCTGTAGGCTTCGGAATTCCGCTGGTTCCGGCGTACATTATCGCCATTATCGGAAACATGCTTCCAGTACCTTTTATCTATTTCTTCGCCCGCAAGGTTCTGAGTGGGGCAAGGATAAACCGGTGATCGGGCGCTTCTTTACCTTCTGTCTTGAAAAAGGGGAAAAAAAGGAGGAAAGGCCCTTCAGGGCAAAGGCCGGCCGCGGATTATTCGTAGCACTTCTGCTCTTCGTAGAATTCCTCTTCCCCCGGCACAGGTGCCTGGACCGGAACCCTGGCTGCCAGCCTTCTGGACATGGACTTTAAGTCCAGTGTTCTGGCTGTAATGCTTGGTGTCATTCTGGCTGGTCTTATTATGGGCGCTGCAAGTGCAGGACTTTGGGGCATTATTTGCAGTATTCAGCTGACAGGATTACAAGAAAAAAGTATATGAAGTTTATCTGATTACGAATAAACTCATATACTTTTTTTATGCCTTAAAAGAAACTAAAACAAGCCTCTGTCGTTTTCGCTCGTCTTAGAGCCTGTTTGAAAAAATCATTCCTGCAATCTGCACGCCCCACTTTGCGGTATATTTCACCCGAATTCGGTTGTCGTAGCCCGCTACGACGCCCTCATCCGGGCAAAAATCTCCCACAAATTGTGACGCACATCTTGCAGAAAGCCTTTTTCAAACACGCTCTAGTTTCTTTTCCCACTCATTTTTTTAATTAATGTTTTTGTTCCTGTTCACAGAAAACCCGAAAATTGCGGCGCAAAATCATGCGAATGCATGATTTCTGTGCATCGCGAAGCGTACTGCTGGTCGTGGTCGTAAGCAGTAACATGTTTTTAGCTTCAGAAATTGTAATACGGTTCCTCATCCCGTGCCCGATACTCATGCTTCTCATAATAGCCGATCAAAGCTCCATCCTCATCACGCAGGGCCACCATATATACGTCCTTCGCCTGTTTCTCATTATAAAAAGTATGGATCCGGTTATGCTCCTTATCTTCTTCAAACCAGGCAACCACTTTTTCAATTATTTCCTTAGACTTCGGATTGTGACAATTCATAAGACTTTTTCCAAGCAGTGCCTCACCACCCCATTTATGATAACTCTCCACAGCCTTCAGATTCATGTAGATAATTTCATGCTTCAGGTTGCAGATGACAACGGATGCAACATCCCCGATCGATAATACTTTTTAAAATATGGTGTCAGATTCATTTTTAAATTTTCCCTCCTGCTATAAAGCCTTTTTTCAAACACGCTCCAGATAATGGATCTGGTTTCTGTTTACTTCAATAATCCCTTCTTTTCGCATTTTGCCAAGCTCATTGGAAAGCGCACTTCTGTCTACTCCAAGATAATCAGCCAGTTCCCTGCCGGTTAAAGGGGATCATAAACTGGCTGCTGCCCTGCTGCACCATCTCCTGGGAAAAATAGGAAAGCAGCCTCCCCCGGATGGATTTCGGTGCCGTATGAAGGCTTCTTCTGGAAAGTTCCAGGTTCTTCTTCGCCATGACCATCAGCATGTTACGGATCAGTTTCTCATGGCAGGGACAGGTATCCGGACAGGTGTGAAAAAATCTTTCCCACCTCCAGAAAAAAGGATCTGGCAATCCTCTGCAGCCGTCACCCCTATGAGCAGCTTTTTCCCCTGGAATGCAGGCATATGTCTCTCCGAAAACCTGGCCTGGCGCAATCCGGTTCAGAATACTCTTGTTTCCCATCATGTCAATGCTCTCAATATGAACACTGCCGTTAAGCACAAGTCCCATCATCTTCACCTGGTCTCCCCCACCTGCCAGATCGTGCTGCCCTTGGCAAAGCTTTGCGGAGTGGCTTTCAGACAGGAAAGCATGTGCTTTTGTTTCTTCTGGACTTGTTCCCCCGAAAGAGAAAAAGTCCTGGAAAGAAATTCATAATTCATTTTTCTCCTTTTTGTTGTTATAACAACATACTTGTTGGTTGGATTATATTATAGTATGCGTACAAAGTCAAGGACGGAGGCAGAAATAAATTATCCATCTCTGACTTTCTCATGCGAAACGAAAAGAATTTCCTGTTACTTTTCCTTTTGCAACTACAAAACATTCAGAAACCCAATCAACTTATTTTTTACGAAATACTTATACCTTATAGAACAATATGATCAAATTCAGGGAGGAAACTATTTATGGAACAGAACATGTTTTGCTTTCAGTGTGAACAAACTGCCGGATGTACCGGCTGTACAGGTGCCAAAGGAGTCTGTGGAAAGACCGCGGATACAGCCAGACTTCGTGATGAACTTACCGGAGCTCTCATCGGACTCTCCCATGCAGCAGATGAGAATACACCACTTGCAGAAACCACATGGAAACTGATGGTGGAAGGTCTGTTTGCTACCCCTTACCAACGTAAGCTTCGATGACAAAGCCATCGCAGAAATCACAGACCGCATCCACCAGGAAAAAAGCCCGGCTTTGCCCAGACTGTGGCGGCTGCGCTTCCCTTGCGGACATAACGACGACGACTACGATATGAAGCTTCTCTGGAACGCCCAGGAAGACATCCGCTCCCCTGAAATCTCTGATTCTCTTTGGAATCCGCGGAATGGCGGCTTATGCCTACCATGCAATGACACTTGATATACTGACACAGAAGTAAACGAATTTTTCGCAAAAGCACTTTTTGCACTGGGCGAGGACTGGGATATGGACCTGCTTCTTCCTATTGTAATGGAAACAGGTAAATACAATCTTTCCTGCATGGAGCTTCTTGACCGCGCTAACACTGCCACTTACGGCACACCAGCTCCTGTTACAGTACCTCTTACTGTGGAAAAAGGCCCATTCATCGTCATTACCGGTCACGACCTGCATGACCTGAAACTTCTTCTGGAACAAACAGAAGGAAAAGGCATTAATATTTACACCACGGTGAAATGCTTTCCCTGTCATGCTTATCCGGAACTGAAAAAAGTACAGTCACCTGAAAGGAAACTTCGGTACTGCATGGCAGAACCAGCAAAAAAATTTGCAGAGCTCCCAGCTCCCTGTTCTTTTTACCACAAACTGCCCGATGCCGCCGAAACCAAGCTACATGGACCGGGTATTTACTACAGGAACTGTCACTTTCCCTGAACTGTTCACATTAATGAAGAAAAAAAGATTTCACACCAGTTATCCAGCGTGCCCTGGAGCTTGGCGGATATCAGGAAGATCAGCATTTTACCGGAATCAACGGCGGAACTTCCGTTACAACCGGCTTCTCCCATGGAACCATTCTTGGCGTTGCAGATCGTAATTGATGCTGTAAAAGCAGGTGCTATCCGTCACTTTTTCCTGGTAGCAGGCTGCGACGGCGCAAGAAGCGGACGCAATTACTATACCGATTTTGTAAAGCAGTCTCCTTCTGATTCCATAATTCTTACACTTGCATGCGGAAAATACAGATTTAACGATCTGGACCTTTGGAACCATCGGTGGGCTTCCAAGACTGATGGATATGGGACAGTGCAACGATGCTTACGGCGCGATCAAGGTTGCGGGCGCTCTTGCAGAAGCATTTGGATGTGGGGTAAATGAGCTTCTTCTTTCCATGGTGCTCTCCTGGTATGAGCAGAAAGCAGTTTCCATTCTGCTTACCTTGCTTCACCTTGGAATCAAAAACATCCGTCTTGGCCCGACCCTTCCGGCATTTTTATCACAGAATGTGCTCAATTATCTGATAGATAACTTTGGGATTGCTGCGATTACTACGCCAGAGGAAGATTTGAAAACGTTATTGGGATAAGGAGGATACTCTCATGATCAGAAAAATCATTCATATAGATGAAGAAAAAATGTAACGGCTGCGGGCTCTGTGCCCGCGCTTGCCACGAAAGTGCAATTGGAATTATAGATGGTAAAAGCAAAACTGCTTCAGTGAAGATTACTGCGACGGTCTGGGCGACTGCCTCCCTGCCTGTCCCAACAAATGCCATTTCTTTTATAGAAAAGGAGGCAGCTGCTTACGACGAAGCCGCAGTTCTGGAAAATAAGAAAAAGCTGGAAGCACACTCCCAGCTTCAACAGTGGCCGGTACAGATTAAGTTAGTTCCCATCAATGCTCCATATTTTGACGATGCTGACCTTCTTATTGCTGCAGACTGCACAGCCTATGCTTACGCTAACTTCCATCAGGATTTTATCAAAGGTAAGATTACTCTTATCGGCTGTCCGAAACTGGACTCTGTAGATTACAGCGAAAAGCTCACCTAAGTCATCCGTAAGAACAATATCAAGAGTGTTACCATCGTGCGTATGGAAGTTCCATGCTGCGGCGGAATCCAGAATGCAGCCATAAATGCCATGAAAGCCAGCGGAAAATTTCTTCCATGGCAGGTGTACACCATCTCCACAGATGGAAGGATTCTTGCCTGATTTTTTCCCCACAAAAATCCGGACTGCTCCACACAGCCCGGATTTTTTATCCCTGTAATCCCTTTGATTGATGAATCATATCTTCCACTACAATATCAAAAGATTTCTCCAATGGAATTACAAAATTGAATGTACTCCCATTTCTTTATTCTTCTTTATTCTTCTTTTCTCTTATAACTCCAAAATCATTTTTAATACATTCAGTACGCTGTCCGGACCTGGTTTCTCCAGTACGTATCTGGCGGCCTGCTTGGCTTCCTCGCGGGCAGTAGTAACTGCATAGCTCTTTCCAGCTTCCAGCAGCATGCTCACATCATTGCAGTTATCTCCGAAAGCAACAACCTCTTCTCTCTTCGTAATTCCAAGACGGTTACAAAGTTTCTGAAAGAGCATTTCCTTTTCCGGAATGCACATCCACGAAATCCACCCAGTAATCACCGGAAGCCATGATCTGAATCTTATCTCCAAAACGCCGCTTCGCTTCCTCTGCTCCTACAGCTGCATCCACTTCTTCATTGTACATGGCAACTTTTGTCATAGTTTCTGGAGCATTCAGTACATCGTCCACTTCATTTACATGAAGTTTGTACCCTTCCCGAAGTTTCTTCACAAAAAGCCTGGTCTGCCCGCTCCACGTATGCCTGGGCACTGCCTGCTGTCATGAAAGAAGCTCCCTCTTGGGCTCTCACATACTCCACAACCTCTTTGAGTATATCTGCAGGAATTGCCATTTTTCTCAATAATTTTCCTCTCTGATAGGAAATGATTCCACCGTTTCCTGCAATAAAATAAATATCATCTTTTTACAGGTGCAAACACTCTTTCAATACTGTCATATTCTCTGCCGCTGACAGCCGCAAATACAATTCCCTTTAGCCTTCAGCTTTCGGATAATGTCATAAATTTCCGGATTAATATCCATGGTGCCTTCTTTTCAGAAGTGTACCATCCAGATCTGATGCAATCAGTTTTATCATAGCTTTACCTCATGTATTCTAATAAAAATCCACCTACCGCACAGGGATTTCAACATATTTTCTATTCCATAAAAAGTCCACAGAACTCCCAACCTTTATCTGTCAGAAATCCTGTGGACTATTATACTATGAAAGGAACACTTTATCCAGAGTATATTAAAAAAATCATTCCTGCAATTACATAATACAGTGGTTTGTTCCCAGTAACGCCTTCGATGACATACCACAACAGGCCTTCCAGAAAGTTATCAAAACGAAACCTCTCTTTCTTCTTTGTTCAAAAAAACACCTCGTTACTGAACAGTTTCTGTTCCTTCTGTACTTCTATAATATTGGCACAATCTTCATAGCCAGACGGAATCCTGTCTGTAATTATCGTAGATCTGTAAAAATCTGCAAAGGTCACAGAACTGATATTATCAAACTTGGAACTATCGCAGAGCACATAGCACTCCCTGCACTGCTCCATGGCAGCTGCTTTTAACTGCCGCTTCATTGGCATCCGGGGTAGTACAACCACTCTTTCTGGTAAGTCCATTGGTTCCAAAAAAGCCTTTGGTAAAATGATAACCACGAAAATCGTGTTCATAGCCTGATTACCAATTACTGCTTCTGTAGTGCTCTTCAGCTCACCACCTACAAGAAGAACCTTAAAAGCCTCTTCCCTGCCAGTGTCTGGGCATGTACCACTGCATTGGTAACAAATACTGCCCTTGTAATCTTAAGAAACTTCAGCATATCCCCAGTAGTAGTACCTGCATCAATATAGACAAAATCCTCATCCTGGATAAGACCTGCTGCATATTTTTTGCGATCCGGTCCTTCTCCTCCAGCTTCAGTCCCATTTTCTCGGCAACTGAATATTCATATGCAGTTACCCGCTCCTTCAGTTCCACGGCACCGCCGAAAACTTTCTCCAGCTTGCCTTCCTTATCCAGTGCAGTGATATCTCTTCGCACTGTTGACTCTGATGTATCTAAAAAGATCCTTCACTTCTGTGACAGTAATACTTCCTTTCTCTCTCAGAAGTTCCAAAATGATCTCATGTCGCTGCTGTGTTAACATTCTTTTCCCGCCTTTTATAATCTGTAACATTGGTTTCCAGAATGATCTTACGCAGTGGAAGAATACTTCCCGGTGATACCGACAGCTCGTCCACACCCATTGCCAGAAATTCTTTTGTAAGTGACTGGTCAGCACCAAGTTCTCCACATATTCCTGCCCAGATACCAGCCTTATGGGCATTCTCCACAACCAGGGAGATCATGCGCAGCACTGCTGGGTGATGAGGATCAAAAAACAGATCAAGCTGAGGATTCTGACGGTCAATTGCCAGTGTATACTGGGTCAGGTCGTTGGTTCCGATACTGAAGAAATCAACCTCTTTTGCCAGTTCATCACTCATTACTGCTGCTGCAGGAGTCTCGATCATAATTCCCTGTTCCGGATTGCCAAACTCTACGCCCCGAGAGGTAAGCTCCGCTTTCACTTCCTCTACGATTTCCTTGATCTTACGCACTTCCTGTACGCTGGTGATCATAGGATACATAATTGCGATCTTGCCAAATGCACTGGCACGGGAATAAAGCACGAAGCTGTGTCTTGAAAATCTCCGGTCTTGTCAGACAGATACGGATTGCCCTGCATCCCAGTGCCGGATTCTCTTCATGCTCCATGTGGAAATAATCGCATTGCTTGTCTGCACCAATGTCCAGTGTACGGATGATCACTCTCTTACCTGCCATAGTCTGTGCAACCTGTCTGTAAATCTGGAACTGTTCTTCCTCTGTTGGGACATCTTCCTTTCTCCAGATAAATAAACTCCCTTCTGAAAAGACCGATTCCACCGGCATCATTCTGAATGACTGTTGCCAGATCCTTGATGTTGCCAATATTAGCGTACAGCATTACTTTCTGTCCGTCAAGAGTAACGTTCTCTTTTTTTCCTTTAAGGGTCAAAAGAAGCTGCTTTCTGGAAAGATCTTCTTCCTGGCGCTTCTTCATCTCTGCCAGAGTCTCCTCATCCGGATCTACATAAAATGTACCGTTTGCACCGTCTACAATTCCAAGTCTGCCATCAATCTCACTCTCAAAGAGGCACGGAAGCATTTACAAGTGCAGGAATCGCCATGGTCCTTGCAAGAATCGCTGTATGGGAATTCAAGGAGCCTTTCACTGTAACAAAAGAGAGAAACTTTATCCTTATCCAGCTGTACAGTCTCTGATGGCGCCAGATCCTCTGCCACGATGATCTTCGGCTCGTCTGCATCTACAGCCCCTGTCTCTTCTCCATTTAAAATGGTAAGAAGCCGCTCAGAAATATCACGAACATCTGCCGCGCGCTCTCTCATGTAATCATCGTCCATGGCAGAAAACATCTGCGCAAAGTTGTCGCCTGTCGTTGCAACGGCATACTCAGCGTTGACGCCCTGGCTGCGAATGATATTCTCTACAGATTCATTATATCCATCGTCCTCCATCATCATCTGATGTACCTCAAAGATCGCTGCATTGGCTTCCCCGACTTCTCTCAAGGCCTTATCGTAAAGTCCCCGAAGCTGTTTAATCCCTTCTGCCTTTAGCTTTCTCATAGCGCGCCATCTCCTGTTCCGGATCATCAATCTTCACACGCTTAACCTGCTGCTCTTTTTTCTGATATACGCTGATCTTACCGATGGCAATACCACCGAAAACACTTTTTTCCATTATATATCTGCATTTTTTTCTCTCCTACTTATTTGATCTGCTGACAGGAAACCAAACGCTCCTTCCAGCCTTTCCCGTTCTCGTGATACTCACCAAAATCTCACGCAAATATCACTTTGACAGGCTGTTTACAAACAAACAGGGACATACCCGCAGGTATGTCCCCTTCCTGTCTTACAGAGTTTCCTGCATGAATTTGCTCACTGCCTCATATGCAGCGTCTTCATCTGCACCTTCAAATGTAAGAGTAACCTCGTCACCTTTCTTCACTGCAAGTCCCATAATTCCGAAGATTGCCTTACAGTTCATAGCCTTGCCGCCCTTTGCGATCTTGATATCAGAAGAAAAAGCCTTTACTGCTTTTACAAGCTCTCCTGCTGGACGTGCGTGGATTCCTTCCGGGTCTGTTACAACATATTTAAATTCTCTCATGATTCATTCCTCCATTTTTCTTTTTTATCTTTGGTCTCTATTGATTTTCTTATTATTTGATTTCTTTATATCGGATTTCACATTCTGTGTCAATCACTATTCACGATTATGTTACTGTTCATGACCTTCACAATAACACGATTATACCTGCATATCTTTTCCAGACATGAGTTACCATTCATTCCGCAGCCAATATTAGAGCCTGTTTGAACATCCATTGTCAGGCATTTTTCTTTTTCAGAACTCCCAGGAGCACTGCGGAAACAACAGTTCCCACTACCAGTGCACTCACATACTGCACTGCATTTCCCATAACCGGAACTACGAAGATTCCTCCGTGAGGTGCCATGAGTGTACATCCAAATGCCATTGAAAGTCCACCTGCCACTGCTGAACCAACTACATGCCGGAAGGACATGAAGCGGATCAGATGCTGCTGCTGAATGGGATTGCACCCTCTGTGATAAATGATAATCCCATGATAAAGTTCGTAGGTCCTGCCTTTCTCTCCTCTGCTGTGAACTTGTTCTTGAAGAAGATTGTTGCAAGAGCGATTGCGATTGGTGGAACCATACCACCAATCATAACTGCTGCCATGATATTGTAGTTTCCGGCAGCGATTGAAGCTGTACCAAATACATAAGCGGCTTTGTTTACAGGACCACCCATATCTACTGACATCATTCCGCCAAGGATCAGTCCAAGAACATCTTACTGGAGCTTCCCATGGAGTCCATTAAGTCCATTGTTCAGTGCTGTATTTATAAGCCATGATTGGGCTCAACTACAAACAGCATCATAAGTCCCATGATCAGAATACCAACAACCGGATAAAGCAGAACCGGCTTCATACCATCAAGACTCTCCGGAAGTTTAGAAAATACCTTCTTTAAGAGAAGCACAATATATCCTGCAACGAAACCAGCTACCAGTGCTCCCCAAGGAAACCCTGATTCCGTTTGCTGCGATTGAACCGCCTACAAAACCAACTGCAAGACCCGGACGGTCAGCAATACCATAGCGATAAAGCCTGCAAGAATTGGAAGCATAAATCCAAATGCTGTTCCACCAATTCCCTTAAACATTGCTGCGGCCGTGTAATAGTACCGAAATTTGCTCTCTGGTCAGCCGGCAGTGAATTAAGGTCAACACTGAATCCATCGATAAGGAATGCGATTGCGATAAGAATACCACCACCAACTACGAATGGAAGCATATGTGAAACACCATTCATCAGATGCTTGTAAATCTTGATGTCCCACACTGCCGCCGGCCTTATTCTGACTCTGTGATGAGGAAGCCTGCATTTCCGCTATGCCTAAACCGGTACGCATCACCATGGCAAGCTCTTTATGAGCTCTTCTGCCTTATTGATTCCGTCAGAAACCTGACGCTGAATCACTTTCTTGCCATCGAAACGATCCATGGGAACCCCGGGCATCGGCCGCAACGATAATGCAGTCTGCATCCCGAATCTCCTGCTCTGTAAGCACATTCTTGGCTCCGCCAGAACCTCTTGTCTCAATTTTCACAAAACAGTTCTTCGCCTTGGCAGCCTTCTCAATTCCTTCTGCTGCCATGTAGGTGTGGGCAATTCCTGTAGGGCAGGAAGTAACAGCCAGAATCTTAAACTGATCCGCTTCAGCCTCTCCCATATCGGCCAGACGCTCATCTACGCTCTTCTTCTCCTCATCTGCCTGATCAATGATCGCAAAGAAATTCCTCTGGTGTCTTCGCTGCACGAAAGGCTCTTGGTAAAGTCCTCATCCATCAGCATCATGGAAAGCTTGCTGAGCACATCCAGATGAACATTATCCTCTGAATTTGGCGCAGCAATAAGAAACAGCAAGGTAACCGGCTCTCCGTCAAGAGAGTCAAAGTCAACCCCTCCCGGGATCACCATAGCGGCAAGTCCTGGTTTCTCTACTGCATCACATTTTGATTTACCATGAGGAATGGCGATTCCCTCCCCGATTCCTGTAGTACTTTCTTCCTCTCTGGCATAGACCTGCTTACGGTACGCTTCCTCATCATTAATCTTGCCACTTCTGGTCATAAGGGAAACCGCTGCATCCAGAGTCTGAGACTTATCTGCTGGGGCAGCATTTAACGAAATACTTCTTACGTCCAGTAAATCTGTGATCCTCATTTCTTCCTTTCCTCCCGATCCTTTCCTGTGATCTGCTGATATACAGCTTCAATCTCTTCTCTGGTAGCAAGATTCTCTGAAAAAGCACTTGCACTTCCTGCTGCAATTCCCATATGGAACGCATATTCATAATCCTGCTTCTCCATATATCCTGCCATAAATCCGGCAACCATGGAGTCTCCGGCTCCAACACCATTGATCAGCTTGCCTTTCGGTGCAGGCTCCTCATAAACGTCTCCATTCTCAGCAATAAGGACCGCTCCTTCTCCTGCCATGGAGATCAGCACATTCACACTTGCTCCCATCTTCTGGAGTTTCTTACCATATGGGATCACGGACTGGCGGTCTTTCAGTTCCACACCGAAGATCTCACCAAGTTCATGGTTATTTGGCTTAATGAGAAATGGATGATAGGGGAGAACCTTCATCAAAAGATCTCTCGTCGCGTCCACTGCGATTCTTACGCCTCTGCCGTCCAGCATAGCCATGATCTTCTGGTAGGCATCATCCGGCATGGATGATGGAATGCTTCCGGAAAGGAAAAGTACATCGCCTTGTCCAAGCTCTCCCTAACTGCTTCATCAGCAGATCCACCTTGTCAGTTCCGATCTTCGGTCCCTGTCCATTGATTTCTGTACCGTCTATACTCTTCAGCTTCAGATTGATTCTGGAAAAGCCTTCCCCTACCTGGATGAAACCATTCCTCACACCCATCTCCTCAAGACGTCTGATAATCTCATCTCCGGTAAATCCGGCTGTAAATCCAAGGGCTGTACTCTCAATTCCCAGATTCATAAGAACTGTAGAAACATTAATTCCCTTGCCTCCCGGCAAAAGCATCTCCGAACTGGTTCGATTGGTAAGACCAAGCTGGAAGTTCTCTACCGACACGATGTAATCCAGTGACGGATTAAAAGTCACAGTGTAAATCATTTCTGCCTCCTGCTTATTTTTTTTTGTTTTTGATTTGTTGTGCTTATTATACTTTCACGTACAGTCAAAGTCAATCAATCTTTTTTCACAAGATTTTCACTTATGATTTATTACAATTGCACAAATATGAATTATTTTGACTGTTTTTGACTTTTATATAAAATAATGTACCAGATCATATTTGAAAAAGCGTTCTGCAAAATCTCCTGCAAAAAGAGGCGCACTTCTTTCAGAAAGCCTTTTTTTCAAGCACGCCCAGTACAGTGAAAATTAAGTATCTGCTATATTTGCGCAGTATGTGACAGATCAGACAAGTCAATATGGCGGTTACTTACTATTGGCTGTACGAATAGTAATATCCCATAAATCACAAAAAATGCAGATATCGGGCTGTGTCCCAACCTGAACCCTGCATTTTTTCTGTATTTTATAATGATGGTCAAAATCAGTCATCAAATTCTGTTATTTTAATCAGTTCGAAGCGCTGTCACCGGATCACTTTTTAGCAGCTTTTCTTTGATGGGATCAGTCCGCCAAGAAGAGTCAGAACCACGCTCAGTCCGATCAGAACTACTGCTGCCACAGGAGGAAGAGCCGCCTTCACATTCACTCCGTCAGCCAGTGACCGGATAATGCTGTTCGCAGGAATGAGAAGAAGCAATGTAATTCCAATCCCCATAGCACCTGCGCAAAATCCGATAATAAACGTCTCCGCATTGAACACCTGTGACACGTTGTGCCTGGAAGCACCAATCGCTCTTAGAATACCAATTTCTTTTTCCTCTCCAGAACACTGATATACGTGATAACACCGATCATAATGGAAGAAACCACAAGGAAATCGCTACAAAAGCCACCAGAAGCATAACTGATAATATTTACAATATCCGTAACTGACGACATCAGCGTTCCCACAAGATCCGTATAAGTGATCACCTTCTCATCCTCTCCTGCCGCTTCCATATCCGCGTTATACTGATCCAGAATACCTACAATTTCTGATTTACTTTCAAAAATCCTTTGGATAGATATTAATTCCGCCAGGAACATTTAGATCTGCATATCCAAGCTTTTTCAGATTTCCGTCATAAGAAGAATTTTCAGATGACAGTAGGGACATCATGAGCTCTGAGAGGTCGTCCTCATTCATGTTCATCTGAATTGCTTTTTGCAAAAAGCCTCCGGATTAATGGAAAGCGCATCTTCCATATTTCCCATGCCGCTTCCCAATCCGCCAAGTCCGCTCATAGCCTGGCTCATGGCAGAAGTAAGACTCGATGATACACTGGTCATCACAGACTGCATTGCCTCCTGCATACCGGAACTGATATTTCCAATCATCTGCTCCATAGCAGTCTGGATTCCCTTCGTAAGCTGTTTTTCCACCTGTTCCATTATCTCTGTGAATTTTGACTCAATCCCCTTTGCGATCGCATCTGTGAAAGAAGTCATCATGGATTTCATGTAAGTTTCCATTGCCTGGGGAAAAACTGCGTCTGCACCTCGCTGGTATCCACAAGAGTCATAAGTCCATTCATGAGACGATTCTGCCCATCCTCTGTCTGCATATATTCCAGAAAATAGGTTCCCAGATTAGCCGGGTCCGGAAGGGAATTATTCCTGGCATACTCCGGATAAGCAGCTACAACGTCCTGCATAAGAAGATCCCGTATCTGTTTTGTGGTAATATTCACTGTCACGCTGTTTTTTAACCAGATTCTCTGCTTCCTCTTTGATCTGCTGCTGGATTTCCCCGACTTAAAAAAGGCAAGAATGCTGGCCACATCTGTCTGGGTGATACCATTTGCCTTGGCATACTCCCTGATACTGGTTCATCAGCCCCACAGCCACTGCGATCAAGTTTTTCCGAAGACATATCCACGTTCACGTTATTTTTCACCAGCTCCTGCAGATCCTTGCACAGACGTTCGTTCATCTCTTTTGATGTCAAATACTGCTTCAATGCTGCCTGCATTTTATCCATATCTGCTTCCGGTTTATCTTTAATGCTTTCCTGATAACCAGTAAGAACCTCTTTCAGCAAAGCAGTTACCTTCTCTTCTGTAAAATCAAACTTCACTGACTTCAGCGCCTGACTCATATCCGAACCTGGGCTGCCGGAAGATTTTTCAGAATTTCTTCCGGATCAATCATATGGGAAAGATCCAGATCAAGGTCATCCAGCTTGATAAGCTTGGAAAGATCCGGCATACTGCTCTCATCCAGATTTATATTTCCAGCCAGAGCTGACATGTCAGGCATATCCGGCATTTCCACATTCAATCCGGAGGACAGCCCCGAAAGACTGGACAGGTCCATATTAAATCCACTGAGATCTACCTGAAAGGCCTCCTGCAGAGCATCCGCGTTAATGGAAAAAAAGGGATTCCATGTCAAACTTACTGTTCTCATTGTCTTCTTTTCCAAATTCCTCTCCGGTAAAAACATTTATCTTTTCATCCGCCAGCTGCTGCTTCACAATTTCACTGGAAGCAGCCTTCTCGATCACATGTTTGGTAAGCTCCGGGGTATAACAGATTCCTGCAGTGAGCATGGAAGCAGTGGCACCTTCCACAGGCTGGACAATTCCCACAATTGTCAGATCTTCTCCGTTTTTCACCAGTTTTCTCTATATAAGAGCTGTTGTCTGATTTATCCTTCCAGACCTTATATTCTGCATCATATTCATAATAATCGGTACTGTTTACCAGCTTAAATTTCTTCCCCAGGATTCCATCATAGGTGTATGGACCCTCGTTTTCTGGCGTTTCCACTGCCTCTTCTGCCATAAATTTCTGAACCATATCATCCAGTTCCTTACCGTCCCGAAGCCCAAGAGTGTATTGAGAAAATCACTGATATCGCCCCTGTGAAGTAAGCACCAGTACACATTCTTTATAATTTTCGGCCATCTTCCCGCTTTCACGTCATATTGATCCTTATAAAGATCAGCATCTTCCGGCATTTCATGAAAAACATCAGTGCTCATGGTAGAAGACATAATGCTGTTGGAGGAACCAGAGCCCAAACCCATAGCCGAAAAAGATTTGTCCGGATTTACCTGTCGGATATTTTTTTCATTTTCCAGAAAAATCTGGGGAGAAACAGAATACGTATACTCCACCGAATTTGCATACTGGGAAATGCTGCTTTCATTACTGTCCAGGTAAACCTTCAGAGACTCCAGATCATTGGAATTCATTTTGGAGAACATATTAGTCACCATCTGGGCAACTCCTACTTCCCCCATCCTTTTTTTCCCCACTCTGCGCTGTGGCTGCTCCCCATCATCATAGAGGTAAGATCCACTCCTGTGCTTTGTATCTGCAACGGATATTCTGAAAGTGTTTCTTCTCTTCCATATTTGTAATGTATTTGTCTACACCATTTGATATGGAAAGGATCAGCGCAATTCCGATAATACCGATGGAGCCTGCAAAAAGAAGTAAGTAAGGTCCGGGCTTTCTTAGTCTTCAGATTCTGAAAGCTAAGGGAAAGTGCAGTAAAAAAGGACATGGAGGATTTTCCCATATTCTTGTGAACAGGAGGTGCCATGCTCTCGCTGTCTATCACAAACGGATCTGTATCAGAAAGGATCCGCCCATCTTTTACCGTCACGATTCTGGTGGCATAAAGCTGAGCAAGCTCCGGATTATGGGTGACCATTACTACCAATCGTTCCTTTGCGACCTCTTGCAAAAGATCCATAACCTGTACACTGGTATCTGAATCCAGGGCTCCTGTTGGCTCATCCGCCAAAAGAATTTCCGGGTCATTTACAAGTGCTCTGGCAATTGCCACTCGCTGCATCTGACCGCCTGACATCTGACTTGGCTTTTTTTGTGGATCTGGGCACCTTAAAGGCCTACTTTTTCCAGAGCTTCTTTTGCACGGCGTCTCCGCCCACTTTTCGATACACCGGAAATGGTAAGGGCAAGCTCCACGTTTGCAAGAACTGTCTGGTGTGGGATCAGATTATAACTCTGAAACACAAATCCTATGGTATGATTTCGATAAGAGTCCCAGTCCCTGTCTTTATATTTTTTTCGTAGAAATCCCATTGATGATCAGATCGCCACTATCGTACCGGTCAAGACCACCAATAATATTCAGAAGAGTGGTTTTTCCCGAACCGCTGGGACCAAGAATTGCCACAAATTCATTGTCCCGAAGACTAAGGCTCACTCCGTCCAGGGCACGCTGTACCAAATTTCCTGTTCTGTATTCTTTGTGTATGTCTTTGATCTGAAGCACTTACTACTTCCTTTCTGTCGCATAATAAATGTTTATAACCATTCACCAATTCAGGCAAAATATACCGCAAAGTGGGGCGCCGAAGATTTCGATTTTTATGTGAGTCAGATTCACATAAAATACCTTGCGGAATAATATTTGCTGAATAGTTCAAATATTTTTATTATAATCTTAAATTGTGAACATATTGTGTTTTTAAAATAAAACCATTCTCTTGAAATCCAACTATTTCTATCGTATAATAAGAAGATACATTACCGCTTTAGAGAGATGATGCATGCAGATTGCGGCTATCGCAGTCTGATATAACTTACTTCAGAAAGGATGAAAAACATGAAGGTTTTTTACTCTTAAATGGCAGCCCGCGCAAGGAAGGCTGTACGTTCACCGCACTTAGTGAAGTGGCAAAAACACTGAATCATAATGGAATTGATACTGAGATTTTCCAAGCTGGAAATCCGGATACAGATAATGTAAAAGCCGCCGCGGCGAAATTAAAAGAAGCAGATGCGCTTATAGTTGGTTCTCCGGTATACTGGGCTTCCCCATCCGGACAGATCATTGAATTTATGGATAAGCTTTGCTCCATGGCAGGCAAAAAGACATGCTCCACAAACCAGCTGCAGCAGTTGCTTCTGCAAGAAGAGCCGGCACCACAGCTACTTTAGACGTTCTTCAGAAATATTTCAGCTATCATGAAATGCCTGTTGTATCTGCTAACTACTGGAACATGGTTCACGGAAATACTCCTGCAGAAGTTGCACAGGATGAAGAAGGACTTCAGATCATGCGCTCACTTGGAAACAATATGGCATGGCTTCTGAAATCCCTGGAAGCAGGGAAAAGCGGCAGGTATTGCAGTTCCTCAGGCGGAAGATAAGATCAAGACAAATTTTATCCGCTAAATATGGTGCAGTAGTTGTCATGTCTTCACATAAATGAAGCTCAGAGCGTGTTTGAAAAAAAAAGCTTTCTGCAATATTTCCCACAAGATGGGGCGTGCAGATTACAGCAACTGAATTCGAGCAAAATTTCCATGCAGATTTTTTTTTCAAACAGGCTCTGGCTGCACCAGTTTAATAATGTGTGTGACATGGAAGAAGTTCCGTTCGCATACATCCAAAAAAAAACTTCCAGAGAGGTATTTTATGCTGCAAATAATCGAAACCATCAACACCGCTGTAAATAATTTTATCTGGGGCGTTCCTGCAATGGTCTGTATTTTCGGAGTTGGTCTTTATCTTAGTATCCGCACCAATTTTCTTCAGATCCGCAAATTCCCCTATGCTATCCGCACCACCCTTGGCCGTATCTTTCCGCAAGCGTGACGCTTCTGACGGCGCTATCACTCCTTTCCAGGCAGTGTGTACAGCACTTGCAGCCACGGTCGGTACTGGCAATATTGCCGGTGTAGCAGGTGCTATCGCAATTGGCGGTCCCGGAGCCATATTCTGGATGTGGGTTTCTGCACTGTTTGGCATGTGTACCAAATATGCTGAGGTTACTCTGGCGGTACACTACCGCGAGATCAATGCCAACGGTGAACTGGTAGGCGGTCCCATGTATTACATCAAGAACGGTCTTAGCAAAAATGGCACTGGCTGGCTTATCTGTTCGCAGCATTCGGCGTGCTCACTGTATTTGGTACCGGTAATATACACAGGTCAATACTATCACCACTGCCATCAATTCTGCATTGCTGAATTATAACGTGATCAGCGAAAGCGCCGTTTCTACTTCCAACCTGATCATCGGAATCATAATTGCCATTCTAATTGCCATGATCCTTCTTGGCGGAATCAAACGAATTGGCCATGTTACCGAAAAGCTGGTTCCATTTATGGCTCTGCTTTACATTCTTCTCGGACTGGGAGTTATCCTTCTGAACATTCAGAATGTACCAGCTGTATTCGTTTCTATTTTCAGAGGGGCATTTCAGCCCAGAGCTGTAACAGGCGGCATTGTTTTAAGTATGTTCACAAGTTTAAAAAAGGCGTTTCCCGTGGTATCTTCTCCAATGAGGCTGGTCTTGGTACCGGTTCCATCGCCCATGCCTGTGCTGACACCGGAAAGCCGGTCAAACAGGGTATGTTCGGTATCTTTGAGGTATTTACTGATACGATCGTGATTTGTACACTGACTGCACTGGTTATCCTTTGCAGCGGCGTTGCTGTTGATTATGGAAAAGCAGCTGGCGCAGAGCTTACGATCCTTGGATTTACTTCTACATATGGAAGCTGGGTATCCATTTTTACAGCAGTTGCCATGTGCTGCTTCGCTTTTTCCACAGCAGTCGGATGGGGACTTTACGGTGCCCGCTGCATCGAGTTCCTGTTCTCTGAAAAAGTGATCAAACCTTTTATGGTTATTTATTCCCTGGTTGCCATCCTTGGCGCAACTGCCAACCTTGGACTGATGTGGAGCATTGCCGAGACATTTAACGGTCTTATGGCAATTCCCAACCTGATTGCTTTGTTCCTGCTTTCCGGTACAGTTGTGAAGCTGACAAAAAGAATATTTTGCCGGTGAGGGCAAAACAAAATAAATGGGACATCGCATGAACCGTTTTCGCTCATGTGATGTCCCTTTCAGATTATTGATCAATCCTTATTCCTCTTCCTAGGCAGCTGCATCTGTAGTTGTATCAGCATCTTCGCTTTTCTCTTCCCTCACCGATCTCAACTGCATTTTTTTTTCTTCCTCAGTCTGCTCCTGCACATCCGTAACGCTTACCTTATGGTCATACCATTTTCCCTTTTTACCAATGATTGCCAGGTCAAATTCCTCATCCAGCTTCTCTACCGGAACATTGAATCCATAAACCTCCTCTGTCATGCCATCGCTGTAAGTTACCTTATCAATAGTAGGCTGAATCAGTTCGGCACCGTCTTTCTGTGCATCCTCTGCTGTTCCAAGGAAAACATTCTCAATATTCTTGAAACGAGAGTAATATGAACGGTCATTTTACCATCCTTTACAGTGAGGGTAGCTCTTCCGTTGCAAGCCTTCATTTACATGGAACATACTGCTGTCTGTGTCAAACTCTACACCACTGTAAACACCGTCTTCAAGTTCGCTGTCTGCGGCTTTCTCTGCACCATCTGTGGTTTCTCTGCCTTCAGCCTCTGTGGCTTCTGCAAATGCCGGAATGCAGTTCCTGCTGTCATAGCGGAAATACTTACAGCTGTTAATAAAATGACTAATGAACGTTTCATAATAACCTCCTTTGCTTTTTTTTTTTTTTTACGGTACACTTGAAAGTATGTTCAAAAAATTTTACTTCAAACAGCTGCCCCACAGTGTAGAGCAGCTGCTTTTGTTCTGTTGCAATAACAATTTATACCAGAATAATTATTTCGCGATGGAATCAATAGCTGCCTGAGTATGAGCTACATAAAGCTGCTCAACAGCGTCAATTCTTCGAAGACCTTCGATCTGGCAGTCAATCTCATCGAAATCTCCAGAGGCCTCGAACATGCTCTTCCAGGAATCGTCATCATCACCAGCCATATCATTGTTTGCATGGTCACCAGCAACAACCATAAGCGGACGAAGGATTACTTTCTTGAATCCGGCATCTTTTTACTTTATTGATAACTTCATCACAAGCTGTATCCTTCTGGCTCACCTTCTACAGTACCGATGAATGCGTTTGTGAATCCAAGTTTCTCCATCTGGGTCTGCATCTGGTCATATGTAACGTTTGCTGTATGGGAAGTACCATGTCCCATGAATACGAATGCGGTTCCATCTTCTGCAGCTGCTTCCATGCTGTCATATCCAGCTTCTTTTACAGCTTCATCTGTGATTGCCTGAGCAACAGCAGCTTTGTCATCGTTGATAACGGTAGCGTCATCGCCAACCTCACCAAGCATTGGTTCTGCGATTGCTACAGATTCAAATTTATCTTTGTAAGCATCAATAGCTTCTACCATCTCATCGTACTCAGCACCATGCATCAGATGGGTAGGCTGTACAACCAGATTCTTAACACCATTCTCTACTGCACGGTCAAGAGCCTGCTGCATGTTATCAATCTTCTCATCATCTCTTGCCTGTACATGGTTGATAATGATCTGAGCGGTAAATGCTCTTCTTACAGACCAATCCGGGAATGCTTTCTGCAAGAGCATCCTCGATTCCTTTGATATCCTCTGCACGGCTGTCGTTAAAGGAAGTACCAAAGCTTACTACAAGAAGCTCATTCTCACCGATCTCGTCCTGATTACGAGGATCATCCTTGGAAGCATCACCTGTATCACGTCCGAAATACTCTGGGCTGGCCTCTTCCCCTCTACAAGCTCTTTCTGAGCATCTGTAAGGGCATCCCATGCTTCTTTAGCTTCCTTTTGCACTGCTCATCTGTATCATCTGTTCTCTCCTGAACATAAATAGCATCGATAAGTGCTGCTACTTTATCAGCCGCTTCCTTTATCTGCATCTGCAGTGTCATCAGCTGCTTCTGCATCGTCTGTTGTCTCAGCATCATCAGCTGCTTCAGCATCGTCAGCTGCCTCAGCATCATCAGCTGTCTCAGCATCGTCTGTTGTCTCCCTCTGCTGCTTCCTCTGTCTCTGCAAATGCAACAGTTGCTGTTGCTGCTGTCATGCATAGAGCTCGTCATAGAAGCTGCAAGAAGGATTGCTAATAAAGATTTTCTTTTCATTTTTTTCCTCGTTTTTTTGTATTTCCGGATAGAATCACGTATAAAGAATCCCATGGGAAATCTATCACCAATCTCCCATTGCAAAAAAAACAGCTGCATTTTCTGCGACTGCACACATTCTCATATACACACTTTTCTTCCAAAAAACATTCAGGAAATATTCATGTATCGTTATGAGAATACAGGTTCTGTGTACCGCAGACCTAAGATTCCACGCAAAGGCAGTTCTCCCTGACTTCGGTCAACACTGCTCCCCTTCCCGGTTTCCCAGTGGGCTCTGAAGCAGCTCCCCTTACACAGTGACGGCATCGTTCCGGACTCTCACCGGATTCTCTTTTGCGCATCATGTTTATGATGCAACCTTTGCGCTATAACCATTATACATATTCGACTCGGATATTTAATATGTACCATATTATTATATATTTTTTATGAACTTTTTATGTATTTTCTATGAACTATAGTGTATTTTGAAAAAGCGTTCCGCAAGATGTGCGGCACAATTTGTGGGAGATTTTGTCCGGATGAGGGCACCGTAGCATGAAGACGCCGTAGCTGGCTACGCAAACAAATTCGGAAGAAATATACCGCAAAGTGGGGCGTGCAGATTGCGGGAATAATTTTTCAAACAGATTACTATTCACTCCGTTCATAGCAACACGCTTCGCGATACACAGAAATCATGCTTTCGCATGGTTTCGCGCCGCAATTCTCAGGTTTTCTGTGAATTACTTATTGACAAATACCCCGCCAGGGTATATATTGGTTTCATCAAATACATACCCTGGCGGGGTATATAAGGAAAGGAGTCCGCCTATGACAGCTGATTATAAATCCGAATCCTGCTGCAGCCACACCGCAGCCGATCCTGCAACTCTTTCAGCCAGGAACCTACCAAGAAGGTCTGTTCCTGCTGTTGTACCAAGCACACCGATCGTTCCGGAAGCAGAGCGCAGGAAGCTGGTAAACCGTCTGAAACGTATTGAAGGCCAGATAAGGGGGATTATAGGAATGCTGGAGAATGACGCTTACTGCAACGATATTCTTATTCAGTCAGCAGCTGTAAATGCTGCTGTGAATGCATTTAATAAGGAACTTCTGGCGAACCATATCCGCACCTGCGTGGCAAGAGATATCCGTGATGGTAAAGACGAAACCATTGATGAGCTGGTTGCAACTTTGCAGAAGCTAATGAAGTGAGATACCAGCGTATTCCGAATGTGTACCTGCCTGCGGAGGTACGAATGCGCAGAGCAGTCCGTTGGTATCGAAACACTGTATTCGAAGGAGGAATTTATTATGGAACAATACAACGTCACCGGCATGAGCTGTGCAGCCTGCAGCGCCCGTGTGGAAAAAGCGGTAAACAAGGTTCCGGGAGTTACTTCCTGCTCCGTAAGCCTGCTTACCAATTCCATGGGAGTGGAAGGAACTGCCTCAGCCTCTGCCATTGTCTCAGCTGTAGAAGAAGCCGGATACGGCTGCAGCCCCAAAGGGGGTGCTTCCGGCCAGAAGGAACCCGTTTCTGATGCTGAGAAAGCCCTGGAAGATCACGAAACGCCACTCCTCAGGGAAACGACTTATTGCCTCAGTAGGTTTTCTTCTGGTGCTGATGTATTTTTCCATGGGACACATGATGTGGGGATGGCCGCTGCCAGCCTGGTTTGATGGCAACCATATCGCCATGGGACTTGTACAGCTGCTTCTTGCAGGAATCGTCATGGTCATCAACCAGAAATTCTTCATCAGCGGCTTCAGGAGTCTGTGGCACCGCTCTCCGAACATGGATACCCTGGTAGCTCTCGGCTCCATGGCCTCCTTTGTATGGAGTGTCTATGCCCTGTTCGCCATGACCAGAGCCCAGGTTGACGGCAATTCCGAACTTGTCACGCACTACATGATGGAATTCTATTTCGAATCTGCCGCTATGATCCTTACCCTGATCACCGTTGGAAAAATGCTGGAAGCCCGTTCCAAGGGCAAGACCACGGATGCCTTAAAAGGTCTTATGAAGCTTGCTCCCAAGACTGCCGTTGTCATCCGAAACGGCCAGGAAGCCACCGTTCCCATTGACCAGGTTGTAAAAAGGTGACACCTTTGTTGTTCGCCCTGGTGAAAACATCCCGGTGGATGGTGTGATTATCGAAGGCTCCAGTGCAGTCAACGAATCTGCCCTTACAGGTGAGAGTATCCCTGTTGACAAAGCTGCCGGAGATCTTGTCTCCGCAGCCACAGTCAACCAGTCTGGCTTTATCAATTGTGAAGCTACCCGCGTTGGCGAAGACACCACACTCTCACAGATCATCAAAATGGTGAGTGATGCTGCAGCCACCAAAGCTCCTATTGCCAAAATCGCAGACCGTGTTTCCGGTGTTTTCGTACCTGCTGTTATCACTATTGCAATTATAACTACTATTGTCTGGCTGCTTACCGGTCATGAGGCTGGCTTACGCCCTGGCAAGAGGAATTTCCGTGCTGGTTATCAGCTGCCCCTGTGCACTTGGTCTTGCAACACCGGTTGCCATTATGGTTGGAAACGGAATGGGTGCCAAAAAACGGTATCCTTTTCAAAACAGCCGTCTCCCCCTTGAGGAAGCCGGAAAGGTTCAGATCGTAGCCCTTGACAAAACCGGAACCATCACAAACGGTCAGCCGGAGGTTACTGACATTCTCCCTGCAGACGACGTATCTGAGAACGATCTTCTCACCCTGCCTACGCCCTTGAAAAAAAAAGAGCGAGCACCCTCTTGCGAAAGCCATTCTGGAAAAAGCTGCAAGCCTTGGTCTTACAGCCCAGGAAGTCACAGAATTCCAGGCTCTTCCCGGCAATGGACTCTCTGCGAAGCTTGGCGCTTCCACGCTTATCGGCGGAAGCATGAAATACATCAACACTCTGGCAGCTGTCTCTCCGTCTCTTATGAACCAGGCCGAGAAGCTTGCCGAAGCAGGAAAAAAACTCCTCTTCTTTTCGCAAAAGATGGAAAACTTCTTGGAATCATTGCAGTTGCTGATGTAATCAAACCGGACAGTGCACAGGCAGTCAAAGAGCTTCAGAATATGGGTATCCAGGTAGTTATGCTTACCGGCGACAACGAGCGCACTGCCAGAGCTATTGGCGCACAGGCAGGTGTTGACCAGGTTATTGCAGGCGTCCTTCCAGATGGAAAAAAGAGAGCGTCATCCGCTCCCTGAAGGAAAAAGGCAAGGTTGCCATGGTTGGCGACGGAATCAACGACGCACCAGCCCTTACCAGAGCAGATATTGGTATTGCCATCGGTGCCGGAACGGATATAGCCATCGACGCAGCAGATATTGTCCTTATGAAAAGCCAGCTTTCCGACGTGCCAGCTGCTATCCGTATGAGCCGCGCTACTCTTCGCAACATCCACGAGAATCTCTTCTGGGCGTTCTTCTACAATGTAATTGGTATTCCGCTGGCTGCCGGCGCGTATGGATTCCTATCTTCGGCTGGACACTGAACCCAATGTTCGGTGCAGCCGCTATGAGCCTTTCCAGCTTCTGTGTAGTTACCAACGCGTTGAGGCTAAACCTGTTTAAAATTCATGACGCAGTTAAAGATAAAAAAGTCAAGAATCCGGTTTCCATAGAATCCAATTCTGGAAATATTGCTGATTTCTCTGAAGCATCATCTGCTGTTTTCTCAAAATCATTCAATGCAGATAAAACTTCAGATGCAGAACAAACGATTAATAACAGCTGCAAGCTTTTGAACGAATGCAGCGATATTAATAACAATACTAACAAAAAGGAGAATAATAACATGGTAAAAGTGACAGTTCATGTAACAGGAATGATGTGTGGACACTGTGAAGCGCACGTAAACAAAGCAATCCAGGAAGCATTTGGGGTACAGGATGTTGTATCCTCCCATGATGCCGGAACTACTATTTTCTCAGCACCAGAGAAAGTGGAGAAGCAATAATATTTA
>VOFJ01000227.1_pt1 | contig 32000 bp, 54 predicted proteins | sample 5384081 | NCBI WGS metagenome assembly VOFJ01 (sample SAMN12384729, study PRJNA508395) | human gut metagenome | isolation source: healthy gut I | host: Homo sapiens | reverse complement strand
CACTGGCAGTCTTCTTAAAGACAACCGGACGCACCGGCTGGACGCTCTACATACCGATGTTTGCCATGCTCGCCGTGACGTTCACCGCGCTGATCCAGAAGACGATCGCTCTGATAAAAAGCATCGCTGGTGGGCAGGCGACATTCCTCGTCGATGGACTGCAGTTTATCGTCGCTGTGCTTTTAATGGTACTCGGCGTTCTGGTTGCCTTCAGCTGCTTAAAGAAGCTGTTTGGAAAGAGCAGTGCCGGTCAGGCGGCATAATATTGGCGTAAAAAGGAATTGTCACAATAAGCATAGACCTCTTTGGGGTGATAAGTAATATTATCAGAAATAGACACTTAAAAGTTCCAGATAAACATGCGGCGGCAAATTCTGACCGCAAAATCCGGTATTTCTAACCATGCCGCAGCTGGCATCCGTGATGATCCGTGTCTTTCCAAGTTTGGAGCACTCCACGGACTGTATCCGCAAGCCAGCAGACAATTTTAGGACTTTTGTGTGTGTCCCTTATTGGCACCTCTGAACAAAACATAACCGCGCGAAGCCGATGTCTGAGTTGCCATCTGCCCTATTTTTAATAGCAGATGGCGACGAGTTTCGGTTCGCGCGGTTTTATATTGTCTGTGAAGAGGTGCCATTAGGGGGGACACCAGAAAGTCCGCTCATTGTCTGCGGCTTGGCGGACACACTCCGTGAGTGTCCAAACGTGGTCAAGACACGGAATGGGATGCCAGCCACAGCATGGAAGAAATACGTGAATTTTGCTTCAAAGAATTTGCCGCCGTCTGTTTATTCTGGAACTTTTTTGTTCTCTGGTTTTCTGGTAATATTACTTATCAACGCAAAACACGGTATGCTTATTGCGGCAGTTCCTTTTTTATCCATTTATCACCGGCGAAACGACCGGCTTTCCGTCGCGATCCAGAAGCGGCGTCATTCCTCCCGCATATCCGCTTGCGTGAAACACATAATTCACGCCAGTTTCCTTGTCCACCCAGATTTCCGTGGTCGTCATCGTTCCCTGTGAATAAACCTTTTCAAATCTCTGATCCTTTGCCATTTTTCTTCCTCCTTAAATTGGTTGTGTATGACTCTCTGATTTCTATCATACACATCTGTTACATTTTTACAACTTTTTCCTTGCGGGTGATGCGGAATGTTGTCTCCACCATCGTAATCATCAGAACAACAAACCCCAGCAGATAGACCGGCAGGATGGAAAAAGATACCGCATTGCCGATGAGTCCGAACAGCGGCGGAATAAACGTCGAACCGACATAAGCGCTTGCCATCTGGATTCCAATAATCGCTCCCGAATTTTCCGCCCCGAAATTATATGGTGTGGAATGGATAATGCACGGGTAAATAGGCGCACACCCCAGACCTATCACAAGAAAAGCTGCAAACGCGACCGTATAGGATTTCACCGGAAGACACAGGATAAAAAATCCCGCAGACAAGAATCCCGGTTCCCAGCAAAATCATTTTACGGTCGCCAAGCCGATCGGTAATGATTCCGCTGATGAATCTTCCGGCAGTAATCCCTATATAGAACAGCGCGGCAAAACCGGCCGCACGATCTGTGGCGATCCCTTTTACCTCAACAAAATAGGTACTTGCCCACTGCATAGTCGTAGCTTCTGCAGCACAGTAAGCGAAAAATCCAAGCAAAAAGAAACGGAACCCCTTTGATCTTAAGCGCCCCGGTTAGACCTACACTTTTTCCGCCCTCCCGGGATGTACTCTGGTTCACATTCCATACCGGCAGAGTAACAAGCAGAAGCAGTGCAATGCCAAGCTGTATCAGCCCAACCATGCGATAACCGCTGTTCCATGTCCTGTTTGCCAATGCATAGCTCATAATGAACGGACTGACGATGGTACCGACGCCCCAGAAGCAATGCAGCCAGCTCATATGCTTCGCTTTATAATGAAGCGCGATATAGTTGTTAAGTGCTGCGTCAATGGCTCCCGCTCCCCAGCCCGTAAGGAACAGCAAAAACAATCAGCATCCAGAAACCGGCTGGAAAAGGAAAAGCCGAACAGCGCAATGACCGTAAGAAAAACACTGGCAACGGTTACGATTCTCGTGCCGAATTTTCTGGTCAGCTTATCAGAAAGAAGACTCGAGATAATTGTTCCGCCTGAAATAACCATAGATACGATGCCCATATAGGACACCGGCACGCCGAGTTCGGTATGCATCACCGGCCAGCCGGATCCCAGAAGTGAATCCGGTAAGCCCAGGCTGATAAAAGCGATATAAATTAAGATTAGCAAAAATATGTACATCTTCTAATTACCCTCTCATAATATTGACAAAATATGATCCGGCTGGGAAGCAATATACTCTTTCACAATTGTGTTACAATATGTTTTCACAATCTCACTATCGTAATCATGTGCGAGTTCATTTCTTACTTTGAGCATGTCCATCCATGTATCATCCGAAATCAAGTTTGCCTTAAATGCTTCACGCAGAACATCCCTTTGGAGAACCTGTAACGAATCCTGTTATTGCATAATACTGTACCAATATGTCCTTCATTACCTTCCACGATAAATCAAAAGTAATACTAAATTTTGCACTGGTTCCGCTTAATACAAAGGAATCCGTAAGATCTCTTTCCCTGGCCTCCGCCAAAGCATCCAGCGAATTGCAAAATGATTGAAACCGTCTGTCAAATTTCGCGTCCATATTGTTTTATATCCTCCATCAATAAATCATTCCTACAGGTATCCATATTTAATAAATCAACGCTGTACAAGGTCGGCAGTTCTTCGACTTTTTCAAGCAGCTCATCAAAATCAGCCCCGCCGGACACCGCAATATCTATGTCACTGCGTTCCCCGGCTGTTCCTTTTGCCCGCGATCCATATAAAATCACTTTTTTCGCACCATGCTCTCTGCAAAGATCCGCAACCCGGCTTATCACTTCATCTGCTTTCATATATCTCCCTCCTCTTTCAGCTGCGTCTCTTTACTCTATCCGCGCCTGTTGCCATTTTCGTCAAAACGTGCGCTTCAACGCTTTTTCCACAAAGAATAACAGAACCAATCAGAACCAAAACCTGAACCGCTTCGATGACAAGCGTTACTGTCCCTACTACATCTTCACCCGATTTTGCAAACGGGATTTGAGCGAGAACCGTCGGCACCAGCAATATGATGCCTGATTTGATCCATAACTTTCCGCAACAGTCATGCGCAAATGCCCAGGTATCCTTATTCTTTTCGGACATGGCAGTTCTATAGCCGATCAGCCCGTTTATCTCTTTTGGAGGATTTTTGTACATGCAGTAACCCGCTATCACCATAATAGAAGGCATCAATAGATTACATAAAAACATCGCTATAAAAAATCCCATATTTTCCTCCTGTCTCCCGGATTACAGTATCTTTTCCATCCCGATCTTCTGCGGCACGAGCCCGCACTTCTCGTAGAACTTCCGCGCATTTTCATTGCATGCCCAGACATTGAGGGTCACATTGTAACAGCCGGACGCCTTCGCATAATCCAGCACATACCGGTACAACTGCTGCCCGATATGCTGTCCTCTGCAGTTCTCATCCACACACAGATCGTCAATATAGAGGCTCTTGATGTCCGTTAAGATATTGTCATTGATGTGCTGCTGGAAAACGCAGAATGCGTAGCCTAAGATATTGCCCGCTCCGTCATCCGCAACAAAAACCGGGCGCGTCGTATCCTCTAAAATTTCCTTTTAATTCGTCATCGTTGTATTTTCTGGCATTTGCCCGGAATAAATCCGGCCGTCCGTTATGATGAACAGTTAATACCTGTGACAGGAGCCGGTCAAGCCCCGGTATGTCCTGTGTGCCTGCATATCTGATCTGCATATGTGCTCCTTTTCTGTTTGCCGCTTGTATATCATTTTATTGTGCTATTGCAAACATTATATCATATGCGTCTTTGCTTCGGCAAAAGTCCGGAAAACCTCTGGTTTCCCGGACCCGCGGGCGCACGTTCACATGGAACATATCCGTCCGACACATGCAAGCATGCACGTCCGTCTTTATTCCATGCTCACTTTTGCCTTCGCGAACATTATATCATATTTTTTTTCATATCCACTCTTTACATTTCTGTTATCCTTCCGCAACTATCCCATTTATATCTTCACGCAAAGATGTTGACTTATCAACATCTTTGCGCTATAATCCGAGATATTGATTTATCAACATCTTGCAAAGGAGCGCCCATGGATCATCGTTTTGAAACCTTTTCACTCTCCATCCTGGAGTTGAACCGGTATTTACAGAAAATCAAAGAGCTGGAGATGAAACAGTTCGGGCTGAAGGCCAGTCACACCATGTGTCTCTATTATCTGGGACAGCACCCGGAGGGGCTGACCGCAACGCAGCTCACAGAACTCTGCAAGGAGGACAAAGCCGCCGTCTCCCGCTGTCTCTCACAGCTTAGCGACCGGCAGCTTGTCGTCTGCGAACAGCCGGAAGATCACAAGCGATCTTACCGGTCGCACTACATGCTTACCGTTCAAGGGCGCTCCGTTGTAAGCGGCATCCAGACACGCATCAAAGAAGCGCTCTCCTACGGCGGACGCGGGCTGACGGAGGAAAGGCGCCGCGATTTCTATGGCACTCTTGCAATCATCAGTGAAAACCTGTCTGACTATCTGACCGAACACAGTCAGCAAAAATAAAAATATATGGAGAATCTTATGGAAAAAAATCAGAATTATCACAGACTCAGCATCCGATCTCTCTGCTTCTACCAGAGAAGGCCTCACCATTCTGCCGCTTGCGATCCGCTTCGGCGATACGGAATACCTCGACGGCGTCACAATCAGCCATCACGAATTCTACGAAAAGCTGATTGAGAGCGACACTCTGCCCACGACCAGTCTGGTATCCCCCCTGCCGCTTTTGAAGAGGTATATGCCAGGGCGGTGGCGGACGGGGAGACCGTCATTGCAATCACGATCTCTGGCCGTCTCTCCGGCACTTACCAGAGTGCCACGATCGCGGCAGAAGATTTTGCAGGAAAAGTATTTGTCATCGACAGCTATAACGCCACCATCGGCGAGGGCATTCTGGTCAGATATGCACTTTTTATTAAAAGATCAGGGATTATCCGCCAAAGAAATTGTCGGAATCTTAGAAGCCTCCAAGGAGCAGATCCACACTCTCGGTGTCCTGGATACACTGGAATATCTGAAAAAAGGCGGCCGCATTTCCGCCGCCACCGCATTTCTCGGCAGCGCCATGGCGATCAAACCGGTCGTCGCCGTATCGGAAGGCGAAATCGTCATGCTCGGCAAGGCACGCGGCTCCAAAAACGGGAATAATTTTCTCATGAAGGAAATAGAAAAGGCAGACGGAATCGATTTTACCCGCCCCTTCTGCCTCGGCTACACCGGACTCAGCGATGAGATGCTGCAAAAATATATCAAAGACAGCGAAGCTCTCTGGAGCGGACATACAGATCATCTCCCGGTCTGCACCCTCGGTGCGACGATCGGAACCCATGTCGGTCCCGGCGCCATCGCCGTCGCATTTTTCTCACCGCAGTCTTAATACTGTCCGTTCTGCCAGCTCACCTGACCTTCCTCGATCATCGGATAGCAGGTGAGCGTTGTTCCGTCGAGATCTTCCGCGTGCATGTCCACACCCATGATGCGGTGATTGTCATAGGTCGTGTAATAGTAGATTCCTCTGGTCGCATTACAGCAGGACGTGTAAATCGTGATCTCATACTTTCCCTCCGCCACCTCGCAGCAGCCTCTCTGCTGATCAACCGAGCCCAGAATGTGGAAAAACTGACTGACACTCTCCGCCTCCGAATCGCCGGAAACGGCATTCATCCTCGTGAACGCCACGCGCGCAAACCGGGAAGTGGAAGAGAGATCTCCCGGAAGCCCCATCGCACCCATACCGCGGCTGTAGGTGCTAAGCGGAACATCTTTTGCAAAAGAATTCTCCGGCTGCTTCGGGGAGAGACCGATATAGTTGTTGAGCATAAACATCTGCTGTGCAAAATGGTGGATTGTTCGTAAGAACGCCCACCGGATTCTCGTAGATATGCAGACCATCCGCCACCGCTTCCACCGTAATCGCTTCATTTTCGTCTGCGATGATCCAATGAAGCTGTGACGCCGGGAACTGCTCGGCGAACGGCGTTCCGACCAGATTCATTTTTGCAAGAAGCGCCCGCACCTCATCCATCGTCGCGCACTGGCGGAGCACCCACGGAATGAACTCAAATGAAGCCACATTCTCTTTTCCCTCCGTCACCTCTGCGTAGACGGCATTTCCGACAAAATTCAGACCTGCCATGCCAACGCCCTTCTCGTTGATAGCATCATAATACAGCGGATAGTCCCCCGCCACATGCGCCATGCCGATGATGGCATAATGCTCTTTTGCCTGTCCCACATGCCGGAAGTTAAATTCATAATTCCGCGGTGTGATGACGATCTCCTCACCGTAGGAAAATTCATAATCCAGTGTTCTTCCAAAATAGAAATCCTTCGTCTGATAAGTTGCTGCTGTACACATAATCGCTTCTCCCTCTCTAAAATAGAAATTGTGATATACCGCCTTTTTGTCATAAGAGACAGCATATCACAAAACAGATGTAACATCAATGCATAGTGTGCACCGAAACATTTCTTTTCAAACATACCGCCGACCGTTTTCGCATGTCAGCGGATATGATATTTTTCACCGGATATCTTTTACTGAATTCCCGTCGTTGATGCTGACCGGAAAACGGTAGGAATAATTCTGTTCTGCCAGTCCGGATCATCCATCATGCGCAGCAGATTTTTCCCGGTAATCCTGCCTAGATTGTACTTCGGGTGAACCACCGACAGCACCTTGACCTCGCATCCTGCTGCAGCTCCTCATCGTCAAAGGACACCAGCGATACATCTTCCGGCACGTGCAGTCCACGTTCCTCAAGAAACTCCATGTAATAGCCGGCGACCTCATCGTTGTATACAATCATCGCCGTGCAGTCTTTCGTGCGGCGGTACATCCGGAGAAGTCCCTTTTTGCTGAGTTTCTCCTCCATATCCTTCGTGGAGTACCAGCGGATCCAGTCGTCGTCAAACTTTACCCCGTAATCCGACAGACATTCCACAAACCCTTTATAGCGCTCGATTCCCTGCATATCATCATACTTGAAAATTCCCGCGATCCTGCGGTGTCCGTTCTGAATCAGAATTTCGGTCAGCTTGTAGGCGGCGCGGGCGTCCGACATCTCCACACTGTCAAAACGCTGATTGGAATAATGATTGTGAATAAACAGCGTCGGAATGTTCCGCTTCCGGATCTCCTCGTAGAGACGGATATTCGGATTCGGGAAAAAGGAGCGTGTTCCTTCAATAATAAATCCTGCCACATTGCCGTTGAGCAGACCTTCCAGATAAAGCGCCTCATCGTTCAGCCGGTTCTTTGTGACGGCTACATCGATGTCATATCCGGCTTCCTTCATAACAGAATCGATTCCATCATAAACGCGGGGGAACAGATAAGTCAGAAAAATAGCTTAAAATCAAGCCGATGCGCGGTCTCTCTCCGTTTCTCAAGTTGCCTTCATACGATACATATGTGCCGCTCCCCTTGACTCTCTTGATCAGACCCTCTGCTTCAAGCTGATTTAGCGCAGTGCGCACCGTCTGTCTGGAATACCCGAACTTTTTCTGCAGAATGTTCTCCGACGGAAATTTGTCCTCATTCTGAATCACTCCGCTCGTGATTAAAGTTCTGCCCCAGTTGTACAATTTCTCATATTTTAACAGACTCTGCTCACCGATTTTTTCTGACATTTCTGTTCCCCCGCTTCCTGTTGCAACTCTGCTGTCCGATTGTCTCTCCACGCCCCTGCGGTGTTACTTGATTACCTGCAATGACTGGCGATCCGCAAATACTGCCACGAATATCAGGAATACGACACCCTGAATCAACTGCATCATCTGTGTCGTGAATCCCATCATGGTCAGTCCGCTGCTGAGCACGATGTAGAGCAGTGACCCTACGATGATATTCTCAAACCGGACTTTTGCTCCGCCGGAGATCGGCATACCGCCGAGTACCAGTGCAATGAGGATCTGTGTCTCCAACTGGTTACCGCCGGAAGATGTTACCGATCCGACTTTGATGACGTTGATAAATGCCGCAAATCCGGTGATCGCTCCTGCCAGAACGTAGATCAAAAAATTCATGCGGTCGGTGCGGATACCGGAAAACATTGCCGCTTTCTCTCCTGCACCGATCGCCTTTAAATAGGTTCCGAACTTCGTGAAGCGGAATACGATGAATCCGATTACCACAACAGCAATCGTGAGCGTCATTTTAAGCGCTGTGCTGTCGTAGTTAATGAGCTTTGCGGAACCTGCCACGGGTGCATTGGTGGTCAGATATTTGATAAATCCACGGAATAAGAACATGGTACAGATCGTAACGATAAACGATTTGATCTTGCGGTATACATAAAAGTAACCGTTCAATGCTCCGATCGCCGCGCCTGCCGCGATTCCTCCCACGATTGCTAACGGAATGCTGATCTTGGAAAGCATACACACAACGATGGATGCAATTCCCAAAATCGATCCCTGTGAGAAATCGAGACCGCCCATTGTCATAATAAAGAAAACGCCTGTTGCCGCTATCATCGTCACATATACCTGGGAAAGTACCAGTGACAGATTTCCAACCATTCTAAAAATCTGTTAATACATTGAACAGAAGGAAGATCACGACCAGTCCCACCACCGGCAGAAGTGAACGAATCAACGACATCTTGGATAATTTTTGAGCTGCTGCTCTTTTTTTGTTCTGTGTTCGTCTTTGCTTGATTCTCCATGACTGCCTCCTTATACCATCATCGTAATCAGACTGTTCTCATTAAGATCCTGATTACGCTCCAGTTCGCCGTTGATCTTGCCATCTTTCATAATAATGATACGGTCGCACATACCGATCAGCTCCATCAGCTCCTCCGAGATCATGATGATGGATTTGCCCTCTTTTCTCATCTGGTTCATGAGCTGGTAGATGTCCTGCTTTTACCTTGATATCAATGCCTCGCGTCGGGCTGTCTAAGACGATGATGTCCGAATCCTTACCGATCCAGCGCGCCAGTACCACCTTCTGCTTGTTACCGCCGGAGAGATCCGACACGAACTGATCCGTATTGACCATCTTTACCGACATCTGCTTGGCATATTTGTTTGCAAATTTCTTTTTTTTTTCTTATCGCTGATGAAATGTGCCTTGTTCGACAGTTCATCCAGGGACGGCAGGCAGATATTGTCGTCGCCGATGCTCTGGTTCATGACCACGGACTCGTTGTCACGATCCTTGGACGTGTAAGCAATGCTGTGCTTGATTGCTGTCGGAATATCGTTGATCTGTGTTCCGTCCGCCAGCGTCACCGTGCCCTCTCTGTCGTAGGATGCGCCGAAAATCGCTTTTCCGACCTCGTGCATTCCGGATTCGGACAATCCGCCGAAACCTCAAGCATCTCACCTTTGTGAAGATCAAAGCTGATATCGCTGATGATGCCCGGCACCGTCACGTTTTTTCACGGAAAGCACAACCTCATCCGAGACTTTCTCTCCGTAATCAGCACGATAGTAATCACCGGTCACCTCACGTCCAACCATCAGACGCTTGAGATCATCCTCGGTCACATCCGCACTCTTTACGGTATCAATGTAGATGCCGTCGCGCAGGATCGTGATGGTATCGGATTTCTCCAGAACCTCCGGCAGGTCATGTGAAATGAAAATTACGGAGTTTCCGCTGTTGCGGATACGGTCCATGTGCTTGTAGAGTTCATCGCGTCCCTCCTGGGACAATGCGGTCGTCGTCTCGTCCACGACAACGATCTTCGGATCGAAGTATGTCGCTTTTACGATCTCTACCAGCTTGCGGTCCTCGAAATTATAATTATCGATGATGTCGGATGCCTTGATCCGGTCAAATCCGTATTTCTTAAGTAATTCCGTTGCCTTGCGCGGTTCATGGCTTTGGTATTTTTGATTCCGAAATGTACGAACTGTTCCCTCGTGTCCCAGGAAAATATTTTCCGCGACCGTAAGTCCGGACAAGGTTCCCAGCTCCTGTACGATAATGGAAACGCCCTCATTGTTCGCTTCCACCTGATTCTTTGGATGAATCTCTTTTCCGTCGAGGATAAAGGTTCCGCTTCCGATGCTGTAAATACCGGTCAGCATGTTGGTCAGCGTTGATTTTCCGGAACCGTTCTCCCCCGATCAGCGCGTGAACCTCTCCCTTGTTGACATTAAAGGAAACATTCTGTACTGCCTTCGTAATACCGAAGGACTTGCAAAGATTTTTTACCTGTAATCTGACTTCACTCATTGCATTCTCCTCCTCGATTACTTGACAATTTCACCTTTTGTGACTTTGGTGGTCACGGTGATGATGATAAGCAGTGCCAGACCTGTGATGACGTCCTGAATCGCGGTCGGGGCGCCAAGTGCGATGAATCCGAAGAAAATGATGTTGATGACGAACTCACCGATCACAATCGCCTGCAGCGGCATACCGTATTTCTTGAACGCCAGTCCGAAGAAGCATCCCATCGTCGGTACGAAGTTACGGCTCATGGACGCCATACCGGTTACCGCCACCATGGAGGAACCGTAGCTGATGGTTAAGATCGCCATAACTCCCAAGAACGCGCCGCTTAACACAAATGCAAGCACCTTGTATTTATTAACATTGATACCCATGTTTTTCGCTACGAACTCGTTGCTGCCGATCGCATAGGTGTAAGTTCCGATTTTCGTATAATTCAAAAAGATATATGCTACAATGCACGCAACAATCGCCAGGATAATATCCCACGGCATCTGACCGAATGCGCGCAGATTTGACGGAAGCGTCTGCTCCACGCCGCCTGCGATATAGTTTGCAAGTGACTCATAAATCAATGCGAGACCCGTTGTAACAATCATCGACGGAATTCTCAATTTTACATAAAACAGACCGTTTAACAGACCGACGATCGTGCCGGTGAGCACACAGCCCAAGATCAGTCCGAGGTCCCCCCTGTTAAACCGGGTGGCAAAAACGCATCCCAAGATTGCACAAAGCATGATGTTGGCACCAATGGAGAAGTCGAACATTCCCATAACCATGACGAAATAGAATCCGACCGCACCCACAGTTGCAATCAGGCTGGCCTGAAAGTAGTTGAGCATATTGGCCGGCGAGCCAAAATTATGCGGTGTCAGTATTTTAAAGATTACCCAGGAAACCACAACCAGCGACAGAAGAATCAGATAGCCCTTTGCGCTTCCCGACAGCTTTTTGAACCCATATTATCTACCTCTTTTTTTTCTTACTCGAATCAACGGATGTCACGCTGTGTGAGCCATCCTTTCATACAAAGGCCGGTATCGCCACGCGACACCGACCTTTGAAGTAACGCTCAGTCTTTGGAACTAATTCCCTGCACGTGATGCTGCATCTTCAATAGAAATATTCTTCTTGCTGCTTCTTTCAGAGCGCTTAAGTCAAGATTGGACATCTCAACAAGCTCATCGGATGTGTACGGAAGCTGGTCTACGAAATACTTCTCATATGCCTGATAGTCTTCTGCAGAGGATACATACAGGTACGGGAAGGAAACGTCCTCGAAGTTGCCTGCAAATCCTGTGTAGTTGCCCTTTATTGCGTTGTAAACCATCATGAATGCAATTAACGGATCACAGTAATGTCCGCCAGACTCACCAGCCATGGAGCCGTTCTCCAGTCTGTCTCCAAGATCCGGAAGGAAATCTGTAGATACGATATCGATATCCTGGGTCTTGCCTGCACGCTCTACTGCTGCGATTGCACCCTGAAGAGGATCACCGCCGCCGCCTGCCGGGATGAGTGCATCCAGGTTCGGATCTGCTGCCATAAGAGCCTCTGCTGCCTTGGAACCACCTTCGGAAGTTGTACCTGCGTACTGCGGCTCAGAAAGCTGTGCCGGATCATCCGGATGTTGCCTCGTTCCACTTGTCAACGCCTGCTTTGTAGCCTTCCCATCTTCCAAGCCAGGTTGCATCTCCCTGCTCCCAGCCGATCAGACCGATGTCACGGTCACCCTTATCAAGAAGGATGTTTACAAGAGCTTCACCGTTTGCCGGCTCATCCTCATGTACTGCTCCGATGTAATAAGCAGAATCTTTTTGCTGCCTGATAAATGTCTGCGCTGTTCGTCTCGCTGATAATACGGAAGAACTGTGCCAGATATACGCCGTTGTCGTTACATGTCTTAATTGCGGATGTCATCTCTGTATCGGATGAGTTACAAATGATAATACCCTGGCATCCTGCTGCTACCAGCTGCTCCACAGATGCTGTAACCTTCTCGGATACGTGCCCCTGATCCACGTACTGAACCTCCACCCCAAGAGCATCAGCCGCTGCATCAAGAATCAACTTACACTGGGAACCGAGAACGTCGGTGGATGACCAGATGGAAACTCCGATCTTAATCTTGGAGTTGTCTGTCACTGCCGGTGTTGCCGCTGCCTCCGTACCGGATGAAGACGCTGCCGAGTCAGAACTGCTCGCCGTCTCGGAACCCGATCCACAGGCCGCCATACCCACAACCATGGTCGCTGCCAGCGCGGCAGCTGTCACCTTCTTGAAAATTGTTTTCAATTTCATGCTTTTTCCTCCCTATACATTTTATTTGGGTTGTGTAAAAAAACCTTTTGTGATTTTATTATAGATACTCCCTGCTTTTTTTCTCAAGAAAATACAACCAAGTTTTTTCTAAAAGTTGTATTGTTTTGTGTGTATTTTGTCATACTTTTTTGCAGTTATTTTGTATCTATTGTGCGTTTTACCATATATCGCGCCATATTTCCACTGTTTTATCCGGCGGTTTTGTACCTTATTTCCACTTCCGCCACAATGTTTGTCTACTTTCTATCACAGTTGCAATACAACTTTCGCCTGTATGGCACTTGTACTTTTTTTAAGTACCAAAAAGGACAACACCGGATTTATTGCTCCGATGATGTCCTTTTTTCTTATGCCCTGACTGCCCAGCGCATTTTGGTGGAACGCGCCCTTCCGTTTGCAGCGCACTCCTGCGCCGACGGACGGATGACGTCCTTCGCATAGTCGCTGTAAATCCCACTCTTATATCCCTCTTTGAGCGCCTGCTTCACAAGCTTGTCCTCTCCCGAGTGGAAGGTGAGAATTGCCACGCGCCCGCCCGGTCTTAATGCTCCCGGAAGCTTTTCCATGAATTCATACAGCACCTCAAACTCATGGTTCACATCTATGCGGAGTGCCTGGAATGTGCGTTGGCAGGTCTTTTTGATTGTGTCCTTTTTCTCCTTCTCCGGCAGAAAATCCAGCGTATCCTCGATCACCCTGCGCAGCTTTGTCGTCGTGTCGATGCGGCTGCCCCTGCGGATCTCGTCCGTGATCGCTTTTGCCAGCTCCTCACAGTACGGCTCGTCGGAGTTCTCATAGAGCATCCCGGCAAGTTCCTCCCGCGTGATCGTATCCAGCCGCTCCGCCGCGCTGATCCCCGTCTCCTGATTGAGCCTGAGATCCAGCGGTCCATCCACCTTAAACGAGAAGCCGCGCTTCGGATTGTCGATCTGCATGGACGACACGCCAAGATCCGCCAGAATAAAGTCGAAGCCGCCGACCTCTTTTGCGATCTCATCGATCGTGCAGAAATTCTGAAGGCGCACCGTCAAAAGATCCTCCCCGAATCCCAGATCCTCCAGACGCTTTTTTTCGTCTTGGCGGACTCCTCCGGGTCCACATCGGTCGCCCAGATATGTCCCTGTCCCCTCAGACATTCCAACATAGCGCGCGTGTGTCCGCCGTAGCCGAGCGTCGCATCGAATCCCTGCTCTCCAGGCACAATCTGCAAAAAGTCCAGAATTTCTTTTACCATAATCGAGATATGCATTCCCGCCGGCGTATTTCCCTTCCGGATCACATGCTCGATCGTGTCCTGATACTTCTCCGGCTGCAGTTCCTTATATTTTTCCTCAAACTTCTTCGGATATTTTCCCTTGTAACGCACCCGCCGCTTGTGCGGTGTCTGTGTCTCCTGTTCCATCCTTCTCTCCCTACTCCCAGTCTTTTACCAGTTCTGTATTGTACTCCGACTGAATATTTTCGACGGCTTCTCCCGCCGCCCTCCGGTAAAAATAGATCCTGTCGTCATCGCTGTCATTTTTTTCCAGAATTGATATCCATAGATGTAGCTTTCAAAAATCTCCTCAAAGCTTCCATATTCCTTCTGCAGTCTCTGCGCAATCGGCAGACACTGGTCGAGGCACTCCTGGAGGCTGATGTAGCCGCACTGATAGCACAGTCCCGTGATGCGCATAATACGGACATAATCCCAGGCATCCACACCGCGTGTGTCCAGATGTCCATACGCATCATAGCATACCCATGTCCGGCACTGCTCATCCTCCGGGATCTCACTGATGCTTATAATATCGACATAACCATTCTCATCCATCGACAGATACCCTTTTTTTCAGGTAAGTTTCAAACGCATGACGGTAAGACGCTCTGGTTCCTTTTTTCAGCATCTGGCTGATCGTGCGGGTCGCCGTTGCCCGGCTCGTAATGCCCCACCAGTCAGACAGATATTCCTTCACCTGCTCCTGATCCCAGTCATTTAGCGAGTGACCGCCCAGTTCTCCATATTCCCCGCTCTCAAACGGAACGTAGATCGCGTAGGCGTCTATGATCCATCGCACGGTCGGATTGTCCCGCACATCCTCAAACGTCAGCTCCGACTCTGCCTTTTGGGAATCATAAGAGATCAGCAGACTGTCGGCATCCTGGTTGTAAGCCACATAGTGGTTTCCTGCATACACAAACATGAGCGCGATCACGGCCGCGGCCACTGCCGTTCCTGCAATCATACTGCGCAGTTTCAGACGGATCTCCGGTGCGCCGTCTTTTTCTGAAAACGCATACGGAAAACGTTCTACGTCAAACCAGATATCCGCCTCTCCGCCAACCATATCCTGCACATTTCCCACATTTGCCTGCCGTACCGGATACATGGCACGCACCTCGCACTTTCGCCCCAGTTCATCCATGAACTCATACAGATAATATTTGGTCGCGCCGTTTTTCCCGGTTGTTATGACACGGGCAATTCTGGCGTGATAACGCTTTGCCTGCGCTTTTGCTTTCTTCAGATAGCGGTACTCCATCACCTTGCTCAAAAGGGCGAGCAATGTCATATAAAGCCCCGCCTCTCCCATCAGAAGCATCGTGCGTGCAGTGTCATGGGACGTGTTAAACCGGTACGCAATCGCGTACAAAAATATGATTCCCCCAGTGCAAGTGCCGCAAGTGGGATTGCCTGCAGGCGGCTGTAACGCCGGTACGCCTCCGACAAGTGCCACTCCGCCACCCAGACCCGCTCTTCCGGTTCTTCCATCTCCACCGAACCGGCAATGTCTTCTCCTGCGTATGCTGCGTCCCCGGCATATGCCGCGTCTTCTGCATATGCCGTCCGTCCCCAGGTCTGGTCTGCTGTGCGCTGCGCGGCACCCGCATATGCCCCGTTCCTATTTCCCGGCACGTTGATGATCCGCGTCATGAGAAAATAGCGGAGCGTTTTATCCGCCTTCCGCTGTATCAGCCAGATTCTAAGCCCAAGTATCCCGGCGATCACGGTAAGTATCAGCACCAGCTGCAGATCGTCCTGCGGATTTAATGAGGTTAAGCTGTAGCGGAGTCCCGCGAAAATAATCCCCAGCAGTGGAAGCAACAGCAGCAGAAACACAATCTGCTCCACATTGGGCGCACTTTTCGCATTCACCGCATCTTCCTTCACTTCCACGCAGTACGTCTTGCGCGTTCTCCCTTCCTCCCTGCTTTTGAGCCGGATCAGATAACGGTCCGCCGCTTCCGTCTGTACCGTCTGCACCCATTTCCATCCGGGGCTGTCCGGCATATTTACATTCTCATTGTACTGCAGATTTCTGCAGACTGACTTTTGTCGCTGTGACATAATCCAACCGCCATGTTTCTCTCCTTATCAAGTCATTCCCCGCTTTTCCGGAAATGCCCTGTTTCTTTCGTGTATGTCATCCTAAGATGACCCAGATAAAATTGTAATTGATTGCCACACATTTTGCAACGTGTTGGTTTTACTTGTTGTCCTATTGCCTTGTTCCGTCCTGATTAAAATTGCATTTTAATGCCTTTTCCGTTGATAAAATAGACCCAATCAAAAAAAGCAGTTGTATTACAGTGATAATAATACTTAGTATTCCCATTGTATTGTCACTTGCTCCATAGAAAGGAATATGTATCAGCAATGTAGGACCCAACAGGCCAACTCCAGCTTTCCACCAGAGTTTTCCTGCATATTCATGTGCAAATTTCCAAGTATCCATATTTATCATTGACATCCTGGTTCTATATCCCACTACTCCATTGATTTTCTTTGGGCAATGTTTCCACATCATTCTGCCTGCAATTATCATAACCGCTGGAATAATACAATCACATATCAAAATAAACCACCAGAACCACATATTACCACCTCCTATAACTGGAAATTTTCAATGTATCTTCCACCCTCATGCCAACAATTCCTATAAAGGAATCATTTCTTTCTAAGTCCCCAATCACGAAACGTTTCGTTTCTATTCTCATTGATTTTCTTCTCCACCAGTTCCAATTTATCACTGCCATTCTACCATTCCATAAATGCTTATTCAATAACCTATCTGTATTCAAAAATAAATCCCACTGACAACCGTTGGTATTTGCAAAATATGCCTCCCGACGTTATAATACAGCTGTTGTATCCAGAAACATTTACAGAACAGGGCACACATCAGCCCTGGAACGGAGAATCCCATGATAAAACTGATTGCCACCGATGTCGACGGGACACTGGTAAAAAGACGGAACGATGCAGATCGATCCCGAATACATGACTGTCATTAAGGAACTTGTCCAGAAAGGAATCATTTTTTTGCTGTCTGCTCCGGCAGACAGTTCATCAGCGAACGGAAGCTGTTTGCACCGATCAAAGATCAGCTGCTCTACATCACGGACGGCGGCACGGTCGTGCGCACCCCGCAGGAGATTCTGATGGTTCACACGATGCCGCGCGACGTCTGGAGCGGCATGTGCCGCATGGTGCAGGAACAGATGCAGCACTGCGACTGTTTTGTCGCCACACCGGACTACTGTCTCGCCGAAGACGCCGGAAGCCGCATGTTCCACTGGCTGCGCGATTCCTACGGCTACGATATCCGGGAGGCAGAGCGTCTATCTGACATCCCGGAGCAGGATATCATCAAGTTCACCGTCTACCACAAATCTGCCTGTGAGGAAATGTGTGCGCCGCTCTTCACCCCGGCATGGAAGGACAAGGCACAGCTTGCCGCCGCCGGCAAAGAGTGGATGGACTGCAATCCGCTCGGTGCGAACAAGGGAACCGCGATCGAGTTCGTGCAGAAGCATTTCGGCATTTCACCGGAAGAGACCTGCACGTTCGGGGGATAACCTGAACGACATCGAGATGCTGCAGAACGCCGGCAGGAGTTACGCCGTCGCCAACGCCAGGGCGGAAGTCATCGCCGCGGTAAAAGATACCTGTGCGCCCTACTGGGAGAATGGAGTCCTCCAGATCTTAAAAACATTTTTTATAACGAAAAAGAATCGTGTCCATCCAGCGGCAGTGCCCCGGCGTACACGGTTCTTTTTATTTCTGCAGAAGTCCGCCGCCATATTGGATGCGGTTCCTGTCAATGAATTCTTTGGAACAAAATTTCTATTTTTTTCTTCATGCATGCCCCGGTCATCCATTTTCCTGTCTCTTTTGGCGTTCGACTGCGCCGCGGGTGTCCGTGAACATCCGTGGTGCACTGTCGAACCTCAAAAGACAGGAATCATCGCCGATGGTCGGGGCATGCGTGTTAGAAAAAGTGAAATTTTGCGACAGAATACGTTGGCAGGAACTGCACCCAACTATGCCAAACCTTCCCAACGCACAAAAAAAAGAACTGTGTACGCCGCGCATCTGCCGCGGGACGTGACACAGTTCTTTTTCGTTATATTAAATGTTTAACAAATCGCTAAATACCTTCAGGGCGCCGTCGGTCTCATGTGCAAGCACCCGCTTGGCCAGAACCTTTCCGAGCTGTACGCCTTCGTGGTCGAAGCTGTTCACATTCCACAGGAAGCCCTGGAACATGATCTTGTTCTCAAAGTGTGCCAGAAGTGCTCCGAGAGACTGCGGGTTTACCTGCTCACCGATGATGATGCTGGATGGACGTCCACCCTCGAAATTCTTGTTGCGGTTCTCGTCGGATTTGCCGCATGCGAATGCCACGATCTGCGCTGCGACATTTGCGCAGAGCTTCTGCTGGCTTGTGCTGTCCTGGATCACAACATCTGTGCCGATCTGGCTGTTCTTTAAAGCCGACAAACTGAAGCGGTACGATGTCTGTGCCCTCGATGCAGCAGCTGGTAGAACGAATGCTGTCCGTTCGTGCCAGGCTCGCCGAAGATCACCGGTCCTGTCGGGTAGTCTACCGGCTCCCCGAAACGGTTCACCGACTTGCCGTTGGACTCCATATCAAGCTGCTGTAAATGAGCAGGGAAACGGCTGAGCGCCTGGGAATAAGGAAGAACTGCGGTTGCAGGATATCCCAGTACATTACGCTCATAAACACCGATTAATGCATCAAGCATCTCCGGATTCTTCAATACGTCTTTGTTTGCGGAAAGCTGATCCTCTGCAGCAGCTCCCTCGAGGAACTGTGCGAACACATCCGGTCCGAATGCCAGGGATAATACGGCGCCGCCAACTGCGGAAGTGGAGGAGAAACGTCCTCCGATATAGTCATCCATAAAGAATGCTGCAAGGTAATCATCACTCTTCGCTAACGGGGATGTCTCGCTCGTTACAGCGATCATATGCTTGGACGGATCCAGTCCCGCTTTCTTTAATGCATCTTTTACGAAAAGACTCGTTCGTCAGAGTCTCCAGTGTCGTACCGGACTTGGATACCAGTACGAAAATGGAATGTGCCACATCGGTGGAATTCAGCACTGCTGCAGCATCATCCGGGTCTACATTGCTGATGAACTTTGCTTCCATCTTGAACTTGCCGTTTTTCTTCGCCCAGTTCTCAATTGCCAGATACATCGCACGCGGACCGAGGTCACTACCACCGATACCGATCTGAACAACTGTTGTGAACTTTTCTCCTGCCGCATTGGTGATCTCGCCGGAATGTACCTTGTTGGCAAAATCAGCGATTCTCTCCTGCTGCTCTACATAGAAGTTGCGCTTATCCACACCGTCTGCCGTCACAGCATCACCGAGCTGTCCGCGTGTCATGTGATGAAGCACCAGACGCTTCTCACCGGTGTTGATCACCTCACCATTGTAAAGTGCTTCAAACTTCTCCGCAAGCTGTGCTTCCTCAGCCAGCTTTACAAGTGCTGCAAGCACCTTATCATTTCGACCTGCTTGGCTGCGTAGTTGTAAGAAAATCCGCCAGCCATCGGCACACTGTAATTCTTCACACGGTCAGCACCGTTCTCTCCGGACATTGCCTCGACAAGATTCACGCGTTCCACTTTGGAAAGCTCCTGAAAAGAAGCAAGGGTATCCAAGTTGTTCCAGGTAACCATAATAGATTCCTCCTATCTATTCTTGCATATATTCTTATTTTATTGATCGTAGTGATTATACTATTAAATGATCTCAAGTTCAAGTAAAACGGCGGAGAGTCAACCGCTCTCCGCCGTATAATGATTTATTTTGCGGCAGCCGGATTCAGTTTCTTCGTGCGGATATCCTCCTGCAACATGGCGAGGAAGTCTTCCATGGATACCGTCGTAGACTGCTGCTCTCCGTGAAGTCTGTAGCTTACCGTCCGGTCTGCCACTTCGTTCTTGCCGAGAACCAGAAGATACGGAACTTTTTCCATCTGTGCCTCTCTGATCCGATAGCCCATCGCTTCTCGTTTCTCTCATCGATCTCCACACGGATTCCGTTATCCTCAAGGTATTTGTATACATCGTGAGAGTATGCATTCAACTCCTCATCCTCATTCTTGACCGGAAGGATCTTTGCCTGTACCGGTGCGAGCCAGAGCGGCAGGTTTCCTTTCGTCTCCTCCAGAATGTAAGCCATGAAACGATCCAGGGAACCAAGGATTGCTCTGTGAAGAACGACCGGTGTCTTCTTCGTTCCGTCACTGTCAATGTAGGTCAGGTTGAACTTCGCCGGCAGGCAGAAATCCAGCTGGCAGGTGGAAAGCGTGTATTCGTTGCCAATTGCCGGTTTTACGTTGACATCCAGCTTCGGGCCGTAGAATGCCGCCTCGCCGATCTCCTCTGTATACTCGATGCCGATATCGTTTAATACCTTTCGGAGTGCATTCTCTGCCATATCCCACATTGCATCGTCGTCGTGATATTTTACCTTGTCCTCCGGGTCTCTTAAGGACAGTACACAGCGGTAATCGGTGATATTGAAGTCTTTGTAGGTGTCAAAAAATCAGAGCCACCACGCTGGCGAACTCAGACTCGATCTGCTCCGGTGTTACGAACAGGTGCGCGTCGTTCTGGCAGAAATGTCTTCCTCTCTCAATACCCTTTAACGTACCGCTCGCCTCGAAACGGAAGTCGTGTGCGATCTCACCGATACGGATAGGCAGATCCTTGTAGGAGTGCTGTGTGTTAGCGTAGATCATCATGTGGTGAGGGCAGTTCATGGGACGCAGTACGAAGGACTCTCCTTCCATTTCCATGGGAGGGAACATGTTCTCCTTGTAGTGATCCCAGTGACCAGAAGTCTTGTACAGACCAACCGTGCCGACACACGGTGTCATAACGTGCAGATAACCGAGCTTTCTCTCTTTGATATAATTCTCAAGCTCCTGCCATACGGTATAGCCCTTCGGAAGGAACATCGGCAGTCCGCGTCCTACCAGATCGTCGGACATAAACCGCTGCATCTCCTTGCCGATCTTTCTATGGTCGCGCTCCTTTGCCTCCTCCAAAAGCTTCAGATGTGCCTCCAGCTCCTCGGCTGTCGGGAAACATACACCGTAAATACGCTGCATCACGTGGTTGTTCGCATCGCCCTTCCAGTACACGCCGGAATATTTTACCAGCTTGAAATTCTTGCAGAGCTTTGTATTGTCCACGTGCGGTCCGCGGCAGAGATCTGTAAAATCGCCCTGGTCGTAGACGGAGATCGTTCCGTCCTCCAGATCACTGATCAGATCCAGCTTGTACTCGTCGTTCTTAAAAAAGCTCTAATGCCTCTGCCTTTGAGATCTCACGTCTGTAGATCTTCTTGCCCTCTTTGCAGATCTTCTTCATCTCTTTTTCGATCGCCGCGATCACGTCATCGTTGACTGCGTTCTCGCCAAGATCGATATCATAATAAAATCCTTCCTTTACGACCGGACCAACCCAGAACTTTGCTTCCGGGTATAAGTGCTTGACTGACCTGTGCCATTACATGCGCGCAGGAATGATTGAGTGTGTTCAGTCTCTCATCTGCTTTAAAAATCTACCATTTTCTTCCTCCTTGTTCTGCGTCCGGGTGCTTTTTCCGGACGAAAAAAATCCCCCATACAGACCTGTGCCTGTATGAGGGACGAATATACTGTATCCGCGGTTCCACCCTGCTTATTCCCGTAAAACCATGCCGGACTGCCGGATCCTCTCGGATCACGCATCCCGCTGTCGGGAAATCACTCGTTTGATGATAACGGAATCACCGGACCGGATTAGGGTCGCTCAGAGATGGTCTTCCCAGAGCTTTCTTCCAAGATGCTTCCACCGTATGCATCTCTCTCTGTAGGGTGCCGCACTGGTACTCTTCTCTTCTTCGCGCTGCTTTAGATTCTATTTCAAAAAATCAGAACTGTCAAGGTGTTTGCAGCGAATTTCCGAAAACAATCTGCTTTCCCCCCGCAAAGTGGCTTACCGTCCGCTCATTGCAGCGCCGCCGCCCAGATCAGCCCGGTCAGCTCGTGCACCGGTTCCACTGTCAGCACATGCTGAATGTGAAATGGCTCCTGATTGTATTTTTTTCTCCTTTTCGCCGTGCCCCTCTAGCCTTCCACAATCTCGTACTGCATCAGCTCGTATTTCAGTCTGCTTCCTTCCATAATCTCCGCCGGGAGCAGTGCCCTTGCCACAAGCTTCAAATCTTCTGACGGGATATCCATTCTTCTTAAGTTCGCGTAGTCTCCATCGATCGAGACCACTTCATAATACCATGTCTCCATTGTTCTCTCCTTTGTAACCTCTTTCTATTCCGCATCCCGCGCCGCAGTTAAAACCGCAGACCGCATTTCGGGCAGAATTCATAATCCTCCGTGGTCGTAAAACCACAATTTCTGCACTGTTTTGTAGTATTCCAGCCGTTTCCACGATTCCCGGATGCACCGGACGCAAATGTTGTGGCAGAATCTCGACATCCCCTGCCGCGCGCAATCCGTTTTCCAATCTCCGCGTCCAGCTCATAGAGCGCATTGCAGCAGCTCGCCTGCACATAGTAGTGTCTGTTCCATTTTATACAGGGGATAAAGAAAAGCGAAAGTACGGTGTATGTCATGAACACCTGATATCTGCCGTAAGCTCCGCAGGCGCCGCAGGTCATCATCTGGTGAAAATCAAAATCTTTTCTGCCGTCCGTAATTCCCATAATAAAAAACATGTGTCCTCACGCTCCGTTCTCTTGCCGTTTGTTATCTGTTATTATAGACATATCTATCGATTGTTACAACGATAATCTTGCAAAAACGTCTGTATGATATACTGCTTGGATTCCGTTTGAATTTCGACAAATAGTGACATTTTTATTGACATCTTTTTTTACACCGCTCTAAAATAACCTTAATAAAAAGGGAGTAGTTTTCATCTTCGGATGCGCCAGACGCTGCGTGCAGAAGCTGAAATAATAATCGTCATCACGCTGAAAGGCCGGTTATTATTGTAAGTAACGAGACTTTTTATCACTCATTTTTGATGCGATAAAGGTCTCTTTTATAATCAATCCTTTATCGCAGGAAAGGAACACGTATGGAATATGTATTGTTACTCGTTGGTTTTGTACTTTTAGTCAAGGGGCGCGGATTTCTTTGTGGAGGGAAGTTCCTCGCTTGCCAAAATCTTAAAGGTGCCCAGCGTCATCATCGGTCTTACGATCGTTGCCATGGGAACCAGCGCTCCAGAGGCGTCTGTCAGCATCAACGCGGCGCTTGGCGGCAGCAACGATATTGCCATCAGCAATGTCGTCGGATCGAATATATTCAACGGTCTGGTTGTGGTCGGAATCTGCGCCTTTTTGTCCGGCTTTCAGACGAACGCGGAGATCTTAAAGCGGGACATGCCCGTCAATATTCTGGTCACGCTGATTCTGTGCCTCATGTTTCTCGATGGAACGCTTGGCCGCGTCGAAGGTTTTTCTTCTTCTGGCAGGAATGGTTCTCTACATCACATGCATGATCCGTTCCGCCCTGCGCAACCGTGAAGAAGGCGAGGTCTGTAAGGTATTGCCGCTTCCGAAAAGTATCCTCTTTATGGGTGGCGGACTTGCCGCTGTCATCTTCGGCGGCGATCTGGTCGTCGACAACGCCTGCATCATCGCCGCAAACTTCGGAGTCAGCCAGAATTTTATCGGATTGACGATCATTGCGGTCGGTACTTCCCTGCCTGAGCTTGTTACTTCTATTGTCGCTACCAGAAAAGGAGACAGCGGTCTTGCGCTCGGCAATGCGGTCGGATCGAATATCTTCAATATCCTGTTTATCCTCGGCATGTCCGCTGCCATCTCGCCGCTTCACGTACTCGGCGAATCAGTGATCGACTGCGTCCTGCTGCTCTGCAGCGGTATCCTGCTGTTTGTTTTCGCGAGAACCAAACGTTCCATGAGCCGTGCGGAGGGCGCCGTCTGCGTGTTATTGTATGTCGCCTACACGGCATATCTCTTTTTGTAAGATAACCTCTTACACAAAGGAACTGCCGCAATAAGCATATCGCTCTTTGCTTTGATAAGTAATATTATCAAAAGACCACACCGTGGGATTTCATGTGGAAATGCGGATGGATATTCGGTTCAAAAAATGTGGCATTTCTAACCAGCCAAATGTTTGCATCCTCGATGATCCGTGTCTTTCCAAGTTTGGAGCACGCCACGGACTGTGTCCGCAAATCATGAGACAATTTAAGAACTTTCGTGTGGCGCTTTTTTGCCGCTGCTGAATAAAACATAATCGCGCGAAGCCGATGTCTGAGTTGCCATCTGCCTTATTTTTTCAATAGCAGATGGCAGCGAGTTTCGGTTCGCGCGATTTTATAATGTCTATGAAGCAGCGGCATTAGCCGCCACTAGAAAGTTCGCCCATTGTCTCTGATTTGTCGGACACACTCCGGGCGTGTCCAAACGTGGAAGAGACACGGAATTCGATGCAAACATCGAGCAGGAAGAAATGCACACATTTTTCTCCAACGAATATTCCATCTGCATTTCCACATGAAATCCCCAAGCGTGTTTCTTATAATATTACTTATCAATCCAAAAGAGTTCTATGCTTATTGCGGCAATTCCACAGGTCTATCCTTAGACTAATCCCATGAGGCCTGGAACCCCGAGGGAGAGTCCCGGTACAAAGGTTACCAGAAGAAGCATCACAATCAGTACCAGGAAGTATGGAATAAGCTTCGGAGTTACTTCCTCAATCGATACATGTCCGATACCGCATCCGACAAAAGTACGGAGCCTACCGGCGGTGTGATATTTCCAAGGCACATATTGAAAATTAACATTACGCCAAACTGGATGTCGCTCATGCCAAAGCTCTGTGCAATCGGCAGGAAGATCGGTGTAAAAATCAGGATTGCCGGTGTGATGTCCATGAACATACCGATGATCAGCAGAATAACGTTCATCAGAATGAAGATGACATATTTGTTTGTGGATACCGAGAGCAGCGCGCTGCTGATTGCTGCCGGGATTCCGGAATAAGCCATCACGAATGACATCGCGGAAGAAGCAGAAATCAGGAACAGGATGATTCCGGAAGTCTTTGCAGAGTTCAGGAGAATCTCCATAAATCCCTTTGAAATCGATACTCTTGTAAATGATGGACAGGATGAGGCAGTAAAGAACTGCAATACCTGCACCTTCCGTTGCAGTAAAGATACCGGATACGATACCGCCGATAACGATAATGATCAGCAGCAGGGACGGGATGGCATCCCAGATGGTCTTCGCAACACTGATGGATTTGTCACGGCCGGTCGCCTTGATGCCCATTTTTTTCGCATAAATAAACGCAACCACCATACAGCCGAGTCCCATGAGGATACCCGGAACATATCCGGCCATGAACAGCGTGGAAATGGATACACCGCCGGCTACGGTAGAGTAAACGATGAATGCAGAGGTCGGAGGAATCAGAAGTCCGGTCGGTGCGGAAGCAATGTTGGCCGCTGCCGAGTAAGCCGGATCATACTCCTGCTCTTTTTCAATCGGACTGATACATCCACCCATTGCAGATGCAGCCGCTACGGAAGAACCGGAGAGCGCTCCAAAGAGCATGTTTCCAAGGATATTGGCCTGTGCCAGGTTTCCCGGAAGTTTTTTCCTACAAAAAGCTGTGCAAAATTGACAAGTCTCTTTGCGATACCGCCATTGTTCATGATATTACCGGCAAGGATGAACAGAGGAACCGCCAGCAGGGAAAAAACTTTCGATACCGGAATTCATCTTCTGCATGGTAATAAACGTAATCTGATCCCAGGAAAGGGTAGACATTGCGGTTACGATGGAAGATACAATAATACTTACAGAAATCGGAACACCCATGAACAGCAGTACGCCGAAAACGACAAACAAAATGATAGTTGTTAGTACGATATTCATTTTTTTTCCCTCCTTATTCTTCTACTTTGTTTCCGGTAATGTCTTCGTAGAGATTAATAATCTGTGCGATGATGATAAAGATGCCGGAAATCGGTGCGATGGAATATACCAGCGTTCTCGGAACTCCGAGAAGTGCGGAGAATTCCGCTCTTGCAGACACTGCCAGCTTATAACCGCCGATCGTGATTACAAAGATTGCAAGGAGAAGAATCAGCGCATCAATGAAGATCACCAGAACCTGATGCGGTCTTCCGGTCAGTTTATCTCTTACCAGGGTCAGCGCCATGTGCTCTCTGGTGGAAAATGCATAGGCTGCGCCGATAAATCCGGTCCAGATCAGCGAGTACTTTACCAGTTCCTCGGTAAATGCCGCCGGGCTGTTGAGGACGTATCTGGTGAATACCTGCCACAATACCAGGAAGGTCATGAACGTCAGAAGGACTGCGCAGCAAGCCGCGAGAACTTTGTTCATATATTTCTTAATCGTGCCTAAGGTCTTAGCCATTTTTTACTCCTCCTCTTCCCTGATTCCATCAATTCTATCCAGCAAATCCGCAACTCCCGGATATTCTTCGCGGTATTCATCGATCATTCCCGCCGTCGCTTCGCGGAAAGCTTCCTTATCTACATCGTAGACAAATTCAACGCCCATATCTTCCGCTTCCGTAATTGCATCGTTCACAGCCTCATCCCATGCTTCCTTGTGCCATTCGGTCGCATCGTGCGCACACTGCAGGATGATTTCCTGATCCTCCGGAGCAATATTGTTCCATACTTTTTGCTGACATGACCATCACGTCAGGAATCATCGCGTGCTGGTCAACAGAGTACACCTTGCAGACCTCGCCGTGCTTACCTGTGGTCAATGCCGTCTCGTTGTTCTCAGTACCATCGATAATGCCGGTGGAAAGAGCGGTATAAACATCACCATAGGACATTGCCACCGGAGTTCCGCCAAGCGCTGTCAGCATATCCGTCTGCGACTTCATATCCTGTACACGGATTTTTAATCCCTTTAAATCTTCCGGTACACGGATTGCCTTGTCCTTGGTATAGAAGGAACGGGCGCCGGATGTGAAGTAGGTGATCGTCACAAATCCGTCTTCCTCGGAAGAAAGGAAGAAATCCTGCATGTCCTCCGAATCCATAATGTCGTAGAAGTCTTCGGTATCATTGAAAATGTACGGAAGGCCGAACGTATTGTAGGCTTCGTTGTAGGTGGCAAGACCCGGTGCGGAAACCTTGGTCATTGCGATTACGCCTGCCTGCAGCTGCTCTAAGTTCTCTGTCTCAGAACCAAGCTGTCCGTTCGGGAAAATGTTGATAATGATGCGTCCGTCGGTCTTCTCTTTTACCTCATCCGCAAACTGCGTCATGGCATTATGTACGGTGTGCGTCTCGGAAAGACCGTGTGCCATAGTCAATACCATCGGATTCTCTGCCGTTGCCTCTGCACTGTTGGAAACTCCGGAGTTTGCGCCACAGCCGCCTGCCGCAATTACGGTCGGCAGAACGAGCGCTGCCGCCAAAATGAGGGCGATGTTCTTTTTCATTGCTTTTGTTCTCCTTTTCCTTTTTTTATTTTAATTTAAATTACATTCCAATCATATCGAATACCTCAAACGAAATCATCACATGATGATCCTTTTTTCGGATTCGGGTACTTCACCTGTACCGACTTTAAGCTCTGGCTGTAATACCAGCCGGTCTGCGCCTCTTCAAATTTGCATCTGTGAAGAAAATGCGGAACTTCCACACCGTCAATCTGAACATAGAACGGCGCTTTTTCCCTGTGTACCACATCCAGATACATCGTGTCCACGGTATTCTCATAATTTCCTTCATAAGTGAAGTCCACACAGGTTCTGACTCCTGCCGTCACTTTAATATTGGTCTTAAGATATGCCCCGTTCTGGTACTCATTGGTCTTTCCGTCATCGTCATATACGGTAAATTCAGAATCTACGTCCGGCGCCATAAGAATATGAAGTCCGGTTACCGTCTCATGCATCAGGTTGTAGATCTGATTCTCCGCCATCGGAATAATCGCACCGCTCTTGATGTAAAAAGCGGGATGGAACTGATATCGACCGGCACCTCGATCGTCTGTCCCGGCGCATACTCTTCTCTGGTATAAAAATCATAGAAGCGGACGTTCTCATCCCCCGTCTGCGGCAGGTAAATGCTTCTGGTCTCCGCCCCTTTTTCCACAACGTTAGCTACCAGAAGGGAATCGCCCCACATAAAATCCACGCCTTCATTGTAGGTCTTCGGGTCATTCTGAAATGCCATAAACATCGGCTCCATAATCGGAAGACCGGTCTCATGCGCTCTGCTCTCCAGAGAATACAGGTACGGGATCATGCGATAGCGGAACTTGATTGCGTCCCGGATATACTGCTTCTTGTCCGTGTACATCCACGGTTCCGTTACCGTATTGTCCGTGTTGGTCGAGTGAATGGAAAATCTCGGCATAAAGATACCGTTCTGCACCCAGCGGACGAAAAGTTCCGGTTCCGGAGAAACACCGTAGAAAACTCCGACATCGCAGCCGTGGTTTGCGACTCCCCGGAGAGTCCCATTCCCAGAATGGTTGCGATATTGTATTTTAACGTATCCCAGCAGGTCAGGTTATCGCCTGCCCACACCTGCGCATAACGCTGGATTCCGGCATGTCCGACCGGCACACGGAAAAACGGGCGAATCGATGGATTGTACTCCGTCACCGCTTCATTGGACAGCTGGCACATCAGGTTGCTCATAACCGGCTTCATCGTACCGATCGTGCTGCCTTTTCCCTCAAAATATACTCTGGCGTCCTTGTCTACCATGGAATCGTATTCGCAGTTATCGTTCCATACAGACTCGCAGCCATACTGGATCAGCCCCTGCTTCAGATACTCCTTCCAGTTCTTGCGGTTTTCTTCTTTGGTAAAGTCGACGAAAATTCCGGTTCCGCCCCACCAGGTACCAATTCCCGGCTCATCCGTTGTGCTGTCGAGGACGAACATCTTCTTTTCCTTCATCTCCTCCAAAAGCGGATGAACGAGAAGCATTCCCGGCTTTACATTTCGGGGAGACAACGATGCCCTCCTGCTTCATCTTTTGCAAACCAGTCCGCCGGATCCTTGAATCTTTTATAATTCCAGGTAAAGCTGCATCTCTTGATGCCTTGCTCTGTCTCGACGGCACAGTATCCGGAAGAAAGCTGGAAACCATCCACCGGAATGCCCTCTTCCTTGGTGGTGTCAATGAATTCCAGAATTGCATCGTCACAGTTCTCCGGCAGTTCCGGATAGTACATCGACGATCCCAGGTATCCGAATGCAGACTTTGGAAGAAGTACGGACTTTCCTGTCAGATCGGTGTAGCGCTCAATAACCTCCCCGATCGACGGTCCCGCGATCAGGAATAAATCCACATCTCCTGCATCCGCACGGAAGGAAGAATAACGGTGCCAGTAATTCCGCTTCTCGCGTCCCATATTGAAGTCACATTCTGCCGTGCTGTGATAAAAATATCCGACGGCTTTTTTTTCGTGCCGCGCTGCAGCTTAATGTAGAACGGAATATGCTTGTACAGAGAATCGGTCTCCTTCGCATTGTATCCCATCGCATCTCCGGGAGCCATGTTCATATATTTCTCTGCTTTATTGATCTCGCCGCCTTTTTCACCAAATCCGTAAAAATAATCGTCATCCTCGATCTGGCTGGTATGAATGCGGCGCCTGTTAGAATCCTCACGGTACGCAAGCTCCGGAATATCCGCATGAATCATGGTTCCTTCTGCATCATAGACACAGATGCGGAATGGATCTTTTTTCCACTTCCACACGGAGCTTCTTTCCGGTAATCACTGCCTTGGTCTCACCATCCACCAGTGCAGCTTCCGCTACGTTAATCCGCTTCCGGTAATCCTTCATCAGTTCATCTGTGCGGGATTCCCACGCGGTTGTTACCAGACTGTAGGACGCTTCATCCCAGTCCCCATCAAAACCCGCCCGGATACGGATGATATCATCCGTAAGGAACCATACACGAATCTCCACTGCGTCTGCAGCAATCGAATAATAATGATTCTGTGCTGTGACAGCACCTGCTTTGTAACATACTTTCACGAGTTTTCCTCCTTTGGCTTTGTAACTCTTTTTCTTATTGTCTATATCCGGTTCATTCAGATCTGTTTTCCTTCTGTCATCATCTTACAAAACATCAGGTGCAATAACTATACAGACTTTGTTCAAAATTGCACTTTTTTTTTTTACATATCTTGCACTTGTTGCGTTTTTGCTTTATAATTTCTATAGAAACAGAGTTTTTTATTTTCTATGAGGTGCCTTATGATTGATGTTGCACAGACAAGTATGGCAGCCGGTGCAGCCTGCGCCATCGCCCAGGTAACCGGCGTCAATGACAATATGTCGCAGTCTCACTATCACGATTATTTTGAGCTGTATTTTCTCGACAGCGGGGAGCGCTATCATCTGATGGATGACAAGCTCTTCAAGCTTCAGGCCGGGGACTGTATTCTCTTCCCTCCACAGACGATGCACCGTTCCTACGGTGACCAGGATATGGCATTTTCGCGGGCGGTGCTGTATTTCCGCCCGGAGACGATCACCTCGGCGGATCTTCTTCATAAGCTTCTCCACTCGCAGGTGGTTTACCGTCCTGACAGCCAGGAGCTTCACCAGCTGCGGCGCATCATCTATGCCATGGAAGAGGAACAGCATTCGCATCTGGACTGCCACGACGAATGTATGCAGTCTCTTTTGAACCTGATTATGGTGCAGCTTCTGCGCATGAATCAGGAGAGTACCGGCATCCTCCGCGAGACCCGGGTTACCAAAGTGATTCAGTATATCCATAACCATTACGCAGAAGATATCACACTCAAAGACCTCTCCGAGCGTTTTTATGTCAGCGAATATTACCTCTGCCGGGAATTCAAGAAAAGTACCAAGCGCACGATCGTGGAGTATATCAAGCAGACCCGCATCATGAACGCCAAGCGGCTCTTCATGGAAACGGACCGGAATGTCACCGAAGTCGCCAGAGAGAAACCGGGTTTTCCAATCTGACACATTTTAACCGGGTCTTCCGGGAAGTCGCGGATGTTACACCGTCCGAGTACCGGAAACGCTGTCAGGAGCTGCACCGCTGATGTGTCGTCAAGCCCGGGCTTTTTGTTTTTTTATTATTTTTTCATGAATACACGAAAACGGGGCTGCAGAGAAACGTTTCCCTGCAGCCCCGTTTTTTAGCGTGACAGCTGTGTTTGCAAATCTTCTGCTCTCGGAATATTTGCATATCAGTTCATAATATAGTGCACTCTGCTCTCCTCATACCGGTCTTCCTGCGCTCTCTCCTCTGCCGGGTACCCGCAGGAAACCCAGCCATAACCCAGCGTGGGCACGGCTATGGCAACTTATGTCGGCCAGAACCACGGTGCACACCGCACCGACCGCATCAAGCAGGGCATCCGGGATGGCTGCATCCTCCAGCTGTGCTACTGCGCGGCTGCCTGGGTGGTGCTCTTCTTCGTCAAGGGCTGGGCCGTGGTGGGCCTTGTTCTGGGCGATGCCGACCCTGCCGTGACTTCCGGTGCTGTGGAATATCTGACGGTCATCAGTGTGCTGTTCTGCTTCCATGGGCTGCTGATGATCTTCCGCAACACGCTGCAGGGGCTGGGCTACAGTGTGCAGGCCGTTATCTCCGGTGTGGGCGAGCTCATCGGCCGCGCGCTCTGCGGCTGGCTGGCCGTTCATAGTCTGGGCTACTTCGGCATCTGCATTGCCAACCCCATTGCCTGGGGTCTGGCACTGCTCTACTGTGTGTTCATGGTGACCAGAGTCCTGAAAAAAAGAGAACGCATAAAAATACCCCTCTCCGTCCGTGCGGCCGCACGGACGGAGAAGGGCTTTGCTATTTTACGATCAATCAATAAGGTTCACGAACACCGGGCAGAGCACTGCGGTCAGCACACCGGCCACGGCGATGGACAGGCCGCTCATGGCGCCCTCGATCTCACCCATCTGCAGGGCCTTGCTCGTGCCCACGGC
>VOFJ01000218.1_pt1 | contig 32000 bp, 47 predicted proteins | sample 5384081 | NCBI WGS metagenome assembly VOFJ01 (sample SAMN12384729, study PRJNA508395) | human gut metagenome | isolation source: healthy gut I | host: Homo sapiens | reverse complement strand
CACGATCTCGTCATCGGCATAATAGAACGCCGGACGGATGCCCCAGGGATCGCGCACGCTGAAAGACTCGCCGCTACCGGTCAGGCCACAGATCACAAACCCGCCGTCCCAGGTCGGTACGCAACGTTTCAACACATTCGACAGGTCCATATGTCCCTCGATCGCATGTGTAATATCCATGCCCCGCAATCCTTCTTCTTCATATTTCCGGTACAAACGCTCCACTTCCCTGTCTAGACGGTGTCCCATCTGTTCAAGCATGATATAGGTATCGGCATATTTGCGCGGATGCTGTCCGATAGCTGTAATTGCTTTGAAAATGTCGTTTACGTTTGTAAGATTGAAATTACCGCAAAGAGCAAGGTTCTTGGCTCTCCAGTTGTTACGGCGTAAAAAAGGATGGACATAGGAAATACCGGATTTCCCGGTCGTACTGTAACGCAGGTGTCCCATATAAAGCTCTCCTGCAAAGGGAAGGTTTGTTTTAGCAAAAAGCGGATCGTTCAGTTTGTCGGGCGGCAAATCCTTGTAATACTCATGAACGGCTGCGAATATCTCGGTAATGGCTTCTGTGCCTAATGCTCTTTCCCGAAACATATATTCTTCGCCGGGACTAGCTTCCAACTTGACGCATGCTAAACCGGCTCCTTCTTGACCGCGGTTATGCTGCTTTTCCATCAACAAATAGAGCTTATTGAGCCGATACATCCAGGTACCATACTTTTGATGATAATACTCCAAAGGCTTTAGTAACCGGACCATGGCGACTCCACACTCGTGTTTAAGTACTTCCATTTGGTTCTATCTTGTTTATTCCGACTGCAAAGATACGCACTTTATCAAACACAATGTTCATATTAACGCAAAATAATTGACATATTAATAGAAATAATCACTTTATCCAACATTTAGTTAAAATATTATATATTTTCGGTATTGTTTCGACAATATTACAAATGTAAAAAATAACCAAATAAAAAGAGGTAGAACTATAATATGTAAGAAAAAAAAGGCATTAGGCTGAAACATTTACATTACTCCGATTCTTCCACCACCCACCGCTCGATATTCCGCATCTCATTGCTAAAAGTTAACCCCAATCTTAAACAGCTTGCGCGGGTCCGCAGCAAAAAGGCAATGCATACTTCTTCCCGTCAATCTGCCGGAGCGCTTCTTCGGCAGTACCGTCGAGTTTGAACTCCATGATATAGATAAACTGATCCGTTTGCAACACCAGATCGACCCGTCTCTGCGATGTATGGTATTCAGCCTTCACATAGAAGCCGATCAGTTTGAAGACGATGAAAAGCACATTCTGGTAATGAAGTTCCAGGTCACGCACCAATTCGTAAGGCGTGTCGGCAAAGAAACTTTGCAGGCGACGGAAAAAAGAATCGTAATCGCCACTACGCACTTCACGAACAAACTTAATGATTTGAAAAGGTGCCTCCACCTTGTTCATCGGCATAGAAAGGCAACAGGAACTTCATAAAACCCTCTTCCACCTCGCGGTTGGGAAAACCGAGACGGTAGATGCCAAATTCACGGTCATATCCTTTATCGTCAGATAGCCGCTCTGGTAAATGACAGGTATCGGGTCGGTCGACGATGAGTCGATGCTATTCAAGGGTATATCCGCATCGGTTTCCACCTGCGCCATATAGTGAAGGTCATAATGATGCATTTTCAGCAACTCCACCAGATAGGTTGGCGTTCCGGTCTCAAACCAGTAGTTGCCGAATTTCAGTTGGTCGAAGGTATTAAGCAGGCTGAACGGGTTATAAATACCATCGGAGTCTTCAACGAAATGATAGCCGTCATAACGCATACTTTCAGTTCGTTGCATACTTCTTCGTAAGTCATTTTCTGTTTACCCGCCAATTCGTGTAATTCTTCTTCCCAGGTAATGATGTATCTCTCTTTCGCTTATACCGCATATTTCAACATAGCGTTCGTCCATCGACAAATCTTTTCAGATTATTCAAAGCGCTGAACACACTCACTTTGCCAAATTTGGTAACTCCCGTCAGCAACGCGAACTTTATGCAGCCGTCCATACTTTTCAGCGCACCGTAAAAAGGCCTGCAACGTGTCGCGAAACGACTTCTGCAATTCCTCGTTGCCAATAGCCTGCAACATAGGCTTGTCGTATTCATCGACCAGTATCACCACACGGTGGCCCGTCTTTTCATAAGCCCGGCGGATGATGCCTTGGAAGCGCAGTGACAATCCTATTTCGGATGCTTGAGCACCATAAATCTTTTCCCATTCCGATAATGTTGCATGGAGAATATGCTTCAGGCTTTCCGGCGTATCGTATTTCTGTGCATTGAGGTCGATGTGCAGCACAGGACGTTTCACCCAGTCCTTTTCCAGCTTGTCCATAGCCAGTCCTTCAAAAGTTCACGCCTCCCTTCGAAGTAAGCCTCAAGCGTCGATACCAGCAGACTCTTCCCAAAAACGGCGCGGGCGGCTGAGAAAATAATACCGTCCACTGTTTACTAACTGGTAAACCAACGATGTTTTATCGACATAAAAGTATCCGTCATTACGGAGACTTTCAAAGTTCTGTATTCCGATAGGATATTTCTTTCTCATGATCTGACGGCTTTTTGAAATTTCATGTCTACAAATATACCGTTTTCCATTCAATTACGTGCGAAAAAGCGGAAAGTTACAGCAATTCTTCCCCACTCTTTATCCGTCAGTGACTTTAGCGGATCGTTTTCCGAGATGAATGTTTCAGCCAGTTCGCTCTTGGATTCCTGGAGGTTGCGTATCTTCTCCTCGATCGTGTCGGCAGTAATAAAGCGGTAGACAAAGACCTGCTTTTCCTGTCCGATACGATGGGCACGGCTTTCCGCCTGCAACTCGGCTGCCGGATTCCACCAGGGATCGAGGATGAAAACATAATCGGCATCCGTCAGGTTCAATCCTACCCCACCGGCTTTCAGGGAAATGAAAAAGGCGGAAACATCGCTGCGGGTGGAAAAACGGGTAATTTCGCTTTTCCCGGTCGAGGGTACTTCCCGTTAACATCGCATACAGCCATTCACGCTCGGTGAAGGCATCCGCCAACAGTTTCAGATGTGTAACGAAAGACGAGAATATCAGCACCTTATGCCCTTCACTGACCAGCGTTTCAAAAGCATCCAACACCTGCTCCATCTTCCCCGAGCCGCCTTCATAGTCCGCTAAAACCATGTGAGGATGATTCGCCAACTGGCGCAAACGGGTTATACCGTTCAATGCGACAAATGAGTTCTTATGGCGCTCCTGCAAAATCGTATTCCGCAGCGCATTCTTCTCTTTCTGGTAAACCTCCCGTTGTTCCGGTGTCATTTCGCAATAGACCACCTCTTCCGTCAACGGGGAAGTTCGGGAGCCACCTGTTGCTTGGTACGCCTCAGAAAGAACGGACGGATAATCTGCTGCAAGCGTTTGCGGGCATTCTCGTTTCCTTCCTTTGTTATCGGATGGATAAAATGTTTCCGGAATCCGTCCGCAGAAAACCCAGCAGACCGGAATTAATAAAGTTGAATTGCGCCCACAGATCTTTCAGCGAATTTTCGATCGGTGTCCCGGTCAGCACCAGGCGATGTTCACATTGCAGACGGACAACCGAATGGTATGTCATGGAAGCCGGGTTCTTTATATTCTGGCTTTCATCCAGTATCACATACGTAAAACGATACTTCTCCAACAGTTCGATATCCCTCCGAAGAAGCCCGTAAGTAACCAATACAATATTATATCGGTCGAAACTCTTCCACGGTTCTTTCCTCTTTTGATCTCCCATATAAGTATAAACACTCAATGTGCTGAACTTCCGGATCTCCCGTTTCCAGTTCGGCAACAAAGAGGTCGGCACAACGACTAATGAAGCGGGAGCCGTCGTTTCCTCCTTCTCCTTTTTCACCTCTTCATACGGTATCTCACCGGGCATATCCATTCCGAAAAAAGGAGAACTGCCCGCTGCTATCAACCGTTATATTTTGCGGAGCGGGAGAAGAATAACACAACCGCTTTCGGTTCTTCCGGATCATAGATATGTTGCAACAGCGTAATCGTCTGCAACGTTTTTTCCCAACCCCATATCATCCGCCAGGCAGCCGCCAAAGCCGTTGGCAGCCAGATGGACCAGCCAGGAAAAAACCGTCCTGCTGATACGGACGCAAAACAGTCTTTATCTTCGGAGGAACAACAACCGATTCTTTCTGTACATACACCTTCGAAACAGTATCCTCCTGTTCCAACGCGGAAACAACTCCCAGATGCATTTTACGAACCCTGATCTCTTCCGGCCTGTCATCACCGAAAGTAAACAGATCGCTATATTTCTCGAACCAGTCTTCAGGAAGTAAGGCGACCTGTCCGTCTGGCAACACAAACTCCCTTTTCCCTTCCAGAATATGCTTCCTGAAACGGATAAAAGGGAACAGAAAATCCTCCATACGCACTGTAATACGGATATCGAACCAGTCAGGAGAAGGAGAAATCTCCTGTGCCAGCGAAATTTCTCCCAGATAATACCGGAGAGACGTGTCCGTCTTCACAAAAGAAAAGCAAGACTCCAACTCTGCCTTATGTTGTTGCAGCCAGTCGATAAACGTATAACCGCCTGTTTCGACAACCCTGACAAACTGAACATCCGTTATCTGTTTGAAGCCCCATTTCTCCAGTAAGTTGATATAGATTTGTTCCAACTGCAAATCACGTGTATAATAATAGATGGCTGGTTTTCCGTCGACCTTTTTCCAACCGGGGATAAGTCAGCTGGCTTTTTCTTTCCCGGCGAGAAATAACGGTCTCCATACCGGAAACGCAACTGAAGTGCCGGCTCGTCATTAATCGACCGTTCCACAGACAATTCAGGGATACAGGTTCTCATTTCGTGAATAAGATCGAAGCCGGAAGAGGTGGCAGGATAATCGCAAATCAGAGGAAGTGCGACCATCTCCAGGTACTTTTTCAGCATCGGCCAGCGGCACTTCCACATATTTCCAGGTCAGAAACGGGGTGACTTTCGAAGCCTCAATCCGCTTGAAAACTAAGAGCCGATCATCCAACAAGAGGATAGCCGGTTTTGAAGACAAAACCATAAACTTTCTTTTTTCTGTAAAGGAATCTCTTCTCCATCCATACGACAGACGGCTGAATAACGGAAAAAAAATGATCTGTTATCTCGAAGCGGAAAGAGATCTCCGCAATATTCCCTGAAAAACGCATCCGGTCATGCTCATAAAGCAGTTTCACACCGGGTTCTTTCATATATACCGGCAAATGATTCGCCTGCATCAACCGAACCATCTCCCTTATTTTCTTATCAATGAAAGGACGGAGTTGCTTCTTCAACATCTCCGCTGTCACCGAACTCAAAAAGCCGGCCACTGTCTGTTGCCTGGAATATACCTGCATCAGGTTCTTTTCGGAATAACTTTGCGCAATAGCAATTACCTGCTTCTCCATCTCAGACAACTCCGTATCGTTTCCCGCATGGGTAGCCTGTTCCTCCACACTGATAACATCCCTGAGACACAGTTTTAGCAAAATAAGGAATAAGTAAAGGTCCCAAAATAGGATGGTTACTTAATGCAATGATTAATATATGGTTCGTGGACATTTAGCGTATTATTTTAAGAAAAAAACAATTGGGTTATTTACAGATTAATGTCTTCAATATTAAATCTTTCAACTGCTGCTCCGTTGGAAGTTGTAATTTGTATTTAGAAACAACAATCTGTTCATCTAAGCCAGTTGTAGCATATTGAACTAAAGCATCATTCTTATCTGTCACCAGCAAAATGCCGATAGGTGGATTATCTCCGGATTCCATTATTTCTGCCCGATAATAATTCAAATACGAATATAACTACGACACATGCGAATGACTAAACGCAGAGACTTTCAGTTCGCAAAGAACATGGCATTTTAATATTCTATGGTAAAATACCATATCAATAAAATAAAATTCATCACCAATCAGAATACGTTTTTGTCTTGCTTCAAAGCAAAACCCATTACCCAATTCTATAATAAAATCACGCAAGTGGTCGAGTAAAAGAGTTTCAAGTTCATCTTCTTTGACAAAGGATAAACGTTGTGGTGGAATATTCAAGAACTCAAAGAAATAATCATCTTTGACGGCATCGGTAATGGTTTGCGGATGGATTTTTTTGCCGAATGGTAGCAAGAGCATTTTCCATATTGCCGGACAATCCGACACGTTCATAACTCAATGCACCTATCTGACGTCTAAGTTCACGAACAGAAAGCCCGGTCTGAATAGTGAGCATCTCATAATACATTCGTTTAATAGGATCATCGATCTTTAGTAGTTCTATAAAATGAGAGAAAGATATTGAAGAAAATATTTTATCAGCAGGCATTCCACCCCTATCACAGTCTCCATCAATCATTTGTAATTTATGCGACAGTGTCGCACAAATCTGGTCTTTATCCTCTTCCAACGATTTATGTGACGCTGTCGCATAAATTAATCGAAATGAGCCGTCAATAAGTCTGGCAAATGCAGGATAAGTAAGATAAAACTTCCTCGACCATTGAAATAGAGTCACATTTAATCCTTTCTGATTCACTTTTTGTTCCAGTTTTTTCAATAACTGTTCGCCATATTCTGCCCGGTCTTCGCCACTCTGTTCAAACTCAACAAGATAAAAAACCCACTAGCCAATTACGGATAGTCTGGAATTGGTTGACTGCCTTTACTGCATTTTGCTGTAATTGCAAATGAGTATTCTCTATGATAGTTGCTAACTGCTCAAAATTCATTACTACTATAACTTTTCATATTGCATCCAAATGTACTGAAAATTACACAACCACATGTATAAAAGAACTACTATCTTCAGTTATACCAGGGCAACCGCACCAAAATTTCTATTAAAATATGTTTTGTGGCATAAATCATTAAAATATTTCAAAAAAAAAAGTTGTGTAATTGGGGAATAAAGGTAATCTTGCAGAAAGAAAAGTCTTAACTATGAAAATAGAACCTTAACGACTGGATTTTTTACGTGAAGATTTTGCAAACCAAAGTCTCTTGACTATGATTCGTGAGATCTTATAAGAGGTCTCTTTCCATAAAGAGGCCTCTTTTTATGATTTAGAAAATCAGATTAGTATCCCAATAATTTTCTTAAATAGTTAATATCCAAGGCTGCTTTGTAAAGTCTTCTTTTTAGACTCAGTTTGTCTTTTTGTTCTGATACGATATGTAAAGCTACTTTTCTAAGCACTGACAAGTTTTGCGAGGAGTATCCTTTCCTTGCCCTGCAATTATCCTCTTTAAAAGTAACATCCAGGTGCCAATGAAGTTGGTTTTCAATGCTCCAGTGTCCCCTTATCAGCTTTTGAAAGTAAGACGCGCTTAATCCGATCTCATCACTGATATAATATCTGGTTTCATAGGTTGTCTTCCCGTTTATTTCCCGACTTGACTCTATTTTTTATAATCGTGCCCGGTCCCTCCAGGATCGAATAGTTTCCGCAAGCAGATATTCCCTTGCAGGAAGAATGCAGCACTTCCTGACCTCTATCCTTCCATGATCTTTATTTACGCTCGTATCTTTATCAAGGCCGCCGTTTACTTTAAATGCACATTCAATATCTTCATACAGAGATTTCTGATTGCCCTTTACCGACAACAAATAATGGCCTTTCTTATCAAGTATTAAGTCAACGATCTCTCGCTGTGTCCCCATGGCATCTATGGAGACAATCGCCTCTTCAATGTCAATCTCCGACAAGACAGCAGGGATGGCTGTTATCTCATTAGACTTGTCTTCTACCTTTCCTTGAGAGATACAGAACCTATTCTCGCTTACCCAAGCATTCAGGATATACAGACCTTTATTTCCTGTGGAAGTCGGAGATGTCCCACCTTGTTTCTTTCCATCTATAACAATCTGCTTTTCTGATAAATCAGACAGGATTGATTTACCATAACTGCGAAGACAATGTTCCAATTCTGATGGTTCAATACGCTGGAATACACGCTCAAACGTATCTTCTGATGGTACACCGTTTGGTAGAGAAAGCAAATCATTCAACATTTCTCCACGCTCTAAAGCAAACAGACGCATATCTTCATAATCTGTTCCGCCTGTCACATAAGTACACAAACCTATCATTAATATAGCTGACAACAAATGTAGACAGCGACCTGTTACACGAGGATCTGTCACTTCTGAAAAATAATTAGAGGTATTCATTTTGCAATGATAAACTTTTTAGAGGAATTTTGGTGCGGTCGCCCTGCAGTTATACTCCCATATATAGGTTCTTCTGAAATAAATAATTACTTTTGTCTATTCATAAAATTCTAAATAATACCGAATTATGTCATACTGCGAATACATAAAGACTACTACTGATTGGGCTATTGATCTTAACAAGACATATCACGATGAAAAATATGGTTTCCCTATCGAAGATGATAATGAATTATTCGGCAGGCTCCTTCTGGAAATCAATCAGGCAGGTTTAAGCCGCTGGTCGACCATACTCAAAAAAAAACCGCTTTCCGCACAGCCTATGATAATTTCAATATCGAAACCATCTCAAACTATACGGAAACAGGCGAAGCCAGGCTTTTAGCCGATTCCGGTATCATTCGAACAGACTAAAAGTAAAGCCGCCATCCACAATGCACAGGCCATTATGGAACTGAAAAGTGAATATGGTTCATTTAAAAACTGGCTAGATCACCATCACCCTAAAACCAAGGATGAATGGACTAAACTATTCAAGAAAACATTCAAATTTACTGGTGGGGAGATCGTCAATGAATTTCTGTTAAGCACAGGCTATCTCGAAGGGGCGCATACTCCCGATTGCCCCATCTATCAGAAGATATTGGAAAAAAGATCCGGCATGGAGAAAACAGGCCGGAAATCAATAAGTATGTAAATAGCACACGGATGACGCAGATTGAGCAGATTAGCGTCATCCGCGTACCATCCACATACTTTTTTAGACCTTTCATTTATATAGTATTTTCAAAAAACAAACAAATATGTAAAAAGTCCCCTTCCAGGCTTTTCCACCATATTTATCCACACCTTTTAGCGAAGATTTCAATAAACCATAGATGATTGGAGCAAGTTATGCAGATGAATTGGGGAAATCATTTAGATGATTTTGGAAAGTGGCTGACACAAAGGTCGAAATTGATGAAAAAAAATTAGAAAGAAGCAGTCCCCAAGGGTGTATCTCATTCCAGACGGATGAAAAATTTGACTCAAATGCGACTGTCATTTTGATTAAGAATGAGAGTATTTTTGTACATGACCAAAATAATGATTTAGATCATTACAGAGATAAGAGATTAAATGATTGAAAATTGAAGAGATATGTAGAAATATGGTATATGGGAAATACTGGAGAATGAGATATAAGTATTTATCAGACAGTCTGTATCTATATAAAATCTGTATAATGAGGTTCCAATAACAAAATGATTTTGTCACTTTAGCATTCCAGGCATTCCCGGAGAGACACGAGCAATCAAATTATGTACTAATGTTAATTTATTCATTTTTTCAACTTTATAGTTGGTTTTCTTGTTTATTTTGAAAAAAAGTATATCGATCTTTGCCAATCATAAAGTTAATCGATATGGCAACTGAAGATGAGGTCAAGCTATTTTTAAGCCAATTTAAAATCAAACTAACTATATTTCATATAGTTTTTATTGATCGTGAGAAAAACCAAAACGTAATTGATCATGAAAAGGTTATTGAAAGTCCGTTTGCTGATGGTAACGCAACTTTAGTATATGAAACGAAAGAAGTTGAGTTCAGAGGTTCAAAATATACTGTAACATCTTGTTATTACAAATGTGATATTACTGGCGAAGAATTCACCACAACTGAACAAGATGAATTATGGATAACTCAAATACATAATCAATATAGAGAAAAATATGGTATTCCTTATCCTGATGAAATCTTGAGTATGAGAGAAAAAGTATGGTCTATCTTGCGCCAAGATGTCCAAAATACTAGGTTTTTGGAGAGAATCAGTATAATTTATATGAAAAGGGATTACTTCCTAATGAAAGTAATGGTAAGACATTATTCAGTATACAAGATCCTAAAGTTTTTTAGAGCTTTGGTTGAGAATTCTATACATCAATTCACAGAAAAAAAGAATACAAAAATATAATCTGCAAATTGGATAGAATGCCACAAACAGGCTGCGACAGATTCGAAAAACGATTAATATTCAACAAGATACAAAGATCCATCAAAAATGGGTATGTAAAACAAGATATAGTTAAACTAAAAAATATAATTACTTTTTTTCTGAATAAAAGTGGTTCTCTTTGTCCTACCAAACTTAATAAATTATTGTTTTATACTGATTTTTTATCATTATAAAGAATATGCAATAGGGTTGAGCGGCTTGGAATATGTTGCATATCCTTATGGATGTGTACCCAATAAATATCAAACTATTTATGATAATATCGGAGGAATAGAAAGAGAGGCTGTCGAATTTGCTAACGGAAATATCGGAGAACTATTAACAACAAAAAAGAATTTGTTGATAAAAAATATATTTTCTGAAAGTGAATTAAATACCTTGAATTACGTATATGAAAAATATAAAAACTATACTCCTAAAATGATCTCAGATGAAAACCACAAGACGAAGGCTTGGATCGAGAATGTTAGGAATCAATCTATAATAAAATATGACTATTCTTTTGAAATAGAAAAATAAGATAAATAAGAAAGAAAAAATGGCATACCCTATAGAAAAAAACTTGTAATCGCAGTTGCATCAAGTGCCCTTTTTGATTTAACTGAATCTGATAGCATCTTCAAAGCCCAAGGTGTACAACCATATAAAGAATATCAGAAAAAATATATAGACAAACCTTTTGAAAAAGGAGTTGCATTTCCATTTATAAGTCGTTTACTTCGATTAAATGAATCATTTCCAGATGAGCAACCTATAGAAGTCATTCTCATGTCCCGCAATAGTCCTGAAACAGGGATGAGAGCATTTAACTCTATAAAACATTATCAGTTAAATATAACAAGAGCTGGATTTTCTTCAGGTTCATCCCATTTCCAATATCTTCCAGCATTCAATGCTTCACTTTTTCTTTCAGCCAATGAAGCTGATGTCAAAAAAGCATTGGATAGTGGAACTGCCGCAGGAAGAGTGCTAAACAAAACCGCAGTTATGGATGATGAAGAAGATAAAGAATTAAGACTTGCCTTTGACTTTGATGGAGTTTTAGCCGATGACGAAGCTGAAAAAAAGTGTACAAGACAACAAATAACCTTCAAACCTACCATAAATATGAAGTTGACCACGCTACTGAACCTCTAAAAATGGTCCCGTTATAGAGTTATTAAAAAAAAATCTCTTTTTATCAGAAATTAGAACAGAGAAAGGCTAGTCAAAATCCAAAATATCAACGAATTTTGAAAACAGCTATCGTGACCGCTAGAAATGCTCCTGCACATGAGAGAAATGATCAATACTCTTAATTATTAGAAAGTAGACGTTGACGAAGCCTTTTTCTAGGAGGAATAGACAAAGCCAGAATTTTGAATATCATGAAACCTCATATATTCTTTGATGATCAGATGGTTCATCTTGACCATATAGATGAAATTCCGGCTGTTCACATTCCTTTTGGTGTTGCAAATAAAGAATTATAAAAAATTCTCAACCTTACCGATGTTACAATATCATTACTTTTTCAGACTTGTTGAACAATAAATATTTCCTTTTAAAGATGCTTGGGAAATAGCATATTCCAATAAATCATTAAAAGTGTAAATGTCTGAAATTACATTAGCAAAATGTACACCATCTAAAAACAACATCTTTATATCCTTACCTTTTGGTAGAGATTCTATTTCTTCTGTAAAAACATACAATATATTATTGTATTTATTCCATTAAATATTTTGATTATAATCCCTTCAATTTACAAAAATAAGGCTGCCTCAACCAAATCTTCCCATCCCCCCACAGCAACAAACCTAAATTTAGCACGTGTCAAAGCCACATTCAACAAATTCGGTTTGATGAAGCCCAGGTTGCAGCACCTTTTTGTCTTTTCATCAAGTCCCAGACAGAAAATTACACCGGCGGCCTGTTTCCCCTGGAAAGTATGCACTGTTCCGATATGGCTATCCAACCATTTTTTAGGGGTGTCATCATCTATCTGCTTAAACGGGGCAAGGGCTTTCCTTATCGGTTGACGTAATTCTTTTTTCAGGATAGACGGAATCTCTGAAAAAGGCGAAATAACAAACAAATCCGGTAAATCCTGTAATTGACGGATTTCTTCCATTATCATTAGCTTGATTGCCATACCTTGTTCCGGAACATAATGGCGGCCACTGACATTCCCTTCTACCTGTACAAATCCATTCTGCATAATCAGGTTTGAGGTACTGCCAAAAGTCGAATTATACATCATATTATTATATGCAATCTCATTTGCGATAGAAAACATCGGATCGATACAACGGCGGTGAACCCGTAAAGGCGAACCGGTCCAGGTATCATTGGTAACCCAGCCATACGGATTTGCCCGGTCGGCCATAGACTGAACAGAGAGCGAAGTATGTATCTGTGTCTTGTCCAGACCAAAATAACGACTAAAATTATTGATGATCTGTTCCGGTATCGTTACGACAGGCTCTATCTGGAAAGGGTCGCCCACAATAACAGCCCGCTTTGAACGCCAGATCGCTCCGGCTGCGGCCTGTGGAACAGCCTGTCCGGCCTCATCAACAAATAACCACGGAATAGAACCGGTACCCAATGAACTAAACATACGCTGAATAGAAGCAAAAAGTGGAAGAGACTACAGGAACGACCAGCCAAAATGTATTCCACATTGCCTGTATTTCTTTTCGGTAAGGTTCCCTCCTGTTTTCAGGAAATTGAAGAAACCATCCAGTGTCGTTTTTATACGGCTTGAAGTAGCATTTGCCCGCAAGAGAAACAACTCGTTTCACTTTCATGGCTTCGACAAACAATTCCGATTGTAATCTTTTCAACGTTTCTGAATACCAGGGAGTGGTCTCCTGTACTTCTTTCGACTCAATTCGTTGCCAGAAAGAAGCATCAGCATATGCCCCTTTTAACTCTTCACGAGCTTTTTCAACAGAGTTCAACAACAGTTTATATTGTTCATCTATTTCGTCATGCTCTCTTTTTACTTTTTTCCCATTTGCTTTTCAGCGTCTCAATTTCAGTACAAAGTTTTTTGTAATTCTGCATTCTGCCGGGCTAATCTTTCACCTGATATATTGTATTCTGATAAAACAGAAGCAACCGCCTTTTTTATATTGTGTCCGAACATCTTTACTGAACCAATAAGTAAAAAACTGGGACGAGTTGATTGTAACAACTGCATTTTCAGTTTTAACCTCTTCCCTTCTTCGTCTACTTTCATCTATTTCAGCAGACAACAAATTTGAGGCTTCTATCCAAGGGTATCAATTCCTTTTTTCATCAACAGTCAAACGGTAGGCTATGTCCTCCAGTTTGAGGCGGATCTTCTCTATGTTTTCTGCATTTTGCATAAAACCGGTCAGACAAGGATTTCTCTGCCTTCACTTCACTGAGTTTTCTTTCAAAAGAAGAAACGACACCGAGCCATTCCTCTTCCGTCGGCTTATAATCGGCTAAATGCTGCTTTAATGTATAGGTCTCTTTCTCCGAATTGCCATTCCAAATACAACCGATCAGTTTTCGCTGGTTCTCCTTATTACCTAAAACGGCGGCAATTATCCCCCCAATATTTTTCATCCAGACATTCTTCACTCACTTGCCGAAAATACCCAACCAGATCAGAATAACCTTTCACTTCACTTTTCAAGGGCAACTCTTTTCGAAATATTCTCTACCGCTCCATTATTTGATGAAGTGACAACAATACCTCCGTCACAAATTGACGGGTCCGGCTCATAGATAAACGGAGTGTATTTTTCGCTCACCTGCACCTCACCTTATTTTACGAAATGCTTTTTGCCGGATCATTAAAACGGACCATATTTTTAGCACGCTTCACTAAAATGGCCGCAATAATATCCCGTAATAAAGTCGTCTTTCCGGTTCCGGGGAGGTCCATTGACAGAGAACAATCCCTCCTGTTTTTCTCCGGACAACTCCTTATAGACTGTATTCACAGCAAACTGCTGCATCAAACTTGCCGAATAAGGTGACGGCCAACAACCATCGGGATAATTCTCCGGAATCAAACTTTCCCTCAAAATATCCGGGTGAAGAGAGATCGGAATGAACAAAATCTTTATTCAGGCAAGCACTTAAATAATCTTTGAAAGTTTTCCGGTAATCCCCTTTTTCATAAGATGTAATCACCCGTTCCAGGTCTTCGATATAGAAACTATTCAGAATATCGGCATTAGACTCGTCCGGATCAGAAGGATTATTTTCTTATATACTTCTTCTGTACGTATATATATTTCTGTCTGCGGAGAAGTACTCCATTTCAACTTCTGTACGATTAAGGATTGTATCTCCCACAGGTTTCGAGTGTCTGAACATCTGACAAATAGCTTTTATTATCATCAGCCAGTTCTTTCTGATTTTTTCTGTCAAGCGTTCAAACAGATTATCTTTTTTAGTTCTTTAAAATCATCTGACCAGGTATTAGTATCTACTTTATTCTCTTCCAACTGTCTTAACGCCCACGGCATAGTAGAAAGTCCGAAAGAATTTTGTATGTATATACCTTGACAATCCAGTTTAACAGAAGCGTAACAAACTCTTGCATCAGTCACATTCGGATTAATACTTTCGTCTTTAAAGAATGCTTTTTTACAAAATCAGACACAGAACTCATAGAAAATACACCCAGATAGATCGTGTACTGGATCGTTTTCTTTTGGATCTCTTGCCATCAACGGACGTATCCAGGGGAAGATCGTTCAATCGTTTCACACTGGAATCCTTCGGCAAAAGTGCCGGAGAGAAATGTTCCAGTTTGTGCCAACAAGAAAGTATATGCTTATAATCCATCCTTTTTACTTTTTATTTTGCAAATACTCCTGCTTTATCACATCAATAGTCCGGCCTCCTATTCCTATATTTTCATCCGGTAATTCTTTAATCGTACATAGGAAGAATTCTACCGGTATCTGCATTACTTCAGAAGCTACTTCTGTCATTCTCCGGATTAATTCACTTTTTTGTTCATGGGTAAGTGAGCCGCCTTCAACTGTGATATATGGCATTATATTATTTGTTAGTTGTTTTAGCTGTTATTCATTCTTTCCTTGATTTTTTCCCCAGGCATGTGTGTCGAACAGACAGCTACTCCGCATCGTATCATACATTTCTTTAAATCGGGACATAGGTATCATAAAACTTAAAATATCCGGTTCAAAATAAGGGCGTACAGAAGGATCGAAAAACCCGATGAAGGTACGTTTTCCTCCTCTCGCATTCTCAATAACGGCTTGTGTGACTACAGAGCAACAACCGGAACCGAATAGAGAGGTAACGGCATCCTCTGAGTTATTATCGAAAAAGGCCCAGGTAGCCAAACCGGAAAGCATATCGGGTGTCGCCAAAAACAGGATACCTTCCAGATTGTCAAAATTCTCGACTTTATCCATTCGGGTAAAATTCAGATAATCCATCTTTGCTCTCGGAACCTGCAACTCTTCCAAAAACTCAGAAACACCTTCGGGTGTTTGTTTGTATTTTTCTTTTTAAAGACACAAATCCAATCCGTTCAGGCATCTCCGTAAAACCCGTATAGAATTTTCCGCCACCACAACCGATAGTTTCCACACTCAAACTAACCGTTTGTCCGGCTCTAACCTCTTTCATGCATTTGAATAAACATCCTCCGATTTTATCGACCGGATTTACCGGTTGCTCCGAATACCAAAAGACAATAGGAAGATCGACTTTCTCACCGAAGGCCTCATGATAATTATTGAGAAACACTTGCATGTCCATGATACAGATGATTTAATTGGTTTTGTCAAATATACGAAAAAGATTCTATATGTTATGACTGCAAATATCAAAAACAATCTGGTCGATAGCTATATTCACATTACTGGCATCCATTAAAGAGACAGTTCTTATCATCCGGATGAAAAAGCAGGAATTAAACAGAAGAGTTCAATTTTTTCATTAGAATAATCGTATATTTGAACTGTTATTTTCAATATCAATCTAAAGACTACAGCCATGTACGAACTTCAGCAAGTTGGCGAAAAAAAGCTACTACATAAATTCTCCGGCGAAAATCGGTATCTATCGGCAAAATGAGACAGATATTTATCTGATCGACAGTGGCAACGACAAAGAAGCCGCCAAGAAAATCATTAAAATTGCCGCACAACAAAACTGGACGATAAAAGGAATTGTCAATACCCATTCCAATGCCGACCATATCGGAGGGAATGCCTATTTGCAACAACAAGTCGGCTGCCCTGTCTTTGCAAATGGAGTACTATCCGTTCCTATCTTTCCTGGCTCAAAGATCTCGGTAAATTATCCGTCAGTTTTGAGAATAACATGCTCCAATGGAAAAGTCTTTAATCATTAATTTAAAATTCAACATCATGAAAATTATATCAATACGAGAAAATCCGGCCTATAAGGATATCGCTATCAACTATTTTCAAAGCAAATGGCCTTCCGTATACCCCTGTGCTCTATGAAGATTCTATTAATCACAGTATAGATTCTCCGAATCCACTTCCTCAATGGTATCTATTGGAAAAGGATAATGAAATAATCGGTTGTGCGGGACTGATCACCAATGATTTTATCAGCCGGATGGATTTGTACCCGTGGGTTTGTGCCGTATATATAGATGAAAACCACCGGGGACATTTTTACAGTACACTTTTATTGGAGAAAGCCAAAGAAGATACGATTAAAGCCGGTTTTAGCAGATTATACCTCAGTACGGAACATATCGGATTCTATGAAAAGCTGGGATTCAAATATATAGGTCAAGGTTACCATCCTTGGGAAGACGAATCACGCATCTATGAAATAGAGGTAAAAAACATAATTCTACCGGATAACAATGATTATACTGAAACTTTTTCAGCATAAGTCATGCTTTGATTTTGAATAAATACATATATTTGCTTCTAATAAAAAATTATGTTTATGAGAATCACGTATTTTATCATCACCCTCGCGATTTGCTTCTGCATGTCTCTCCATGCGGAAAACAAAGCAAATGATTACATGAAACAGGCCCAAAACAGCCTGGAACAAAAGGACTTTACCAAAGCCCGTTATCTTTATCTGCAAGCTTACAAAGCCTTCTCGAACGAAGGGGACTATACACAAGCCATTGATTGCGGAACAAAAAAGCGACGTATCTTTACTATCGCGAAAACTATTAGCATGAAGCATTCGATCTTTGCCGGCAAATGACGCATTGTCTTTTTAACCGAATAACAGAAAGCGCAAAAGACCTTCTACGACCAACGTTTCCAATTGACAAAAGAACGGCTGCAGATGTACATAAAACTCAAAAACGCGGCACAGGCACAGCTTCAACTCAACACATTGGATAATCTGGTAAGCCCGGCTGGTAGCGAAAAAACTCGCCGAAGACTTTTTATATACCCAGGCAAGTTATTATTATACATTCGGACAAAACGAGCAAGGAGATGCCAGCTTCAGCAAACTCATCAACCAATATAAGGATAAAAAAGAGTACGACAAGGTAAGCGAATGTTACAAGCACCTGATCACAATAGCCCGCTCAGCCAATAATGCCCCGTTAATGGAACGTACCTACGAAAAATATATCGTCTGGACCGATTCCGTTAAAGCACTTAATGCACAGGATGAACTGGGAGCATTGCAGTTAAAGTATGACGACAGCCTGAAAACCATACAGGAAAAAGATGACAAACTATCAGGCAAACAATACATGATAGTAGGTCTTTGCACACTGGTTGTCATCCTTATCGCCGGATTGCTTTTCGTAGCATTCCTGTTATTACGCTTCATTGTGCTCAACAAAAAGCTGAAAAACATCATCCAGACAACCAACGAGCACAGCGAACAGCAGACCAATTTATCCAAAAGCATATCGGAGCAAATGAAGCCGACTCTCAATAAGCTCAATGTATCGGCAGGAGAATTGCGGGCCGAAGCAATCCTGACACGTGTAAATGCCTTGAAGCAATTCAGTGTAAACATCCAAGAATTATCTTCTCTTGAAAGTTCTTTAATGGAACCCTACGAAGTACAATCGTTCAATATGGGTAGTTTCTGCAAAAAAACGATGGATAAGGTAAAAGATAAAATCCATCCGGATGTAGAAGTTATTGTCGATGCCCCTCAACTGGAAGTAAAAACAAACGCAGAACAACTGGAACGTATTTTATTACATCTGTTGAATAATGCAGCTTCACATACGACTTCCGGTAAAATATGGCTGGAATTCAAGAGAAAGGGAGCACACCTTTGCCACATGATCGTAACTGATAACGGAACAGGCATTCCCGACGAACTGAAAGAAAATCTCTTCAAACCATTCAACGAAGTCAAGGACCTGGCAGAAGGTGACGGACTAGGTTTGCCTATCTGTGCCCTGATCGCCAACAAACTGAACGGCAGCCTTTCAATTGATATGGATTATAAAAAGGGATGCCGGTTTATTCTGGTATTACAGATATAAAGGAAACTGTTCACTATTTACGAAAAGCTCATTTAATAAAAAGTCTTCCGATATTCCCTAAGACTTTTTTTATTTGTCGTCTCCCCGTAAGAAGATATTCAAAACCCAACTTCTCACAAACCCTGACGGATGCCATATTCTGATCGTACATACGGGCAATAAGTTCCGTACAACCTAATCGGCTGAAAGCATAATCGATCAAACCCCTGACATACTTCCGTTCCATATCCTTTATTCCAATACGCTTGATCGATAATGTAACCAACCTCCATTTTCCCAGGATCCGAAAATGAGTTGAACAATCCGGCTTCACCTATAATCTTGTTTTCTCCCCTCAACTTAACAGCAAACACACCATATCCTTTCGGGTATCCGGTTTCATTCGTTGCCTTATAGCGAGCTTTTAATTCCTGCAAAGTCCAGTCATACCTGCCGGACTGGATGTATTTCATATTTTCTTCCTGAGTATAGATAGCTAAAAGAGCCTTCAGTTCCTCTTCTATGGTAATTTCCTTTATTACCAGTCTTTCCGTTTCAAAATGAACCATACGATTATAGTTATCAAGAAAAAACATCAGTACCTAATGCGATAAGACGTTGGTTTTCAATAAAATTCTGTCCATATTTGAGCCATCGTTTGGTAAATAACTTAAATTTACTACATGGAAAAAATCCGGCATTGGAAACAATGGGTAATACCTTTTTCCTTACAACACAAATGAAAGGTTTTACACCGTTCACATTTATCTGAATATTCGGCACCCTTGCAAGGTTTCTTTATCCGCGTATAGTTTGGGCAGCCTCCACAAAAGACACCGCAAGCCGGAACTCTCCCATTGTAAATAATATCAATCATACAAAGATTTCATTTTATTTCTAACAAAGATAAACAAAATACAGGGTTTACATTATCAAAATGATAGTTATTTCAAACTATTAAAAGAAATAGCATCTTTCATTTTACAACCAAACAACCGCTCATTGATTTCATATTAACATTAAAACAGCCACTATCATGTCAAATAGAAATCAACCACGCTAATAAACAAAAAACGTCAGTATTTAACACGGACACACATATCATTATGCAAGAAACAAACTATATTTGTCGAACAATTTGACAACAAAACAGGTATTAAGCAAACATAAGGTCAACAAACGATGAAAGCAAGGAGCCATTTGAACAATAAGCAAGGATTATACGATCCTGCGAATGAACATGACGCGTGTGGAGTCGGAATGTTGGTTAACATTCACGGAGGAAAGTCGCACGACATTGTAGAATCAGCCCTTAAGGTATTAGAAAACATGCGGCACCGGGGTGCGGAAGGAGCGGATAACAAGACCGGCGACGGTGCTGGTATCCTACTTCAGATCCCTCACGAATTTATTTTGTTGCAAGGGATTCCCGTTCCTGAAAAGGGAAAATACGGGACAGGTCTAGTCTTTCTTCCTAAAGACGAAGCACAACGCTCGGCCATCCTCAGTATCATGATCGAGGAGATTGAAAAGGAAGGTCTTACCCTGATGCATCTGCGGAAAGTTCCTGTGAACAGTGACATACTGGGAAAAAGACGCACTGGCAACGGAACCGGATATCAAACAAATTTTCGTCACTGGCTGCGATAATCAGCAGGAGTTGGAATTGAAGTTGTATGTGATACGTAAACGCATAGAAAACAAGGTTGCAATTTCTGACCTGGCAGCAAGCAAAGAATGACTTCTATGTAACGTCTTTATCTACCAGGAATATTGTATATAAAGGAATGCTGGAATCCATGCAGCTCCGTCACTACTTCCCGGACCTGACAAATAACTACTTTACAAGCGGGCTGGCATTGGTTCACTCCCTTGTTTCAGTACGAACACATTTCCGACCTGGAGCCTGGCACAACCTTTCCGCCTGCTGACTCATAACGGAGAGATCAATACGATCCGCGGGAATCGGGGATGGATGGAAGCGCGTGAAAGTGTACTCACCTCTCCTACCATCGGCAGCATTGAGAGTATCCGTCCGATCATTCAGCCAGGGATGAGCGATAGCGCTTCGCTGGATAATGTGCTGGAGTTTCTGGTGGCATCAGGGTTGAGCCTGCCGCATGCCATGGCGATGCTCGTGCCCGAAAGTTCGAATGAAAAAGAATCCGATATCGGAAGACCTGAAAAGCGTTCTATGAATATCATTCTATATTGATGGAACCCTGGGACGGTCCGGCAGCCCTGCTCTTCAGCGACGGACGGTTTGCCGGCGGAATGCTCGACCGCAACGGTCTGCGTCCGGCTCGTTATCTGATCACTAAAAACGATATGATGCTGGTAGCTTCCGAAGTCGGCGTTATGGATTTTGAAGCTAATGAGATCAAGGAAAAGGGACGCCTGCAACCGGGAAAAATATTAATGGTCGACACCGAAAAAGGGGAGATCTATTATGACGGCGAACTAAAAAACAACTTGCTGAAGCCAAACCGTATAAGACATGGCTGGCAAACAACCGAGTGGAACTGGACGAACTGAAATCCGGACGCAAAGTTCCGCATACGGTAGATAACTACGACAAATTACTGCGTACTTTCGGTTACAGCCGTGAAGACATAGAAAAGATCATTGTCCCGATGTGTACCGGAGGTGCCGAACCAGTCGGTTCCATGGGGAACGACACGCCGTTGGCCGTCCTCTCCGAGCGTCCGCAACTGTTGTTCAACTATTTCCGCCAACAGTTCGCACAGGTGACGAACCCGCCGATCGACCCGATCCGCGAAGAACTGGTGATGAGCCTGGAAGAATATATCGGCGCGGTAGGTAACAATATTCTAGTGCCTAGCGAAAGCCATTGCAAGATGGTACGGTTGAATCATCCGATCCTGACCAACACACAACTGGACTTGCTATGCAATATCCGGTACAAAGGTTTCAACGCCGTCAAACTCCCGATGCTGTTTGAAGCAGCCAAAGGACGTGAAGGTCTGAAGTCGGCCCTTGACGAACTGTGCAAAAAAAGCGGAACAATCCGTTACCGACGGAGTGAATTACATCATCCTGAGTGATAAAAATGTCGATGAAAAGCTGGCACCGATCCCTTCCCTCCCTTGCCGTCAGTGCGGTTCATCACCATCTGATCTCCGTACAGAAACGGGTACAAACAGCCCTGGTTGTTGAAACGGGTGAGATGCGTGAAGTAATGCATGCCGCATTGTTGCTGGGATACGGGGCAAGCGCCATCAATCCTATATGGTCTTTGCCATCCTGAAAGAACTAGAAGACAAACACGAGATACAATTAAACTATGAAAACGGCCCGTAAGAATTATATAAAAATCCATCTGTAAAGGACTGTTTAAAGTCATGAGCAAGATGGGGATCAGTATATCCGCAGTTACCGGGGAGCCAAATTGTTCGAAGCAGTCGGCCTGGATGCGGAACTGGTACGCACTTATTTCGGCGGTACGACCAGCAACGTCGGTGGCATCCGCCTGGATGAGATTGCACGCGATTCGATCACCATGCACCACCGGGCATTCGACCAACCGGTAGACGGCATGTTGGAACACAAAGGTATTTACAGTTTCCGCAAAGACGGCGAGAAACACGCATGGAACCCGGAAACGATCTCAGCCCTCCAACAGGCAACCCGTTTGGGTAGCTACAAGAAGTTCAAGGAATATTCGCAGATGGTGGACGAGAAGGAATCTCCCATCTTTCTCCGCGATTTCCTGACTTTCAGGAAACAAAAATCCATTCCGATCGAAGATGTGGAACCGGTGGAAAAAATCATGAAACGGTTCGTTACCGGTGCCATGAGCTTCGGTTCGATCAGCAAGGAAGCGCATGAAACAATGGCGATGGCCATGAACAAGATACATGGCCGGAGCAATACCGGAGAAGGTGGCGAAGATCCTGCCCGGTTCACTCCGCGCGAAGACGGTTTATCTCTCCGCTCTTCCATCAAACAGGTGGCATCGGGACGTTTCGGCGTAACAACGGAATATCTGGTAAATGCAGAAGAGATACAGATCAAAGGTGGCCCAGGGGAGCCAAGCCGGGAGAAGGCGGACAGTTGCCGGGGTACAAGGTGAACGACATCATTGCAAAGCACGCGTCATTCCATTCCAGGGCATCTCGCTGATCTCTCCTCCTCCCCACCATGACATTTACTCGATCGAAGACCTAGCACAACTGATCTTCGACCTGAAAAATGTCAACCCGAGTGCCGAAATAAGCGTGAAGCTGGTATCGGAAAGCGGTGTCGGGACAATTGCAGCAGGCGTAGCAAAAGCTAAAGCCGACCGCATCGTCATATCGGGAGCCGAAGGGGGAACAGGTGCTTCTCCGATGAGCTCCATCCGCTACGCCGGACTGCCTCCCGAACTGGGATTGTCGGAGACGCAACAGACACTGGTCATGAATAACCTTCGCGGGCAAGTCCGGCTGCAAACCGACGGACAGTTGAAGACCGGGCGCGACATCGTCCTGATGGCCCTGTTGGGAGCCGAAGAGTTCGGTTTCGCCACCTCCGCCCTGATCGTACTGGGCTGCGTGATGATGCGCAAATGCCACATGAACACCTGCCCGGTCGGCGTAGCGACACAGGATGAAAGAGTTGCGCAAACGTTTCCACGGCCGTTACGAATATTTGGTGAACTTCTTCACCTTCCTCGCCGAAGAGGTCCGAGAATACTTGGCGGAGATGGGTTATAGCAAGCTGGATGATATTATCGGACGGACAGACCTCATTGTTGATAAACGAACCCATGGCACACAGATGACACAGATCGAACAGATGGCCACAGATCAAAATTTAAACAATCTGCGTAAATCCCCCATATCTGTGTCATCTGCGTGCCATAAATATGATTTACTGGACTTCTCCCATCTGTTGCACCTCCCGGAGCAGGCGGCTCATACACCTATCCATCATACGACAAACCAGGTGCATCAAATAGAGAATGTAAAGGATACGGATATCATTCTTCATGCTAAAGGAGCCATCGAGTTCCAGCAGGAAGTATCGCTGGATTATGCCATCGCCAATACCGACCGGAGCGTCGGCGCCATGCTTTCCGGCGAGATTGCCAAACGTTACGGGAATGCCGGCCTGCCGGATCACACCCTGAACATCAAGTTCAAAGGCTCAGCCGGACAGAGTTTCGGTGCCTTCCTCGCCCACGGCGTTCATTTCCGCCTGGAAGGAGAAGCAAACGACTATCTGGGAAAAGGCCTTAGCGGTGGCCGCATCAGCGTGATGCCTCCGGTACGGTCGACCTTCGTAGCCGAAGATAATACCATCGCCGGTAATACATTATTATATGGGGCAACCAGCGGGGAAGTCTACATCAATGGCCGTGTCGGCGAACGTTTCTGTGTACGGAACAGCGGAGCTATTGCCGTTGTGGAAGGTGTCGGTGACCACTGCTGCGAATATATGACCGGAGGACGCGTGGTGGTTCTCGGACGTACAGGGCGCAACTTCGCCGCCGGCATGAGCGGCGGTGTTGCTTATGTGTGGAACAAGGAAGGAGACTTCGACTACTACTGCAATATGGAGATGGTCGAACTCTCGCTGATCGAAGACAGCACGACACGCAAGGAACTGCACGAACTGATCCGCAAACATTATCATTATACAGGCAGCCACCTGGCCGGCAAGATGCTGGATAACTGGGACAAACAGGTAGACGAATTCATACAGATCGTCCCGATCGAATATAAAAAGGTCTTGCAGGAAGAGCAGATGAAGAAGTTGCAACAAAAAATCGCTGAAATGCAGCGGGATTATTAAATATCACTTTTCACTCCGGGCCTTAAAATCGAAACAACAATGGCAAATCCAAGAGCATTCCTCACCATACATAGACAAGAGGCAGGTTATCGTCCTGTCGAAGATCGTATCGACGATTTCAGCGAAGTAGAACAAACACTCAACAGCAGCGACCGTCGCCGCCAGGCATCCCGTTGCATGGATTGCGGCGTACCTTTCTGCCACTGGGCATGCCCCATCGGCAACAAACAACCCGAATGGCAGGACTTCCTCTACAAAGGGCAATGGAAAGAGGCTTACCGGTACTGGAACAGACCTGCGACTTTCCGGAATTCACCGGCCGCGTCTGTCCCGCCCTTTGCGAAAAAAGCTGTGTACTGAAACTAAGCTGCGACGAACCTGTCACCATCCGCGAAAACGAAGCTGCCATCGTCGAAGCCGCCTTCCGCGAAGGTTATATCCAGCCGCAACAACCCCGGCGCAATGGCAAACGCGTTGCCGTAGTCGGAAGTGGCCCCGCCGGACTTACCGCCGCCAACCAACTGAACCGTAAAGGTTATGAAGTGACAGTCTTTGAAAAAGATGAATTACCGGGTGGCCTGCTCCGATTCGGTATTCCGAACTTCAAATTAGGGAAGAACATCATCGACCGCCGTATCCGGCTGATGGAGAAAGAAGGAATCAAATTCCGTGTAAACACGATGGTCGGCAAAGAAGTGACAGCCCGGGATATTGTCAAAGACTTCGATGCCGTCTGTATCGCCATCGGTTCCGAAGTGCCGCGCGACCTCCCCATCGAAGGGCGTAATCTGAAAGGCGTCCATTTCGCCCTCGAACTGTTGTCACAACAGAACCGTATCCTCGAAGGCATCGTCATCCCGCCCTAAAGACATCATCAACTGCAAAGGCAAGAAAATCCTCATCATCGGTGGCGGCGACACGGGAAGCGACTGCGTCGGGACAGCCAATCGCCACAAAGCCGCTAACGTGACGCAAATCGAAATCATGCCCCAGCCGCCCGTCGGACATAACCCGACAACTCCCTGGCCCCTGTACCCGCAAGTGCTGAAAACGAGCAGCAGCCACGAAGAAGGATGCATCCGCCGCTGGAACCTCGCCTCCGTCCGTTTCATCGGCGAAAAGAACACACTGAAAGGCGTCGAAGTCGAAGAGGTGGAATGGATACCGTCGGAAAACGGAGGCCGTCCCGACATGAAAATGACCGGAAAGAAAGAGATCATCGAAGCCGACCTTGTTTTCCTTGCAATGGGTTTCGTCCATCCCGAACAGGAAGGTCTTGTAAAAGAACTCTCACTGGCAGTGGACGGACGTAAGAATATCGCCGTCGACAGTCAAAAATCAAATCGCCGGCAGTAACCTCTTCGCCTCAGGCGATGCCGTCAGCGGTGCCAGCCTGGTCGTACGGGCAATGGCCTCGGGACGCAAGGCTGCAAAAAGCAATTGACAAATATCTAACAAAAATAAAACAACAGGATTATGTGTGGTATTACAGCAATCTTCAACATTCGTGAAGGAGCCTCCGCCCTCCGACAACAGGCGCTTGAAATGAGTAAACGTATCCGTCACCGCGGCCCGGACTGGAGCGGCATCTATCAAGGAAAAACCGCCATCCTCGCCCATGAACGCCTCTCCATCGTCGATCCTGCATCCGGCGGACAACCGCTGAGAAGCAAAGACGGCAAACTGATCCTCACCGTCAACGGTGAAATCTACAACCACCGTGAGATTCGTGAAGAGTTGAAAGGAGAATATGAATTCATGACCGGCTCCGACTGCGAAGTCATCCTCGCCCTCTACCGCAAATACGGTACCGGTTGCGTGGAAAGGTTAAGCGGAATCTTTGCCTTCGCCCTCTACGACGAAGAAAGCGACACCTATCTCATTGCCCGCGATCCGATCGGCGTCATACCTTTATATATGGGTTACGACGACCACGGACATCTTCTCGTCTCCTCCGAACTGAAAGGTCTGGAAGGCTTCGCCACCATCTACGACCAGTTCAAGCCCGGTCACTACTTTTTACAGCAAAGATACGGACCTTACGAAATGGTATGTCCGCGACTGGATGGATTACGAAAACGTGAAAAGACAACCCCGCCAGCATAGAAGAACTCCATGACGCTCTCGAAACTGCCGTGCAACGCCAGTTGATGAGCGACGTACCTTATGGCGTGCTCCTTTCCGGCGGCCTGGATTCGTCTATTACTTCCGCCATCGCCAAGAAATATGCCGCCAAGCGTATCGAGACCGGAGGTAAAGCCGATGCCTGGTGGCCGCAACTTCATTCTTTCGCCATCGGCTTGAAAGGTGCCCCCCGACCTGATCGCCGCCCCGCAAGGTAGCCGATGCGAGCGGAACCGTCCACCACGAGATCAACTACACAATCGAGGAAGGTCTGACGCCCTCCGCGACGTTATCTATTATATCGAAACCTTACGATGTAACGACCGTACGTGCTTCTACCCCGCTGATGTATCTCTCCTTTCCCGCGTCATCAAAAAGCATGGGTATCAAGAAATGGTTTTGAGTGGCGAAGGAGCCGACGAAGTGTTCGGTGGCTATCTGTATTTCCACAAAGCCCCGGATGCGAAAGCATTCCACGAAGAGACATTGCGTAAGATAAGTAAACTCTATCTATATGATTGTTTGCGTGCCAACAAAAAAGCCTCTGTGCCTGGGGGTGTGGAAGGCCGTGTTCCCTTCCTCGACAAAGAATTTCTCGACGTTGCCATGCGCCTGAACCCGGCCACCAAAATGTGTCCGGGCAAGACGATAGAGAAGAAAAATCCTCCGCGAAGCCTTTGCTGATATGCTGCCCGAAGAGATCGCCTGGCGTCAGAAAGAACAGTTCTCCGACGGCGTTGGCTACAATTGGATCGACACATTGAAAAAGATCACTTCCGAACTGATCACCGACGAAGAGATGAAACAAGCCGCCGACCGTTTCCCCGATCAACACGCCGCAAAACAAGGAAGAATATTATTACCGTACGATCTTCGAAGAACACTTCCCGAGTGAGAGTGCCGCACGCAGCGTACCATCCGTCCCGAGCGTTGCCTGCTCGACAGCCGAAGCACTGGCTTGGGATTCCGCCTTCAGGAATATGAACGAACCGAGCGGACGTTCCATCAAAGGGTACACGAAGCTGCTTATTAAACTCCTTACGACCAGAAATAGTCAATATGATTGCCAGAAGTGAATCTTTTTATTTATAGCACTGGTTGTAACCAATTCCCCTCTTGAGAGGGGGATAAAGGGGTGTGTAAAAGCCTGTTATAGGACCGAACTATAACGTACGTCCCATGACAGTGGGAATTTTTCCCCCATTGCAATGGGGATCATTCCTCCAGTGGGGGAAAATTCCCCCACATAAATAAAGAATGTGGGGAATTTCTAACAAGAAAAAAAAAACATTCCTCGGCTAATAAAGTCTCAAAAAATACAGCCTGAAGACACCGTCACTAATTGATTCATATCTTTCTATAGAAAATCCTTTCTTACCGGATTGAACGTGTCAATCAGAACACCGGCTTCCACACACTCGCAACCATGCAAAACTCCCGGTTTCATATAAACGCCATCCCCAGTCCGGACAACCTTGGTTTCCCCATCCGTCGTAAACTTAAAAACGCCGCTTGCCACATAAGTAACCTGCGTATGGGGATGCGTATGAGGTGCACCGACCGCTCCCGCTTCAAATTTCACCTTCACCATCATCAGATCACCATTATATCCCATGATCTGACGTTGCACACCTCCACCGAGATCCTGCCATCCTATTTCTTTTTCAAACTGAAAATTAGTACTTTCGTGATTCATAAATTCTTATTTATTAATTCCTGTTCAGGCTGTAAAGATAGATGATAATGTAGTTTTTTTCAAATATTCATAGGGTATCCGGTGCTTTTATACGTCAATTATTCGACATTCAGATACTTTGCTTAGTAATTACACATGAAAACATTATAAATACTAAATTAATATTTTACCAAATGAAATTAAGATTGATTGTATGTTGCCTATTACTTTCCATAGGCAGTATATGGGCTAAAGACGATGCACGCAAGGCTTCGGAAGCCCTTATCAAAAGGGTCATTCCCGAAAAAAGCCTCTTCGTTCAAAGTGGAAATGCTCCAGGCGAAAGATGGAAAAGATTGTTTTGAAATTGAATCGAAAGGTCATAAGATCATATTACGCGGTAACAACGGGTATCTGTGGCCTCCGCTTTATACCATTATCTGAAATACTACTGCAACGCCCATATTTCCTGGAACGGAGATAACCTGAATCTTCCGTCGCGATTGCCTGAAAGTGCCGGAAAGGTGGCCTGCCCCACCGCTTTCGACCACCGCGTTTATCTGAATTACTGCACAGTCAGTTACACGATGGCCTGGTGGGACTGGGAACGTTGGCAACGCGAAATAGACTGGATGGCAATGCACGGAATCAATATGCCTTTGGCAGTGATCGGACAGGAAGCTGTCTGGCAAAACACCTTACGCCGGTTTAAAATGAATGACGACGAAATCCGTACCTTCTTAGTCGGTCCGGCTTTCCAGGCATGGCAATGGATGACAAACATCGAAACATACGGAGGCCCGTTGCCTCAATCATGGATTGATTCTCACCAGATACTCGGACAACAGATACTTGAACGCCAGCGTGAACTGGGAATGACACCGATTCTGCAAAGTTTTACTGGTTTTGTCCCCATCAAATTGAAAGAAAAATATCCGGACGCCCGCATCAAAGACAAAAAAATCGTTGGTGCAACGCATTCACAGCAACCGTTCAGTTAGATCCTCTCGATCCTTTATTCAAAGAAATGGGACAAGCCTTTCTGGAAGAACAACAGAAATTATACGGAACCAATCATATATATGCAGCCGATCCCTTCCATGAAGGAAGGAGCAGCTCCCAGCAACGAAAAGTCATATCTCGAAGCGGTAGGGAAAGTGATATGGGAAGTCGCTGCCGGTTTCGATCCTGAAGCTGTTATTGCCATGCAAACCCTGGTCGTTACGTGAAGCTATTGCACGCACATTCCCTCAGGACCGTTTGTTATTACTGGATTTAGGAGGCTGGAATGTGGAAAAAAATTCAATAGCTTCTGGAACTATCCGTATGTGGCCGGCGTACTGCATAACTATGGCGGACGTGTTTACATGGTGGTAACCTGGCCTTATACGCCCAAAATGCACACGAACTGAAGCAAAGCCCCAAAGGAGGCAATATACAAGGCATTGGCCTCTTCCCGGAAGCAATCGAACATAATCCGGTCGTTTACGAACTGTCTACCGAAATAACCTGGATGCAGGATGCACCGGACTTGGAAAAATGGATTACCGATTATGCACGTGCCCGCTACGGAAAACTACCGGCCGGTGCAGAACAGGGGTGGAAAGTCTTACTGGAAACAGTCTATGGAAGTAAAGAACCGGTAGATTACCCAGCACAGAAAGTGTCATGTGCGCCCGTCCGGCTTTGACCATCCAGAAAGTTGCCGCTAATGGAGATTTGAGTCGCCCTTATTCTACCGTTCGTTTATGGGATGCGGTCGATCATTTCCTTCAGGCTTCCAACGATCTGAAAAAAAGTGACACCTATCGTTATGACCTGGTGGATGTGATGCGCCAGTGTCTTTCCGACCTGTCTTTACCTCTACAAAAACAAATCACAGAAGCCTATCTGGCCGGAGATAACGAAAAGTTACAACAAGCCGGAGAGCAGTTTCTGACATTGATCGATGACTTCGACCGCCTGTTGGGTACCCGCTCTACTTTCCTGCTTGGCAAATGGATTAAAAGAAGCACGCCAATGGGGAACGACCGAAGAGGAAAAAAGATCTATATGAATGGAATGCCCGTACATTAGTTACAGTATGGGGCCCAAATCATTCTTCCGCTCACCTGTTTGAATATTCAAACCGTCAATGGGCCGGCTTAATGAAAGGGGTATTATAAACCACGTTGGGAGAAATTCATCAGCTACCTGAAAGCCCAGCCCAAAGGAGGAGAATGGCGCTATGACGAACAATATATCCGTAAATCATTAGGAGGACGTCCCGCATTGGATGCCAGCGATTTCTATACTCGTTTAACGAATTGGGAATATGATTGGGCGTTTAACAAAGACGTTTATCCGGATACTCCACGCAGGAGACGAGATTGAAATCGTAAAGAATTATATGCCAAATGGCTTCCTGTGGTGAAACAGTTAAATAAATAAGATATATATAAATCTTCTTTTTTAAAATTCACACAAAAGATGCAATTAAACTGTTTAGAAATATCTACAACAAAAATTGCATCTTTTTACAATATCCTATCCTAAACAAGCTCCCATAAACAAAATATTAAATTATTACACTTAAGTTCTTGAAGAACTATTGCATCCGCATGATGCAAATATAATACATTTTTATTACAAGTCGCTCAATACTTGATATTAATCAATATTCCATTTGCTTCTAAAAATCAGTATAAGCACTCCTATGTGTCATGAATATTGACTTGCCAATTTGTGATAGATACTATAAATCGAACCTCACCATCTCTTTCCGGCCGAGAATAATTGGGCGCTGCGCTGGAGAAGCCGCCGCGCGTTGCGCTCCATAACTTTCTGGCGTCGGCTGCGCCGGTTCCGGAAAAATCGGCGAGTCGCTGCGGATGTGTACCAAGCTTTGCGTCCCCGGCGCCAAAAATACGTATGGCCGCTCTGCCCTCCAGCTCACGCCGGCAGACCAAGCTGTTGCCCGGCATCAGTAAACATTGGTAACGTTCTGGCAACTTACGCGAAAGCTTTGCCATTGCGGACTTGGCATGCCGAGCGTCCTCAATCTGTCCGTTATCATTATGGGTGAAAAAAGGATACTCCACAATGCCCAGGTCCAGCCTCTTTGGCGCTCATCACATTCACGGAATTATGCAACATCACTTCAGACAGGGGCTGCCGCGGCGGAGGCGTCGCCATGAACACCTCCGCCGCTGGCTGTTTCTCCTGAAGCACAGGCAGCGTTCCCAAAGGATGGTCCAGGTGGGAATGGCTTAAAAAACTGCTTCCACGGAATTGGGTTCCAGGGAATCAAAATCCGGCATGGTAGCCTTCCCCCTCCTTCTTGGGGTGCATCCCGCTGTCAAGCACAATCCTGGTGCCGTCCATCTCAAGCAAATAGCAATTGGCCCCAATTTCCTCGGCTCCGCTGATATTGGTAAAAACTGATCATTATATATGCCGCAGGAGAGTGCCCCGTGCCTCCCGCCGTGTCAATGCCGCAAGCAAAGCGGACCTCTGCCGAAGGAACGCAGGCCCAGCGAGGAAGCCCTCCCTCTACCCCTGCGGAACGTTTTTGCGGCTGGGGGGGAAAAACAGGCTCCGAAAACGGCAGGGACAGAACAAGTATTACACGGTTCCTTCCGCGCTTTCCGGCACTTGCCCTCTTCCCTTGCCGATGACAATGGGGAAAATACATGCACGGCACGGTGCCCATATGCTCTCAAACGCAAGGCTGTTCCGGGCAATACGTAA
>VOFJ01000103.1_pt1 | contig 32000 bp, 34 predicted proteins | sample 5384081 | NCBI WGS metagenome assembly VOFJ01 (sample SAMN12384729, study PRJNA508395) | human gut metagenome | isolation source: healthy gut I | host: Homo sapiens | reverse complement strand
ATTTAGTCAAACGGGGAATTGCCCTCGACAAGGATGAGGTATTTTTATTTATTACTGTTCCCTTTTGAATGATTATAGAACTTTTTCCATTTAAAAAAGAATTATCTTTGAATAATTACTTAGCAATGATATTTTTAATAACTATAATTAATTAAATGAGAAACAATGGATTTAGATTTATCTAAAAGAAGTAAGCCCTGTTTTTAAGAAAAATAGGATGATGTCAATGGGAAAAAGTAAAGAATCCTTTTTTAAAGCTTTGTGGTATTGGGTTGTTGACAGTAATATGTATTTCTGTTAAAGCCCAAAAAAAGTAAACTTTACAGTGAATTCGAAAACTGGAGCCATACAATCAATGAATATTGATAATGATAAACAGAATATGAATTGGCTGATAGCAACAGATGGTAGCCAATATCCTTGGATAAAGGAGAATTATGGTTGGGGACTTGGCTATTTCACTGAGGTGAGAAGAAATCAGAAAAACAAGTTGTTTTTGGAATCTTCCTGCCAGTATAAAGCAGGATGGGAGAGAAGTTACTTACCGAGTTGGAGATATATGTATCCTTGTAGAAAGGAGTATGAAAGGAGAAGATTTGATAGAAGAGTATACTTTCCGAAACGATGGAACAGAGGAAATACTTTTATCGGATATAGGCATCTATACTCCATTCAACGATAACTATCCAGGGGCACAAGCTTGTATAAATATGCGGGCTAATGCTCATATATGGGAGGGTGATAATGCAGCTTATGTAAACGCAACACGTATGGGAGGATATGCTCCACATTTGGGACTGGTTTTGAGGGAAGGCGAAATTAAAAGTTATGAAATATCAGAGCGTGATAGAAATAAGGGTAACTCTCATACAAGGGGAATTATTTCTTTGAATCTTCCGGATATGAAATTGATGCCGGGTGATGAACAAGTATTTTCGTGGTATATCTTTTTTCGCATAAAGGTGGAGATGATTTCCGTCAAAAGTTATTGGAAAGAGAGAGTGTCTGGGTATCTTGCAACAAGTATGTATTTGAGAAGGGAGAAACTGCCCTTGTGAAAATATCAGGTGGGCAGATGGTAAAAAGACTGTATACTTAAAAAAAGAATGATGTCACTATCCCTATGAAAAAAACAAGTAACAGCATGGTATGCTGAAGTAGTAATGGATCAGTTGGGAGAAGTGCGTTTTGATATACTATATGGCGCAGGGAAAAAAACTCATGCAAATTGTTTGGTGATTAGTAATGTGAATGATTTGATTAAAAAACGAGTAGAGTTTATAGTTGCAAATCAACAGATGAAAAAGTTCGAATACGCGTAGAGATGCTTATATGGTTTATGATAATGAAAAAAGAATGAAATATATCTGAATAATACGCATAACTGTAATCCGGTTGACAGGGATGAAGGTGCTGAAAGAGTCGGTATGGGGGTACTTTTTAGCAAAGTATTATCAATTGCATCCTGTTGCTGAAGTAAAGGCGTCTTTATTGCGATATGCAAGTTTTTTGCGTAATAGATTGCAAGATGCTGACTATAAGACTTTCTTTCAGTCGATCAGAAGGGACGTAACAGGGGCGTACAATTATGTATGGGTAGCGGATTTTTATTTCCAGATGTATAAAATAACCAATGACAAACAATATGCTAAACATGGTTATATGACTTTGCGGTCTATGTTCAAACAGTTCGGACATGGTTTTTATGCCATAGGTATACCGGTTTGCTTAGGACTACAAACTTTAAAAAAATGCTGATATGCAAAGAGAATATCAAGAGCTGGAGAATGATTATATTGCAGTTGGTGATACTTTTTTGAAAAATGGTTTGAATTATCCGGCTAGTGAAGTAAACTACGAACAAGCCATTGTAGCTCCATCAGTCATGTTCTTGCTTCAACTTTATATGGAAACCGGAAGGCAGAAATATTTGGATGGGGCAAAGATTCAAATGCCTGTATTGGAAGCTTTCAATGGCAAACAACCCAGTTATCATTTGAATGAAATAGCTGTTCGTCATTGGGATGGTTATTGGTTTGGTAAGCGGGAAATGTGGGGAGATACTTTTCCACACTATTGGAGTACATTGTCAGGAGCTGCTTTTTATCTTTATTCGCAATGTACGGGAGATCATTCATATAAAGAGCGTGCAGAGAATATTGTGAGAAATAATCTGTGTTTATTCTTTGAAGATGGAAAAGCTTCTTGCGCCTATATTTATCCAAATAAGGTTAACGGAGTAAAGGGCGGATTCTATGATCCATATGCAAATGATCAGGATTGGGCTTTAGTTTATTATTTGCTTGTACAAAATGGTATATATAAACGAATAATGGAATCGTTAAATACAGAAAGCTTAATAGGGTAACTTTTTGTGATCGATGCAAAATGAAAAAAGCCAGTCAACATTTAAATAGTTAACTGGCTTTTTCTAATATACTTTGCTTTCTTATTTACTGTGGCTTTCCGTAAGCAGCAAATTCATAAATGCCATCTGCCCACATTGCAGAATTGTTTTTATGTACATTGACAACACCGTATACGCGGAGCCGTAAATATCTGTAGAGCGACGGATCTTCAATATTCAGAATCAGAAATCCTACCTGCCAGTTTAATTTGCCGTCTACGAGCATTTTATAACTTTTTCCATCCCGGCTTCCTTCAATGGTATATTTGTAGGCAGCCTCGGAACCGTTAACCAATCTTGTCGAAAGATTAATCTCAGAAATCACGGCTTCTTTCTGCATATCTATGGTAAACATATAAGGAGAACCTGTAGCAGCATTTGAACTTTTCTGGAAATAAGTAGAAGATTCAGTACAAGCTCCATCCGTGATACAATCAGCTTTAATTCCTCTCGCTCCTGGGACAGCGGCTGTCACCGGTACATTTAATGTCAGGTTTTTACCGTTCTGAACAGGGATAATACCATATTTGTCACTAAATTCCAGGTATCTGTAATAATCCATCGAAGCATATCCTTTGTTAAATGCGGCTATTGAAATTCTCGGGAAATTACCGTCCGGAGTTTTATATTTTCGTTGCGCTCCCCCAGTGGTAACTCCATACTCCGCAGGTTTTTCCAACTGTACTGATTCTATTAAACTGTGCATCAAAAGTAGAATTGTTGCCGATTTCTCTCATAGGTGTCCATTCACCTCCTAAATCAGTGGCAGATGTATACATGGTTTGACTCGGATACCATCCGGAAGCCTTTGAACTGAAGAAATAATATTCTCCGTCTTTTTTTTGATGATTGCAGGAGTTTCCCGATGTAGTCCTTTACATATTGTATTAACTAATAAAACAGGCTTAGTCCATGAAGTGTCTAGCTTATAGATATTTATATCTCTGTTCATATTTGTAGCTGAAAGGAGATAAGCTGTACCGTCATCGTCAATGAAAAAGAGATTGGTCTCTAGAGTCATAGCCCAATGGTCGTTCCATAGTGCCTACTTCGAGCTCGCCTTTGGGAGTTATTTGTGCCAGATAGATTTTAGCTGCAACATATCCACTTTGATCTTCATAATGTGCTGAAAGTACTACCTTACCGGTTTTTGCGTTATATCTGAAAGCAATACCCTCAAATTTTACATTTGGGTAAAAAGCCAGTTCACGGGAAGCACTCCAACTACCATCGAGTCCTGTTGGAGAAAAGCTTTCTGTAGCTAGCCATCCTTTGAGTGTTTGTCCATCTATTTCCTTTTCAACGTTTTCCATTTTATAAGAGAAATAAAGATCTCCAATTTTCATACCCTGAGGTTTCTTGATAGATTCTTTGGTGATATATTTCCCGTTTAGATTATCATAAATTTTAGTTTCGCCGCTAGGGGTAAAGGTTGTTGCTTGTTGAGAAGCGGACGTGGCTATTTTCTTCCCCTCTTTAAATGCTTCTACATGGTAGGTAAAAGTTTTATCTGCTTTCAGATTATAATCATCGTATGTATTTCCTTTAGCTTCTCCAATACAATTTCCGTCCCGGTAGATTTTATAAAGGTCAGCGTCCTCTCGTTGCATCCAATTCAGTTTTACATTGTTGACGGCTTTTTTCACCGACAAGTTTGAATACAGTGGCAGTGGCTGCCCAGATATCTGTTGTTATAACTTCTTTCGATTGAGTTGCGAAAGCAGGTTGCAAAGACAGACTGCATAGATATATAAATATGAATAGAAAAACTATTTTTTGCCTGTTGACTTTTTATGTTCATAATGTAACAAATTTAATTTATCAGAATTACATATGAGAAATTTATTGGGCTTCCATCTGTTTTAGATTATTAGCCTTGTAGGCAGCAGAGAATATATCTGCTTCCTTATATTTATATTTATTGGAATCGAAATATACTGCAAAATCTTGCATTAACTTCTTGGATAGTTCAGTAAGATATAAATTACTTCCGGCAAATGTATTTGAACCGGAAACTGTAACATACTTTTTATCTTTCAGATTTTGTATCTGATAATAACCATCTTCCTGTAGGTTGAATACCCAGCATTGAGCATCATCTTTCTTCTCGGAATTCAGGCGTAAAGTTCCGAACAGTGATTCCAAAAACTTTCCGGTTTTGGTATCTTTTATTTTATATACGTTGGGTATATTAGTCTTTATAAACTCCAGACTTAGATTGATGTCATCATCATCATCCGCTATACTGAAACCATTGGCAGGTTTAGACACTAAACGATCAGAGGTCTTTTCTAATAATGAGTATATATTACCGGGTATGATTTCTGCAGCTCTTTTATAGCGATACATACTATTAAACACGGTTAAATCCCATTGATCATACCATTTTACGACAGGATAGCCTGAGCGCATACTAATGGGCAACCACACATGATGAGACTTTCCTACATCCTTAGAGTTCCAACGGTCACCCATGTATATATAAGCTTTTTCTTTACCCTCCACTTTAAATACATAACAGCTTTGTGAGTTGTAAGTAACTTGTTTGAGTTTGTCTACAGCAAAATTATTCCCTGTTGTCCAGTTCCCCAGTATATCAGTACTGTAGGCACTTCTCCCGGGATTGGGCTCCCAGCCTGTGCAACCGGAAAACAATCCAAAATACATATCCCCAACCTTAAAAATAGCGGGTGCCTCATATTTAAGTCCCTTTAAAATTTTAGTTTCTGTTGGAGTCGGCTCCAGATAATCGTCTCTAAGTAATGCAATATTCATGTTGGTATTCATATCCGTAGAACAGAAATGATATGCTTTCCCGTCTGTATCTACGAATAACGTCTGATCACGGGACTCGTTTTTATTAGGGCGAAATGTTTTGTAAAGTACATAAGGCCCCATTATTTTATCGCTTGTTGCTACACAAACACGTGCAGCTCCATATCCATCTCCACTTTCCCAATGGCTCCACATTACCCATTTCTTAGTTTGGGGATTATAATTACTTTGGGACGTTCGAACAAACGTCCCTGCGATATATCATTCATGTCTTCTCTGGCTTCACCTGTCGTTTTCATCGACAACCCCAGCCGTTTCCAGTTGTATAAGTCTTTAGATTGATAACAGCTTACCCCATTTGATTTAAAACCTGTACGATCTTCTCCAAACCAATAATAAGTTCCTTTTTCGTAAACGACACATCCACCGTGCGCGTTAATTTGCTCCCCATCTATGTCATTCCACAAAACACCCGACTGATCTGGGTGTTTTGTGAAAAAATAGAGGTGAATGAGAACATAAAGCAGATAAATAGAGTTATTCTCATGTTTTCGTTATTTTAGTCTTCAATATTAATAGTTATTTCGGGCTGTGCAGGGGCATAGGCTCCAGATTCGTCAATTGTGAAATATTCCACATCAGCAGTATTATCTATAAAACCGAATTTGGGCGAGTATGTACGTGATGTGCCGGTCAGTTTAGCGTTGTCTACACGGACAGCTCCGATATCATTTCCCCATCCTCCACGTCCTACTGTAAAGGATACACGAATTTGGTTACATTCGGCAGAAGTAGTATAGTCCATTGAATAAGTTTCCCAGTTGTCACTGGCAATTTCTGTGATGACTTTTTTTTTTTCAGGGTCTTGCACTTCTTCTATAATCATTTTACCGGTGAGTTTTCCTTCTTTTTTTTGCTATTCCTCCTTTTAATAGAGCAGATAGTGTGTAACTTTCATTCGGTACAACATCTACCACTTGCATTAGGATACCATCACTCCAGCCAGCTTGCCCATTTATAGGGTCTAATTTCAAAAACATGATTGTCCAGGTCCTGATTATTATCAATTTCTTCAGGAAGAATTTGTTGTTCTGAATTCCAACGGTCGCTAATAACAACATCCCACCCTTCCACTCTACTAACTAACTTCGTTTCTGGATTTATATCAAATTCTCCTTCGAAGTTTGGGTTCTTTAAAAGATTTTCTACTGGTTTGCCAACTTTCTCTGCAAAGTTTGGCTGGGGAGCGTAGTCTATAATTCTAACGGAATCTACAGGAATTCCATCTCTATAAATGAAGGCACGGTTATCTGGTGTTATGGCAAAACGATAAACATGTGCTTGTCCATCATTATTATAGAACTTGCCTTTTCCTCCTGCTTTTCCATTTGTTGCAGGATTGGTAATTTCTCTTTTTTGTAGGCATTGAATAATCCAATTTCATTAGAGGTAATATATGCTTTGAATCCATAACCTTTTTCGTTTACAAAATAAGGATAAAAAGCTTTTCTCCGAGTCATCTGTTTTTATTTTGAATTCGATAGTATATCCTTTTGAATTTGGAGTGAATGCTTTGGTAAATTCCGTATCATTTCCTTTCTTATAAACAGGAGATGCTGCAATGTCTTTCACTGGAAGGGCAGTTCCAAATCCTTTTACTTTTATATATGAACGGATATCTCCACTTCGCAGAATAATTTTCCCTTCAGTCAGTCTTTTTAGTACTGTTTAAGGTCACTTTCACTTTTTGTTTCCCAGAGTTGGCTGCTATAACAGTCGGAGTTACGGTGAAACCGTTTGGAGCTGTAATTGTTATTTCTTTGTCGAGTAAAGCCTCGGAATTGACAATGAAGGATGATGATGCGTTTGTACCATTAATCGTTAGTAATGGTAGATGTTCCTCTGTTGAGGTTTGTAAGGCTTCATTTTCTTTTTATCATCTTTGGGTTGAACTGCATAAGTAGCTGTTGGGCTAATTGTCAGCAATGTCAATGATAAAAACATAATCTTCACATATTTTTTTTTTTCATGATACAGAAATGTTTTATAAATTTATTATTTATTATTGGACTAATAATCTGTGTTTATTTCTTGCTTACTGAATAGTATAACCAAAATTGATTCGAAATATCAATAGCTTGTTTCCTGTTTGCAAAATTGCTGAATCATATTTATATATAGGTGCTGGAATGATTCAAATACGTATAATTTTAAGTTATCTGATTATAGTGGGATAAAAATCATTCAGAAAGGTTTAAAAATAGACCACATATGTTTGTGTTAGTCTTAAATTAATATATTTTAAGGGATTTATGAACAGTGATAGCTTTCTTTATTTTTAATATTGCATAAGAAATACGTCTTTATATTAATTCTACTATGAAACATCAAATAAAATTCTATATAGTACTGTTTTTTATTCAATTGTTTTCGTGTGCCTTTGCACAACAAATGTCGGTATCTACACTTCCATTAAATAATTATTTGCCTTCAAGTACTGTTTTGCGGGTTCATTGTGACCGGGAAGGCTTTTTGTGGTTAGGAACTAAAGACGGTTTGTGTCGGTATGATGGCTATCGATTACTTGTTTTCCGTTCTGGATTGAAATCACCGGATCTTTTGACGAATAATGAAATTACTTGTATTGCGGAAAATAAAAATGGATATCTATTTATAGGAACTAAAAAGGGATTAATATACTGGATAAACGAACTTATCAGATAATACCAGTTACACACAATGATTTGAAGGATCAAGAGATTCGAACAATGATAGTGGATAGTGATGGATGGGTATGGGTTGGAACATTAACTTCTGTTTTTCGTTGTTCTGCCGATTTCTCATATTGCAAAAAAAGATATGATTCTACTTTGCCTGTTACTAGTGTGAATTCTATTTATGAAGATGCAGATAAGAATATTTGGGTAACTTTATGGGAAAGGGGATTACATCGATATAATTCAAAAACAGATTCATTTATTGCTATGCCTCAGATTGGAGATTTAAATAATCCATTTAAAGTTTTTCAAGATAATAAGAAGCAACATTGGATTTTAACATGGGAAAGCGGAATCTTTTTTACTTTATCCAGAGGAGAAAGATGATTTGATGTATAGTCATGTAGATATAAAAAGTAATGAACATTGGGATAAGAATGGTTGTTTTAGCATAACTCAGGATGATAAGTATGGTTATATATGGATTGTATCTACACAGGGACTTTATGCACTTCAAAAACGTCCTGGAAATATAATTAATACTGTTGATATATCTCATATTTCTTCTAAGTTAAATAATATTTTTAGTGAAATAGTAAAAGATAAGTCAGGTAATTTATGGATTGCTGCTTGCTTTTTAATGAAGGAGTATCAATGATTGATTTAAATAAACCATTAGTGCAGAATTACTCTTTTCCTGTTATTCGGGGAAAAAGACAGGGGTTTGTTACAAATATAAAAGAATATATATGAAGATAAGGAAGGAGATTTATGGATAGACCAGAATCGTTGGGGAATAGGAATTTACAATCCGGATTCTAATGAACTTCTCTTTTTATAAAGATATTCCTTCTCTAAAAACATTACTAATTTGAGAAATGTAAGCTGCATTACCTCTGTTCCATTGCTTAATGAGATTTGGCTGGGTTCTGAGTATTATCCGGAAATTTACAAGGTGAAGAAGGATAAAAAAGGAGTAGAGCTATTGGGAACTTTGAAGTTAACAGATTACGTAGATAATTCAGGATTTCCGCGTTTATTTTATACTGATAGTAATCATAATCTTTGGGTGGGAACAACTAAAGGTATTTTGGTTAAACCGGCAAAGGAAAAGATACTTCAAGACACTAAATTTCCATTTGTAGATATAATAGGAATTAGAGAAGGTAAAGATGGTTCCCTATGGATTAGTACAAAGAAAGCAAGGCGTGTATAATGCAAAAATATCCTCTGATCTGACATTAGAAGAAAAAAGAATTTAAGAAATCTGAAGACTCACGCAGAGGGAGTAATAAGTGATAATATTGGAGCAATCTGTGTGGATGATAATGGCTTGGTGTGGATGGGTGAGCCAGGATGGGGATGTATTCACTTATGACCCTCAAACAAATAAAGTGGAAAACTTATCCGATATGTTTGATATGCTTGAAGAAGGTATTTTTAATATTATAACAGATCAGTTGGGACATATTTGGATTTCTACCAATAAACGGGTAATTGAATACGACCCTAAAAATGGTGGTATCATGGACTACTCGACAATGACTGATGTGATGGTAAATTCTTTTATGCCTAATTCCTATTATAAAACTCGTTCTGGGAAAATACTGTATGGAGGAAATAAAGGAATCTCAGTAGTATTTACTCCCTTATGATCATTTGTCTGATAATCCTCGTAGAATTAGAACGATGGTGGCAGATGTTAAGATAGATGGTGTTTCTAGTCTTTTGGAGAAAAACAACCAACGTTTTAATTTAAGAAGTCAGATCATTTCTTTAAATGCAGGAGATAAAAATATTGAGATAGATTTTTCTTCTTTAAATTATGCGTTTCCTGACAAAATTAAATATGCATATAAAATGGATGGAGTTGATGATGATTGGGTGTATGTCAGAGGCGATCGTCAATTTGCATTTTACAATCAATTACCTAAAGGTAAACGTACTTTTTATCTAAAGACAACTGATGTAAATGGCTTATGGAGTAATTATATAGCAGAAGTTCAGGTGTTTAAACAGCCTGCTTTCTATGAAACATTGTGGGCTTATTTATTTTATATTGTGTTTACACTTTTATGTCTGTATCTTTTCTATCATAGGATGAAGCGTCGTATTCAGTTGCGGCATGAACTGTCGAGAATAGCTCAGATAGATAAAGAGAAGTCAGAAGAATTGGTGCAAACTAAATTACGTTATTTCACAAATATATCACACGATTTATTAACGCCCTTAACTATTATTACTTGTTTGATCGATGATGCGGAAATGACGAATGGTAGTCGGATTTCGCAGTTAACTATGATTCGTTCTAATGTGAATAAATTACGTAGACTATTACAGCAAATTTTAGATTTCCGTAAGGTGGAAAGTGGGAACATGAAATTATCTGTATCAAAAAGTGATGTCATATCATTTATAGATGATGTTTGTAAGATAAACTTTACTCCATTGATGAGAAAGAAAAATCAAACCTTTACATTTTTGACTGAAGATAGACATTTGATGGCTTATTTTGATAGAGATAAATTAGATAAGATAGTATCTAATTTATTATCTAATGCTTGTAAATATACAGCTAATGGTGGAGATATAAAATTAATAGTAGATTCATATTGGGAGTCTGAAAATCATCATTTGCGAATACAGGTCGTTGATACCGGAGAAGGTATTGCTCCTGCTGATTTGGAGAATGTTTTCAAAAGATTTTATACAATAAATAAAGGAGATGAAAGTGAATCTAATGGGATCGGGTTATCCTTAACAAAGGATTTAGTGGAGTTACATCATGGCACTATTAATGTTGAAAGTGAATTAGGTAAGGGAAGTACTTTTACTGTAGATCTTCCCATTAATAAAGATAGTTATCAAGAAGATGAATTAATATCAGAACATATTTCGGCAAATGGCATAAATACGGATCTTATTTTGGAGAAAGAAGAATTAATTGATTCAAAGGTTGGCGAAGGTGAAGATGCGCAGATAGCTGACGTTCATTTGTTATTGGTGGAGGATAATGAAGAATTGTTGTTTTTGATGGAGAAGATTCTGTCCAAGCATTATCATGTACTTATTGCAAAAGATGGATTAGAAGCTCTGAACGTTATAAAAAGATAATGAAATAGATATTATTATAAGTGATGTGATGATGCCTGAAATGGATGGTTTAGAGTTTTGTCGCGCTTTAAAGTCAAATTTGGAAACCAGTCACATTCCTATCATATTATTAACAGCTAAAAATACCGTGGAAGATCGCATTGAATGTTATAATGCGGGAGCGGATGGATATATATCCAAGCCATTTGAATTAAAAATATTAGAGGCTCGTATTAATAATTTTATAATGCATAAGAAAAACAAACAGGAAGAGTTTCGTTCTAATGTAGAAGTCAATATTGATTCTTTAGAACCTTCTTCTATTGATAAAGAGTTTTTGGATAAAGTGATTTCTGTTATAAATTCAAATATGTCGGAAGGAGATTTTGATGTGGTTCAGTTAGCGGACGCATTAGCTGTGTCTAAGTCTTCTCTTTATAGGAAAATGAAATTAGCAACAGGACTGTCACCCATTGAGTTTATTCGAAATATAAGATTAAAACATGGAAGTCAATTATTGAAGGATAAATCAATATCTGTAGCAGAGGTAGCTTATGAATGCGGATTTTCTAATCCTAAATATTTTTTGCAACCTGTTTTAAAGAAGAATTTGGCGTAACTCCAAAGGAATATCGAAAATCTTGTTAGGATAAAAAATAATATGAACTTAAAATACACAAGTACGTGTCTTAATGGAAGATGCGTACTTTTCTATATATCAATGATCTATCCCATTTGAATGATTCCTGAACTTATATTGAACGATTTTTTAGACCTATGATAGTTAATAGCGATTATGGTCCAATTTTGGAGGTTTTTGAATGATTAGAGAACTTCTTTCTACTGGATAACTCGCACTTTTGTGATGCATTTGATGCACAACTAATACTTATTTGGTCTAAATAACTTTATAAATCTAATAGTATGGTGATAATTTTACCTAATTTCTTTTTTGCAGAAGCCTGTTTGTCGTTTGCTGGCTGTCATGGGCTTTTTAGGATTTAGTGGAGCGATAGCGTCTCAATCAAGGTTCGCCTGTGAATATTGATTCTGTGGAGACCTATATGAAAAAAGACTCTTTTGAGAAGAATGTAGGATCTCGTTTCGTTACTAATCGTAGTATAGACTCCTTTGGGGTGAGTGATACTGTTGATATCAGGATGTTGCAGCGCTCTCAATTTTTATCTATTCAGCAATTACTGAAAGGGAATGTGGCCGGTGTATATGTACAGGAAAATAATGGTGAGCCTGGTACCATTCAAAGCATGCTGGTTCGTGGCTTATCTTCACCTGTCTTTTCAAATAAAGATGTGTCCGGTGTTCAGCCGACGATTTATTTGAATGGTGTTCCTTTGATGTTGGAAAATAGCTATGTGTACGATATCAAGCAGTTTGATATTAATCCGATAGGAGCCGCTGCCAACATGCTGGCGGGATTGGATATATCTTCCATAGAGTCAATCGAAATTATCAAAGATCCGCTTCAGCTTGCCAAATTAGGTCCTTTAGCTGCTAATGGTGCCATCTGGATAACAACCAAAGACGGTTATTATGGCGGTGAAAACGTTTCTATCGGGGTTTCGGCAGGAATGGCCTTTGCTCCGTCTTCGGTTCGTATGACGAATGGATCATACGAAAAAGCATTCCGTCAACGTTTCTATGATACGTATTCTCTTACACCGGGTAAACAACCCGATTATCTTATGGATACAAGAGATGTACGTTATTTTGGTAAACCGGACTGGGCAGACGATTATTATCAGTCATCACTCTTATATAATGTAAATGCTTCTATCGGTGGTGGTTCAAAAAAAAGCGAATTATGTATTTACACTCGCAACGACAAAAGATGCGGGAGCAGCGGACAATACCTCTTATACGAAATATAATATTGGCTTTGCCTTGAATATGGTTCCTTTGGATGGCTTGAATGTTAGTACAATTATTAATGCCGCTAAGATAGACCGTGTCAGGAATCGGAATTTTAGAGACAGGTTTGCTGAGATGGAGTATATGGTTGATTTTTCAACTCCCGCTTGCACCTGCCGGCAATTTGTATAATGACTTTTTAATATCCAATGATTTGACTAAAGATGATAATTATAACAATTTACTGAATGGATTGTTGGCTTTGAGCTATACTAAGCAAAGATTCAATGCTACAGCCAGCATCAAACTTGATTATACAACAAATGTTCGTCGTGCTTTTTGGCCTATGGCTTTGTTGGAGTCCGTCAACTTTGTCTCTAACTATTCAGGATACAATCAACGGATTATAGGTGAAACTTCAGCGAGCTATTTGTTGCCTTTAGCTGATATTCATAAGTTGAATGTTCAGTGGAATGGCTCTATAACCAGCGATTTGTATCACTATAATTATACTCGTGCCTATGATGGTGATGATGATATGAAGCCGACAACAAGTACCGGGAACTTCAAGCAGTATCGTTATGTTGATCGTTTGGAGAATAGATGGGTATCGACTTCAATAGCTTTAGATTATAAGTATAAGAATTTGCTTAATGTGGGATTATTGGCAAGATACGACGGAAATTCCGCTATCCAGTCGGATCACAGATGGATGTTTACACCCGCTGCCTCTGCTGAATGGAATTTAAAGAATCAATTTTTTACAGGTAGTACTGCATTGTCTGGATTGTCTTTGCGTGCATCTTATGCACGAATAGCCAAATCATTCCAGTCCGATAGATATGAATTAGGTCCTCAATACTTGGCTACAAGTATCACATGGAGTGGCGAACCGTTACTTTCCTCAGCTAATGGATTTGCAACAATCACTCGTCCGTATGCATCGGGTTGGGTTGGTTATGATTTAAAGCTTCCCTATTCTGATAAAATGGAGCTTGCTTTGAAAGGTTCTTTTTTCGACAATCGCATTATTGCGGAAATAAGTCTGTATAAGAATTATGAAAAGAACTTATTGACATATTTGCCTGTCACTCAAGAAATGGGATATGAGTATAAACTGGCCAGTGGAATGGATGTCAGTAATCAGGGATTGGAATTAAATCTTTCGGCATCCATTTTGAAGAACACTCCGTTGAAGTGGGATTTGTCTTTCAACGCAAGTTATAATAAGAACAAACTAGAGAAACTTCCCGAAAACCAGAAGACAACTGTGATAGGCGACCATAAACTACAAGTAGGACAGTCAGTTGATGCCTTTTGGGTGTATCAAAATAAAGGCATTTATACAAACGACTCAGAAGTTCCTGTTATGAATGGGAAACCACTGAACGTAAATGGAGTTCCTTTTAAAGCAGGAGATCCTGTTTGGACAGACGTTGACGGAAACAATCAGATTAACGACAATGATCGTGTGCTGACCGGACATGCCATTCCACCCTATACAGGAGGATTGACTAACCAGTTTGCTTATAAAAGATTCGATTTCAGCTTCAATCTCTTCTTTGCTTTGGGGCATAGTGCTTTAAATCTGCGCGATCAGCAACGTTACGACTTTGCGACTTTGGATAATATTCAGTCCTTGCAGTCTGTTAAAGAGATTTTCTTTTGGCAAAACACTAATCAGCGTGACGATTATCCTATATACAATCCGCAAAGCAGTGTTCATCCTTACCGTGCAGAACAGGATTTGTTCCTTGAAAAGCTGTCATACCTGAAACTGAGAAATATAACTGTTGGTTACACACTTCCTATAAAGAAAGTTGGTAGTAATATACCTAAAAGTTTGTATTTCTATCTGACAGGATCTAATCTGTTATCTTTCAGTAATTTTTCAGCAGGTGATCCGGAATTAGTAAACTTCAATGGTACCTATGACGGGTATTCGCTTCCCATTCCTCGTTCCATTTCTTTGGGACTGAGATTTAAGTTCTAAAAATATCGGAGATGATAAAAAATGAAAAACAATATGAAAAACAATATGAAAAAATTGCGATTAGCTCTTTTCTCCGCACTTGCCTGTCTATTTCTGCAGTCCTGCAATGACTTTCTGGATGTAGATCCCAAACATGCAGCTTCGGAAACCCAACAATGGAAGACCCTTGAAGATACTCGATCAGCATTAATGGGAGTATATGGCTTGACACGCGCAGCCTTAGCCGATAACAATACTCATTGGATATGTGGTGATTTGCGGAAGGGGGATTTTACGGTTTATAAGCGTAGTGACTTACAAGCTGTGTCTGATAATGAATTGAACAAGCCATATGACTTGTTGAAGAAAGTATCTAACTGGAGAAGATTTTATGCGGTAATCAATGCGGCATCTGTTTTTATGGAAAAAGCTCCACGAACTGTCGAACTTGACCGGTCGTATTCTGAACAAAACTTGAAATATGACATTGCTCAAGTACGCGCTTTGAGGGCATTTGCTTATTTTTATATGGTAAGAATTTGGGGAGATGTGCCGTTAGTCACCTATTCTTATGATAACGGAACTTTTCCGTCTATGCCCCGTACAGACGCTCAAACGGTGCTGAGTTATGCTAAGGCAGAACTGTTGACAGCTATAAAGGATTTACCCTATCAATATGGTACTCAAACGAATTTATATTATGGTTCATATGGGGCCCAATGGCAGGGAAAACTGTTCAATAAGTTATCTGCATACTCTGTATTAGCTCACATCTGTGCTTGGCAGGGAAATTATGCAGAAGCCGAGACATATTCTGCATTTATAATAGATCATGCATCTGAGATTAATGCAAAATATACTTCTATTGCCGACTTGACTTCAGAAACAGGGCTGTTTTACTCGAATGCGAGTGTAAAAGGTTCAAGGATTTTAGGATTTAATTTTGCTCACAATGATAACGAAGCAACTCAAAGCGGACATCTTGAACAGTTGACTTTAGCTTATCCGTTGGTACAAAAATCCTAGCCTGAAATATACATTTCAAAAGGACAGCTTATTTTCGATTTTTACCAATTTTGATGACTTGCGGTTTGGAATCATAGATACCATCAAATATTCATCCTATTATGTTCAGAATTTGAATGAAGAAACTCCGGTGTTCAGTAAAATAAAGATTATTCAGGATTTGGATCGGCGAAAGACAATGATTTTCGGAGTCTTTGGTTCGTCAATTGTTTTCACTCGTCTTGAAGATATCACCTTACTACGGGCTGAAGCATTATGCGCACTAAATAGAAGCACAGAAGCTGTATCCTACCTGAATATGATCCGAACAAATCGTGGATTGAGAGAAGTATCTTTTAAAAAGGATTTTGGGAATAATCGCGAAAGCTTAATTGCCGAGATATTTGAAGAGCGTCGCAGAGAGCTTATGGGAGAAGGCTGGAGGTGGTATGACCTTGTCCGTCGGCAAAAGCTGATGAAAGATAATGAGACATTCTTGCGACTGATCAGCAGTGGTGGAATCTACTGGCCGGTATCGGAAGATATCATTACTGCTAATTCACAGATTGAACAAAATGAGTTTTGGAAATAAAAAGAAAACGACAATGAATAAGATACTATTTATTTTATGTCTGACTTCGGCTTCCCTTTGGATGCTGTCTTGTACAGATTACGAGAGTGGCTTCATATCCTGAGGAAAATGAAACCGAAGTATTTAATGGAACCGTTCTGGATTATTTGTCCACAGGGAATGAAAGGCTGAATTTGAAATTTGATTCTATGATGGTTCTTGTCAACAATATTCCCGATTTCATACAGCAGATGGAACAGACGGATGTGCAATATACAGTTTTTGCCATACCGGATGCATGTATCCGTTCCTCATTGGCGCAACTTAACGAGTACCGTAAACAAAAGGAGTTGGGTGAAGCGATTTATTTGAGTGATTTATTAATTGAACCGTTTGTTGTTAAAGATACGATCGTTAATGTTATAACACCGACTTTAAATGATACGATCATTAACGAATATCATTATGATGATAAAGCTGATCTTGAGCGAATGTTATGCAAGTACATTATTAAAGGTAGTTACGATACCGATAATATTCTAGCCAATGAAGGAAATAACTCCTTAAATTCTTTGAAGTACAATTATCAAATGAATATAGAATGTTCTCGCAAACCGGCATCCGGATTTGTAGGCAGAGGAGTCAAACAGCTTATTTTCAGTGATATGAAAAACTCTCAGGTAAAAGATAACTGGAACAGAGTTTCTACGGTATGGAATGATGTTTATACAAATAATGGTATCATTCACATCCTTTCTCCCCAACACAGTTTCGGTTTTGATGAATTTATTTACGTATTTAATAATTATGGCAATGAATATAAGAAGTAAAAATATTGCGCTGCTGTTTTCCTGCGTATTATTAAGCATATCGTGTGTCGATAAATATTTGCCGGATAGTTTGGATGCTTTCGACAGAGACGTCAATTTTACTACAAAACTATATCGTCCTCAACTAGGAAAAAATACTTTGATGTCCGACAACTTTTCATCGGGTAATTCAACGCTTCCTCTTACTTTCGAAATATCACGAATCGTGAGGGCCGACGGAAGTCCTGCACCTGAATTGACGGAATATTTCCCGGTAAAAGTTTGGAAAACTCCCATATATGGGTACCGAAAAGTCTATAGAAGAAATAGAAGCTAAAAAGAGAAATAGAATATCGTACTCTTTTTTTCAGGTTAAAAAGCATTCCGGAGAATTTATGATGTGGTCTAATGCCGAATCTTCTTTTTTGTGCAGTGTGCTCCGAGTGACGGTTATATTTTTGATGTGCTGGTGAAAAACTCGGGAGGATATAAAACTTTTACTGATATGCAGCTTATACCTGTCAGAGAAAGTGATTACGAACCGAGTATATACGATCCGGAAACAGGGTTGGTGCAGGGACAGGACTATGTTACACCAAATTCGTTAACCCTTTTTCAAACAGAAAGTGGAGACTATATGTTTCCTGAAGATGTACATATTTATTTTCGTGAGAATCAGGATAATGACGATGATGTAAAAAGTTTGACTTTTTCCGTTTTTATGGACCGGATTATACACCGATCTCACCATCATCTTTTAATCAGACAGACTGGGCTAATCTGATTCATGGTTTTCAATATGGAGAAAACAGATGAATATGTAAAAGTATGATGTAGTTTATCCGATGCCATTGGTTGAAATGAAATCAAAATATACCAATAAAGATGGTAATAGAATAAATGTCAATTTTTTATATGACCGTATTACAGCAAGTGGTTATCGTATGACATCCACTATGTCATTTGAATTTGCGATATACAAGGAAGCTCATTGGGAGATAATAGTTGTATTTACAGCAGGAGCCCCCTTGTTTGAAGATGGAAAATAACTAATTAATACCATGATTCTAATATGAGAAATATATTTAAATATGGCTTATTGGCTATGGCGATTGCCGTCACCTCGGTTGGTGTTCGGGCTCAGGATATTCCTGTCAGTGGTGTAGTCAAAGATAAAAGCAATAATACTACATTGCCTTATGCTTCTGTTATTGTTAAAAATGAAAGTGGAAAAACGGTGCCTCAGCTTTCAACCACAACTGATGACGACGGAAGATTTTCTACAAAAGTAAAGAGTGGTTATCGACTTGTATTCTCTTTTCTGGCGTTCGACAGTCTTTCAGTCAAAGTAACTAAACCCTCAGAACGCATGCAAATATATTTGAGTCCGGTTGAGAACATGATTGATGAAACGGTTGTGGTCGGATTTAAAAAGAGTTAGCAAGGCTGCGGTAACAGCATCGGTTACGGTTATTAAAGCAGAAGATCTGGTCAATACTCCTGTTGCTAATCCAATGGAGTTGCTTCAAGGGCGTGTTCCCGGATTAAATATTCAGATGAATAATGGTACTCCCGGAGGTCTTCCAAGTTTTTCAATTCGAGGAGTCTCGGATATTTCCGTTCAATCTTCCGGTGATGGCGAGTTTATGATGGGACTGACTCCTCCTTTGTTTGTTGTTGACGGTATACCGCAGGAAGACGTAACGGGCTATGATGCAGCTGGTTTGCTGTCAGGTGCGACAGTCAGTCCATTGGCTATGATTCCACTTGAAGATATTGCGAATATCCAAGTATTGAAAGATGCAGCTGCAACTTCCCCTGTATGGTTCAAAAGGTGCTTATGGAGTAATTCTTATAGAAACTAAAAGAGGAGAAACAGCCAAACCGAAAGTTTCTTATTCGGCTAACTTTGTAGTGAAAAAACACCACCGAGGTTGAGAGATGTACTTGCAGGCGGGGCGGAGAGAGCGCTTAGAATTATGCAAATTTTGGGAAATGATACATCCGCCTATCACGGATATAATGAAATCCATAAATTGCAGGCACTGTCAGATAGCTTGAATCCTTATTACAATAATAATACGGATTGGCAGGGTGTCTTTTATCAGACGACTTACAATCAAAATCATAATCTTAGTTTCTCTGGTAAACCCTAATGAGAAATTTGACTATAAGATCAATGCAAACTATTATACGGAAAAAGGAATTGTGAAAAACACGGACTTTAACCGATACGGTATCAGGGCAGCAGTAGGATATAAGCCTAATGATAGATTTCATTTGGATCTAAATCTTGCCACTACATTAACCCGAAATAGTAATGGTAGCGGAAATGCTTTCTCACAATCCGGCGTAGCCGCAGGTTCGGCAGCTTCTTCCTTGTTACCTCCACCGTCTATGTATACAGCTTCTAATTCTGCATTGTCTGTTTTTTCCGTTCAGGCAGATAATCAGAATGTAGTATATGATGCAAGTATGAATATCATGTATCTGTTGCCATTTGATATAAGATGGAGAAGTACTTTAGGATATAAATACGGAACTGTGGAGAATGAGAAATTTACGCCGGGTATTTTGAATGCCAATAGGGCTACTTGGAATAACGGTAGTGAATATAGTTATAATATGTATGTTCGTTCATTGTTGTCAAGAACCGTAAAATTGGGAATTGTAAATTTTGATTTACAGGGAGGTTTTGAACTTTCATCCGAAAAGTATAGCGGTAACTTTATTATGCTGAATGGATTGGCAAGTGACCATATATGGTCGTCCGGTATGCCGTCCATGGCAGCTGGAAGGTCGAATTTTTCAGATAAAAAGAATACGTTTGCACTTATTATAGATCCTCAGTTATCGCTGCCTGGTGGGAAATACGTATTTACTCCCAATATTCGTCCTGAAATAAATTCATCTTATGGGTCGCAGGCGAAGTGGGCAATAAATCCTTCATTGGGATTTCGCTGGAACTTCAGCCGTGAATCTTTTGCTAAAAAATGGAAGTTTCTGGATGCCGGAGCTCTTCGTGTAACTTGGGGACGTAGTACCACTTATAAAGCTAGTATTTATGATATATGGGGAAGTTACAATCTGAGCAAAGATACTTATAATGGAGTTTCTATTATTCCTATTGATAAAAACGCTATGCCGAATCCGGATTTGAAGCCGGTAACGTCAACATCATGGAATCTCGGAACAGACTTATCATTCCTTAATAATAAAATTGTGTTCGTTGCCGAGGCGTATTACAAACAAATTGACAATCAGCTAAGTTCGATAGAGTTGGCTAACCACACAATGCTTTTTAATTCCGTAAGAAGTACGAAAACGAGTTTGGTTAACTATGGATTGGAGTTTTCGTTGAACGTCCGTCCGTTGTCAAGGCAAAGTAATTGGGATTTGAATGTAGCGACTTCACTGGCAATTAATAAAGACGTGATCGCAAAGCTGCCTAACGAGGTGCGGCAGATTATTAACAGTGATGCGGAAGTGGTGAATAAATTAGGTTCTAACGCGATGGGGAATTATCTCTATGTGTATAAAGGCGTATATGCGACTGACGAAGACGTGCCTGTTAATCCGCTGACCGGAGAACGCTTGCGGATGGGAGGGAATACTTCTACTCAAGCATACTTTAAGGCGGGAGACCCTATTTGGGTGGATGTAAATGGTGATTATATCATCGATGAAAAAGACAAGGTGATTGTAGGTAATTCACAGCCGCGCATGACCGGTGGTATCAGTATCAATCTTCGTTATAAAGCGTTTTCTATCAACACTAACTGCTCGTTTACGTTGAGACGTGATATTATTAACAAGGCTCTGGCAGACCGTTTTAGGGCTTATGGAACACCTGTAGCAGGTAAGGTGAACCTTACAGGTAGTGGAGCTTTAACACCTATTGAGGCATATAATTTCTGGACAGAAGATAATATCTATGCCCAATATCCTAATCCATTTGATTATACCCGTTCAAGTATTATTCAGCCTTTCAGGTATGACCAGACATTGTTTATGGAAGATGGCTCTTATTTTAAAATTAACGGTATATCTGTAGCTTATACTATTCCAAAGAAAATGCTGGATTTTTTTAGGATCAGCCGATGTCAGCTTAATTTTAGTATGAACAATATTTACACTTTCTCCAAATATTCAGGCATCAATCCCGAAAATGTAAACAATTTGGGATATGACACATCCGGTGGTTATCCCAATGGTCGTACTGTGACATTTGGTGTCTCAATGGATTTTTAGATGAACGATTAAATATAGAAGAATATGAAAAATATAGTTTTAATAATGACTTTGATAGTATCTTGCCTGTTTGCCGGTTGTGACTCGCTTGCAAATAAGAGTGAAGATAAATTATCGGGTGATGATTTTTGGGCGCAGGGAAATGAGACGAATGCGGAAGCTTTTTTGTTGAGCATATACAATTCGTTTCGGAATGCAACAATGTCACAACGTCCTTTCCTTACGTATAGCGGAGATATGCGGTGCGCTCCAATAACAGCCTACAGCACTGGGGATAAATATGTAGCTTATCTGGCTAACAACGATATGGGTGAATTGCGTAATACATATCCCGATGATGCTAGGGGCGGTTTAATTATGCAATGGGATGTGTTTTATACTGCTATTCAGGATGCCAATATTCTGCTTGCTGAAATAGACAAAGTGCCCGGCATGGATGAATTGAAACGGAGTCGTTTTAAGGCAGAAGCTATTTTCATGCGTAGCTTGTCTTATTTCTTCATTGTAAGGGCTTTTGGAGATGTGCCTTATTATACAAATGTCCTATAATGAAGCTCCCTTGCCAAGAACCAATATGGTTATAGTTTTGCAAAATTGCCTTGCTGACTTACAACCTTTGCTTGACGATGATCCGGGAGCGGAAGTACTACCATGGTCATATTCATCTTATTCGAGCAAAGGGATTAGAGCCTCCAGAGGTTCTGTCATTGCGCTGATGATGCATATAAACTTGTGGCTTGTACAGTTTGATGCACAAAATAAAGAGCAATATTATAGGAATGTTGTTTCGCTAGGCGAGGAACTGGAACGTAACAATGGAGCTTATTCATTACTTGATATAAATAGAAGTTCCGTGATTTTCGCAGGAGGATCGGACGAAGGCTTGTTTGAGATTGCACAGAATATAAATTTCAATGAGATATTTATGATGAATGCAAAGTTTTCTGATAATGTTTCCTATTCCTGTTTGAATAAGTCTATGCCGCTATTCTGTTATTCAGGAGATTATCTAATGAGTCTGTTCCCTATGTATGAAGATGATGCGAGAAAAAGAATTATGGTTTGACGAAAAGATATATTCTACTTCGGTTTCAAGTTCTGCTCCTAAGGAAATCAAGAAATTTTGGAATATTGATACTTATGGAAACGGAACAATTACGTCCAACTCCGGCAATCAAATAGTATTCCGTTATGCAGGTGCACTTTTGTTGTATGCTGAAGCTCTTGCCGCTTTGGGGACTAACGATACGAAAGCCTGCGAATTACTCAATCGGGTCCGCAATAGGGCACATGCTTCCGAAATAAATACCTCGGGTAGTGAACTGATGGATGCTATTTTCTGGGAACGCTGCAGAGAGCTTATCGGTGAAGGACATTACTATTATGATTTGGTTCGTACAGGAAAGGTGTATAACAGAAACTATTGTATGAATCCGATGACGCGTACTAATTTTAATGTGGGGGGCATGGACATGGCCTATTCATCGTAATGCGTTGAAAAACAACACACAGATTGGATTGAATTTATTTTGGGAGTAACTCTGATAAACTTAAAATGTATAGATATGAAAAATAATATCAAATTATGGAAGAAAATTGTCGGATGTTGCCTTTTGGCAGTACTCATGTACAATTGTGCCGATGATAGTTATTTAATTGATGGTGGAAAAGCGAACCCTTATTATAATGGGAATATGATGCAATATTTGCAATCAAGACCCGATTATTTTAAAGATTTGGTGGAAGTCATCCGGCTGTCCGGTATGGAGGATGTTTTTGAAGACGAACAAATTACCTTTTTTGCACCTACCGATTGGTCAATCCGTGGTAGTTTTAATTATCTGAACCGTATTTGGTATCGTATGGGGCATGATAGCATCAAGAGTTTTAGTCAGATAAAACCGGAAGTTTGGCGTGAAATGCTGTCAATGTACATTGTAAAAAGATAAATATTTGCTGAAAGATATACCTCAAATTGATACGACTGCCATAGCAGCCTATCCGGGACAGGCATTTTTATCTTATGGTCAGCAGCCTATGAACATGGGTGTTGTTTATTATGATGCAAACAATGTGAAATATGCCGGTGCAAGACAAATCATATACTCTTATGTCTATGATTTCACAATAGGTGATATGAAAAAAACGCTTATGTAGCAACATCTGATATACAACCGACCAACGGAGTGGTACATGTGCTCAGGTTAACCGATCATGCATTTGGTTTTGAACCATATCTTTTCGCTACCAAAGCTATAAATGCGACAATAGAAACAGAACCGGATAATTAACTATAAATAAAGATAGTACAATGAAACATATTACCATCTATTCGTTAATGATTGTCTGCTCCGTATTCACTTCGTTATTGGCTACATCCTGTAACAGTGATCTGAACAGCAATATAAAAGATGATCCGTACAGTGGAGGAAAAGCTCCGCTTGGAATCGGTTTGCTGGCTGAATCTCCTTCTCCGGAAAGCGCTTATCCCAATGATACGGTTGTATTCAAAGCAAAAGGGATGTTGAACTGGTGTGATCCCGCAATCAGGACGTTACGATTTCAAGTTCTATATTTCTGATGAAGAAACTAAAATTGTAACTGCTACCGACACGACAATCACCGTGAAAGTACCTGGAAATCTTAGTTCGGGTACGGCTTATATTGTATTGAAAGAACAGGTTTTCTATGGACCTCGTCTCACTGTATTAGGAAATATTAAGATAGATCAGTCATACGGCTTTAAAGGCACTTCGGGACCTATTTACGATTGTGCGGAACATTATTCAAAAAGCACGGGTATATTATCCTGTTGGCGACTATATGCAGGCCTACTACAATGAAAATAGCTCGCAGAGGTTTTCTTGTATATCTATGGTTTTGACAGACGGCTCTGTATCGGGAAAATGGGTAACTGACTTCAAACTTGATCCTGGTCAGGGAGCCGGCATTGATCTGGCCAATCCGGGAGTGACAGATATTGAATGTTACCTTAATTCATTTACTTATTTTCCTAGTGACCACAGGGTTCTTCTGTCGGGTAAATTTTCAGAATACGGCTGGGATAAGTTGCCGGTCAATAACATCACGATAGCTACTAATGAAGTAGCCTCGTATTATAATACTGTGGCGCTGCCTTCGAAAAAAGAATAATACAAGCATAAATTGTAAGATACCGGTATTCAACGGGGGAACTCTTGAAGCGCCTGTCCGTACATTTATAACTTCCAATGAGAAGGTGGTAGCAGTAGGAAATATTACAAACTACTGTCGTATTAATACCGAAAAATCCTATGCTGAGAGTATGGTTTTGGATTATTCGAAGGTTGCAAGTGTATTGCGTATGTCAAGGACTGGAGAACTTGATGATAGCTATCGCAGGGATGCAGAAGGAGTTGTCGGGCAGATTTTAGATGCTTGTATGGTCGAAAGTGACGGTATTGTCATAGTAGGGACATTCAGCAGTTTCGATGGACAGCCTGTGAAGAATATTGTGAAGTTGAATGCTGAAGGTACCCTTTGATGAAACTTTTATGAGAAAACATCGGTACGGGTGCAAATGGAAGTATTACTAAAATCCGGTACAATAAAAACAAAAAGAAAAATCCTTATAACTGGGGAGTTTTCTGAGTTCAACGGTATTCCTGCACAGAGTGTAGTTATGTTGAATGATGATGGCACACGTGATGAAATTTTCAAGATCGGAAAAATGGAAGGAGGATTGGCCAATTTTGCCTGTCTGCTTGATAATGATAATATTGTTGTTTCAGGTGCGTTTACGAAATACGATGGTGTGACTCGCCGTGGTTTCCTTATATTGGGTCGTGATGGAAAGGCGCTGCAACAATTTAATGTACCGGGCATCTTCCAGGGTGAACTCTACAAAGTAATTGAAACTCGTACTTCGACCAATTCAAACGGATTGCTGCTGCTTGGTGATTTCAGTCGTTTTGATGGTAATATGGTTCGCAATGCGATGATGATAGAAGTTGATTATGAATAACTTATTATGAAATACAATGGAAAAGTTGATAAAAAATATAATGCTTTGCCTGTTTGCTGTATTTGCATTCTCGTGCAATGAGGAGATGGAACGGCTTTTGACTGATGATTATCCGGAGTCGGGTACTGAATATACTACGGGACACGTATTGATGGTGGTTATCGACGGTGCATCCGGAATAGCCGTTAATGAGGCGTACAATACACGAAAGGCTCCAGTTATCCGCTCCATGACGGATAAATCTTTGTTTACTTTTTACGGACTTGCCGACAATGAAGAAGGGGTAAGTAAAGAACGTGGATGGGCAAATTTGCTGACCGGAACAACAAAAAACGGGCTTGATGTCAATCAAGGAATTGACGAACTCGAAACGCCTTCTTTTCTTCAACGATTGAAAGAGGCGGATGAAAATCTAAAAGTTAGCTTTTATTCTTCTGATACGGAGTTTTTCGGAGCTTTCGGGAGTGTTGCCGATACTAAAAAGAAAGACTTCGGCCGACAGTGAAACCGCTGATGCTCTTATTGCTGAAATCAATGGTGAAACAATCTCGGATATCGTAGTTGCACAGTTCGGCGGTGTTCAACAGATTGGTGAGCAACATGGATTCTGGAGCAATGAGACAACTCCTACCAGTGAGGTTATTGATGCGATTTACAATGTAGATGCTTTCATCGGTAAAATAATGAAAGTACTTGAAGCGCGTCCGCGTTACGTTCAGGAAAAAAACTGGCTTGTAGTTATTACATCTTCTTATGGTGGTGTTTATGAAGGTAATGTAACTCCGGCATCGTTGTATGATGATCCGCGTCTCAATTCTTTCATGATGCTTTATAACAGTCGGTTTGCATCCAAATTGTTGCAAAGGCCGGGCTCGGATGAACTACAATACAAATTCTATAGTCCTTATTTCGTCGGTCCCGGACAAAAAGCGACAACAAATGCCGTTATGACTGGAAATACCGAGTTTTTTAATATGGGTAAACGATGGAGTTCCAATCCGGATGAAGAGGTGGATAAAAGTGGATATACCATTCAGTTTAAAATGTTTGATAAGCACGGCGACCCTTGGGGTAATAGAAATATAATATCGAAAAGATACCAAAAAGCAGGTACAGGTTGGCAGCTAATGTTTTCTAATAATACGCAAGTCGAATTTGCTGCTAATTTTAAAGAGGGTTCTTCGGTTTTCCGCTTACCATCTACGAGACGTGACGGATCATGGCATTCTTATACGCTAGTTATAAAAGAGGTTGATGATACCCAGAAAGGTGACTCCATCTTATTTTATCTTGACGGTAAGTATCAGATGGGATGTAAGATAGACGGCAGTAAAGATATGTGGACAGATGCGCCGCTTGCCATCGGACATACGTTTTCTCCGGACAGACCTAATCAGGCAAATCTATATATAAACGATCTCCAGTTTTTACAACGTTGCTCTACCTGCTGATATTATTGCGGAGTATCATTGTACTACAAAAACTGGACCTTTTGGGTGAATTATATCCGTATTGGAATAATCTGGTGGGTTATTACCCCAACGATCGCGAAGATGATATCGGATTATCTTATTTGGAAGATTATTCGAAATATACATCAAAAGATAAAAGATTATACTTCAATAAACCGGTTGGTACGTTTGCGCCTACCGATGATTACGTAACGCGCAGGCAGGAGAGTATTGTAACGGATAAGGTATGCCCACTTATAGACGATTCCTACTATAAAACGGTTCTTAATACAGTCGATTTATCCTATCAGATTTTTCAATGGTTTGGAGAGCCGGTTGATTCTTCCTGGAATTTCGATGGTGAAGGCTGGGCATTAGATTACGTTTCTTTAAATAATTAAATTAGAATGCAATATGAAATGCTTTAATAAACTAAAAGCCGACTATGCAGTTTTGCTGTCATTCATTTCCTGTATGTTTTTTATGGGAAGCTGCAACATTGCTTATCAATATGATATCGAAAGCGGGACAGAGGATGATACCGCCGATTCTACCAATGTAACCATAGTAACAGGTGAAGGAATCGATGTCAGTATGTATGAAAGTGCCCGTGTTTTTCCGGGTTTGGTAGATACTTTAGTCGATAATACTGTCAATACACTGCTTGCGCTTGATTTAAGCAAGAGATACATTCCTGCATACGATCTTGACGTGCAACAAGTTCCTCGTCCGATATACAGTACCGGACTTTATGCCGGAGCAGGTGAATTGATTACTATAACCATTAATGACAACACTATGGGCTTGACGGTTATCATCGGTTCTCATTTAGATGATTTGACGGATATTTCTCCCTACTTGCGTTTGCCGGTAGTTACTACTTCGAAGCAACTGTTCCCGGGAAAAAACACCATTCGTAATCCTTTGGGAGGTATGATATGGATCGAAAAAAGCAAGGATGTGAATGGCAGTGCGGATTTTGTTATGGAGATTAACGGGGCTTATCGTTCGCCTGATTTTATTGTCGGTTCTACTGATGTAACAGCGTGGGTTGAGCAGTTGCGTACAACGACTGGCCTACCGTGGCTCGAGTTGCGTGGCCGGCATGTCGCTTTTTCCGTTCAGCGTGAGCGATTATTGGATATGATAAATGATGATCCTACCATTGCTGAAAAGATGCCGAACACACTGGAAGCATGGGACAATGCTGTCGAGACCTATTATTATAACTATTACAGTTTGCAGGTTGGGGCACAGGATTTTTCAATGCGTGCTCCCGATTTTCCTGAGCGTGTGGTGCTGGATGTGGAGTTGTTGGACAATCTGTATATTCGTAATGCCGATTATGGTGTAGTGGCATTGAATACAAATTATCTGTTGAATGAGCTGGCTAGCTATCAAACGTTGAACTCCGGTAATTCTGTTGCTATTTTTAATGCGTTATATAGAAATTACTCTTTCAGAGATATAAAATCACCACTGGTGGAGCGAAGTATCTGATGCGGTAAAAAGCAATTCCCCTATATCGCATGGCTGAGAAAGGATTAAGAGAGGATGGGTATCCGATGGGACCGATTTTTCCCGGAAGAAGGCAGTAGCATTGCGGAGCAATTCCCCAAAGCATTGGCATATGCAGATACCGATAGTAGCCGCTGGTTTGTATCTGATATAAAGTCGGAAGTACGGCCGACATACGCATTGGCAAGCCTTGTTCAATTAGCTAACTACAAAGATGATGATTGGGCGTTTTATATAGAATTGAACCGTATGATTAAAGATAAAATTTCCGTAGATCATTCGACTTCTACCTATTTCTTTAAGGCTTTATGTGACTATTTTAAGGAAGATTTCTCACCATTCTTTGAGCATTGGGGGTATTCGCTGACAGATGAGGCCCGTGATTATGCATCGAAATATCCGCTGATGGATAAAGCCATATGGAAATACTCGCCTCTGGCAGAAAATCCATCAAGTGGTGTGGTTGATTTCCCAAGTAACGGGTATCACTACCGTCATAATCGCGCTGACTGGGAGATTTATGCACTGGATGCAAATGGAAGCGATAACTTTAATTCAGGGCAGTCGCCGGACCGATTGCTGGACAGCGACAAATCAACAGGATGGACTTCATATTACAACAACGATACAAGTACTCCGCCACTTCCGTATTATTTGTTTATTGATATGAAAGAGACGACAGATGTTAATGGTGTATTTCTGGCTGGCAACAACTCAGACTTTGCGGCAACTAAGCTGATTATCGAGACTCCTGTCAATCAGGATATTATTAATGATCCGCTTGACGAAAATATAGTTTGGAGGGAAATTGTGCAGATTGATTCCATTGCACATCCCGAGTTGCCCAATATTAAAAGTGAGGGTTTCTATGATTTTCCGTCAAAAGAACAAGTGAGATATCTGCGTATAAAACTTCCTGAACCTAATCGTAATGATAACTGGAATGAAACAGATATGTCTCGTTTTAGGTTCAGAGTACAGTCGTTTACCGAGTTTGGTACATTTTATTATAAACCGTAAATTTATATCAGATGAATAAACTTTTAAATATTCTCACATACAGCTTGTTTGTTGTTTGTGTCCTGGCATTTAACTATGCTTGCACGGAATACGATACACCTGCTGAAATAGCAGACGATGGAACTATAGATACCGGCATATCTACCAAAATCCATCGTAAAGTATTATGGATAAATATAGATGGTGCGGTTGGTGAAGTGGTGAAGAACTCCCTTCCTGCCGATGGTGCCATTGCTAAGATGTTGAAAAATAGTAAATATTCGTGGACAGGAGTTAGTGACAATCGAACCCTGTCTGTCGAGAGGAACGAAGACCCTGTAACGTGGGCAACCATGCTCACTGGGGTCATACCCGAAAAGCACAGTATAACCGATGAATCTTATACTGCTAATGTGGAGTACAATCCGAACAATCCGAATGAAAAGGTAATTCACTATCAAAACATTATTAGCTATATTTCGAATAATGACGTGAATATGCTTTCATTGTGTGTGACACCTTGGGCGAAACTGAACAAAAATATGCTTAACAAAATGCTAAGACTACCATTACTTCAGAAAATGACGTTCAAACTCGGGATGTGGTTCTCAATCATATTGCGAATGAAGATTACACATTCTGGCCGATTTTTCAGGAATGTTGGAGGCTGGGAAGAGTGGGGGGATTCAAAGCGGACAACGCCGCTTATGTCAGTGCACTTTAAAACTATAGACGGATACATTGGTGAATTTTTGTCGGCGATTGATGCCCGTGAGAATGCATTTTACGAAGACTGGCTTATTGTTGTAACTTCCAATCACGGTGGATCGGCTGATGGTCGTTATGGTGGCACTTCGGAAGTGGAGCGTAACACGTTTGGTCTGTTTACTACAATCATTATACGGAAAAACAATTGAATGGTAATAGACTATACGGTGCATATTTTGATTCTCAGAATGAATACAAGGCTGTCGTTTTTTGATAGTATAGGTAAATATTATTCTTTAGGTATGGATGCATTTTCAATGGAGATCATAATGCGTATGGTTCCCTAGGCAGGACGGTACATATAATGGTAACAATTGGGATCGCATACTTGGAAAAGCCGGCTGGGGACTATATAGGCAGAGAGGAACTGTATCCATGAGAACAAATCCTAAGGAAGGTCCTGCTCTTGAGCAAGCTATTACCGGATACAATGATTCTAAATGGCATCACTATGGTGTTAGCATAAGTTCCGCTGCCTCCGGAAGGAGAAATTGGCTCATTACTTTAGATGGTAAGTTGCAGGGATCTGGAACTACGGATACCCAAGGATTGGCTCCGGATTCAAGCCTTTTGGCGATAGGTGGTTATTCTGTGCCAACTTCCTATTATATATCGGAAGTACGTCTATGGAAAAAGGATCTTGCTGAAAGAGAATTTTTGCAACTATCGGGAGAAATTGATATTGAACCTTCTAGTGATATGCTCGGCTATTGGAAATTCAAGCCAACAGAGCAACTTGAGAAATTAGAGGAGGATACATTAGTAATTAAAAATCAGATACAAAAAGGTGGACTCAATATGTATTATATTAAAGATAAAACAAGCAGTTCTCCGGATATCGAACAGAAAGCTTCTGCCATGTTTGCAAATACATTGCCTACCAATGTCAATGCTGAAAGAATCTGTGTTGAGAATACGCTGATAGTACCGCAAATTCTCTATTGGTTAGGCATCTCGGTGCCATCAACATTAGATGGATACGTGTTTATCAATAACTATGCGCTTTCAGAAGAATGGCGCGAAGAGGTGGATACGGAATAATTTGACGAAAAAAAGAAAACTTTGTTTGATGCTGGAATTAATGGAGGAGTATCGATTAAATATTTATGTCGGTACTCTTCTCACTCAATTAATAAAGTTGTAATTATAGTTTTTTATCAATCATAAAAGACATCTGTAAGAAATATTATGAAAACAATTAAATTATCAATCCTATTTCTTGTCCAGATACTATTACTTTCATGTAGCGAACAAGTGTATGTTGATGGCACTTCCAAGCAAGTTATAAAAAGAGATAAGATGATTACTCAGGCTATCAGTCAACTTACACCTCAAAACAAACTGCTTGTAGAGGAGATTAATAAAAATGTTCAGGATACCATACTTGAACGATTAAACATGAATATTGCAGGGAGATGGAATGATTCATCCTTGTCCTTAACTTTGATGAAGTCCACTATAAAGTTTGTACCGGTTATTGATTCGCCTTCAAGATTATATTTAGTGAACGATTCAGAAAAGGTATTTAGAATTCCAGAAAAGTTTGCTTGTTTTTATGGGCAGAATGATAATGGGGAAACAATATATTTTTATGCTATATATCATGCTGAAAACTTTATGAAAGACACGAATCCGAAAAGTTATTATCAAGGATATGTTGAAGTGTTTGGGAAGGAAGCTGCGGACAAGATGGTAGAAAGTAGTATAAAGAGGACAGAAGCGGAAAGATGGGAAATTATGTCGTTTACACCGCAGAAAAATGAAACAAAGAAGTTTGAATATGCTAGAGAGC
>VOFJ01000007.1_pt1 | contig 32000 bp, 41 predicted proteins | sample 5384081 | NCBI WGS metagenome assembly VOFJ01 (sample SAMN12384729, study PRJNA508395) | human gut metagenome | isolation source: healthy gut I | host: Homo sapiens | reverse complement strand
GTATATCCATGAATATCAAATCCGGAGCCGGATTGGATTGCAGCCAATGGATAGTCTGGGTCACACTTTCCGTATTACCGGAAATCTGAATATCATAGGAGACTTCCTTGAGAATATCTACCAGATTCTCATAAGCGGCAGTCTCGTCTTCTACAATAAGCACTCTCATATCGCTACTCTTTTGTTTTGATATTGATTCTATTTTTATTTTAAAGGGAGATAAACCCGGAATGTTTCTTCATCGCACTCCACCCGGATTTGCTTGTTCATCAGCAAAGCGAAACGGCTTTCCAGATTCTTCAATCCGGTTCCGTTGGTATCGGGCGGAGACAGTTTGGGATACATAGGATTGGACACCACCAACTCATTCTGTTCGTTCAGACTGATGGATATTTCCATCTTATGCTCACTGTCTATCATATTATGAACGGTCACGTTCTCCACCAGTGGGAGCAATGAAAGCACCGGCAATGTCAGCTCATCCTGCACAGCCTCGTCCACCCGGATGGAAAACATCAGCTTATTGGCAAAGCGCACCTCCATCACGTAGCGGAAAGACTGGATGAATTCCAGTTCCTCCCTCAGCGTGACGAGCCCCTTCTTGTCACTCTGAAGAATGTAGCGGAAGATGTCGGACAGCTTATGCACGTACATCAGTGTTTTCTCGTCATCCTTCTTGCGGATGAGCGATTGCACTCCGTTCAGTGAGTTAAAAAAGAAATGCGGGTTTATCTGGTTGGCCAATGCATCGCAACGGCTTTGCAGGTTCTCTATGCGCAGGCGCTCAATCTCATGTTCCTTCTCCCGTTGTTTGGAGTAGAGCATGGAGATGTGGCCGATAAGCGTGCAGAGGGAACACAGGATGAAGAATTGGGAAAGCAGGGTGCTACCCAGAAAGTCAGTGCGGATACCATACGAAGCAATCCAGTAGGAAACGGATGCAAACCCCGCGTAGGCAAGCAACGAATAGCCGAAGTTGCGGGCAAAGCGTTCCTTAAACTGTGCATCCGGTAGTCGACGCAGATTATAGCGTATCAACAAACTAATCAGTCCCCAGAAAAAAAAGAAACGGTAGGCAAAATACCAATAAAAGCCCGCACAAACTCCCCAGAATTTTATATCCCGGGGAGGCAGGCTATATTGGGATATATGATGAAAACTGCACTAATCAGGCTGACCAGCGGCAATTTACGGCTTATGTAGGTATCAAATGAGGACATATATTTTTTCTTCTTTTCTGCAAAGAAAAACAAAATTATCGAGACGCGGCAACGACAAAAGAAGCAAAACGAAAAAACAGGGTGTAAAAGCGAAAATCAGGCGTTAGGGGGGATAAAGAAGCTTACTCCATTAACTCCTAAGCGAAACGATAACTCCTTACAGTTCCCTTAACTCCTCCTTTTCCCCCGTTTTTCTTGTGTCTCTGACGAGGCTTCCCCAAGTCAGCGACAAGAGAAAGCCTCGTCAGAGACACAGGAAAAACGGAGGGGGAAGGGCAGGAAGTTTAACTCCGGACACACAGCAATAAAAAGAACACCGAAGACGAGGGAAAAAGCCATAAAATGCAGCAGTATGCTCAATAACATGTAATTCTAGTAATTAATATTATAGAAAAGCCCTTACCTTTAGAAACTTTAATCGTCAATAATATGAAAAGCAACACCCCCCACACAGCACTTTTTGCCTCCGGAAGAGACGGAAAAGCTATACAAATCTATTCTCAAATCCTTGCCGCTTACCAGCTTATTATGCGACAGAAACAAAACATTCATCGGCCTCATCAACCCCACCTCCCTGGCACTGGCAAGCTATCACATCAGACAGTACATCGGTAAGAATTTCCCTACTCTGCTCCACTTGCCCGATTTTCCCTTGCGAGACATCCTACTGAAATTTGACAAAGCATTCGACAAACTGGTGCAAAGCAGAAAAGCCACGCAATTTGAATACGAATTCAAGGGTGAATACTTCAGCACGGAAAGCGCTTTCTTAGGCGAAGAGTACATCGTCTTCTACATCCAAAACACCACCATCGCCCTGAAAGAGCAAATCAACGACAAGCTCCCGTCAAAGTAAGCTCAAAACGGAACTCGCCATGAAAGCAGCGGACATCATGTTGTGGGAATTCGATACGCGCACGCAACTGTTCACCTGCGAAAACGAACCGCTGAACGGATACGACAGTTCGCAACTGCTTTCGGGCAATGACTACGCGACCTCCCGCCACCCGACAAGCAGAAATGTAGGCGACAATGTGTTCCAACGGATGTGTACCGGCGAAGACTGGTCGTTCACTTTCGACTCGTGCGTCAAGCTACCCGGTTTCGACGAGTGGCAATATTGCACCATCAACGGCTCGCCCTACGAAAAAGACGCTAACGGCAAAGTGACCAAATACATAGGTACCCGCAAGAACACCACCGAACTGCAGAAGAAAAAGCAATTACAGGAGAACATCCTCAACAGCATTCCCGTCTCCATCCACATCAAGGAGGTGGACAATAACTTCCACTACGTGTTCTGCAACGATGAAAGCAAACGCCTCTTCGGCACCGACGAGGAAAAAACCACCTACGACGTGATGGATGCCGATAAAGTGGCCCGCATCGAGAAAACTGACAAGGAGGTTTTCGCCACCGGCAAACCTTACTTCGGCCTGGAACACATCGAGCTGAAAGACGGACGCACCTACGACACATTGGTGCGCAAAAGTCTGATTTACGACAACAACAAGCCCCTGCTGCTCAACGTGCGCTGGGACCAGAGCCTGCAGAACGATCTCGAACGACGGGTCAAAGTGTTGGACATCTCGATGGAGGCCATGAACGCCTATACCTGGTTCTACGAACCGGACAAAGACAAGATAAGCTTTGGCGAAGGCTCCGACAAGATGGGGAAGAACCTCTCGCAATACGACACACTGAAGAAATTCACCGATTTTATCCATCCGGACGAAAGGAAACTTTTCATGGACACCTACCACAGCCTGATGAACTACGAGACCGACCAGTGGAATGTGGAATACCGTGCCGACCTGAATCAGGACGGCATCTACGAATGGTGGCACACCCGCGGCACCATGGAGACCACCGTGCGCGACGAAATCCCCTACACCTACGTCTTCGGCATGAGCCTGAACATTGACGAGCACAAGCAAAACGAACTGACGCTGCTGCAAAACCGTGAAGAGATGAACCATCTGCTCACGCAAAACGAAATGATTCTGAACAACACCAATTCCGGACTGGCCTACATCACCACGGACTACAGAGTGCAGTGGGAAAACATCTCCATCTGCTCCGCCAGCCTTTCGCACGGGGCCTATAAGAAAGGAGAACTCTGCTACCGGAGCGCACACGGACGCAGCACGCCTTGCGAAGATTGCGTGATGAGACGCGCGGCACAGTCCCGGCAGATGGAGCAGGAAAAGCTTACTTTCGAAAACGGAAACACGGTAGAGATATTCGCCACCCCAGTATTCGGGGAAGACTGGTCGATGGACGGTATCGTCATCCGCGTAGATGACGTGACCGAGCGCGAGCGAATGATCAAAGAACTCCAGAGTGCAAAAGCGCTGGCTGAACAGTCGGATAAACTGAAATCAGCCTTTCTGGCCAACATGAGCCACGAGATTCGCACACCCCTCAATGCCATCGTCGGATTCTCGAACCTGCTGGCTGATACCGTCTCGGAAGAGGAAAAGGAGGAATATCTGAAGATAATCAACGCCAACAACGACTTGCTGCTGAAACTCATCAGCGACATCCTGGACCTCTCGAAAATAGAGGCGGGCACTGTTGAACTGAAATACGAGGACTTCGACCTTTCCGGGTACTTCGACGACATGGCGATGGCAATGAAACAGCGTGTAACCAACCCGAACGTACGCCTGATTGCGGACAATCCCTATCCCTGTTGCAAAGTAAAGCTGGACAAGAACCGGATTGCGCAGATTATGACCAACTACGTCACCAACTCCATCAAATACACTCCCAAAGGCTTTATCGAAATGGGATACGCGCTGGCGGACAAGGGCATCCGCCTCTACGTAAAGGACAGCGGAATCGGCATCGCTAACGAAAAGAAAGATAAGGTATTCCACCGTTTCGAGAAGCTGGACGAATTTGCGCAAGGCACCGGACTCGGGCTTTCCATCTGCAAGGCGATAGCCGAGTCGATGGGAGGCAAAGTAGGGTTCGACTCAAAGTATGGCGAAGGCTCCTGCTTCTGGGCCATCCTTCCTTGTGAAATAGAAATAGAGAATAAAAGGAAGTCCGAAAGCGATGCTTCACAAAAGACCAAGACCGAAGCGAAAGTTGCCGAACAGGACGAAGTCCTATCCTCTCCCGCCAAGCAAACGATTCTGGTGGCAGAGGATATTCAAAGCAACTTCCTGCTTGTCTCGGCATTGCTGAAAAAGCACTTCCACCTCGTAAACGCGAAAAACGGACAGGAAGCTGTAGAGGCCGTCAAAAACAAGCATTTCGACTTGGTACTGATGGATATGAAGATGCCGATGATGGATGGTCTGGCGGCAACGGCCGAAATACGTAAGTTCGATACCGAAGTACCCATCATCGCCCTCACCGCGCATGCTTTCGATACCGACCAGCAAGCTGCACTTGAGGCCGGATGTAATGAATACCTCGTAAAACCCTTCAATAAAAAAGCAAGACTGATGGAAGTAGTAAAAAGTATTGCGACAAGCAGAAGGCAGTCTGATAAACCTATTTAGAGAATAGTCAGACTGACCCTTTTCCCCAGCCCTTCGAAAATCCGGAAGAGAGTGGAGAGTTGTACATCTGCTTTTCCATTCTCAATGCGTGAGATATAGGTTTTCTTTGTACCTATTTTCGCTGCAAGTTGTTCCTGGGTAAGACCGGCTTTCAGACGTTCTTCTTTCAGACGTTCTGCAAGAATAAAGACCTCTGCACCCCGTTCAAAATCATTGCGTTTCGGTGTGCCTTTCTGCCCGTATTCCACATCCAATATTTCATCAAAGGTATGGCACCCTTTGATTGATTTTGCTTTAGCATTTGTTTCACTCATAGTCTATCTCCTTTCTTCTTTAATTCAAAATATTCTTTCATAATTGAGGTTGCTTTTTCTATTTCTCTGAGAGGTGTCTTTTGTGTTTTCTTTTGAAAACCATTAAAAAGAATAACCAGTTTTCCTTCATCAAAGCAACAGAATATCCGAAAAATATTGCTTTCCATTTCTATTCTTATTTCAAATAATCCTCTAACATTCTCTATATTTCGAAAGAATCTGGAAAGAATATGTTCTTCTATGCGCAGGAGATTGAGTACATAATTTATTTTTTGTCTCACAGAAGATACTTGTTTATCATAAAATTCTGCAAAATAATCCCCATGCACGATTATTTCTCTTTTATATTCCATTGCCGTTTTATTTTATCACAAAGTTAACTATATGATTAACTTCCGCAATCTATTCCTGTATATTTAACATTATCTTATTCTTCTATTTTCTCAATATTTCGGAGAATGCATTTCTCTGTCTAAACTGTTTTTATTGATAAATGAGATATTTTACTCTTGTCGAATGAATCAGTGTTCTCGTTTCACGACTTTTAGACCAATTTCATGCCCTCCCCGTACCCGATCCATATCAAGTCCGTATCTGCTCCGTATCTATACAACCGAATTTGCTACGGACTTGGTACGGACTTGATATGGACTTGATATGGATCGGGTACGGGGAGATAGGAAGAGCAGACCAAACAAGAAAATAAATTCCAGATATAATTTGGTGGTTATAAAAACATTGCCCACATTTGCACCCGAAAACGAAGACAGGAATTTAAAATCCTCATCGGAGGGCATTATAATCAATAATTAGGATGCCGGATAAGATGAATGGTGCAAATCATTCACCCTGTCCGGCACCTTTTTTATACCAGAATTGCAGCTTTGGCCTGATTGATGAAAGAATAAGTTTGATGAAAGAGTTAAATCTGACACAAGGCAGCGTTCCGAAAGTACTGTTACAGTTTGCAGTACCCTTCCTGATAGCGAATGCACTTCAGGCACTCTACGGGGGTGCCGACCTCTTTGTTGTGGGACAATATGATGATTCTGCAAGCGTAGCAGCCATTGCCACTGTTACGGCTCAAGGTATCAGTTTTGCAACAGCACTTGGGTTTCTGCACCGGCGCGGATTCCACTTTGAGTTCACAAAGCGGGACATCCGGCTGAACCGAGTTCTGTCCAAAAGAGTGCTGACACTGGGTGCTCCCATAGCCTTGCAGGATGCATTGATTAATGTCTCGTTTCTAATAATCATCGTATTCGCCATGTTGCCTCCGATAACCATATCATCGGCCGTGGCAACCATGACAGCACAGAATTATGGTGCAGAATTGATACAGCGAATGAACAAGTGCTTCCTTTCCGGAATAGGATTTGCCCTCGTTTTCGGATTGTCGGCTTGCCTCTATTCACAATTCCTGCCCGAAACGCTTACGGCTTTTTTCACCAAAGACCCGGCTGTGGTGGCTATGGCGGCGGAATATCTGCGGGGATACAGCATCGACTGCGTCATTGTCAGTTTTGTGTTCTGTATAAATTCCTACTTCAGCGGACAGGGAAATTTACTGTTCCCGATGATTCACAGTCTGATAGCGACTTTCTTGTTCCGCATTCCATTGTCATACTGGCTCAGCCAGATAGACAGTTCATCACTGTTCATCATGGGCTTTGCTCCACCCATCTCGACAGTGGTTTCGCTGCTGATATGTATCTGGTATCTGAGATATAGTCAGAAAATCAAATGAGGAGTTATGCCCGATACTCATTCGGGCTTACCCCTACCACCTTCTTAAACAAACGGCTTAAATGATGCGGATACTTGAAGCCCAGTTCATAGGCAACTTCGCTGACGGTTTTATTCTCATCATAGAGCCGTTCCTTTGCTTTTTCTATCACAAAGAGTTGAATGGACTCCTGAGCAGACTTTCCGGTTTCTTTCTTAATCAAATCACCAAAGTAATTGGCAGAAAGATGCAGTTTGTCCGCGGCATATTGCACAGACGGCAAACCGACAGTTTGCGGTTGGTCTGATTCAAAGTAATCACTGAGCAGATTTTCAAAACGCACCAGAATATCTTTATTCAGGTTTTCACGCGTAATAAACTGGCGGTCATAGAAACGCTGGCAATGGTTCAACAAAAGTTCAATGGTAGAAGCGATAATACTTTTACTATGCTTATCTATGGCTCGTTCCAGTTCCTCCTGTATCTCCAGATAACAGTTAAGGATAATCTGACGCTCACGCTCGGACATGTGCAAAGCTTCATTCGCTTCATAAGAGAAAAAACTGTAGTCTTTCATCTTGCGTCCCAATGATGTGCCCCGCAATAAATCAGGATGGAATAGTAACGCCCACCCTTGAGGATTCAATGTTTCTTTGTCATCATCCACACCTGCCACCTGTCCCGGAGCGACAAAAACCAGCGTACCTTCCTGATAATCGTAGGTGCTACGCCCATAAGACAACTCCCCACATTTAAGCTGTTTCAGGAAGATACAATAAAAGCCGAAATTCTTGCGCCCGTGCTTTAATGACTTCAGTGTTGAAAAGTCGACCACACTAACGAGCGGATGTAATGTCTCCACTCCTACCGCCATATTATACTCATGAATTGTATTCAACTTTACGATTGCTCCCATATTCTTCTTTATTTTATCCGATGACAAAAATAGAGGTTTTCTCTTAGCTTTCAAACATCCGTATCATTAAATCTGTAATATTGGTATGAGAAACTGTAATCTGTATATACGCCTCATTTTCAAGTATTCAAGAAAGATTCTGAAACCGTAATTATGGTTTGCAAAGCAGTAATCTGTCTATTTACAAACGCTATCTCACAGCTTACCTTTGCAACATCAAAAACATAAAGAATAATCCTCTATCTCTTGATAGAATCAAACTTTAAAATTAGCATAGTATGAGAACAAGAATTATTTCACTAATCGTAATTGCAATGACAACATTAAGTATGAATGTACAAGCACAGGACTCCTCTACGGACAAAAAAGTATTGGTAGCCTATTTCTCCCGCTCGGGAAACACACGCGCAGTAGCCGACCACATCAAAAAGCCTCACTGGAGGAGATATGTTCGAAATTCAGGTAGCCAAACCGTATCCGGAGGAATACCATGCCTGCACGGAAGTAGCCAAGAAAGAAAAAGAGGACAATGCAAGACCAACCCTCAAAACCAAGGTTGAGAACATGACATCCTATGACGTCATCTTCATCGGTTACCCCAACTGGTGGGGAACGATGCCGATGCCCATCCTGACCTTCCTGGAAAGCTATGACTTCAACGGCAAAGTAGTAATCCCCTTTTGCACACATGGCGGAGGCGGCGAACAAAACTGTTTCAAGGATTTCGTGAAGCACATCGGCAAGGCAGACAGCAAGCAAGGTTTCCTTATCGGTGGCGGACAAGCCTCATCCGCCCGTCCGCAAGTGGAAAGCTGGTTGAAAGGACTTAAATTAATACAATAATCTGCAATGTCCGAGGATTAACAGCCCTATCAATTGTTTTTATAACAAACCAATAAAAAGATATAGTATGCAAACTGTAAAATTAAATAATGGCATAGAAATGCCTATTCTGGGTTTTGGCGTCTATCAGATTGAAGACCAAGCCCTCTGCGAACAATGTGTATATGATGCCATCGAAGCCGGTTACCGCTCCATAGATACAGCCGCCGCTTATTATAATGAAGAGGCTGTGGGAAAAGCAATCAAACGTAGCGGAGTTCCCCGTGAAGATTTGTTCATCACTACCAAACTGTGGATTTCGGATGCCGGTTATGATAAGGCAAAGAAAGCCTTTGAGGCATCCATGAAGCGCCTGCAACTCGATTATCTGGATTTATACCTCATCCATCAGCCGTTCAATGACTATTACGGTTCATGGCGTGCAATGGAGGAATTATATAAAGAAGGCCGCATCCGTGCCATCGGCGTCAGCAACTTTATGCCGGACCGTTTGGCTGACTTGATTCAGTTCAACGAAATCGTTCCTGCTGTCAATCAAGTGGAAACCAATCCTTTCAATCAGCAGATTGAAGCTGAAGTATTCATGAAAGAGAAAGGAGTTCAGATTGAATCGTGGGCGCCGTTTGCCGAAGGAAAGAACGATTTATTCCGGAATGAAACGCTGGCGGCAATCGCGGACAAGTATCACAAATCTATCGCCCAAGTGGTGTTGCGCTGGCTGATACAGAGAAATGTAGTGGTTATCCCAAAGTCCATCCGCAAAGAACGCATCGTTGAGAATTTCAATGTATTCGACTTTGAACTGGCTAAAGAAGATATGGAGAAAATAGCTGCATTGGACACTAAGACAAGTTGTTTCTTCTCCCCCACCGTGATCCGAAGATGGTGGAATGGTTGGGTGGGCTGCACTAAGAAATCTAAAGAACATTTGCATCCAATCGGCATATTAGTTACTTTTGTAGAGTGTTTTATAAATCAAAGCAATATGAATAGAACAGATATACAAAATGGCTCTTATGCTGATTGCCCTATCCGATGATACTGGCCCGCATCAGTGATAAATGGTCTATACTGACACTTTTCACCTTGACACAGGCCCCCGTAATGCGGTTTAATGAGCTACAGAAGACAATACCGGACATTTCACAAAAGATGCTGACCGTTACACTCCGCACATTAGAAGAAGATGGACTTGTGAGAAGACAGATTTACGCTCAAGTGCCGCCTAAAGTGGAATATTCGCTGACGGACAGGGCCATGTCTCTGTTACCGCATATCAACTCTCTGATTTCATGGGCACAAGAGAATATGAACGACATTATCAATGACAGGAAAAGGCGAAGGGGGAAATAACGTTGCCTCAAAAAAAAACACGTTTCTTCCCAAGCCGACGAATGTTCACGCCGAACTACACATTATATATATGCACTATGAAAATCCACATTTGTTTTTTACTGCTTTTGGCAGTCGGCAGCCTGTCTGCCCAGAATGTATGCTTATCTGGAATCGTTCAAGCAACGGCTTTATCCCAATCTGAATAACCTGATGAAGAGAGGAGTTTCGGTTCGTGCTCCCTTTGAAATTGCAGACAGAAGATAAGCTTCAGCAACTCTTCTATCCATGCCTATTCTCACTATGATGAGAAAAGATTCTCATAAGAGTGAGAATAAATTCTCACCGCAACGAGAAAGTTATCATAAAATACCCTCTCTGTCCTCCGTCAGGCATCCCAGTCGTATTGATCTATATATTCATCAAACACAGGTTGCCCTGTAATTCCACGGCTGAGGAAAATCCGGCGAATAGATTCTTGTTCAACTAACTATGAAGGCAATATACAAAGTTGAAAGGTATCTAGTCGTAAGTAAGATTCGGTTTCATATCAATTGTTTTAAGAATGTTTTATTCAGTGAAAAGGTAAGTTTTTTTAAGGACAAATATTCTAATAACAGGTAATTTATAAATTTGTGGAAGAAAAGCCGCTATTATTAATTTTGATAGCGGCTTTTTGTCTATTTTTGCCAGCATATTTGAGTATTACCCCCAACAAATCATAAATCTTAATACCAGAATTAATGAAACACACACTTTTATTCACTTTGACACTCATTGTATCAATCAACTGCAATACGGTTGCTGCACAACAACAAGACACGGTTTTCGTCTCTAACTTCGGGGCGCATGTTTATTCTTACACAAACAGTGTTACCAACATACAGGCTGCGATTAATGAATGTAAACGAACAGGCGCTCATGTGCTTTCTTTTGAAAAAGGCCGTTATGACATCTGGCCTGAAGGAGCGATACGCAAAGAATATTTCATCACGAATACTTCGACCGAGCAAGAGTGCCCTTCCAAAGTAAAAACAATCGGCTTGCTATTTGAAGATATGAAAGACCTGATAATCGAAGGCAAAGGAGCGACTCTTATGTTTCATGGCAAAATGACAACTATCGCCCTGGAACATTGCAAGAACTTGACCTTTCAGAATTTACAGGTCGACTTTGAACGCCCTGCGGGATCAGAAATGACGTTTACGCAGGTAAATGGAAATGAAGTGGAGGTGAAGGTGCATCGTGATACCCGTTATGAAATAGTAAACGACCGGATGAACCTTTACGGTGAAGGCTGGAGGTCTAACCGGAACCATTGCATAGAATATGATCCTGCGGACGAAACATTCCGCTACAGTCAGGGTTGGAATGTACTGTCTGCATCCAAAGCGAAAGAAATAGCGCCGAACGTAATACATTTCAACGTTCAGAAAGAATATTCCCCCAAAGTGGGCAACACACTGACCATTCGTGATATTATCCGTGACCAGGTGGGATGGTTTATTTTTGAAAGTAGCGGCATTACCCTCAGTCAGATTCAGATGCATTATATGCACGGGTTAGGCATAGTGAGCCAATACACGCGCAACATAACGATGGATAGAGTGAAATGCATGCCTCGTGAAGGAAGTGACAGATTGCTGGCCGCTTCTGCCGACATGATGCATTATTCGGGATGCAGCGGAAAAATAAGAATAGACAGTTGCTATTTTGCCGGGGCGCAGGACGATCCTATAAATGTTCATGGCACTAACCTCCGCGTTGTGGAGAAGCTCGACGGACATACCGTGAAGCTACGTTTCATGCATGGACAGAGCTACGGATATAATGCCTATTTTGAGGGTGACACCGTAGCTTTTGTAAGAGCGTCTACTATGGAAAGGTTTGCCTCTGCCTGTGTTGTTTCTGTAAAGCGGCTGACAGACCGCACTGTAGAAGTTGCTTTCGACCGTGATATTCCCAAAGAACTGGAATTAAACCATGATTGTGTGGAGAACATCAGTTGTACGCCCGAAGTGGAAATTCGTCATTGTTATTTTACGAGGACAAGTACGCGGGGTACCTTAATGACTACTCCCCGAAAAGTAGTGATTGCGAATAATACTTACTATAAAACGGGCATGAGCGCTATTCTTATCGAAGGAGATGCCGAGGGCTGGTATGAATCGGGACCTGTAAAAGATGTGTTGATTCAAAATAACATTTTTATCGACTGTGCCTATAATGGTGGTCCTGAATATGCGGTAATAGCATTGAACCCTTCCAATACCATTATTGATGCAGCGCATCCGGTACATAGAAATGTACGCATCATAGGCAATACTTTCCAAACATTCGGTAACCCGGTTTTATATGCCAAAAGTACAGAAGGATTGGTCTTCAAAGATAATAAAGTTACATCCACTTTGTCGCCTGGGTGATGCACTCCAAAAACCGGTATTTATACTGAATGGTTCTAAGAATGTGACAATCAAGGGCAATATCCTGAAGGGAACCTTCCGGGAGAATATCGTTTTCAGAAATATGAAAAAGGAATTTATCAAGACCGACTTATAAATAGACTATATACCTTATATCAAAAACAATAAAAATACCACGATAATGAGAAAAAAACATTTGCTTTTTATTTTCGCCTTATTTACTATTGTCGCAGGACATGCACAGAGTACTGGATAGACTACACTAAAGGATTTTCTATCTGGTTCGACACTCCTAATACTCTGCAAGGAAAAGCCATCTGGTATGGCGGAAGACCGGATATGTGGAAAGGTGAAAACAAACCGGAAAGTGCCGGAAATACAGCACGCAATCCGGATGCCGATTGGGAATCACAATCGTTGCCTATCGGAAACGGGAGCATCGGTGCCAATATTTTAGGATCGGTGGAAGCCGAACGCATCACCTTTAATGAAAAAACGCTCTGGCGCGGTGGTCCCAATACAGCCAAGGGAGCGGATTATTACTGGAATGTGAACAAGCAATCCGCACATGTATTGGACGAAATCAGACAGGCGTTTGTCGAGGGCAATCAAGAAAAAAAGCAGAGCTTTTGACCTGCAAGAATTTCAATAGTGAAGTGGCTTATGAATCTAATGAGGAAAAACCGTTCCGCTTCGGAAACTTCACCACAATGGGCGAATTCTATATAGAAACAGGACTCAGTGTGATTTGATATGGACAATTACAAACGCATCTTGTCGGTAGACTCAGCCTTAGCCGTCGTGCAATTCAACAAAGACGGAGTAGCTTATGAACGCAGTTATTTTATTTCATATCCCGCCAATGTAATGGCTATCCGGTTTAAAGCAAACCAACCGGGCAAGCAAAACCTGGTTTTCAGTTACTCCCCAATCCGGTTTCCACCGGAAAAATCGCTTCCGACGGAACTAACGGATTGACTTACACTGCTCATCTGGACAATAACAGCATGCAATACGTAGTACGGATTCATGCCGAAAACAAGGGAGGAACTCTATCGAACGCAAACGGAAAGTTAAGTGTGAACAATGCGGATGAAGTAGTATTTTTCGTAACAGCCGATACGGATTATAAGATTAACTTCAATCCAGATTTCACAAATCCACGGACTTACGTAGGGGTAAATCCGGCGGAAACTACCAATGAATGGATGCAAAAAGCGATAGAAAAGGGATATGATGCTTTGTATAAAGAACATTATGAAGATTATGCCGCCTTGTTCAACCGGGTGAAGCTGGAATTGAATCCGGACATGAAAAAGCAACAATCTTCCTACCCCGCAACGACTACAGAATTATCGCAAGGGACAGCCGGACTCCTATCTGGAAGAACTTTATTATCAGTTTGGACGCTATCTACTTATTTCCAGTTCGCGTCCCGGAAATATGCCTGCCAATCTGCAAGGCATCTGGCACAATAATGTAGATGGCCCGTGGAGAGTGGATTACCATAATAACATCAATATACAAATGAATTATTGGCCTGCCTGTTCCACTAACCTGACGGAATGTATGCTCCCACTGATCGACTTTATCCGTACGTTGATAAAGCCGGGTGAAAAAACCGCGAAATCTTATTTCGGAACCCGTGGATGGACAGCCTCCATCTCCGCAAATATATTCGGTTTCACTACGCCCTTGTCCAGCGAGAACATGTCCTGGAACTTTAACCCGATGGCAGGTCCGTGGCTGGCTACCCACATCTGGGATTATTACGACTATACGCGCGACAGAAAGTTCCTGAAAGAAACCGGATATGACATCATCAAGAGCAGTGCACAATTTGCAGCCGACTTCCTGTGGCACAAACCGGACGGAACGTATACAGCCGCTCCTTCCACTTCACCCGAGCATGGTCCTGTAGATGAGGGAGCTACTTTTGTGCATGCAGTTATACGCGAAATCATACAAGATGCCATTGATGCCAGCAAAGTGCTGGGCGTAGATAAGGGAGAACGTAAACAGTGGGAAAAAATACTGCAACAGTTGGCTCCTTATAAGATAGGACGCTACGGACAACTGATGGAATGGTCTAAAGACATGGATGATCCTAAGGATACACACCGGCATGTGAATCATTTGTTCGGTCTGCATCCCGGACGGACACTCTCTCCTATTATTACTTCCGAATTGACTGACGCCGCCAAAGTAGTATTGGTGCACCGCGGTGATGGGGCTACCGGCTGGAGTATGGGATGGAAGCTGAACCAGTGGGCACGGTTACACGATGGCAATCATGCTTATAAGCTATTCGGCAATTTATTGAAAAACGGTACGTTGGATAATTTGTGGGATACACACTCACCTTTCCAGATAGATGGCAACTTCGGGGGAACTGCCGGAGTAACCGAAATGTTGCTGCAAAGCCACATGGGGTTCATTCACCTGCTACCGGCTTTGCCGGACCAATGGAAGGAGGGTTCAATCAGCGGTCTCTGTGCAAAAGGCAACTTCGAAGTCAGTATATATTGGAAAGGCGGGAAATTATCCGGAGCTTCCGTTCTTTCCAATGCCGGTGAACCTTGTGTGATAAGGTATAATGATAGTGTATTGTCTTTCAATACCAAGAAAGGCAGACAGTATGAGGTAGTACTTGCGGGCGAAAGCTTACAGTTAGTTGAAAAATAATAAATTGATTCTATGTCCGGAATGGCAAGATGACAAAAGCCACTTGGCACATTCCGGACATAGAAGTATTCATCCTTACAAGATACTTTTACATCGCTTTCCAGAACTTCTGAAAGTCCTTATACCGCCCGTAACAAACCAGTTCGTCATCCGCCTGCACCTGGTCATTTTCAGGCAATTCGTTCATTACATCATGCTCTGTAAAGGAGATACCCAAGCAGTTTTTCAGCGTCTTGGCACGCTTCAGTGCCAACAGTTTCAAACCGAATTCCTTGTCCAGGTTTAGTTCGTTGGCATAATATCCCACCATCTTTTCCGGCACCGTGAACTTCACCACATAATAATCCGCATCCACCCGGAACGTCTCCATGTTGGAACCGAATTCCAGAAGATGCACTAGTCCACGGGCAGCATCCTCTTCCGGAGTCAGTATGCGTTCCAGTTCAAAGGCTTCGAGCACGGAGCGATGGACATTATCAATAGCCCTTGCATAGATATGCTTCACCTTCTGCTGTTTCAGCAAAGCCACCACACGGATGGAGGCGCCGAAATTCTCACCGATAGCCACTATCACCACATCCACCCCATTCAGAGGAAGAACGGAAAGTGCCTGTTCGTCTGTTGCATCCAACACAAAAGCCGTAGCTATTTTCTCTTTTATGCTGTCCACACGACCTGCACTTACATCTGCACCAATCACCTCGTGCCCCAATGTAGATAGTTCCTCGGCAAGCATATGCCCGTAATTTCCTAAACCAATAATAATATATTTCATTTTAAATAAATAATTGAAAATTAAAATACAGAATATCTCCTACTAACTACTCTAATTTATAATGATCTGCCCACTCGGATACTGATATTTCGTATGCTTTTTTGCTTAATGATACCCAACATCAGAGTAATCAGTCCCACACGTCCGATAAACATCAGAAGAGCAACAAGCAACTTACTGTTATCCCCCAAAGTCGGGGTAAGATTCAGACTGGAACCTACCGTACTCAACGCCGATACACACTCAAACAAAAGTGCCATGACAGATGCCTGAGGTTCCCAGATTGTCAGAATAAACACAAATACAAACAAAACGCCGATAGACATCACCACCGTCGCATTGGAACGGCGAATGGAATCGTAAGACAGTTCGCGGCCAAAAACTTCCACCCGCTCCGTACCACGCAACACGGCAACCAAATTCAGAACAACTACTGCAAACGCATTCACCTTGATACCACCCGCCGTGGATTGCGCAGCACCACCTACCCACATCAGGAAGATATAAACCAATACACTCTGTACTCCCAGCGAAGCCGGTCCACACTTGTAAATCCGGCAGTACGCGGACAAGTCGCATTAAAGAACGCCTGTGTCCATTTATCAGCGACTGACATACCGGCAAAAGCATTATTCCACTCAAAAACAGCGATAAGCACCGTACCAAACACCAATAACAGGAAAGTCATAATCAGCACAATCCGTGTATTCAGATTATACAGATGATAAAAACGATGTCTGTCCCACTCCCACGTATGCAGGAATTTCCAGATACGGCGCAAATGATGGAGTACTATATCTTTGAAATTCACCAATATCGGGAAACCGATACCACCCAGAATAATCAACAGAGATATATAGATAAGGAATGGATTATGCCCCGTCATCACCAATGGATTGCCAAGGTTACCCGGTAATGTGGAGAAGCCGGCATTACAAAATGCTGATATGGCATGGAAAGCTGAAAAGGCCACTTCTTCCTCAAACGTCATCCCCATCGTACCGTGAATGTCGCTCCAGATGGCAAGCATACCGACACCTTCAATAGCCAACGTGAATCCCAATATGTACAACAAAGTGGAAAGTAAAGAATTCAACGAATTGGAACTGACCATATCACGAACCACCAACTGATTATAAAAGGATGTATTACCCATAAAGAACATCGCAAAGAAACTAGTCAGTGTCATCACACCCAATCCGCCAATCTGTATCAGCAGAATGATCACCACAAAACCGGATGTCGTAAAAGTAGACGCTACATCCACCGAAGTCAGCCCCGTGACACAAACCGCACTGGTAGAAATAAACAGTGAGTCCACCCACGAAATACCACTCGCCGTACATCGGGGAAGCATTAGCAAACCTGTTCCGATAAGAATGATTATCAGGAAACTACCGGCCAGAATCAAAGAAGGATTCGTCCGCCGTCCCAGCACCCTGACCAAGCCATTGGATAAATTAAGGAAAGAGAAAATCAGCAGAAGCACTATATGATAGGGCTTTCCATTCAATATCTCCCAAAAATGCAGAATAGCTCCCTCCTCTTCCGGTCTATGAAAAATGACAGGGATAAGGGTAAGGTAAAGCAAGGCAATCAATATCCACGTCAATTTCTTAAAAGTACGCTTTGTGTCCCTGTATTCCAATAACAGGCGCAAAGTGACTTCGGACAGGAAAACACCCCATACAAACCGATAGAGTGTTTGCAGTTGAGAAGCCTCGTGTTCGGAAATAGTAAAGCCGTGTTCATATACCACTCCCATAATTAACAGAATAGGGAAGCCGTAGGCTAGGCTATATAAGTCACCCCTCCAAGAATGATCCGAGTGTACGGATGAATCCATTTATTCTGATACAACAAGAATTTATGATAAATCTTCATGTAGACCAAATTAAATATCAGGCAAACATAAACAAAACAATGCGTATAGACAAAAAACAAAAAGAAAAAAGAAATTGTTTTAAAAATAATAGTTACATTTGGCCTCGTAAAAAATTTAATAGAATTAACCACTATGAGCAACAAGACAAAAAGATTTTTCCTTCCGGAAGAAGAAATTCCACACTATTGGTATAATATACAGGCAGATATGGTGAACAAACCGATGCCTCCGCTTCATCCCGGTACCAAACAACCACTGAAAGCCGAAGATTTATATCCTATCTTTGCACAGGAACTGTGCAAACAGGAACTGAATCAGACCGATAAGTGGATCGAGATTCCCGAAGAAGTACGCGAAATGTACAAATATTATCGTAGTACTCCACTGGTTCGTGCTTATGGACTGGAAAAAGCATTGGGTACTCCGGCACATATCTATTTCAAAAATGAAAGTGTCAGCCCAATGGGTTCACACAAACTGAATTCTGCCATTCCCCAGGCTTATTATTGCAAGAAAGAAGGAGTAACCAACGTTACCACTGAAACCGGTGCCGGACAATGGGGTGCTTCACTGGCCTATGCTGCCCGCTTATTTGGTTTGGAAGCTGCTGTTTACCAAGTGAAAATCAGCTACGAACAAAAAAGCCTTACCGCCGCAGCATTATGCAGACTTTCGGTGCACAAGTTACACCGTCTCCGTCTATGTCCACCCGTGCAGGAAAAGATATCCTGACGGCTCACCCCAACTACCAGGGTTCATTGGGAACAGCTATTTCAGAAGCCATCGAACTGGCCCAGACTACACCGAATTGCAAATATACATTAGGATCTGTATTGAGCCATGTAGCTCTGCACCAGACTGTAATCGGTCTGGAAGCCGAAAAGCAGATGGAAATGGCAGGAGAATATCCAGACATGGTAATCGCTTGTTTCGGTGGTGGTTCCAATTTTGGTGGCATCGCATTCCCATTCATGCGCCACAATATTCTGGAAGGTAAGCAAACACGTTTCATTGCTGCCGAACCGGCTTCTTGCCCGAAACTAACACGCGGTAAATTCCAATATGATTTTGGTGATGAAGCAGGATACACTCCGCTACTGCCTATGTACACGTTAGGGCATAACTTTGCTCCTGCTAATATTCATGCAGGTGGATTGCGTTACCACGGTGCAGGTGTCATCGTTTCTCAACTATTGAAAGACGGCCTGATGGAAGCTGTAGACATCAAGCAACTGGAATCATTCGAGGCCGGCTGTTTGTTTGCACAAGCTGAAGGTATCATTCCCGCACCGGAATCTTGCCACGCTATTGCTGCCGCCATCCGCGAAGCAAACAAATGCAAGGAAACAGGTGAAGAGAAAGTAATCCTGTTCAACCTCTCCGGTCACGGATTGATTGACATGGCTTCATACGATAAATATCTCTCTGGTGACCTCGTAAACTACGAGCTGACTGATCAGGATATTCAGAAGAATCTGGATGAAATAGGCAGTCTGGCGTAAGGATACCTCATCCATATCAATAAATGTTTGCCAGGCTGACAAGTGGCTCATAGAGCTTTTCAATGTCCTGTGCATCTAATTCAATATCAACCTGGTCCCCGGAATCAACCGTATTCCGGGGGCTTTGCGTCTTTTACCATCCCGATGTACATTGATAATGGTACAGTTTTCAGGCAAAGAAAGTTCGTCTACAAATTTACCATCCATATATGAACCCGTCATCACCTCTATGGATAGTTTATACCTTTTTTGTTCCTGGAAAGCAGGAGTATTGATCATATCCTCATAAAGCGTCACGTTGAAAGGTCTTATCTGAAGAAGTTCCGTAAAATAATAAGTCAATCCACCCACTACCACCGATGGGTAGAACACCTCAAAATGTCCTGTTATCTCGGTAATCAATACAATAGCTGTCAAAGGGGTGCGTATCACAGCTACCAGGAAAGCAGACATTGAAATCAGCATTACATAACTGACATTCTCCGGTTCAATAACTCCATATTCCACTCCCAGTAAACCGACAATCTGCCCCAGTAATCCACCGGTGACCAGTGTAGGGATAAAACTTCCACCCGGCAAACCGGATGAAACACAGATAACGGAAAAACCGAAATGCAACAGCATCATTGCCGTTACCCACATAATTTGTGCATGGCTTCCGGATTGCGCCTGCTCCAAAAGAAACTGTTCTCCCCCACCCGTCAAGTTAACCTGCATAAAAGAAATAATGTAAGCAACCAGTAGCAAATAGAACATCTTCATATATACCGAAGATTTCACCGTAGCATAAACCCGCTTAAAGGACACCATCATCATGGAATACAACTTTCCGCAAACAGAAATAATCACTGCAAGCAACAGGAAGTACTTCACCTGGACTCCAAAAGAAAAACCGGGTTCGGCCACTTGTATCAGATGGTAGGAATTTACAGGAAAAACCATGCTCGCTACCGCCCCTGCCACTACACCTGCCAGCAAGGTAGTAATAGCCGTTTTAGGAGCATCAAAACGTTCGATGGATTCGATGACAAGCAATGAAGAAGCCAACGGTGCTGCAAACGCAGCGGCAAGACCGGCACCGGCACCGGCAGCAAGCAATTGTTTTCGTTCACCTCTCAAAATATGTGTCCAACGCGCTACAAGACATCCGATATACGAACCTATTTGTACGGAAGGCCCTTCACGTCCCAGCGATAATCCGGCCGATACCGAAAGAATACCGCCGAAGAACTTAGAAACCAGCTCAATAAAAGGATGTTTATAGGTGATACGCCCGTTGATGGCAGCACGCGTTTGAGGAATACCTCCTCCAGTGATAAGCGGCATTTTCATCACCAGCCAGGATACGAATATCAGTACCGCCCAGAAGAAAAGAAAAAGAGAGGAATATGCCAGTACCAGTCCGGACGGGAAGCAAAAAACTCACTTCGTAAGTTGAAGAAATAATATAGGCAGTAATGATAGGGGACAGCCACCAACCCCGTCAGCAATCCCACGAAGATGCTGACGAAATATAGGCGGGCATCAACCAGTTTCAGTTTCACAACATACCACTTCCTCAGTTTTCTAAAGTTCTTGAACCTTTGAAACATTCCTCAGAGTTTTCTTTTTATTAATTCAGTATCTACAACAAATTAACCCTGTTGAAGTTTCAAGACTTTACGTTTTTTTTTACTTTTTCAAGCACAACAATATTACCCCGCTGCTTTAAATTCAGTGTAAGCGATTGGCATAAAGAAGATACGTCCGGCAAAGTTCCCTTTGCCGGGCTAAGAAAAGACGTTATTTATTAGCAGGGGCGGGTCTTCCATGCATCGGACGTTTTCCTTGTCCGTACTTCTGACCTTTTCTTCTATCAAATTCTTTTTCTGAATTTATTCGCATTACTCTTTTTTCTGTCTGATAGATCTTCATAATCTGTTTAGGAGACAGAATCTTACGGAATTCATTATAATACTTCTCACGAACATCCAGGATCTTACGGCTTTGTGCAAACTGATCCTTAATCTGTTTTTCTATTTCCGCATCCGTCGGTACTGGTTTCGCAGTTTGTTTAGCTTCTGCATTGTTTCCTCTGTTTCTTTCGTGGCGGTTCATCATCCGGCACTCACGCAGTGCTTTCAGGTAACCCTCGTAAACAGGGAGTAAATTTAGCAGCCGTAGCGTCATCCAACATCAATGTTTTTACCATCTGGTTAGCTTGTCTCTGCATCATCTGCTCGGGAGTAGGGCGTTGTTTCTGATCCTTATTATCCTTATTCTGAGCAGAAATTGTTTGGCTACCAATCAAAAGAGCAGCCATCATTACATAAATAAACTTAGTCTTCATAATCTTCTTGTTTTTTTATTAATACCTAATTTAAAAATATGTCATTTTCAGAGAAGTCGACGAGCTCTTCCAACTCCTCATCCGACAGTTCATGAATCCATTTATCAACCGGATCGCTGCCGCTTCTGTCCACAGCCAGCATATCCGAAGTTCCTGCAGGTACATCTCCCGTTTGTAAATAAGACGGAACAAAAAATACCCCTGCCAATATTGCAGCAGCTGCTACAGCAGTAGAGAACATTATCTGTAAACGGCGTTTCTTGCGTTGCCCGCCGTAAGTGCGTTCCATTACCTTCTGCTGCATATCCTCAAAAGAAATTATCAGGAGTGCGGTAAGGTATTTTTTTTACCTATATCGTCAAAATCAAATTCTTTATCCATTGTCCTACCTGTTTAAGATGTATTCTTTTATTTTTTTCTTTCGCATAGTGGTAATTCACTTTGAGAGTATCGACCTTGCTGTCCAATATCCGGCTGATCTCTTCATAATCAAGCTCGTCGTAATAGCGTAGGTTGAATATCAATCGTTGCTTTTCCGGTAAACTCAGTATGGCTTCCCCTGAAACTTGACTGCCAATTCATTTTCATAATCAATATAATCGGAAGCTTTCAGTTTACCAATCAGTTCTTCTTGCACTTCTTCCGCAGGAATCGCTTCTTCATCCTTTCGTCTATTCAGCAAGCGCAAACTCTCATTGGTTGCAATCCTGTATATCCAGGTACTCAGCGAGCTTTCACCACGAAACTGTCCCAGATTACGGTATACCCGGATAAAGACTTCTTGAAGAACATCTTCTGCATCCTCATGTGATACCACCAAACGCCGTATATAATTATATATAGGTACCGGAAGTTATCCATCAGCATTTTAAACCCCTTTTTTCGGGTCGGAAGCATATACCTGCCGGATTTTATCCTCGTTTATCATCCATTCAATTTCTTAGCTTTATTAGGTTAGAAACAGAAAAAAGGATGAAGTTAAATCGGCAAGTTCACATTTTGCATTTATTAAAGAAGTGGTTAAAAATAAAGTTTCTTATCTTTACCTCCTCAAAACGTACATAAATAATATATTCTGCATAAAAAAACAATTTATTATGAGAGATCAAGCAGTATTAGTACGCAATGCGGTTAAAAATGAAATACCAGCATTTGCCCTGATCGGGAAAGATAAGTTTGCACTACAAACTCTGGAATACTATTATTCCTTGGCAAAAGAAGAATGTAGCGAAGAGTTTCTTAAAGACTTGAGAGACTTGATAGAGAATGATTTCAAAAGATACCGTGAAGAAAATCCGGAGAAGATAAAAGTACCCGATATGTAGTTCACTTCCAAACATAAAAAAAGGCTATCTATCCCAGACAGCCAATCTTTTGTTAACCTTAAATCTAATACTATGAAAAACACATTGCAAAGATACGAACTTCCGGAATATCTCCAAATTTTCGGGGTGAACTACAACATATTACAACATGTTTTAATAGGCTCTGCGGTTTCGTTAACCATTAGGGATTCGTTGTGTTAATAATTAATATAATCCTTTCTTGCTATGAGTCGATTCGGTGAAAGATTTGTCAGAATTTATCAATAGCGATACAGCTTTTTATAACTTTCTGATTATCAATATCATTAAACCATACCCTATTCAGTATACGATTGAACCCTATTAAGTATACGACTGAATGGCATTCAGTATACGACTGAATTAGGTTCAGTATACGACTATTTTAGGAACACATATCATTTGTAAACAATATACACCGCTACCCAGTTTTTTTAGTTCATAACCCTACAAAAAATGAATCAAGATACGTTTTTTGTGTACAATTTTCATCTTTTTTTCTTTCCTGTCTTGTCACCTTCCCTACCCCCTCCCAGACACCTTCTGAATGGGGGGTACAATGAGTCAGGGACTGAAAGGCATTCAGTCACTGACTGAATCAGGTTCACTCAACGAGTGGGAGGAAGAACTGCGGGAAAGGAAGAAATCTACTCGCTTTTTGTAAGCATAATTACTAATCGGTGAAATATACAATGAATTATCATTTACCTCATAACGGGAAAGAAACGAAACAATCCCGCCAGATTATTGGATATATGCCCAAAAACTGTTAAATTCGCAAATAAAACCAGTGCACTTCTTTCTTTTGCTTTGTTTATAGCATAGGAACTTGGATTGTTAATTTTAAAAAGCAGGATTGATGTTGAAGAGGCTCATCTTCTGTCTGTGGATATTATTACCGTTCTTTTTGTTTGCCCAAAACGAAGAGACTCATTTCACTGTACACGATAGTCTTGCCACCGGGAAGCATCAGGGGACTTTTATTAAAGCAATGAAAAAGTTCCTTAACTTCAATGATTTCGATACAACTTATATAAGCCCTAATCGCTACAACTATGCCTTAATGCTCGACCATTTCACAAATTACGAGTATTACTCTGTAGGTACCGCTGTTCCCGAACCTCAACGCCTCCGGTTCACCCCCAACCCTCGCAACAAAATAGGAGCTTACTTCGGTTGGCGCTGGATATTTTTAGGATGGTCTGTCGATACAGATGGACTCCTTGGAAAAAAAAGTGGGAAAAACAGGGGAACAGAATTCGACCTAAGTCTCTACAGTTCGAAATTTGGAGTGGATCTTTTCTATCGGCGTACGGGTAACGATTACAAGATACACCAGGTTACAGGCTTTTCCGACCGCATTCCTTCCAACTATTCAGAAGACTTCAATGGACTGAAAGTAAATATGAAGGGATTCAACTTATATTATATCTTCAACAACCGGCACTTCTCATATCCGGCAGCCTTCAGTCAGTCTACCAACCAACGACAAAATGCGGGTTCACTGATAGCCGGCCTTTCCGTGTCCACCCACAATCTAAAATTCGATTATACTAAATTACCTGAGCTTATTCAGGAAACAATGAATCCCGGAATGAAAGTCAGGCACATCAAATACACCAATATCAGTCTCAACTTTGGATACGCCTACAACTGGGTATTTGCGCGCAACTGCCTGGCTTGCCTGTCGCTCTGCCCGGCAATCGCCACCTACAAAACGTCACGTATAGAAAAGGATGCGGAAGAAGGTAACGACTGGTACAAGAACTTCAATATTGATTTCATATTGCGGGCAGGTGTGGTATACAATAATAGTAAGTACTTTGCAGGTGCTTCTTTCCTAGGCAGGACATACGACTATTATCGGGATAACTTCTCCTTAAACAACGGATTCGGCACGTTGCAAATATATGCCGGCTTCAATTTCTATCTGAAAAAGGAACACCGGAAAAAGAAATAATGGCTATAAATTTACCAGAACTTATTATGCTCGGCACTATATTCAAATCCGGCAGACTGCAATTTTCCTACAATCATCTCCTTATTTACATTCATATCATCGCAAAGTTCATCCAATGAAGAATAACAGTCACGCAATTTCATATTGATGAAGCTGAAAAGCATCATCGGGTCTTTAGGTAATTCCATCTTTCTACTAATACTTATTGATTCCGGCTGCAAAATTACAATTATCCGGTTTATTCTATTCCTCCTCAGCACCTGTTTTTTCTATCTTTAACGCAACCTTCTCTATTATTTTACTGAGTTCTTCTTCCAGTGGAATGATATTGAAATCTTCCCAGAAATGTTCGTCATACCTGAATTCTTCATCTGCAAGTACAGTACGTGTAGGCAGTCTCTCAGCACGAGGAAAGCGGGTCACATTCTCTTTATCTACCAGGCAAGTCACCATTTCAAACCAAGTATGCAAAGTCGGGTTACTAAAAAAGAACACGTTTCCTCTTCATCTTGAAATATAAGTCACCACGAATGTGATGGATGTAGTAAGTCCCATTCCACGGTTTATACGAAATGGTATATACCACTTTTTGTGTAGTCAGATTCACCTTTTGCGCCTGCCGGACAACAAAAATCCGCGTAGCATCTTTAATGTACTTAGGTTGCATCTCTATGCGAGCCTGTACCAAGGCTCCATTCTCCGAATCAATATACAATGCTCCACAATAAAGAGGTGCCTTGATTTCCCGCTTCTGCTCAAAATAAACCACATTGACGCATCGGTCGTCAATAAATGTAATGTCACCCGAAGTATATACATATGGATTATCTTCTGCATCCACCGACAGGAAATCCGGCAGGTCCTTAATAAAATCCAGTTGCAGGCAAGCCTGTATGCCGGCTCTAATCTTAGCTACCAAGCTATCTGTTCTCTCCCGATTATCAATCCGGCTCATCTTTAATAGTTTTACCTGATCGGATGTATTAATCTCTTGCAGAGGAGATTTATAAACTTTGAATACAGCTTCTGTCAGACTTTGGAATTTGTTCTTCAGCTGGACGCCTTCCCGATAGAAGGTAGTCAGATAAACGGGAGCTGACGAATAGTTTTCTTTGCGTCGCTCCACCATTTCCCGCAATAACTTCCTGGGTTCTACCAACCGGATCAGCACTTCTTGTAAAGGAACTATTTTGGGTTCCAGGCTCAGTACATTATCCCGTCCAATCAGCGTAGCTGCTTCAATATGTTGTGCAACATACCCTAAATGGGAAAAAGAAAGATTGCCACTTTTCAGGGAGTCAGGCAGATGTAGCCTGAACTCCCCATTCTTATTTGTAATATTACCTATTGAAGTGCCTTGAAGAATGACCGATGCATTTACAACGGGATCCCCCGTTTCTTTATCACGTAAAGTTCCGGTTATGGTGAAATAAGCCGGTAGTGGAAGTAGTTCTTCCGAAGCAGTTTTTTTCCCCACAATCCTCTCCATAGGAGGCAGAATTAAGATGTGATGTCCTATCACCTTAAGTTCTAAAGACCTATCGCCTATGATTTCATAAATAGCCTGCCGGACCGTGCAGCTTTTCCTTTTTGTCTTTACCTCAATATCATTATTCACTACCTTGCTGTCGTAAACGAAAAGGTAACCGGATTGTTCGAAACTTTACCTAACAAGGAGTATACGGTTCCTTTCATTCCAGGAGTCGGATCATACGTTCCAACACATCTCCCCCATCTGCTCCTCATACCACAGGTTATGAAGAGTAGCCCTAAAAGGAGAATGAAGAAACGATGAAGTTTCATGATTTATATTATTAAGTTATCATTCGGATAAAATCAGTTTATCACCTTCGCGTGAATATTTCAGACTCAACGCCCAGCAAATGAGTTCTGCCACTGTTTCGGGGGAGTTGTTTTCAAATTCAATAGTCAGCTTCCGTTTATTCAAGACCGACGATGCTACCTGTATCTGCAAAGTAGGAGCTTCAGCATTCACCACCCGCAAAATATCTTCCAGACATTCATCTTTGAAGCGTATATTCTTTGTATACTGTCTGAACTCATCGGAATCTTCTGTTTCACTCAATTGCAATTGTCGAGCCTGTAAGGTTACGGTTTTTCCGGCACTTACCAGCACACTCTGTCCCCCTTGCTTCAACGAGACCTTCACCCTGCCCCGCTGCACGGATAGCCGGAAAGAATCATCCTCATGACTGCGTACATTGAAAGCCGTACCCAGCACCTCTATCCGTACCTTCCCTGTCTCAATCAGAAAGGTTTGTTCGTGATTCTTCGCTACATCAAAGAATGCTTCTCCCTGTAAGTTCACTTCCCGCTTATCCGTAGCAAAATGTTCGGGATACTGCAAAGTACTCTCTTGAGCCAGATATACCACAGAGCCATCTTCGAGCGTAGTAACCAACATGGATGCTTCACGGTTTTCCTGCGTCACCAGATTAAGATTTTCCACCTCACCTCCCGGCACGAACCATAAAGCAGATGCCAGATAGACAAAACCGGCAATTACGGCAGCCGCCAGTGTCCCCCATTTCAAGAGAAGTTTGCGACGCACCGCCCGTTCCTGCCCTACCTCTACGAGCAGGCGGTCTTTATCCAAACGGGCATACAACCGTTCCCATGCCTCATCCGTCTTTGTCCTATTTTTATTCACTTCAGTCATTTCGTAAGAATATAATTATCTATTTCGTTTCGTAAGGTACGGAGCGCTTTCGTCATTTCTCGGCCTCTACTGTCTTAATGGACAGAGATAATGAAGAAGCAATCTCCGCATATTTCTTTCCTTCCATACGATGCATTTGGAATATCTGCAGCCTGCGTACCGGCAATTTATCAAGAGTATGGCGAATCAGTCCCTGCAATTCTTCATATTCCAATTGCCTGTGAGGATCAGAATTCTGTTCCAGGACATTACCTGCCAATACATACTCGCGATACCGCTCTTTAACTTCCTTGTGCTGGCAATATTGTAGAGCTTCATTGCGAACAGCTTTATACAGATAGTTCTTTACAGACTGGAAAATTTGTAAATGCTCCCGGTCCTTCCAAAACACGTAGAACAGTTCCTCCACTATTTCCTCGGCAGCTTCCATCTCCCCCGTAATGCCTGCGGCATACCAGCAAAGAGAGGAATAGTAACGGCGGAAGACCTCCTCGAACGCCTTTATATCGCCCTCTTTTATTTTTTGTCAGTATGAAAAGTTCGTTCAGCATATCCGGGGAATTATTGTTGATCTCCAAATATAAGAAAAACTATCTGAAATCTAACGGGATTGTTTTTTCAATTTGCTCACAGCATGTTCCAAAGACTCTGTAGGTTCAATAATATTGTATGCCTTCCAGAAGTCCTCATTCCAATATACATCTACCATATCATAGAACACCTGTTTTTCTTTAAAAGCCTTCTTGTTTGGAATAGTTGCGAAATCATTCTTTCTATCCGTCACCACCATTTCAGAGAATACTGTATAGCCGGAAGAGAATAAACGCTTTTTCCAGTCGCACTTAAAGCGGATTTCATTTCGTATATAATTCAGATAAGTTTTCCCATTCTGCTCCTTATATGTCACCAGATAGGAGACTTCCTGCGGTCTGAATCGTAATCCGAGAGGTTTCTTATGGAGAATAGCTTCTACCGCCTTCACTCTGTTCTGCATATCCAAAGAGAACTCTGCACGGGTGAATGCCAGCTTCTCAAAATCAATATAGAGCTTCCCGTAGAACAAGGCGTACATCAGGCTTACTCTGGGACAGAAACTAACTACATATTGCATACGGTTATCCAGATTCACAGGTTCCTCAATTTGGAAATCATAGTAATTCAGATTTTCCGGACTCAGCAGTGCATCCCCGTTCTTCACAACATCCAGATAAATGGAGAGAGTAGGTCCACCCACTACTTTGACAGCCAGCGTATCACTTGTTTTTTGACTTAGCAAACGACGTCCCTTCTGTATTTGTACCTTGTCATTGGAGGGATCACGGTCACTATATGCTGTTTTAGCAACATCTATCACAGCTTCCGATACACTGATGTAACGGCGTCTTTTCTGTACTGTCTCCCGATAAAATGCGGTCAGTAAACTCTTATCAGGCGAATAGTTCACCGGAATCTTCTTGATAGCTTCTTCCACAAGTACACGGGCATTATTACCAAAGATCACAATTTCACTCAGCAGATTAGGAGCCGGCAGCATCCAAATGGTAAGATCAGATATATATATCTTTGTTTTCTTTCAGAGAAACCTGGGAATTCAAGTATCCGATATGTGAAACTTCCAATCCCTGAATAGTCTCCGTATCCTTTATCTTCAAAGAGAACACACCATCCGCATTCGTAACGGTTCCGATGTTCGTACCGGAACAGATACATTCACATTCTCCAGTTTTCTCTTATTATCCTTATTTTTCACCACTCCCGTAATAGTGAAATAGTTCCCGGCCTCTTCCTGTGCCCACAAAGGTGAAATACCCAATAGCAAAAATGCCATCAACCACCCAACTGTAATTCCAACTAACTTTTTCATCTTCGTATGATTTTAAAGGTGAACAATTCTTGTTTTCTACTTATAAGATCGTCCAGCAAAGAAAAACCCTACAGTTTTGGGAAGAAGAAAAAGTAAGTAAAATATTTCCAGTACAAAATATTTCTGACAGTATCACACGGGTCCGCTTTATTATAAAAGAATACAAAAAGAAGAAATAAGTAACTGCTAATATGAACTTTGATCCTCTACTATTGTTCATATGCGATCAATAAGTAAATTATTCACCTTACAAAACATTTAACAGCTATGAGAACAGTTCATCTGATAGTTATTCATTGTTCCGCAACAAAGGAGAATGAAACTTTTACGGAAATAGAGTTAGAGAAATCACATCGGCAACGTGGACTTAATGGTATTGGTTATCATTATTACATCCGAAGGGATGGAAATATTAAAAGCACACGTCCAGTCCGAAAACCCGGTGCTCACGCCCGAGGACACAATCTTGACAGCATTGCTATATGTTACGAAGGTGGACTTAACCAACGTGGAGTTCCCAAAGATACACGCACGGAATGGCAAAAACACTCCATGATCGTTCTGATAAGGGCGCTGCTCACCGACTTTCCCATGTGCCATATTTGTGGGCATCGTGACTTACCTCAGATTCCGGATGATAATTCACTGATAGAACCGGAATCGTGGTTGAGAGAATGTCCCTGTTTTGATGCAGCAAGAGAATATGGTTATTTGAAAAAAAAAAAAGAGGTTGTGTCAATATGACACAACCTCTTTTCTTATAATATATATTCGTTTATCTACAACTTACTTGACTTCCTCAAAATCAACTTAATATGTCTATCAGCGACTTGCGTACACGTGTTGCAAATATAACGCAAATCTGAAAATGAGCATTCATAAGCAACAACAGCTCTTGACTGCAAAAGTACGGATTTATTTAATAAAAATCGTGATATAAACGCATAATAATCAAAAGTCTGTGGCAATTTTAACAGATTCTTCGGTTTTATCCTTACCTTTGTGTATGATATTGGGGGGATTGTGCCCTAACAATAATAAGAAAACGATGCAGATACATAACAATACATTGATAGCAGAATGCTCGACTTACGATTTCAAGGAAATGTTGGAACGCAAGAAGGTGAAGTCATGGCTTAAATCGGTGTCGGCATTTGCCAATACGGATGGTGGCAGTTTGTTCTATGGAGTGAACGACGACAGAGTGATTGTAGGTTTAAATAATCCACAAGCCGATGCCGACTTTATCAGCGAAACCATCAAGGCAAGACTTGACCCAGTACCGGAAGTTCAACTTATCCCGATAGAACATGAAGGACACTCCTTGCTTGAAGTGAAAGTAAAGGCTGGAACGCTTACACCTTATTACTATTATCAGGACGGAACACGTACCGCGTATGTACGGGTTGGCAATGAAAGTGTAGAATGTAATTCACAACAACTTCTTTCGTTAGTATTAAAGAGAACGCACATGACATGGGATTCTCTTCCTACACAAGTGGATGCCAGCAAGCACTCTTTCATCATCCTTGCTAATACCTTCCGCGAGCAAACTCATCAGGAATGGAACGATAAGTATTTGGAATCATTCGGGCTTATCACTTCTGACGGAAAACTGACCAATGCCGGATTGCTGTTTGTGGATAATTGCACGGTATTTCAATCGCGTATTTTCTGTACACGTTGGACGGGACTTTATAAGGATGATGCTATCAGTTCCGTAGAGCATCGGGCTAACCTTGTATTGCTCTTGAAATATGGCATGGACTTCATCAAGAACTACACCATGAGCGGATGGGTAAAGATGCCGAACTATCGCCTAAATCTTCCCGACTATTCCGACCGTGCCATCTTTGAAGGACTGGTAAACCACCTTATCCATAGAGATTATACCGTGATGGGTGGTGAAGTACATATAGACATTTATGATGACCGCGTAGAACTGGTATCACCCGGTGCTATGCTTGACGGTACACAAATTCAAGACCGTGACATATTCAAAGTGCCTTCTATGCGCCGTAATCCCGTCATTGCGGACGTGTTCACACAGTTGGATTATATGGAGAAACGTGGTTCCGGCTTGCGCAAAATGCGTGAACTTACAGAGAAGTTGCCCAACTTCCTGCAAGGAAAAAAGAACCGCAATATCAAACGGAAGCGACTTCTTTCTATACCACTTTCTATAATCTGAATTGGAACGAAAGCGGAAGAATACCTGTTGAGGAAGTGGCTAACAGGGTAAACAGTACCCTCGAAAAGTACCCTGAAAACGAAGAAAGTTCGGTGGAAAAGTTCGGTGTAAACAGCAAAAGTTCGGAGAAAACCTTTGGTGATACGCAAGAAAGTTCGGAGAAAGGTTCGGAGATAATGCAAAAAGGTTTGGAGAAAAAGTTCGGAGATTCGAAAAACAAATCTAAAAGCATTGGGAAAACCGCACAAAAGATTATTGATTTCGTCATTTCCGACCCATCAATGTCTGCTGAAGCAATGGCCTATAAAATAGGAATAAGCTCCCGAGCCGTAGAAAAACAGATTTCCAAGTTACGTTCTATGGGTATTTTGTCTCGTGAAGGAGCAGACCATGGTGGCTGTTGGCGCATTGTAATTAATCCTCAAACCGAGCAATAAACCTATGGAAACATCTTTCATACCATTCTGTGCAATAATTGCCGTTTTGATTATCGCCTT
>VOFJ01000298.1_pt1 | contig 32001 bp, 64 predicted proteins | sample 5384081 | NCBI WGS metagenome assembly VOFJ01 (sample SAMN12384729, study PRJNA508395) | human gut metagenome | isolation source: healthy gut I | host: Homo sapiens | reverse complement strand
TTATATAATTTCTTCATTAGTCCTCCATTTAAATTTTCAATTTTTTTATAATTTTAATTTCATTATATAGTTGGTCAATCACATTCTCACGAACTTTTAATGCTGTTTTATATTCTTCTAAAATCTGACTGTAATTTTCCATATTTTCACCTTGTTGAAATAAAAGAGTCATACCTTCATGATAATAATCTTTTGTTTTTTCTTTATTAGAATTATCGGCTTTTCTCTGATAAGATTGAATTAACTCTAAACGTTTTATTTGTTCTTTTTAAATATTCAACATAATCCATTACACAACTAATTTCATATAAAGTATCATCAATAACAACCTTGAATAATTTTTTAAAATCAATCCATTTATTTTTCCTTCTTTTTTCATGTGTATTTAGTTGATCTAAGGCAATAAATCTAGGGTCAGGTTGAGCATCTTTTATAAGATCCTTTAAAGTCTCGGAAATATTAATGTGAGTAGTATATTGCCTTTTTTGTAACAAGCGCATCATATTCATCCGCAACACGCACAATTTGAGCACCATAAGGGATATCTTTTTTTAGTAATGCCATTAGGATATCCAGAACCATTTAGTGCTTCGTGATGATCTAAAAGGCAAATAAAGCGTATGGACGAAGATGAGGATCTTTCATACACATATCATAACCAAGAGTAGTGTGCGTTTTTATAACTTCATATTCTTCAGGTGTTAATTTGTCAGGCTTATTTAAAATTTCAGGTGGAATAAATAGTTTACCAATATCATGCAAATATCCACCAATTGTACAATGTACAGTAAAGGAACTTTTGCATCTTAAATACTCACAAATTCTACAACATAAATTTGCAACATTTTCACTGTGTTTTCTAGTAAAAGGATCAAGTTTTCCTAAAACGTCTAATTGATAGCGCATAATTTGGTCTAAATTATATGCTTTTAAATTTAACGGACTATAAAAATCAAATTTTTGTTCAAACATGTAATTCTCCTTAAAATCTTTTGTAACTAAATTAATAATACTACAAAATACAATAAAAGGCAACAAAAAAATTGTATTAATATGTTATAATAACAACAAGGTGATAATTATGGAATTTTTTGATGTAGTAGATAAAAATAGAAATAAACTAAATTATAAAAAAGCACGTGGTGAAAGCTTGCAGGATAATGAATACAATATGGGAGCTGAAATGTGGATTATAAACAACAATAAACTACTAATGACTCAAAGAAGTGTACAAAAAAAACACATTCAGGTGGATGGGAAGTGCCTGGAGGATGTTGCCAAGCTGGAGAAACAACAGAAGACACAATTAAAAGGGAAATGAAGGAAGAAATAGGCATAAAATTTGAACAAGATGAATTTGTTTTAGTAGGAGCTCAACTATATAAAAAACAATTTGTAGATATTTTTAAAACACAAAAAGAAAATTAATATAAGAGATATTAAATTACAATTAGAAGAAGTTCAAGATGTGAAATTTGTTGATAAAGATGAATTTTATATAAAATGATAGAAAACGATGAAATAGTTCTTTCAGTGTTACAGAGATATAATCTAATTAAAAACAAACTAGAACTTAACTGGTAGGAGCGCAAGTTGTGATTTAGGTGACTTTTGACCCGTCCTGAAAGCCACCTAAAAAAGTCGATAAAAATTTAAGAAAAGTATTGAAAATAAAAAAGTGTTATGATACTATAATTACAGAAAAAAAAATCTAAGGAAAAAAGGTATAGAAAGAGGCACAAAAAGTATGAAAAAAAGCTAGAACTCTTGCAAGAGTAGAGAGAGAGAGAGAGAGAGAGAGAGAGAGAGCCACAACTTTAAGAAATAACAACCAAGCTAAGAAATTAGCTTTATTAGTGATATATCAAAAGCAGACTATGTAAAAGTAGTCTGCTTTTGTGTGCCTAAAAGAAGGAAAGGAGGAAACAGTATAAAAAATAAATAATAAAAATAAATAAAAAAATTAAGGAGGAGATAAGAAAACTATGAAAACAAAAATTAAACAAGAAAAAGGTATTACATTAATAGCATTAGTAGTAACTATTGTAGTACTTTTTTAATCTTAGCAGGAGTAAGCGTAAATGCATTATTTGGAAATAGTGGAATAATAGAAAAGGCAAAAGATGCTCAAAACAAAATGGACCAAGCAACACAAAATGACTTAGATGCAATAAATGGGTTAAATAATTGGATAGACGGAAAAATAAATGGAAGCTCAGGAGGAAACGATAATCTACCAACAAGTGATTTGCCAAGTGTAGCAAATGAAACAATACCATATTATCCAGATACAACATTTACAAAATTAGAAGGAACAAATTTAGATAATGGGCTAGTAATACAAGATGAAAGTGGAAATGAATATGTATGGATAGAAGTTCCTAAAAGCTTGTATGCAGAAAGTAGCTATAACACAAAAACAACAACAGCAGATCAAAAACCAACCAAATCAACAGATTATGATAAAATAGAGTATTGTCTACATAAATACACAGATTATTGATAGAAATGGAACAAGCTTTACAGACACATATTATTCAGATGCAACAACAGGCTTAACAAGTGCTCAATATACAACGTTAAAACAAAAAATGTTAAAAAGTGTATATGAAAATGGAGGTTTTTGGATAGGAAGATATGAGGCAGGAATAACAAAAATAGAACAGCAAGAGGAGATGCAACAGTAGCACCATTTATCAAAAGCAAGGAGAAGTAGAAGCACCAGTATATCCATATACTTATGTAACATGTAGTCAAGCACAAACATTAGCAAATATGAAAACAACAGAAAATTATACAAGTAGTTTAATGTTTGGAGTACAATGGGACCTAGTGTTAAAACATATAGAAACAAAAATAGGAAGTAGTAATTTAACAACAAGTAATGGAAAAAATATATTAACGCAAGATAGCTCATCTTGGGGAAATTACTGCAATGCAAGCTTTACAATAAATAGAGGAAAATATGCAGATGGTAAAAGTTATACATTATCAACAACATGGACACCGTATAACCAAACTACAAGTAATAATTTTGTAAATAGTAGTAGTGTTAAACAAACACAAAGTTTGGGTAATGGAATATTATTAACAACAGGAGCAAGTGATGCATGTAAAAAAATGAATATATATGACTTAGCAGGAAATGTATGGGAGTGGACATTAGAATATACCGCTACTACCAACGTTCCTTGTGCTCTTAGGGGCGGCTATTACGGCATCCGTGGCTTTGAATGTCCAGATTCTTACCGTAACCTCGACGCTACGACTAACAGCCACAACAGCATTGGTTTTAGGTCCTCACTTTTTAAGTAGTAGCACTGGCCACTGGTTCAATGAACCAGAAAAATGAATAAATACGATGTTAGCATTATTTTTTTGAGTAGTACTTTAATAGAAAGTACTACTTTATTTTAGTTGTGTAAATTGTCAAGGAAAAATTAACAAAAATTCTCATATTAAATTTAGCAATTATTCTAATTAAAAAAACGTCAAGTGGAAAAAGTAAGTGCAACTTTGTAGCAATAAATGAAATTAAAACTTGACTGGTAGAGCTTGCAAAAAAATGTGATAAAATTTATATAATATAACCAAAATAGAAGGAGTAAAAAATGAAAAGTCAAAAAAAAGGATTAACATTAGCAGGAACAATATTTTTTTTGTATTAATAATTGCATTCATAGTATTTGGAGTTGTATATTATGTGAGAATGCAAACAACAACATCGAAGAGTTAGAAGATATGAAAACAGACTTACTATTAGTACAGGCAAAAGTTAAAAAAATATCATCAGATTATATATTAGAAAAGAAAGATGAAATATTAATAGGAACTAAACTTACAGATATTAAAGATGAACCAATAATACAAGAGTTTCTAAATAAAAATTCAATCGATATAGAAGAAAAAGACAAAAAAATATTATGCAATAAATCAACAAAATTTAGATGAAATGGGATTACCACAAGTTAAACTAGAAGAAAACTCATATTACATTGTTGAATATACAGACGGAACAGTGTATTATACAAAAGGATACGAACTAGCAGGAAGCAATTATTATGATATAGATAATATTGAAGGATTAAAATTGGAGCAATAGAATGAAGGAAAAAAAGAGTTAGAGAGAATAACAAATTTAAAAAAAAGTAGAAGAAGAATTATATAATGAAAAAGGTTTAAAAGCGATTGCAGGAATTGACGAGGCAGGAAGAGGACCTTTAGCAGGACCAGTTGTGGTAGCATGTGCTTTGATGCCAAAAACCTCAATGATAGAAGGTGTTAATGATTCTAAAAAAATATCTGAGAAAAAAAAAAGAGAGCAGCTATATGAACAAATAACTAGTGAGGCAATTAGTTATGGAATAGGAATTATCGACCAAAAAAGGAAATTGATGAAATAAATATATTACAAGCAACTAAAAAGGGTTTAACAACAGCAATAAAAGATATGGAAGCTAAATTAGCAAAAAGCCAGAACTTGAAATTACAAAACCAGATGCAATTTTGGTAGATGCACTAACTAAAATTGATACAGATGGAATACCATATAAATCAATTATTCATGGAGATGCAATTAGTTATTCAATAGCATGTGCATCAATTATTGCAAAAAGTAACAAGGGACAGAATAATGAGACAATGGGATGAAATATATCCTCAATATGGTTTTGCTAAACATAAAGGGTATGGAACAGCTGCACATATAAAGGCTATAAAAGAATATGGACCTTGTACTTTACATAGGGGCCAGTTTTATTAAGAATTTTATATAAAAGGATGAAATTAAAATGAATATTTTAGAGATTATAGCTAAAAAAAGAGATAAACAAAAGTTAAGTAAAGAAGAAATAGAATATTTTGTACAAAATTATACAAATGGAAATATACCAGATTATCAGGCGTCTGCTTTAACAATGGCAATTTACTTAAAATGGAATGGACGAAGAGGAAACAACAAACTTAACCTTAGCAATGGCACATTCTGGAGATATTCTAGATTTATCAGAATTGGGAACAGTAGTTGATAAACATAGCACAGGAGGAATTGGCGATAAAGTAACGCTAATTTTAGCACCAATAATTGCATCACTTGATATTCCAGTAGCAAAAATGTCAGGAAGAGGATTAGGGTATACAGGTGGAACAATAGACAAGTTAGAATCAATACCAGGATATAACACAAGCCTTACAATAGACCAATTTATTCAAAATGTAAAAGAAATAGGAATAGCTTTAATGGGTCAAACATTAAACTTGGCTCCAGCAGATAAAAAGCTATATGCCTTAAGAGATACTACATCAACAACTGAGAGTATTCCACTTATTGCATCAAGCATAATGAGCAAAAAAATAGCAGCAGGTGCAAATAAAATAGTTCTTGATGTTACATGTGGAAATGGAGCATTTATGAAGGATGTAGATAATGCTACTAAACTTGCCGAAACCATGAAAAAAATAGGAGAGCTAGCTAACAAAGAAACAGTTTGTGTTTGTTACAAGCATGGAAGAACCTTTAGGAAAAGCAGTAGGAAACTCGTTAGAAGTAATTGAAGCAATAGAGTTTTTTACAAGGAAATATGCAACCAGATGTAAAAGAGGTTATACTAGCTCTTGGGTCATATATGATAAAACTTGCAAGAAAGGGAAATAACATAGAAGAAAATAAACAAAAAATGTTAGAACAAATTCAAAATGGACAGGCATTTGCAAAACTAGAACAGTGGATACAAAAACAAGGTGGAGATATTAGTTATTTAGAAAATACAGAAAAATTTGAAAAGGCAAAGTTTGTGGTTCCAGTTATTTCTAACAGAAGCGGATATGTAAAAAGAACTTTTAGCTCAAGAAATAGGAAAAGCATCAATGAATTTAGGGGCTGGAAGAAAGAAAAAAAAGAGGACAACATAGACTTTTCTGTTGGAATTGTGTTAGAAAAGAAAATAGGTGACAAGGTTGAAAATAGAGACATCTTAGCATATGTTCATGCAAATGATGAAAAACTAGGAAATGAAATAGCAAAAGATGTACTTAATGCATATACAATAACTAATGAAACAGTAAGTAAAAAACAAGATATTTTAAAAATAGTGTAGTAAAAAATAATAGGGACAGAAAGTTTTGGAACGTTTGAAAAATTTAATAAAGGTGTTGATATAATAACTATGTCAACACCTTTGTTTTATAAAGATATATTTTTATTTATAAATTCATTAAATTGCTCATTAGCTAAAAATCTATTTAAATTCTTATCAGAAACCCCAGTATTTGAAGCAATATCATTCATATTTAAACTTGTATTAGGATTTTCTTCAATAAAATTTTCTAGCCTATTCATTTCAAACTTATCTCTTTGAAGGCAATTAGGACAAGTATCTCCTTCGGCCATAAAGAAACCACCACAACGACTACATCTATTAAAATTCATAACAACTACCTCCATTCATTTGTAAATAAAAAATATTATACCACAAACTTTGACAAAAAACTACAAAAAATAAAAAAATAGTGAACACTTTTACATGTTCACTATTTTGCCAGCAATGCTTTGAATTTTAGTTGAGCTTTACATCCTTAGAAATTGTTCCTTCAGGCACATAAAAAATGTATTTATAGTTTGTTTGACCTAAAGCAAATGTCCAAATAGAACGTTTAGCTTTTTGACTATATTCCCTAATAACGGGAGTAGTACAATTAGGGTCTTCAATTTCTTCTACATTTTCGTCAACTAAGGTTTGGGTTTTGTATTCTTTGGAAGTTGTAGTACCAAAGTCTGAATCAATTTCATATCTGTAGGTATAGGTATTGTCAGCAGTAAGAGATACATATATAAAACCTTTACTGCCAGAAGCTAAACCATTAGATAAAGAGACTAATTCGATTTCCTCTGCAAGTTCCCAATCCTTATATCCACTTACTGGTAAAAACAAACCGAGCACAATTGCAGCAACAAGGATTAAGGCAAAAAAACTTGATGAAGAGTCAAAAGAAATATTTGAGTGGGGATGTATTACCAAAAAGAAACTCAAGTAATAATACTAAAACAACACCTAAAATAATTATAAGCATAACTTCTCCTTTCTTAATCAAGAAAAAAATGTGCGGTTTCTAAGCTGGCATTAGAAACCATGAAGTTATTATGTAGTCTATTATACTATAATAGTACCAAAAAATCAATTAATTATAGATATTTCGAGTAACCATGAAAATTAACATACAAAATTTTACTATAAAAATTCACAAAAAAGTGTTGCAATTGCAACACTTTTTTGGTATAATTAAATGCGTTGAAAAATACACACATATTGTTAGCATAAAAAGAGTGCTTGTATACACAAGTTTTTTATATGTGGTTGAAGCAGTATGGAGGAAAAACTAAAAGGAGGAAAGAAAAAAATGGCAGTAGTTGCAATGAAACAATTACTAGAAGCTGGTGTTCACTTTGGACATCAAACAAGAAGATGGGATCCTAAAATGGCTGAATACATATTCCAAGCTAGAAATGGTATCCATATCATCGACTTACAAAAAACATCTAAAAAATTAGATGAAGCTTATGCTTTCTTAAAAAGAACAAGCAGAAGCAGGAAAAACAGTTCTATTTGTAGGAACTAAAAACAAGCACAAGAATGTGTTAAAGAAGCTGCAGAAAAATGCGGTATGTACTATGTAAATCAAAGATGGTTAGGTGGTACATTAACTAACTTCTCAACAATTAGAAAAAAGAATTGGAAGATTACTAGAACTTGAAAAAAATGCAAGAAGACGGTACTTTCGAAGTTTTACCTAAAAAAAGAAGTTATATTATTAAAGAAAGAAATGGAAAAACTAGAGAAAAACTTAGGTGGTATTAAAGAAATGACTGAAGTACCAGGAGTTATGTTTATAGTTGATCCTAAAAAAGAAAAAAAAATAGGAATTCTAGAAGCTAGAAAATTAGGAATTCCAGTAATCGGTTTAGTAGATACTAACTGTAATCCACAAGATGTAGATTACGCAATTCCAGGAAATGACGATGCTATTAGAGCAGTTAAATTAATTGCAGATTGCATGGCAAATGCAGTTATTGAAGGAAAACAAGGTGAATCTATGGAAGCTGTAGAAGAAGCTATGGAAGTTGAAGAAGTAGCAGAACCTACAGATATGGAAGAAGTAGTTGCTAGCGAAGAAGTTGAAGAACCTAAAAAAGCTAAAAGAACAAAAAAAAAAGAGCTGAGGAAGCTGAAGCTACAGAAGAAACAGCAGAAGTAGAAAAGCCAAAAAGAACAAGAAAAAAAAGCTACTACAGAAGAAGTAGCAGAATAATATAAATATTATTTTAAGAAGGATGTACTTATTCTTAAAAAGTACATCCTTTAATCAAAAAAAGGAGGATTTTTTATGATTACTGCAGAACAAGTAAAAGAGTTAAGAGAAAAAAAACAGGTGCAGGAATGATGGACTGCAAAAAAGTATTAACAGAAACTAATGGAGATGAAGAAAAAAGCAATTGAAACTTTTACGTGAAAGAGGAATTGCAAAAGCTGCTAAAAAATCAGATAGAATCGCAGCAGAAGGTTTAGTTACAACATATGTAACAGATGACAAAAAAAAATAGGTGTTGTAGTTGAAGTTAATGCAGAAACAGACTTCGTTGCTAAAAACGAAGAATTTAGAAGCTTTGTAGCAGATGTTGCAAAACAAGTTGCTGAAAAAAAAAATCCAGCTACAGTAGAAGAGTTATTAGAACAACCTTCAATTGTAGAACCAGATAAAACAGTTAAAGATGTATTAACAAACAAAATAGCTACAATTGGTGAAAATATGTCAATTCGTAGATTTGAAAGATTTGAATCAAATGGATTAGTAGAAAGCTACATTCATGGAGACGGAAAAATCGGTGTTCTAGTTGAATTAGAAGGTGGAGACAGCACATTAGCAAAAGATATTTGTATGCAAATAGCTGCTGCTAAACCAGAATACTTAGATAGAGAAAGTGTTCCAGCTGACAGAGTAGCACATGAAATGGAAATTTTAAAAGCACAAGCTGTTAATGAAGGAAAACCAGAAGCAGTTGCTGAAAAAATAGTACAAGGTAGAATTGGAAAATTCTATGGAGAAATTTGTTTAGTAGAGCAAGACTTCGTAAAAGATCCAGACCAAAAAGTTGGAAAATTAGTTGAATCTAAAGGAGCTAAAGTAGTTAGATTTGCTAGATTTGAAAAAAGGTGAAGGACTACAAAAAAGAGAAGAAAAAACTTTGCAGAAGAAGTTGCAAAACAAATCAATGGATAGAGTATAAGAGGTGATTGAAAAAATCACTTCTTTTTTTTATAGTTTACTTGTTTATATACGGTAAATTTGATATAATGCGAATATATAAAAAAAGGTTGGTGGTAAAATGATTTTAAAAATTATTACTTTCAATGTTGCACATGGAAGAGGAATGGATGGAAAAGTTGATTTGCAAAGACAAGCAGAAGTGATTAAAGAATATAAACCAGATATTGTGTTTTTTGCAAGAAGTAGATATGTACACCAAAAGAGCAGGAGATATGAACCAAATTAGAGAATTTAGCAAAGCTATTGGTTTATATTATTGTTCAATGGAAAGCAATATAACTTTAGAAGATGGCTATTATGGAGATGGAATAATTAGTAGATTTCCAATTTCATTTTCAACAAATTACTTAATGCCACTTACAGATATGAATCATGAGCAAAGAGGAATTTTGTGTAATAGAATATCATTTGGAACAACCAAAATAAATTTATTCTCAGTGCATTTATCTACATATCAAGATGAGAGAATATTAGCAGCAAAAGAAATAAATAGAATAATGAAAAAAAAAATAGATCCAAATGAATTAATTATAATGGGTGGAGATTTTAATGTAGGAGTTACAAGACTTGGCAAAGGACAATATACATTTGAAGAAGCAGAAACCTATGAAGAATATGAGATATTAAAAAAAAACAATTAGAACAATTACCAAATAAAAAAGACACATGGTTTTTCAGAACTTGGAAAAGGCTGTATTGATACTATTTTTTATTCAAAAAAGGAATTAGATTAAATAAGTATGAAACAATAAATGTAAATGGAGTATCTGATCATGATGCTGTTTTTGCAGAATTTGATATTTAAAAGTGAGGAGATTTAAATAAATGAAGGACAAGTTAAAAATGAAATTTAATGTATTGGCTGTATTTTGCATTTTAATATTTTGTTTTGCTTTAACACCAATTACATTTCAAAATGATACATATTATACTATAAAAAATAGGTGAGCACATTGTACAAACAGGGGAAATAGACATGCAAGACCCATTTTCATGGCATGAAGACCTACCATATACATATAATCACTGGTTATATGATGTTAGTACTTACTTAGTGTATGATTTTTGGCGAGAATATAGGAATTGGTGGATTCTGTTCTCTATATATTGCAACTATTATACTTTGTATGATACTTGGGTTAGTAATTTATTTTGCATCATGTAAATTGTGCAAAAAAATCAATTTGTATCATTTTTTGTTACAATGGCAACAATGTATCTATTAAAAATTTCATTGCTGCTAGAGCACAGTTAGTAACATTTATATTATTTGCATTAACCATATTATTTATAGAACAATTTATAAGCACAAAAAAAAAAAAGAGATATGCTGTTTATTTAGTTATAATTCCAATATTAATAGCTAACTTACATTGCGCAGTATGGCCATTTTACTTTGTATTGTATTTACCATATGTTGTAGAATATTTATTAGCAGTTTTAGTAGAAGTACAATTATATTACTGGTTTGCTATTAAATGGAATGAATTTAAAATAAAGAAATTAACTAAAAAAGGTAAACTTGATGAAATTGGACAATATCAAGAGAAAATTGCGCATTTGCAATTAGATAAAGAAAATGCAGCACAAGCTAGAAAAGAAAGAGAAAAAAAATCATATAAGGTTATCTTCAAAAAAAAGAGCCTATGGTAAAATGGCTTATACTTATTATGATTTATTTGCGCATTTACAGGCTTGTTAACACCAATAGGTGATACACCATATACTTTGTTACCAAAATTAATGCAAGGAAATACGACACAAAATATTAGTGAACATCAACCATTAACTTTAATAAATAACAAAAGAAATGTTAACTGTATTTGCTGTGTTTATAATATTCTTAATATTTACAGATACCAAAAGCTACCTTAAGAGACTTTTTTATGTTAGCAGGACTTACTCTGTTAACCCTTATGACGAGAAGACAAGCATCAATGTTTGTTATAATATGTGGCTTTATATTTGCTAAGATGGTTGCAAAGCTTTTTTGCCAAATATGATAAAGATGGAACCAAAAAAAGATTATGCAAGGTATGACATCATTACTTGGAAAAGTATTTACAATTTTGCTTGTTATACTTGTAAGTTTTATGATATATAAAGGCAAAATGGGTGATAAATTTGTAAATGAAAAAAAACATATCCAGTAGAAGCAGCAAATTATATTTTAAAAAAATCTAGACCTAGAAAATATGCATCTATTTAACGAATATAATTATGGAAGTTACTTACTATATAGAGGAATACCAGTATTTATAGATTCAAGAGCAGACTTATATGCACCTGAGTTTAATGGAACAAAAAATAAAGATGGAAAATATGAAGGAAGAGATATTTTTACTGATTATATAAATACTTCAAATGGCAGTAAATACTATGAAGATACATTTGAAAAATATGATGTAACACATGTAATCTTGAGAAAAAAATACAAAATTAAAAATGCTTTTATCAAAAGATAAAAATTATAACGAAATATATCAAGATGATAATTTTATAATATATGAAAGACTATCAAAATAAAAGGAGAAAACATTGAAAATTATTGTACAAGGAGAAGCAGAAAGACTAGATAAATATATTAGTAAACAAAAAGTAGAAATATCTAGAGCGATGATACAAAAAGCTTATTGAGGATAATCAAATATTAGTAAATGATAAACCGCAAAAAAGCTTCAGATAAAGATACAAGCTGGAGATGAAATTATAATAAACATACCTGAGGTTAAAGAAACTGATTTAAAATCACAAGACATCCCACTTGATGTCATATATGAAGATGATGACATTTTAGTAGTAAATAAACCAAAAGGTATGGTGGTACATCCAGCAGTGGGAAATCCAGATGGGACATTAGTAAATGCTGTTATGGCACATTGCAAAGGCAAACTATCTGGAATTGGTGGAGAGCTTAGACCAGGAATTGTACACAGACTTGATAAGGATACCTCAGGATTGATAATTGTTGCAAAAAATGATAAAAGCTCATATAAATTTGAGCGAACAAATTCAAAATAGAGAAGTGAAAAAAGTTTATTTAGCATTAGTTCGAGGGGTTATTCAGAGAATGAGGCGACTATAAATATGCCAATAGCAAGAAGCACAAAGGATAGAAAGAAAATGGCAGTTGATAAAAAAGGAAAAGTAGCTATTACGCATTTTTAAAGTATTAAGAAAGATTTGAAAAATATACATACCTAGAAGTTGCCATAGAGACAGGGAGAACACATCAAATTAGAGTGCATATGGCAGAGATAGGGACATCCTGTGGTAGGTGATTATACATATTCAAATGGTAAGAATGAATTTAATATTCAAGGCCAAATGCTACACGCTAAGAGCCTAGAATTTAAACACCCTATAACAGGAAAAACAAATGCACTTGGAAGGCTTACCATTGCCAGAATACTTTACGGAAATTTTAAATAGATTAAAACAGGAGTAAAAATGGAAGAAAGATTACAAAAATTTTTGGCTGAATCAAGGAATTTGCTCTAGAAGAAAAAGCAGAAGAATATATTTTAGCAGGTAAAGTAAAAGTAAATGGACAAGTTGTAACAGAGCTTGGAACTAAAATAAATCCTGAAAAGATAAAATAGAATATAATGACAAACTAGTTGAAACTGATGTAAAAAAGGTATATATATTACTTAATAAGCCTATAGGGTATGTTAGTACAGTAAAAGATCAATTTAATAGGCCAACAGTAATGGAACTTTTAAAAAGGGTTAAAGAAAGTGTAGTACCTGTTGGAAGACTTGATATGTATACCTCGGGAGCTTTGATATTAAGCAATGATGGAGATTTTATATATCAAGTTACACATCCAAAACATGAAATAAATAAAACATATCAAGTAACTGTAAAAGGAAAAATTACTAACGAAGAAGTAGAAAATTTAAGAAATGGTGTAGATATAGGTGGCTATATAACAAAGCCTGCACAAGTTAGAATAATGAAAGTAGATGAAGAAAAAAATATTTCCAGAATAGAAATTACAATACATGAGGGAAAGAATAGACAAGTAAGAAGAATGTGTGAAGCAATAGGAAAAAAAAAAGTAATAGCTTTACATAGAAGCAAAATTGGAGATATTGGAGTAAAAGATTTAAAATTAGGAGAGTTTAGATATTTAACTAATAAAGAAGTAAAACAAATATTAACATAATTTTGACTAAATTTAAAATATATGTGTTAATATATTAACAGTTGTTGATACTGGTTGTATGAACAATTATATAGCAAACTACTATGCGTATACCTAGTGGCTATGCTTAATAAAATTTTTTAATCTTTATTAAAGATTAGAAGGAGGAGTAAAATGGTAAAAGATAATGAGATAAAGGCAACTGTATCGCCTTTTGCAATTAGAGAAGGAGAATTAAAGGTATTTGATGGTAAAGATGGATATGTTTCTATGAACCAAATTATACATAGAATAAACATAGGACATATTTCAGATATACACTTTGCCATTATTGAATTAGTAAACGAATTTGAATTTATGACATCAAGACAATTGCTACAAATGTTAGAATGGAAAGGAATAGAAGTAGGATCACAAGACAAGCTAAACAATAAGTTAGAACAATTGGTAAAAACTAAAATATTAACTAGATATTATTTTAATTCAGAAGATGGAAAGGGCATTTATAGAATTTATTGCTTAGAGAAAAATGGGAAAATACTTATTGAATTCTCGTGGAACTGAATGTAAATGGCAACCAACAGACAACACAAAACCAGTTGCAATGATAAAGAAAAGACTGGCAGGAAATCAAACGTTGATAGCATATTTAAGAAAGGTAAAAGCTTTTGAGTCATATATACCAAAGCCAAGTTTTACTGCTAAACAAGCAGGAAAAGTATTTAAGGCAAGTGGTGGAAGTGTAAAATTAACTAAGAACAATAAATCTTTAGAATTTGTATTTGAAGTAATTAGAAGAGAAGATGACTGGGAGAAAAAGTTAGTTGATAAAATGAAATTATATAAAGACTTTTACGAAAACTTCCAGGCAGGTGATTCAGGATATATGAATTTACCACAATTAATAATAATATGTGAAGATGATAAACATATGGCAGAAACATTTAAAGCAATAGTTATGAATAAAGTAGAAATTTCTAATATAAGATTATACTTCACTACGGATTTAAGACAAAATGAAGAGACTCTAGAAAAACATTAGTACAATTTGTAGTAGACTCAGAAACAAAAAAAATATAAGATGGAAAATATTGAAGTCAAATTATTAGAATATAATAAAAAAAATAACACTCTATAAAAAAGAGTGTTATTTTTTTTAATTTGTTTTTTTTTGTTTTTGAAGTTAACTACAATTGCCTCTTCATTATCAAATAAATATTTAGAATCTGAAGTATCTGTTTGAATTGGATCAACTTCACGGTCTACATCATAATTATCATTGCTTGCAGTAACAGCTGCATAATCAACTTTTTTTTCTTATTTAGAGCTTTTCTAGCAGCAGATTCTGGGTCTAGCAAGCTACCTCCAAATTTTGTAAAGTTATATGTTTTAACCTTTTGAACATCCTTATACTTAGCTTCCATAAAATCAACTTTTACCTTTATTGACAGCGCTTTTTCCACCTAAGTCTTTAACCTTGTAAATAACTTGCTTTCCTTTCAATGCCATTATTTTACCTTTTTGCAAAATTAGCTTTCCACTTGTATTCGATATTACCTTTCTTAGAGTCATACTCAGTCTTATCAGCCAAATAAGTATTGCTAAATGTCCATTCTCTCTTATCTTGCATTGCTGTTTCCCACCATGCAACATCTTCTGGAGTTGCATTACCAAAGATTAATTTATTAACTGTATTTGATAAAATTAAGTTTTTGTAATAATCTCCTCTAGGGTCAGCAGATAAGTCACCTTTTAATTGTGTTAAGTTTTGAGAATCTAACACGGTTTGCAACATTGTATTTTCTATATAATGTATAAATAGGTTCTGTTGCTTTACAAATGTATGCAGGGAAGTCATCTATATATAAGAAATGAGGAATACAGTACTGTCATTTCCTGGTCTAGCAAGAATTGCTTGTTGCATTAACAATAAGAAAAATAAACCAAAAAGCTTTATGAGCAGTTTCGCCTAAGTCTCCTCTACGAGTACATAGTAAAGTAACTTGACCTTCTGATAATATTTATTTTTTCATAATCCAAGTTATTTGAACGATTACACAATATTGTTTTTACACCAGGATAACGTAGTAAGTTATCAATCTCAGCAGAAGCAGTTGTTGTAGAACGTTTTGCATTTAATAAGTTTGAACTATCTGGGTAAAATTATTTTCAAAATATCTAATTAAAATACGATATTTTTCAGCAAATTCTGAATTTGTTTCATTTTTTCTACATAGTCTACTACTAAGTCGAAGTCTGTAAGTAAATCTAATACATCTTCTAAGTTAGGTAACAAGCCTTCATGTTCTAATGGATACATTTCATTTTTTTTAACAAAATAGATATATTTTCAATTACTTGGACAGCTTCATTTTCTCTAAATGCAAGTTCTGTATCTGGTCTACTGTGTAAGTATAAACCTTTTAAAACTGAAGAAACTGCAAGTCCTGTTTTGATAGGATCCTTATATACGAATGGGTTTAAGCCAGGTGAGTCTGCACGATTTGGATCTACTATATTAACAGGAATATGGAAGTTTTCAGCAACTTTAGCAATTTTTGATACTGACTCAATTTCAGCTGAAACATAAGTAATACCCATATTACGATAAATAATTTTACTACCTGAACTTGAAATTATCATTTTCTTCATATAGTTTTTATATGTATCTAATTTTTCCTCTTTTGGAATTAACATATCCAATGAGAAATTTTCGTTTATATAATCGTTATCATATGGACAGTTTAAACTAGCCAACCCAGTTCTTAATGCTGTAAATCCCATTTCTTTAGATACTTTTTAAAAAATGATTTTCTTTCAATATCTCTTGCAAGCATTGGTTCATAAACCATTGTTGTTTTACCAGAACCAGAAACACCAACTACTAATAAAGATTCATAACGTTTCTTTCCGGTATGCAAACATCTTCACCACTTTCACTATCTACACATACTTTTTTTACTTCACAAGTATAAACACCATGAGCTTCTTTTTATCAGATGTTAATTTAATTCCACCATAATCAAAGAGATTGAATCACGAATATCTTTAACATCATTAATACTAAAGATAAGCCATTTAAGTACTTTTATAAAAAGTAACAAGTGGAATATATACTCCTAATGCTGTAAATGCTGGTTTAAACAAATAAAAGAAATCTCTTGCAAGTTCTGGATAATTTGGTAGTGATAATAAATTAATCCAAATTATCTGATTTAACCATTGTACTACAGCAGATACAACTAAAATATAAAAAGCTAACTATAAATGCATGGAAAAAATCTTAATTTGTTAACATCAGCTTTAGCAAATTTTGAAGAACCTGAGAAGAAGAATGCAAATGCTAAGCAAGCAAATGCGAAAAAGTACTTAATAGGTCCCCAATAACTAAAAACTAACACCCGTAAAAATTATAAATAATAATTCCATTATTCTGTCCACTAATATATATGCAGATATAAGTGTTAGAATATATGTCATAAATGTGTTTCTATCTGTTTTTAAAAACTTTTAAAAATTTATCAAAGAGTTTCCAAAAAAATTCACCACTTTCATTTTCAAATCTATACTACTATATTATCCTATAAAATCGCGAAAATTACAAGAGCTTTTTGCGAAAATGTAGAAAAAATCGCAGATTTTCTTCATAATATATATTCATAAATACCAAATCGTTTTCGTATGTATTAAAGAGAAAAAAAAAAGGAGTTTATATGAAAAAGAAAAAAAGAAGGATTTATGAAGGGTGTTTTATTCTTAATGATTTCACAAATTTTAATCAAAGCACTTGGCCTTATATATAAATTATATTTAACAAATAGAGATGGATTTGGAGACAAAGGAAATGGTATATACAGCAGCGGATTTCAAGTATATGCTTTATTTTTAACAATATCTTCAGTTGGTATACCGGGAGCTTTATCAAAACTTGTTTCAGAAAGAGTTGCTGTAGGAGAGACTAAGGGTGCACATAGAATTTTCAAAATAGCCTTTGTAACCTTTGGTTTGATAGGATTTTTAAGTAGTGCAATATTGTTTTGTGGAGCAGAATATATATCAAAGGTTATTTTACAAATTCCAGAAGCAGAGCTTACTCTTGTGGCACTATCGCCATCAATATTCTTTTGTAGCAATATCTTGTGTAATTAAAGGATATTTTACAGGAAGACAAAATTTAAAAGTTACAGCAGATGCACACACTTTAGAGCAATTTTTTAAAACAGTGCTTTCTGTAATAATTGTAGAATTTATTGCTATGACTACAGGTACAGACACAGTTATAATGGCAGCTGGAGCCAATTTGGCTACTACTTTGGCTACAATTTTATGTTTCTTCTATTTATATAAGTATTATGCAAAAATGAGAAAGGAATTGCGTGGGAATTAAAGAGAGGTCAAAAATACAAAAAGAACTAGAATAATAAAAAACTATAAAACAAATATTATCAGTTTCTATACCTATGTCAATGAGTGCAATTCTAGTGTCAGTGAATAAAAAATATTGATTCATTAACAGTTGTGAGAGGACTAAGGACTAAAAAGTTTTTAACAGAAGAGCAAGCAAAAATTCAATATGGTATTTTAAGTGGAAAAGTAGATACCTTAGTCACTTTGCCAATGTCGCTAAATATGGCGTTTGCAACAGCTTTGGTTCCATCAATTTCATCATCTAAAGCAATAGGAAATATGGAAACAGTTAAAAATAGAATATCATTTTCTTTGTTGGTATCTATTTTAATTGGAATGCCTTGCATGATAGCAATGATTATATTTGCCAAACCAATTTTAGAATTGCTATTTCCAAATGCCACTTCTGGAGCATTTATATATCAAATAAGTTGTTTAAGCATAATATTTATTGTAATAGAACAAATAATTAGTGGAGCTTTGCATGGATTAGGCAAAGTACTTGCACCAGCAATGGCTTTGTCAGTAGGAGTTGTAATTAAATTCATATTAAACTTATATCTAATACCAATAGATACAAAAGAGATTTTTTTTTCTTGGGGGAACAGCAGGAGCAGCAATTTCAACAGTAATATGCCATATGATTGCAGTAATTATAGAACTTAAAATATTAAATAAAAATATAGACTTAAAGCTAGATAAGAAAAAATTTGTATTTAAACCTATGTTAGCAAGTATAATTATGAGTGTATTTGCATATACTTTTTATTTTAGTAATGATAACAAGAATTAATGATAAAATTGTAACAGTATTATCACTATTAATGTGTGCAATAATATATATAGTTGTCCTAGCTATATTAAAAATATTTTCTAAAGAAGAACTTTTTTTATGATACCATTCGGACAGAAAATATATTATTTTTTTGAAAAAAGTTGGGGCTGTATGGAAACGGCTTAAATGCCGATAAAATGTATACTTACAAGAGATAAAGAAGAGCAAAAGCACTGAAAAATACAACTTTTTAAATAAAAAAGAAGGATTTTTGAAAAAAAATGACGAATAATGATAGTAGTAGGCTATGAACTACAGATTTTAAAATCTTATAGGAGGTAATTTAAAATGAACAAATCAGAATTAATCGCAGCTATGGCAGCAAAAACAGGAGAAACAAAGAAAGACGCAGAAGCAGCACTAAATGCATTCGTTAGCGTTGTAACAGAAGCTTTAGTTAAAGGAGACAAAGTTCAATTAGTTGGATTTGGTTCTTTTGAAGTAAGAAAAAGAGCTGCTAGAAAAGGTAGAAACCCACAAACTAAAGAAGAAATCAAAATACCAGCATCTAAAGCACCTGTATTCAAAGCAGGAAAAGCTTTAAAAAAGAATTAGTAAACAAAAAATAATTTGAAATTTATATAAAATATATGAATTCATATCAAAAGATGTAGTAAAAACTACATCTTTTTTTTATAAAATTATTCAAAATAAGTTACTATTGTGGTATAATTCAAAAAAACATATAAGGAGGGCATATATGTATAGAAATACTTATGCTGAAATAAATATCGACAATTTGCAGAATAATGTTAAACAAATTATAAAAAAAAAATATCCAGAATATGACTATTATTTTGGAGTAGTTAAGGGAAATGCATATGGACATAGTGATAAAATATGTAAATATCTAGTAGAAAGTGGCATAAATTATTTTGCGATTTCTTCGTTAGAAGAAGCAATTAGCCTACGTAATGATGGAGTAAAAATTCCAATTTTATGTTTAGAACCAATTGACTTAAAATACATTGAAAAATGTATTGAAAATAATATTACAATAACAGTACATGATTATGAATATTTTAAAGAATTAGAGAAAATAGATATAAAAAGTCCTTTGAAAGTTCATATAAAAATAGATAGTGGACTTTGTAGATTGGGATTGTATGATAAAGACCAAGTAAAAGAAGTGGTAGAAGGATTAATGAAAAAAGAAAATGTTCAAGTGGAAGGAATTTTTACACATTTTGCTACAGATGGAGTTTATGATGTTTCATGGGATAATCAATATAAAAGATTTATAGAATTAACCTCTGAAATTGACTTAACAAAAATTCCAATTATTCATTTTAGGAAGAAGTCAAACATTACTAAATCATGAAAAAATTTCTTTTTGCAAATGGAATTAGGTTAGAATTATAATGTATGGATATAATACAAGTCCAAGGCCGTTACCAAACGATTTTATAAATAGATTAAGAAAAATAAAAAAAGAGAATGGTATAATAAAAAACATCATATTAGTAAAACAACTATAGATAATAAAATAGATGTAAAAACTGCTTTTTCTTTATATAGTGAAGTAATGCAAACAAAAAAAATATAAAAAAGGTAGCTTTGTTGGATATGGTAGAATTTATGAGGCAAATGAAGATATTTATGTATCTATAATACCTATAGGATATGCAGATGGATTTAGTACAAGAAACAAGGGAAGAGAAATAGTTATAAATAATAAAAGATATCCATTAATTGGTGCAATAAATATGGGAATGGTTATTGCTAAAGTGGATGAAACAGTTAAACAAGGAGATAAGGTTACATTAATAGGTGAACAAATACCAATGCTAGAAGCAGCGAGATATATGGGTACTAGCGTATATGAAGGCTCATGTATGATAAATGACTGGGTACCAAGAGTACTTGTAAAAGACGGAAAAATAATAGAAATAGACGAGAAAAAATAGAAAATATAGAACAATTATCTATTGCCTACTTTTTTCAAAAAAAGAACCATACAAAACATTGATTTTTCAATACTTGTATGGTTTTTCGTTTCTGGTGCAATTGTCGTAGTAATCTACAACTTTCTCTCAAAGACGATTGATATAAGAATCAATAAATATAATATTTAATTAAAAATTTGTATTATCGATTTCTACTTTTAAAGGTGAATGTTTTTCAATCTCTTCTATAAAATCAATATTTTGATTTAAATTAGTAGAAAAATAAATCATACCATCTTCAAATATCTTATCTCTAGATGGTTGTTTTGCTATACTGCCATCTTTCTTTACAGCATATTGTAATGAATGCCCATTACCATATATTTGAAATCTTTTATTAGATGTATTAGGAAGATATTTAACTTTAGTAATATCACTGTATTTCATTTTTAAATATTCTTGCTTAATATTTCTTTTGCTGTAATATTTTCTCTCAATAAATAATAGTAAATAATCATCATAGAATCTCAATTCTGCTGGAGATGGAACATCCTCTTTTTTTGCCAGTAAACAAAACTCCTAATGCAATTGCTATTACCAATATTCTTGCTGTCCACGATAACTCTAAAAAAATAAATTTACATTCCAATCTCGAAATCATCTTTTTTTTTGCAGTATAAGAATCTATAACTGTTGATGATGTTGTAACTTTTGAAGTATTATATCCTAATTCAGTTGTAATATTAATAAATTGCTCTGTACTTATTGGTTTTTTATTTCCTTTTATGGACATAAAGATTCCTAAAGCAATAAGTATTATTACAATAATAACTATAATGATTAATAATATTTTTAATCCATTTTTCTTTTTTTTAGTTTCTCCTTTAAATTTCATTAAATAATATTTTTATAATATTTTTTTTCTATGCTGGTAGAAAGGCAAGTCCAATAAATGCTAAAATAATAAATAGTAATCCTGTAAATAATAAAACTTTTACTGCTGGACTTTTTTACAAATCTCATTACATAGCTTTTATTTGGATTATGTGGGTTATAGAAAACATCTAATTCAGTTCCAACAGGAAAATGTTCTTTTTAGTGCATTAGTAGAAATATGTGTATTACTTCTAATTACTAAATTATCATTTTTAACATCATTTTCTACTTCAGATTTCACTTTATTAAAAGATGATGATTTATTTATAATCCAGCCATATTTAAGTCTTTGATTATATTTAACATTGTTAACAATGTATTCTACTATAGGAAAATATACTCCATTATTATTCCATAATGTATATTTTATAACTTTTCCTTTCGTTGTTTGATTACATTGCTTAACCATTTTTTTATCTTTGCTCTTAAATATTAATGATAGAATTAGCAGTATTAAAGCTACAGATACATAAATATTGCAAAAAAAATAATAAATTTATTTTCATTTCTTAAAACTCCTCATTTTTTATATTATTTCAGTATTATTTTTCTTAATTTTTGATAATTCCTTAATAAATAAAAAAAACTACACAAACTATATTTAAAACTAAAAGCAATAACTAATAGCATTTTATTTACAATAAGATTGCTTAATATATTAAATAATAATGAAAGACATACTAAAACTTGCAAAACTATTGAGATATATGTAAAAAAACCTTACTTGTTGTGTTTTTCCATTTCTTTTCAGTACCAATTTGTATTAATCTTGCAATACTTTGTGAAACAACTATCATAAACAACAAAAAAATCCTGGTATTATTAAAGTAAAAATCATAATACTTATAGCCATAGCAAAATCTATTGCAACAGCAGTTCCTCCTGCGAATAATAAATACCAACCAGCACCTGGTGAATCAATACCTTCATTTACTTCATTTATAACTTGTTCAGTTGTTGTAAATGAAGTAAATGAAGAATTATATTTTATTGAACAAAAGCAAAAAAACAAAGTTATAATTGCACATAAAATTGCTATAACCAACAATTTTAAAAAGATTCTTTTTCATTGATATTCACATTCATTCTATTTCTCATTTGAATTTTTCTTCAGTATATCATATTGACTTTTTTTTTATGCAACAAACTTTTTAGAACTAAATTTTTCAATTATTTTTTTGTAATGACTTTAAGCATCTTGAAATGGCTGTAGTTGACATAAAAAGAACCATACAAAACATTGATTTTTCAATACTTGTATGGTTTTTTCGTTTTTGGTGCAGATGGCCGGAATCGAACCGGCACGAGAGTTAAGTCTCGCAGGATTTTAAGTCCTGTGCGTCTGCCAATTCCGCCACATCTGCATTTGTTTGAACTGACAATAATAATTTTACTACGAGATGATTACAATTGTCAAGATATATTGCAAAAAAATTTAAAAATATTAAAAATATTTAGTAGAAGTTGATATTTTTAGTGATAATAAAATTAAATTTTGAAAAGGTAACATATAAATTCGACAAAATATGTCGAATTTTGGCATACGATTTTTCTTGCTATTTTTGAAATAAAGGTATATAATAGAAATTACACCAATGAAAAGGAGGGGAAAAACATTGGGAAGAGACGTGAAAGTATATGGAAATACTGAAATTAAGCACGCAATAGGAGAAATAGGATATAACCCAATTCAGTTAGAATATTACAAAATATATAATAGCGAAAAACAAGATGAAAGAAAACCATATGGAATAGGAGTAATAAAGAGATGTTCTAACGAAACAGAATTAGATGTTGAAAAAAAAGAGAATTTAATCATATTTTCAGTAAAGAAAATGATGCAGACGATATGCTTGAATTACTACTAAAAAAATAAAGTAACACCTACATCACTAAGAGATATCTTAGAAGACTTTGTATTAGTATAATATAAAGGACACTTAAAATATTAGACAAACCTAGTATTTTAAGCTGTCTTTTTCATTTTTGAACTAAATTGACTTAAAAACTAATTTAATGTTAAAATAAAATAGAAAAAAGAAGAGGTTAAAATATGGCAGATTACGAAAAAATATTATAAAGAAAGTATAGAAGTATTGACAAAGTACATCACAGATACTAGAATTATACCTACAGAAAAAGAATGGAATAAGATTGCTGTAAAGAATAATTATTTGACTGGTCCATCAATTAGTTATGCTTCAGGCATTAAATTTCCAGAATTGTGTAAAAAAAATATACAAAGAAACAAAACAAAAAAAGGAGAAATAAAAGTATGAATATTTGGCATGACATTAATAAAGAAAGAATAAAAAAAGATGATTTTATATCAGTTATTGAAATTAGTAAAAACGGCAGAAATAAATATGAATTAGATAAAGAAACGGAAGGCTTAGATTAGACAGAGTATTATATACATCAACACACTATCCTGCAAATTATGGATTTATTCCAAGAACATATGCTGAGGACCGCATGATCCATTAGATGTATTAGTTCTATGTCAGGAAGAGATTGTACCATTAACATTAGTAGAATGTTATCCTGTTGGAGTATTGATAATGACAGATAATAATGAACAAGACGAAAAAATTATTGCAATATGTAAGCAAGATCCATTTTTAAATTGCTATCAAGACATTTCAGAGTTACCAGCACAAAAGTCATTAGAAATAAAACACTTTTTTGAAGTGTATAAACAATTAGAAGGAAAACAAACAGCAGTAGATAAAATATTAGGAAGAAAAGAAGCAGAAGAAATAATTCAAAAAATGTATGGATAATTATGATAAAAAATTTGGTAAATAGAGGAAGAAAAAATGCTTGAAAAAATAATTTTTAATGTATTGGCATTTGCACTTTTACGATTACTGTACTAAAATTAATTAAAAAAAATGACACAAGTTATATATATGTACTTGCTTTAGAGTTTATTGGTATTGTTATAAGTTTTATTGGACTGATATTTTCTATTAAGTTAAACTGGTTTTTAAAAACAATTACCTATTTTTTTTCGGTAATTATACCAGCTATAATATTATGGATGGAAAAAGTAAAAAAAGCAGATTTTCCAGAATTATTTAATGTAACAATTGTTAAAATTCTAGATAGATTTGGAAAACATGAACAAGCCAAAACAATGATATTAACTTTTTGAATAAAAATCCAAACAGTTATATTACAAATAAATTGTTGGCGGAATTTTATGAGAAAGAAAGAAAATTATGAAGCGGCTGTTAGCGCGTACATGAGAGTTACAGATTTAAGAAGAAATGACTTTAACTCTACTTATAAATTATGTGAGGTTTTAAATAAAAACAGGCAAAATGAAGAAGCTATAAGTATACTTGAGGATATTCTAAAGCAAAAGCCAGAATATGAAAAAAAGCTAGTAATTTGCTCGGAGAGGTATTTATAGAAGAAGAAAAGGTATAAGGATGCTATATCAGTATATATGACAGCACTTAGATACCAATCCAGCAAGTTATGATTTGTATTATAGCCTAGGAATGGCATATACTATGATAAATGACTTTCAAAGAGCAAAAGATTTTTATGAAAAAGCAGCAGAGATAAATAGCTTGGCTTATAATGCTAAATTAAATTTAGGACAAATTGCATTGATTTATGGTGATTTAGATGAAGCAGAAAATTATTTTATGCAATCAAGCAAACAAGAGGATTTAGAAGCGGGTTCATATTATTATCTTTCGCAAATTGCCTTACTAAAAGGATATGAAGAAAAGCTAAAAACTATATGAATGTCGCAGTACAGTTGGACCCAAAAAGTATATAAACAAGCTCAAAGGGACCCAGTGTTTACACCTATAAAAGAAGAGATAAACCCACCAGAAGAAAAAGAACAAGAAACAAAACCAAGTCACTTAACAAATGAGGAAAAAGAAAGTAAATAGGCATTTAATGAAAACGTGTATATTGGTGAAAAAAACTTAAGCAAAGAAGATATACAAATTTATGAAAAATAATAAACAAAACCAAATTGATAAAGAAGAAAAACAAAAAAGAATAATGACAGAAAAAAAATAATATAATAATACTAAGGAGAATGAAGTAATGGAAATATATCAATCAGTAATTTTAGGAATGGTTCAAGGATTGACAGAACTTTTGCCAATATCAAGTTCTGCACATTTGAATATTATTCCATGGATGTTTGGGTGGATTAATAATCCTGGTTTCACAGAAGCATTTGAAGGTTTCGATGTTGCACTTCACTTTGGAACTTTATTAGCTATAGCAATTTATTTTTTTTCAAAGATTGGCTTAATTTAATAAAGGGTGGTTTTGATCAAGTTGTTAAAAAGAAAAAAAAAAACTGTAGAAGGCAGAATGTTTTGGTACATAGTTCTAGCAACTATACCAGGAGGAATAATTGGATTTATTTTAGACAAATTTTTGGAAGATACCTTAACAAAACCAATTATAATTGCAATAGCACTTATTGTAATGGGAAATAGTATTATATTTTGTGGATAAAAAATCAAAATCAACAACAAAATATGAAGACATGACACTAAAACAAACATTTCTAATTGGTCTATCACAAGCTTTAGCTTTTATACCAGGAGTTTCGCGTTCTGGAGTAACAATGACAACTGCAAGAGCAATGGGAGTAACAAGAGAATCTGCAGCAAAATATTCTTTTTATGTTGTCAGCACCAATTGTTCTAGCTGCAACAGTATTTAAATTAAAAAGAATTTGTATTTAGTATACCTTTTTTTTATAGGAATTATTACAAGCTTTATAGTGGGGTTTTTTGTTATAAAATTTTTTATTAGATTATTTAAAAAAAAGGAAGTTTCAAAATTTTTGCAATTTACCGTATTATATTTGGAATAATAATAATTACGCTTCTAATAATAAGAGGATAAATAGAACCAATAAAGCTAAAAAAAACGTTTCAAAAAGAAACGTTTTTTATTATATAAAAACACAATAATATTACAAAAATATTACAAAAGTATTTACAATTCTATTAAATATAAATGAATTATATTGACTTTTCTATAAAAACATATAAAATAATAATATGAATGGTAAAAATTGTCAAATTAAAAAAAAGAATTACAAGTATTTTTTATTTTGATTTGCAAAATATAATAATGAAAAAATTATTTTTAACGAAGGAGAAGACAATGACTAGTTGCTTAGAATTTATATAGAACCTAACTTTATAAAATACGCCAAAATTTCAAAAGACCATGATAATCTAAGAGTTGAATCGTTTGGAATAAAATTTTACGATAAATTAGGAGATGCTATAGATCAAGTAATAAGCGACACATATAGTTTTAAAACACAAATAAGCATCAATCTGTCAGAAGAAAGCTATCAATATTTTTATATGTTTACACTATTAAATAAAGTTGACATGAAGAAAGCTATTCAAACAGAATTTGAATCTTTTTTGCACAGATAAAGGAATAAATAAAAATGGTGTTGAAGCAAGATACGCATTAGTAAACAGTTTAGATGATAAAGAAAAAAAAATTAAGGTAATTCATGTATCAGCAAACAAATCATCAATTCTTGAACAAGAGCAACCATTTCTTAATTATAAACTTTCGACTATAGTTCCAGTATCAATTAGTATATCTAATATTGCAAATTTAAAATCAAAAAGAAAATGTACTTATTATTAATATGGAAAATGAAACAACAATTACAACAGTAATTGATCAAAGAATTTATCAAGTAGAAAAAAATACAAAATGGTGCATTAGAGGTTTTAGAGGGAATTAGAATAAAAAGAAAATTCATACTCAAAGGCATATGAAATTTGTAAAAATAGCACTATATATACTATGGAAGGACAAGAACTTCAAGAAGATAAAAACGAATATTTAGATGATATAATGCCTACTTTATATACTATTGCTAGTAAAGTAAAAAAGAAATAATAGAAAATAATACAATAAAAATAGACAGGGTATATTTGACAGGAACCTTATCGGTAGTTAATAATATTGACTTATACTTTCAAGAAGTATTACAAAATGAAAAAGTTGAGATATTAAAACCATTCTTTATTAAAGATACAGTAAAAATCAATATAAAAAGATTATATTGAAGTTAACTCTGCAATATCATTAGCTTTACAAGGCTTAGAATATGGCTTGAAAGATATGAATTTTAAAAAAACATACATTTAAAGACAATATAGATGATATATTTGCAAAGCTTAATATAAGTAGAGAAGACAAAACAGATAAAAAACAAAATAAAGTATTATCTAACATGTTTAGCACAAATTTTAGAGGCAAATTAAGTCCATCTGAAAGATGGATGCTTAGAGTGCTAGGTGGAGCTTTAATATTAACTGTTATGTATTCAGGATTCTCAATATTTTTGAATAAAGAAATTGATAAGAAAAAATCTAGAAGTAGCAGAAGTAAAACAAGACACAGTTTATAAAATAACAGAAGTAGAAAAAAAGACATAAAAGATGTACACAAAAAGTAAAACAAGTGAGTATCAACGCTTGACAGAGAACTTAAGAAATATTAGCAATCAGGTATCAGAAAACAATAAAAATAGAAATAATATACCAAATCTACTTAGTCAAATAATGCATTCTATACCACAAGGTGTACAAATTACATCTATTGAGAATCCAAGCGCAAAACATATTATAATACAAGCACAATCACAAAAATATGAGCAATTAGGATATTTTAAAGCTATCTTAAAAACTCAAGGAATATTATCACCAAGTACTGTGGTATCTTCAGATGGAGAAAGAAGTGGTGAAGTAGTTAAAGTTAGGATAGAAGGAGATTTGCCATGAGAAGAATTCTAATAGGTATTTTAACAATATTGTTAATTGTCATGGCAGTTTTAGTAATTACTAAAGGTTTAACAATTGGCAATTTCAAAATTTTAAGTGTACAACAAATCATTGAAGGCAATGACAAATTAACAGCAGAAATTTCAGAAACAGAAAAAATTAATCAGAAGCAATTATCCAACTGAATTGGAAACTTTAGATAGTAATGTTTCTAGTTTGTTAGAAGCCAAAGAGGAATATCAGGACTTAGCAGATGTAAGTACAAAGTCAGAAATAAATAAAGCTACTACAGTAGAAACTTACACAGTAGAATTTTTATGGACTAGATTAGGAAGACATGCAACAGCAGAAGGAGTATACTTAAGTTATACACCTACAAATAATAGTATTAAGTTTACTGTTTCAGGAGATTATATTCCAATTTTAAGTTTTGTTTCAGCTATTGAAAATGATAGTAAACTAGGATTTAGAATCGAAAACTTCAAACTAATACCAGGTGGAAACAACTTGCAAGCTACGTTTGAAACGAAAAACATTAATATAAAAACAGAAGGCGTAAATACTGCAGTTCAAAGTACTACAACAACAGAAAGTACACCAACAAATACGCCAGACACAAACACACAAAATACAAATTCAACAACTGAGACAACACAACCATAAGACTAGACAAAGGAGATAAGAATGTTAAAATCAGTTTTTAAAGAAATTTTATATAATGCTATTGCTATGTGTGGCTATTGTATTAATTTTAGGAGTTATGTTTATAACTATATTCCTACAAATAAAACCATACCTAATAAATTGGCAGAATATAGCACTCCAGAAAATGTAAGAACCGAAATAGATCAAAAAAACTTCTGAAGAAGAAAAACAAGAAATTTCATATGAAATTGACGGTTCGGACTTAAAATTATATAGACAAACTAATTCATATACTACAGGTAAAGGCAAACCCTTTTTGCGGCAAGTAATACTGTAGAAAATGAAGAAAATACAAGCAACAATGAAGTTATTGACACAAATACAAATGTAGACCCAAAATCAACAGGAACTTTCTACAATGATACGGGTACAAAATAATTATAGGTTATATTTATTTAAATAAATATATACAAAAAAAATCTAAAGAGAAAGGAGTAATATACAATGAGAAACGAAAGAGGTTATTACATTAGTTGCTTTAGTTGTTACAATAGTTGTATTATTAATTTTAGCAGGGGTAACAATTACTTATGCTTTATCAAATAATGGAATATTTTACAAAAGCTCAAGAAGCAGGAATGGTATCTGAGCAAGCAACTATTAGAGACGCTGTTAGCAGTGCACAAGCAGAATGCATGATGGAATATTATGATGCAAGCAAAACAACTAAAACAGAAGCTAAAGATTTGATTTCAAAATATGTACCATCAGGATGGTCAGTAACAGCTACAACAGCACCAACAATTACTGGTGGAGTTATAGCAGGAACAGTAACAGTTGCAACAAGTAGTTATACACACACTGTTACAATTGCAAATGGTGTAGTTACTGAAATTACAGCTGTAAAAAAATAATTTGATAGAAAAATCAATTATGATTAGGGCATATGCATAAAGTATATGCCTTGATTTATATAAAAACACTTTAAAGTTAACGGAGAAAATATGAATATAATATTATACATTTTAATATTTTGCATAGGAGCTTTATTTGAAGCTTTTTACATTAGCAGTTTATCGTATACCACTCGGAAAAAAATAAACTCATGAGAGATCTTTTTTTTGTCCAAACTGCAATCATAGACTAGAATTTTTTAGATTTAATTCTATATTAAGTTATTTATTTTTAGGAGGGAAATGTAGATATTGTAAACAAAAAAAATACGTCCAAGATATTTCTTATTAGAAATAATGTCTGGAGTAGTTTTTGTTTTATTTGCTGTATCTTTAAATTTAGATATATTACATACAGATATGAATACATGGATTTACTTTATATTTGGTATATTATACCTTGCAAGCTTATTTATTATTGCTGGTATTGATAAAGAGAGAACTTATATTCAAAAATCTGTACTTTTTATTTGGATTTATTATACAAACTATATATATAATTTATCTATATATAGTAGAAAATAATTTTAATATATATAGATATGTTATATATTTGAGCATTATATGTATATATACTAATGTTAATTGATATATTTATTTTAAGAAAAAAGCAAAAAACAGCTACGTTATAGAGAACTTATTACTTTGTGTGTTAATGTTAGGTTATACATATGAAACAATTACAATATTGACTATTATTTTCACATTACTTTGTATTGCATTTCAAACTTTACTGGCTAAATTGAGCAAAAAAAGAAGAATGTAAGAAAGAATGAAAATATAACTCAAATACCTATAGGATTTTATTTTTGTGTCTGACTAATATTGTATGCTTAATAGTAACTAATTTTTTTATTTTATAATTTAGAGGGAAGTATGGAAAAACAACGATTTTTAAAGTTAAAAATCTAATAATGGTTTTACAATGCAAGATTTAATAATTGCAATAGCAATTTTTACATTATTTGCTGGAATAATAGGAACTGCAATTGTAGCAACATTCAGAGTTCAATCTGATAGTCAAGTTGATGAGGTAGGAACTTTATATGCTATTCAAATAGCAGAATATATAGACCAAAATTAGCTTTGACGATGTAGAAAGTGGAATGGGTGATTCATTAGCTAGCATGTTTAATGTACCAGCCAATTTCACTGTTACAATAGATGTTTCAGACTATAAACCGGATGGAGAAACTCTATCTTGTGTAAAAGAAGTTGATATAAATTTAGCATATAATTTTGCAAATGATTCAAGAAATATACGTATTCAAAGACTAAAAAATAAAAGAATTATAAGGAGATTGATTGATTATGAGGTCAGAAAAAGGCGTTACCTTAACGGCACTGGTCATATATATTGCTGTAGCTACAGTGGTAATAAGTACTATGGGACTTTTGAGTTCATATTTTTATACTAATATGAAATTGATAAAAAACTGATAGTAATTATGTAGTTGAATATAACAAATTTAATATGTTTTTTTGTTCAAGATGTGAAAAGCAACACAACAGCAGATGTTACAACGAATAGCATAATATTTGAAGATGGAACTAAATATAAATATGAAGACGGAAGTATATATATCGTAATGACAAAGAAATTGCAACTAATATTAAAAGTGCTGTGTTCTCACAAGAAACTTATCAAGTTGACTGGACAACTAAAAAATATAATAACAGTTAATTTAGATGTTGGCGAAGATGAGAAGTCATATGTAAAAACAAATTGAGTATGTTTTAAGATATTGGTAAATTATTGTAAATCAAAAAAAATATATTTATTTATCGAATTTTATAGTATAATAAATATAGACTAAGGAAAAAAGAGAAAGGAGAACTACAAATGGAAAAAAAGACAACCAATAGGAATTGAATTAGTAAAAAAAGGTGTTGTAAAAGAAGCAGACATAGAAAAAAGCTTTTAGACTATCAAAAACACATCCAAACAAAAAAATTGGTGATATATTGGATATATTAAAGCTATGTGATTCTGATATTTTAATCAACGCTATGGGAGAAATTTTAGATGAAAAAAAGCAATATATTTACAAGAAAAAGA
>VOFJ01003334.1_pt1 | contig 32065 bp, 52 predicted proteins | sample 5384081 | NCBI WGS metagenome assembly VOFJ01 (sample SAMN12384729, study PRJNA508395) | human gut metagenome | isolation source: healthy gut I | host: Homo sapiens | reverse complement strand
TTTACTGCATGACCGGTTCCCAACTGTTCTTCCTGTAATGCAAATTTCACATTTTTATGAGAAATGCTATTCTCCACTACTTCATGTTTATATCCTACTACCAGACAGATATCATCTGCGCCTGCTCCGATTGTCGCGTCAATTGCATAATCTACCAGACATTTTCCCTCGATCGTGTGAACCACTTTCGGAAGATCTGATTTCATCCGGGTTCCTTTTCCTGCTTTGCCAAGAATGACTGCTTTTAACTGTTCCATTGTTCTGTTCCTCTCAATATGATGAAATAATTTCCATTGTTCTATTCCGTATGTTCTATTTTTTACAGAAGATTTTTGGATTTGGCAAGTAAGGAATGCAACTTTTATTTCTGCATGAATGCGTATATTTTCTCATCAACATAAAAGCAAAAAAACGAGCCGCTATCCCCATAGCGGCCCGCTCATCTGCAGTTCTTATTCTTCCACAGCCATTGTTTCCTGATACTTTTCAAGGATCAGTTTCTGAATACGGTCTCTTGTATCGGAATTGATCGGATGTGCGATATCACGGTATTATCCCCCGTCTGCTTGCCTTTCTGCTTGGCATCGCAATGAATAATCCTTTCTCTCCTTCAATGATCTTAATATCATGTACCACAAATTCTTCATCTATGGTAATGGAAACTACGGCTTTCATTTTTCCTTCTTTTTCAACTTTTCTAATTCTGACGTCTGTAATCTGCATGATGTCTCAGTCCCCCTTTTCGGTCTTCATCTAACGCAAGTTTTTGTCACCCTGTAAGTAACTCTGTGATTCTGGCTATAATACATATCTCTCATTGTTCTCAGATACGATCTTAATTCCATTCTCTCCACAATAGTATGTTTGGCTTTCAATGTATCACGGCTCTCAACGATACAGTTTTCAATGTGTGTATTATCCCCGATATAAACATCATTTAAAATAATGGAATTCTTGATCACACAATTTTTTCCGACAAATACCTTCTTAAATAAGATAGAATTTTCAACCTTGCTGTTGATAATACATCCGCTCGCGATCAGCCACAGCCGCCACGTGTCTGATCCTGGCCACCAGCTGCAGATGGCTGCGGACCAGGTCGCCCAGGGGGCTTTGAATCTCTGTCCGTGAGATGCCCCCGGAAAGAACGAGAAAATGCTGATTGAGCAGGACGCCCGCCAGTGCGATGCCCAGTGCCAGCAGCACCGCCGCCGCGGCACAGAGCTGTTTTTTCCATTTCATGTTGATTCCTCCCCAGAAACCAGTTGAGAATTTGAACCGGATACGGTATACTGTTAATAGTATAACAAAGAATAGCCAAAAAGGGAGAGCAAATAGGGATGATCCGCGTTTTAATGGTGGAAGATGACCCGGTGATCCGTGACACCACGCGGTATTTTCTGCAGAGCCAGCAGAATTTTGAGGTGGTGTGCGCTGAGACGGGCGGCGATGCACTGAGCCACGCCCGGGAAAAAAATTTGATGTCATCCTCATGGACATCCTGCTGCCGGATACCAACGGCGTGGACCTGTGCCAGCGGCTGCGCAGCTGGCACCACTGCCCTATCATCTTCACATCCTGTCTGGACGATACCGATACCATCGTCCGCGCGCTGGAAATGGGCGGCGACGACTTTCTAGCAAAGCCCTATCATAACAAGGTCCTGCTGGCCCGCATCATGGCCAACATCCGCCGGGTGCAGATGGACGCGGCCGAGCCCAATGTCAATGGCTATCACTGCGCGGCTTTTTACGTTGGACGCCAACCGCCACAGTGTGGAGCACGACGGCCAGAGCATCCATCTGGCCGATATGGAATACCGCATCCTCAGCCTGTTCGTGCGCAACCCGAACACCTTTTTCACAGCCAATGAGCTCTACCAGAAGATATGGGGCAAGGAAAGCCTCGGCGGATGTGCGGACGGTGCAGGTACATATGCACAACCTCCGCAGCAAGATCGAGCCGGACCCCGCCAAGCCCGTTTACCTGAAAAATGTCTGGGGCAAAGGCTACATCTTCCAGCCGGAGGGCCGTGGTGCGGACTGAAAATTTAAGATTCCGCTTTGGGAATGAGCGCCCGCTTCTTAAGGAAACTTAAGCAGCGGGCGCTTTGTTTTGGAAAAGATAAGCAAAAAATAACAAAACAGCTCTGCCCGTGTAAAATCAACGGGAAAATGGGCTGGGAAGCGGCAAAGAAGCTTAAAAATTCTTAAAGGACAGGGTCTGGAATTTGTGTTAAATTATTATCGAACGAAGTCGCCCTTTTCCGTCAAAGGGCAGGTAAGATGGTAAAATCACGAAGCAAGGAAAGGATCAAACCTCCATGAACAAGATTTCCCGCAAAGGCTTTCTGAAAATCGCAGCCGCTGCTGCCATGTCCGGCGTGACCGCCGGTGCCCTGGCTGCCTGCAACGCTGCCAAGGATTCCGCTGCCGCTTCCAGCGCGGTTTCTGCCCTGCCGGCAGCTATATCCCCGGTACCTATGAGGGCACTGCGGAGGGCATCTCTTCCACCGTTAAGGTCACCATGACGTTCTCGGACAGTGCTGTTACCGATGTGGTGGTGGATACCTCCGGTGAGACTGCTTCCTACGGCGCTGCCGCTGCCGACCAGCTCAAGGGAGCAGCTGCTCTCTTCCGCCAACGGCGAGATCGACGGTGTTTCCGGCTCCACCATCACCTCCGACGCCGTGATGAAAGCGGCCAAGAGCTGCTTTGCACAGGCCAAGGGCGAAGCGAACGTCAGCTCTGTCCAGCTGCCCACCGGCGATGAGACCGACTGGCTGGGCAAGGAGCCCGACATCGACGAGGCTGCCATCACCGAGACCATCGATACCGACATCGTCATTGTCGGTGCTGGCAACGGCGGCATGTTTGCCGCTGCTTATGCGGCTGCCAACGGCCTGAACTTCCGCGTCATTGAGCAGAACAGCGCCGTGCAGGACACCCGCCACTGGTATGGTGCTATTGATTCTGCCGCTGCCAAAGAGGCGGGTGTCCCCGCTACCGATAAGGCAAAGCTGCTGAGCGAGATCTCCCGCTACGCATCCGGCAAAAAGTGCGACCAGCGCGTCGTCAAGACCTGGATCAACGAGTCTGCCGCCATGCACGACTTCATGCGCGGCATTCTGGAGGATCAGTTCGGCTGGACCTGCGAGTTCACTTCCGGTGCGGAGGCAGCCTGGCCCGCGGAGAACGCGGAGCACAACACCGATTACCTGTATCCCGTGCAGGAGCACAACTACCGCCAGAGCGAGAGTGAGTCCGGCCTGCAGCGCAACGAAGCACTCCAGCAGTACATTGAAGAGCTGGGCTACAGCATCGACTTCAAGACCAGCCTGGCCAAGCTGGAGAAAGACGCCGATGGCCGCGTTACCGGCATCATCGCCCAGAGCACCGAGGATGACCACTTCATCCGCTACAACGCCAACGACGGCGTTCTGCTGGCCTGCGGCGGCTTCCCCGGCAACCCCTACATGATGGAGCAGCTGGACCCGCTGGGCACCTCTGTCACCACGGCCTGCTCTTACTCTCCCTCTGATAAGGGCTATGGCATCCCGTGCCGCTGTCTGGGCTGGTGCAAACCTGGATAAGGAAGCTGCTCCCATGCTGTTTGACCGCGGCATTGTGGCTCCTGGTGTGGACGCTGGCTATGTGGAGAGCGAGAACTCTTTTTGGCGGCAAGGCTTTCCCCGGCGAGATCAAGCAGTATAACCCCGGCACCCAGCCGTTCCTGAAAGTGAACCGCAACGGGGAGCGCTTTGCCAACGAGAGCAGCCCCTACAATGATATCGTCTATGCTGCCGCTCACCAGCCGGGCCGTGTTTACGCTCAGATCTGCGACGCCAATATTCTGGAAGATGTAAAGCGCTTCCACACCATCGGCTGCTCTGCGCAGACCCGTAATGCAGGCGCGGAGTATATTCAGAAACAGATGGACAATGCAGAGGAGAAAGGCTGCTTCTTCAAGGCCGATACCATTGAGGAACTGGCGGATAAGCTGGGCTTCACCGGCGAGGCCAAGGACACGTTCCTGGCAACCGTGGACCGCTACAACGAGCTGTATGACCAGCAGAACGATGAGGACTTCGGCAAGCCCGCTTACCGCCTGAGCGCGATCCGCAAGGCCCCGTTCTATGGCTGCTGGCTGGGTGCCTCTCTGCTGTGCACCGAGCAGGGCATTGCCATCAACGAAAAAGGCCAGGCGCTGGATAACGACAACAAGCCCATGCCCGGCCTGTATGTCACCGGCGATATGTCCGGCAGTTTCTTTGCCAACAACTATCCCTGCCTGATGGCCGGTGTGGCCATGGGCCGCACCCCTGACCTTTGCCATGAAAGCCATCAAACAGATGGCTGGCCTGGAAAAAAGTAAGGGGCTGAACCAGACAAAATCAAAGCGCGGGCAGGCCGTTCCCACCGTGAGCTCCGTAATAGAAAAAAAACAGCGCCGCAGAGTTTTGATACGCTCTGCGGCGCTGTTTTTATACCCTCTATACACAAACAGATCAAACGGCCAAAGCCGGAGCTTTTCAGCACACGGCACAGTGGACGGAAATGGGCTCCAGAATTTCCGGGTGCATCCGTCGCGGTAGTCCAGGTCGCCCTGGTCCAGGCCGCGCAGCAGCACCTCGGCAGTAGCAATGTTGGTGGCAATGGGCACGCCGTGCATATCGCACAGGCGGAGCAGGTTCTGCTCGCTGGAATTGCCGGTGTCCGCCTTGAGCGGGTCGCGGAAGAAGAGCACCAGATCCACTTCATCGCAGGCGACCCGGGAAGAAATCTGCTGGATGCCGCCCAGCTTGCCGGAGAGATAACAGTGCACAGGCAGACCGGTGGTCTGCGCCAGCATCCGTCCGGTAGTACCGGTGGCAATGACTGTGTTGCGGGAAAGGATCCCGCTGTATGCGGTACAGAATTGAAGTGCAAGTTCCTTGCGGGAATCGTGTGCAAGAATGGCAATCGTCATAGCGCTCTCTCCTTCATTCTCAGTATAGTGTTGTGGGTGGCGAATGATGCAGGGTGGCTTTTTACAAATACACTTTTTTCCATTCGGCATAAACCTACTAGAATCATTCTCAAACTTTCCACTATTGTTTTACCGCAGAAAACAGGGCTTTGTCAAGCGCTTTGTTGTGATTTTTGCAAGAAAATGAGCAAAAGTATGACTTAATAATTGTTAAGAATGGGGAACATTTGGATACAAGTGAAAAATCCTTTCAAAACTCTTGACAAGCACTTTGCGAAATGTGTTTGCACCGAAAAAACAGTCCATATGGATAAAACAAAAAATACAGGCCTGTGCGGCTTGGACACGGGCCTGTACGAAACAGCGTGAAATGAAACAAATGAAACAGGGCGAATTTCGCCGGGAATTACCGGGAGTGTGAAAATTTTTTTACTTCCGCCTGAATGCAAAATTTGTGTAAAATCAGCGGATCTGGCCGTTGCCGTGGATGATGTACTTGTAGCTGCACAGCTCGCCGAGGCCCATGGGTCCCCGGGCGTGGAGCTTCTGGGTGGAGATGCCCATCTCACAGCCAAGGCCAAACTCTCCGCCGTCGGTGAAGCGGGTAGAGCAGTTGACATAGACCGCGGCGCTGTCCACCGCGGCGGTAAACTGAGCGGCATGGGCATTGTCCTGGGTCAGAACGGCCTCGCTGTGGCCGGTGGAGTGGGCGGCGATGTGGGCGATGGCTTCCTCCACGCTGTCCACGATTTTCACCGCAAGGATGTAGTCGAGGAACTCCGTGTCGAAATCCTTCGGCCCGGCGGGCACACCGGTGCCGGGGATGAGGGCGGCGGCGCGCTCGTCCAGCCGGAGCTCCACGGGGGTGGAGCCCTCTGGCCGCGCGGTCCGGGCCCAGCCGCTGGGCAAGTTTGGGCAGGAACTCTGCCGCAATGCCGCTGTGGACGAGGCAGACTTCCTCGGCGTTGCAGACGCTGGGGCGGCTGGCTTTGGCGTTCTCAATGATCTCCAGTGCCTTGGGCTGGTCGGCACTGTCATCCACAAAGATGTGGCAGATGCCGGTGCCGGTCTGGATGCAGGGGACCTTTGGCGTTTTCCACGCAGGCCCGGATGAGCCCGGCCCCGCCCCGCCACGGGAATGAGCAGGTCTACATAGCCCACGGCTGTCATCAGGGCGTTGGCGGAGGCGTGGGTGGTGTCCTCAATGAGAGAGACGGCGGCTTCGGGCAGGCCGTTCTCCCGCAGGCCCCGGCGCAGTGCGGTGACGATGGCGCTGGCGCTCCGCCAGGCCTCCTTTGCCGCCGCGCAGGATGCAGGCGTTGCCGCTCTTGATGGCAAGGGCGGCGGCGTCGCTGGTGACATTGGGCCGGCTCTCATAGATGATGGCGATGACTCCCATGGGCACGGCGGTCTTCTCGATCACCAGCCCGTTGGGCCGCTCCACCCGGGCCAGCACCTCCCCCACCGGGTCGGGCAGGGCGGCCACCTCTAAAATGCCCTTTGCCATGGCACCGATCCGCTCCGGCGTCAAAGCCAGGCGATCCAGCATCACATCGCTGATGTGCCCTTTGGCGGCAGCCATGTCCTCCCGCGTTGGCGGCCAGAATGGCTTCCACGCTGTCCGGGGCGCAGAGGGCGTCTGACATCCGCTCCAGGACGCTTTGCCGGGTGCGGCTGCTGGCCAGCGCCACGGCCTGCTTGGCCGCGCGGGGCAGCTTCGAGAATTTCCTGTGTCGTCATGGGTCAGCCCTCCTGTCTGTGTGCGGCGGCAAAGCGGGTGCCTGCCGGTTTGCCCTCGGCAATGTCATAGAGCAGCTCCGGGTGCGCACCGTTGGCAATGACCATGTCGGCCCCGCTGGCGGTCACCATCCGGGCGGCCCGGAGTTTGGTGGACATTCCGCCGGTACCCAGCGCCGAGCCGGCTCCGTCGGCCAGCGCCATCACTTCGGGCGTGATGTCCTCCACCAGCGGGATGAGCTTTGCGTCCGGGTGGGTGTGGGGGTTGGCGGTGTACAGGCCGTCGATGTCGCTCAGCAGCACCAGCAAATCGGCCTTGGCGCAGCAGCAGACGATGGCGGCCAGCGTATCGTTATCCCCAATGGAGGTGATCTCAGCGGTGGCCACGGTGTCGTTCTCGTTGATGATCGGCAGGGCGCCCAGCTCCAGCAGGCGGAAGATGGTGTTCTGGAAGTTCTCCCTCCGGTCGCTGTGGTCGATGTCCTCCCCAGTGAGGAGGATCTGGGCCACAGTGTGGTTGTAGGCCGTGAACAGCCGGTCGTAGGTGTACATCAGCTCACACTGGCCCACGGCCGCACAGGCCTGCTTGGTGGACATATCGGTAGGGCGGGCGGGGAGCGACAGCTTGCCCACGCCCATGCCGATGGCACCGGAGGAGACGAGGATGACCTCATGTCCGGCGTTCTTCAAGTCGCTCAGCACCTTGACCAGCTCTTCCACATGGCGGATGTTCAGCCGGCCCGCGGCGTGGGCCAGGGTGGAGGTCCCCACTTTGATCACGATGCGCATAACGCGTTAACCCTTTCCCATCTCTTTGGTTTTATCGTAGGCGGCCAGCACGGCGTCGATGACAGCGCCCCGCAGGCCCTTTTCTTCCAGCACCCGCACGCCCTGAATGGTGCTGCCGCCGGGGCTGCACACGGCGTCCTTGAGGGCACCGGGATGCTGGCCGCTTTCCAGCACCAGCTTGGCGCTGCCCAGGACCATCTGAGCGGCATACTCCTGTGCCTTGGCACGAGGCAGGCCGCAGGCCACGCCGCCGTCTGCCAGTGCCTCAATGAACTGGTACACCCAGGCCGGGCCGCAGCCGGACACGCAGCTGGCTGCGTCGATCAGGCTTTCCGGCACAGCATCCAGCCGCCCGGCGGGGGCCATCAATTTCAGGAACTCGGCCTCTTCCTCGGCGGTGACATTGGAGGTGCAGTACTGGATCATACCGGCACCCACCATGGCGGGGGGGCGTGTTGGGCATGATGCGGATGACGGGTAATCTTCGCCTGCCATCTCCTGGATGCGGGTAATGGAAAGGCCTGCCGCCATGCTGCAGAGGATGAAGCGGCCGGGCCGCTCGTTCGAAGGGCTGAACTTGAGCGGGGCCAGCAGGGATTCCATCATCTGGGGCTTGACACCCAGGAAGATCAGGTCGCACCGGGCCGCCACCTCCGCGTTGGTGGTGGTATTGCAGCCCAGCTCCCCGGCCAGTTTTTTCGGCTTTGGAGGCCGTCCGGTTGGCCAGATAGACGTTCTGTGGGTCGGCGGCCTTGCACACCGCCCGGGCGATGGCACCGCCCATGTTGCCGCAGCCTAAAAATCCAATGGTTTTGATCATAGCAAAAACCTCTTTCCCAATACAAAGCGCGCTTCGCTTTCTCCGTGGCGAACCTGTTTCGCCATATGATTCCATTGTAAGCGGGGAGGGGGGAAAATCAAGAGGAGGGCGGAATTTTTTGCCGGGTGTTATGGAAGAAAGAAACAATGTGCAATTTACGCTTGTCAAGAGGAAAACCGACGAAAGTCTGGAAAAGATTCTTTGCAACTTGCTGAAAACACAGAATATTCATGGAAAAGACGGAAAAATCTGCTTGCAAACCGTTCCTGCTTTGCGGTATGCTTATCCTATGGAAGCGGTTGCTTCCCAGTGAAACAGGCCGTGCTCGCGCGGAGCACAGCCGGGAAAGGATGGGTCTCGTGGCACAGACGACAAAACGCGCGCTGGAAGCATCGCTCAAAAAGCTGCTGGTTCAAAAGCCGCTCAATAAAATCACGATAAACGATATCACCGAGGACTGCGGTGTGAACCGCATGACCTTTTACTACCATTTCAAGGATATTTACGACTTGGTGGACTGGATCCTGGTGGAGGATGCCCAGCAGGCGATGGAGGGCCGGAAAGACATCGACGACTGGGATAAAGCGTTCCTGGACGTTCTGCTCAAAATTCAGGAGAATAAGCTGCTGGTTCTCAATGTTTACCGTTCCATCAGCCAGGAGCAGGTGGAACAGTACCTCTATAAAATAGTGGACCCGCTGCTCCACGAATTTGTGGATAAGGAAACGCAGGACATCTCCATTCAGGATGAGGACAAACAGTTCGTCATTGATTTCTTCAAGTATGCGCTGGTGGGCATGGTGCTGGAATGGATCCGCAAGGATATGAAGACCGACCCCGTACTGTTGACCCAGCGGCTCAACAAGCTGCTGCACGGCGGCATCCGCCGCACGCTGCTCAAGTTTCAGGCCGGCGGCGGTACGGTTGCCCTGCCAAAAGATTAACAAAGTTTTATCAAAACAGGCGCTGTGATGGGTTTTCCATCACGGCGCTTTGTCTGTTTATGGCCTGCCCGCGCGGAGAATGCTACACTTTGGGCAAAGAGAAATTCCCAGGCGCCCCACACCGCCGGGGAGAAACACGTAGGAGGAAACAGGTTATGAGCAACACGACATTTGATTCCCTGACCCATAAGATGGAGCGCGCCGCAGCGGGAAAGCTGATCGATGTGGCACTTTCCCATGTCAATCAAGACCGCCAGAAAGCCATGGTTCAGATGGTCGATTTTGCAAAGCAGTTCTATGGTGGACAGCTTCAGCGAGGAGACCTATGACCATGCCCGTCTGGTGCTGGGCAACCCGGACAGCAAGTGGTCCAAACTCATCCACTGCGTGCTGGACCAGACCAACCCCAACGTGGCCCGCACCACGGCTCTCAACCTGGGGTACGAGGCATTTTTCCGGGGCACCAAGACCATCCGGGAGAACCGCGTCAAGTACCAGTGCAACATCCCATGGCTGATCCTGTTTGACCCCACCTCGGCCTGCAACATGCACTGCGTGGGCTGCTGGGCCGGGCGAGTACGGCCACAAAAACAACCTCAGCTTTGAGGATATGGATAAGATCATCACCGAGGGCAAGGAGCTGGGAGTCTATCTCTATATGCTCACCGGCGGCGAGCCTCTGGTGCGCAAGGCGGATATCCTCAAGCTGGCCGAGAAGCACAACGATGTGCAGTTTGCCATCTACACCAACTCCACCCTCATTGATGAGCCGTTCTGCGAAGAGGTGGTCCGTCTGGGCAACTTATTGCGTTCATGCTGTCCATTGAGGGCACTCCCTCCACCAACGACGCCCGCCGCGGCGCGGCCACTATGACGCTGTCATGCACGCCATGGACCTGCTCAAGGAGTACGGCATTCTGTTTGGCACTTCCATCTGCTACACCAGTGCCAACCTCGAGGCCGTGACCAGCGACCACTTTATGCGGATGCTCTGCGAGAAAGGCGCCCACTTCGGGTTCTACTTCCATTACATGCCGGTCGGCAACGACGCCGCGCCGGAGCTGCTGCCCACGCCTGCTCAGCGCAAGTACATGATCGAGCGCATCCGGTATCTCCGCTCAGAGAAGAGCGATATTCCGTTTTATCCGATGGACTTCCAGAACGATGGCGAGTATGTGGGCGGATGCATCGCAGGCGGACGCAACTATTTTCATATAAATTCGGCGGGCGATGCAGAGCCGTGCGTCTTTATCCACTATTCCAACGCCAACATCCACGACAGCAGCATTCTGGAGATCTTGCACAGCCCGCTGTTTATGGCGTACCACAACGGCCAGCCATTCAACGAGAACCACCTGCGCCCCCTGCCCGATGCTGGAAAACCCCGAGCTGCTGCGCCAGATGGTGCACGAGACGGGGGCCCACAACACGGATATGCAGTCGCCGGAGACGGTGGACCACCTGTGTGATAAGTGCAAGGCTTACGCGGAGAGCTGGCAGCCCATGGCGGATGAGATCTGGTCCCACACCGAAATCAAAGAGAGCCGCTACGAGAACTATAAGGATTGGAAACCCGCTGTCTGACCCACTCAGTCAAACCCCTGTCAGGTTTGCCAGCTCCCCCAAAGGGGAAAGACTTGCCTCCCCCTGTGGGAGACGGAGAGGGTTTTACTCTTTGAATGAATGATGCCAAAGGCCCTGCCTCTTTCACGGAGGCGGGGCCTTTGTGCATCCTGGGGAAATTCGATTTTGGAATGGCCCTGCCGGTGGAAACACGGCCTGCACTATGCTATACTAAAAAGCCAAGGCCCGGCGGTTCTGGCCGGGAACAAGAACGTTTTTGAGGAGAAGCAGACCATGAAACTGACCTTGTTGGGCACAGGCAATGCACTGGTAACGGAGTGCTACAATACCTGTTTTGTTCTGAGCGATGGCAATGACCACTTTATGGTGGATGGCGGCGGCGGAATGACCGTGCTGCATCAGCTCAAGTACGCCGGGCTGGACTGGCGGCAGATGCGCACCATCTTTGTCACCCACAAGCATCGACCACTTGCTGGGCATCATCTGGATGATGCGGATGATCTGCCAGCACATGCGGGAAGGTACCTACGAGGGCGAGGCGACCATCTATGCCCACGATGAGGTCATTGCCCTGCTGCGGGACCTGGCGGGCAAGCTGCTGCAGAAAAAGGAGCTGCCGTTCCTGGACAGCCGCCTGCACCTTATTGCGGTGGCCGACGGGGAAGAGAAGACCATCCTGGGCCGGAAGACCACGTTTTTTTGATATCGGCTCCACCAAAAGCCAAACAGTATGGTTTCTGCATGGAGCTGGGCAGCGGCGAAAAGCTGACCTGCTGCGGTGACGAGCCCCTACAACGAGTGCGAGAAGCAGTACGCCGAGCACAGCACCTGGCTGCTGCATGAGGCGTTCTGCCTCCACGGGCAGGCGGATCTCTTCCACCCCTATGAGAAACACCACTCCACCGTGAAAGACGCGGCAGAGCTGGCCGAGAGCCTGGGCGTGAAGAACCTGCTGCTCTACCACACCGAGGATAAGAACATCGCCCGCCGCAAGGAGCTGTACACCGCCGAGGGCAGGCAGTATTTCCACGGCAATCTGTTTGTGCCGGAAGACTTGGAGGTCATCGAGCTGTAATAAAACGCAAAAAGGAGCTGCCGCGTGAGGGATAAAACCCTTGCGCGGCAGCTCTTTTGTACGGTCCGGAAAAATTATTCTTCACTCTGAGCGGGGGCCTCCGGCGCGGCGGGGATGTCCTCCTCCGGGTCGCCAAAGGCCTTGTGGTAGGTGCCCAGCATCTCCAGCTCATCGTTGCGGCACAGGCCGTGGATGACCAGCTTTTTGACCACGTCATAGATGACGGCAAAGAGCGGCACACCAATGATCATGCCCACAAAGCCGAAGAGGCCGCCGAACAGCAGAATGGAGAACATCACCCAGAAGGACGCCAGCCCTGTGGCGTCCCCCAGGATCTTGGGGCCCAGGACATTGCCGTCCACCTGCTGCAAGATCAGGATGAAGAGCACGAACCAGAGGGCCTTGATGGGGTTCTGGATCAGGATGAGCAGGGTGGCGGGCACGGCACCGATGATCGGCCCGAAGAACGGGATGACGTTGGTGACACCGATGATGACCGACACCAGCAGCGCGCTGGGGAACTTGACGATGGCACAGACGATGTAGCACAGCACGCCGATGATGGCGGAGTCCATGATCTTGCCATTGATAAAGCCGCCGAACATCTTATCGGCATAGAGCACCTCGCTGAGCACCGCGTCGGCCCAGCGGGGCTTCAGGATGCTGTAGAGGATGAGCTTGCTCTGCTGGGTAAACTTTTTTGCGGCTGGCCAGCAGGTAGATGGCCACGATGATGCCGATGATGAGGTTCTTGAAGACGGTGACCACATTCAGCACGCCGATGCCCACGCCGCTGACGATGTTCTGCATGGAGGGCATCAGGGTGTTTTTGATCCAGCTGTCCAGATCCACCGAGATGGCGTTGTAGGCCTTATTGACGTAGCCCATAATGACCTCGTTGTCGGCCACGAACTCCAGATTGTTGACCCAGCGGATGAAGTTGCTCAGGTTGGCGCGGGCCGTGTAGTACAAGGTGGTAACGCTGGTGACCAGCTGGGGAATGATCATCATAAACAGGGCATAGATCACCAGCAGGCCGAACAGAAGGGTGGCCGCGACGGACAGCGCACTGACCAGCCCTTTCATCTTTTTCCGGGAAGAGGCGGTGGAGGAAGTTTTCCACCGTGTTGCACACCGGCTTGAGCAGGTAGGCGATGACTGCGCCGTAGATGAACGGCATCAGGATGCTGGTCAGTTTGGAGACAGCGTCGCCAAAACCCTCAAAACGGTAGATGAAAAAAGAAAAAATGATGCTCAAGCTGATGGCCCCGAACCCTGCGAGCATCCCGTAGAGGTAGGGCTTGATGTGTGGTTTTTTGTCCATCATGGCAGACTCCATTCCCGCCGCAGACAGCAGGAATCCCCTGCGGCGATGCTTAGCGCTTGTTGCTCCTGCGCCAGATATGCATTTTATCGGCCTCGGCGATTAGCTGCTCACGGAAATCCGGGTGCGCCACGCTGATGAGGGCTTCGGCTTTCTCCCAGCTGGTCAGGCCCTTGAGGTTGACACAGCCGTACTCGGTGCACAGATAGTGGAGGTTGGCACGGGTATCCGTGATGATGCTGCCGTTCTCCAGCGTGGGGCGGATGCGGCTCTCCAGCTTGCCGGTCTTCTTATTCATAAAGGTAGAGGACAGGCAAGATGAAGGACTTACCGCCCTTGGACAGGTAGGCGCCCATGACGAAGTCCTGCTGGCCGCCGGTTCCGGAGATGTGCTTGACACCGGCGCTCTCCGCATTCACCTGACCAAAGAGGTCCATATCCACGGCGTTGTTGATGGAGATAAAGTTGTCCAGAGCCGAGATGCTGCGGATATCGTTGGTGTAATCCACGGGGCGGACATGCACTCGGGGTTGTTATCGAGGTAGTCGTACATCTTTTTTGGTGCCGGCACCAAACGCGTAGACCTGACGGCCCTTGTCCAGCTGCTTGTGAGCACCCGTGATCTTGCCGGCCTTGGCGATATCGACGAAAGCGTCCACATACATCTCGGTGTGCACGCCCAGATCCTTCAGGTCGGACTCTGCGATCATGGAGCCAACGGTGTTGGGCATTCCGCCGATGCCCAGCTGCAAACAGGCGCCGTTGGGAATCTGCGGGGCACCACCAGGTTGGCCACCTTCAGGTCCACCTCGGAGGCGGGGCCGGCGGCAGCCATCTGGCCGATGGGCGGGTTGCTGCCCTCCACGATGCCGGTCACCTTTAGAAATATGCACGCAGTTTTCCATGCCGCCCAGGCACCGGGGCATGTTGGTGTTGACTTCCACGATGATCTTCTTGGCTTTTTCACACACGGCACCCAGATGGGGAAGCACTGGGACCAAAGTTGAAGTAGCCGTGCTCGTCCATGGGGTCACCTGGAAAATGGCAACATCCAGCGGGTCCGGGCTCTCGCGGTAGTAGCGGGGCAGCTCCGAATAGCGGATGGGGGAGTAGAACGAGAAGCCCTGTGCAATGGCCTTTGCGCTCAATGCCGCCCATATGCCAGCTGTTCCAGGTCATGTGGGCAGCCGGGTCGTCGATCTGGAAGATTTCGGGCACCCACATCAGGATACCGCCGCGGAAGTTGACGTTCTCCAACTCGGGCAGGCGCTTGGCCAGCGCCGCGTCCACAGCCACAGGCGTGTTGACCGCCCAGCCGTAATCGACCCAGTCACCGCTCTTGACCTGAGCGGCAGCCTGCTCGGCAGTCATCTTTTTCTGCGCGTACAGTTCCATAAAATCCATTATAAACCATCCTCTCCGATAATAACATAAAGAAATTGTAAATTCTTATTTACAACTCCCTGCGGAACGAGATAACCTTACAGTTCCCTGCGGAACGATTTAAAATGTTGCACTGTATTTACCAAATGGATGCAATCTGTACACATGACTTTCACAGGTGAGTGATATCCTGATGCCATGCAACTTAGTTATAACATTAACAAATTGCAGAATCAATACCCTTTGCGAAAAAATCGGAGCCGATGGCAATATTTACTAAAAATCTTAGCTTTTTGTGACGATAGTTTGGTATGGCAAAGACAAAAAATTTTGCAAAAATGGTCTTGATAAAATTTTGACAATATGGTTTACTAGTATCGTAGCAAGTGTGCGCGCGGATGCGCACGTTAATTGTTTAAAAATTAACGATATGACGAAGGCGTTGCTTGCCCCGGAGACTGGAAAGTGCTATCATGGCAGAACCAAAACGCGCTTTTCACCGCAAGCGCAGGAGGACCACACGATGGCAACGGCAATTTATCCCGGTTCGTTCGACCCGGTCACCCGGGGGTCATCTCGATATCATCAAGCGCGCGGCAAAGATCAACGACAAACTGATCGTGGCTGTGCTCATCAACAGCGCAAAAAACCCTCTGTTCACCGTTGAGGAGCGGGTAGAGCTGCTGCTGGAGTGCTGCAAGGACATCCCGAATGTCACGGTGGAGAGCTTCGACGGCCTGACCGTGGATTTCGCCAAAAAGCGCACGCTTCGGTGATGGTGCGCGGCCTGCGCGCGGTGACCGACTTTGAAAACGAGATCCAGCTGGCCCAGACGAACCACGCACTGATGCCCGGCATTGAAACGATGTTCCTTGCCACCAGCATCAAGTGGAGCTACCTTTCCTCCACCATCGTCAAAGGAGGCTGCCCGCTACGGTAGCAGCAACATCTCCAAGTTCGTGACGCCCAACGTGGAGGCGGCGGTCAACGGAAGATGAACGCCCGGCGGAAAAACCCTGAAAAATGAATCCCATGCAAAAATGCCCACGGGCGTTTTGATAAAAAGGCTCTAAAATCACCCAACATAAATTCAGGAGGCTATTAACATGAAAAAATTGTTATCGCATCTGCTTGCCGTACCGCCATTGGCAAGTTCGGCGGCACCCTGGCAAACGTCCCCGCAGCGGAGCTGGGCTCCATTGTCATCATCAAGGAGGCTCTGAACCGTGCAAACGTCGCACCCGAGCAGGTCGACCATGTTTACATGGGCTGCGTTATCCAGGCTGGTCTGGGCCAGAATGTCGCCCGTCAGGCTGCCCTGAAAGCCGGTCTGCCCATCGAGACCCCCGCCGTTACCGTCAATGTCGTCTGCGGTTCCGGTCTGAACTGTGTCAATATGGCCGCTCAGATGATCGAAGCTGGCGATGCCGATATCGTAGTAGCCGGCGGTATGGAGAGCATGTCTCTCGCCCCCTACGCCATGATGAAGGGCCGTTACGGCTACCGCATGGGCGCTCCCATGGGCAAGAGCGAGATCGTGGATACCATGGTCAACGATGCTCTGTGGGATGCCTGCGGCTTCAACAAGCACATGGGCATGACCGCTGAGAACGTCTGCACCAACGAGACCTATCAGAAGAAGTACGGCTACAGCCCCATCACCCGTGAGATGCTGGATGAGTTCTCCTACAACAGCCAGGTCAAGGCTGACAAGGCCATCAAGGACGGCGCTTTCAAGGACGAGATCGTTCCTGTTGTCATCAAGGGCAAGAAGGGCGACACCGTGTTCGATACCGATGAAGGCCCCCGTCTGAGCGCTCCTGAAGTGCTGGCAAAGCTGAAGCCCGCTTTCACCAAGGACGGCATCGTGACCGCCGGCAACTCTTCCGCCATCAACGACGGCGCTGCTGCTCTGGTCATCATGAGCGAGGAGAAGGCTAAGGAGCTGGGCGTGAAGCCTCTGGCTACCTGGGTCGCAGGTGCTTTGGCTGGCGTTGAGCCGGAAGTCATGGGTCTGGGCCCCATCGCTGCTACCAAGAAGGTTATGGCAAGGACCGGCTTGACTGTTGATGACATGGACCTCATCGAAGCCAACGAAGCATTCGCTGCACAGTCTGTTGCAGTTGGCCAGGCTCTGCACTTTGATATGAGCAAGGTGAACGTCAACGGCGGCGCAATTGCTCTGGGCCACCCGGTCGGCGCTTCCGGCGCTCGTATCCTGGTCACCCTGCTGTATGCTATGAAGCATCGCGGCGCACACAAGGGCCTGGCTACCCTGTGCATCGGCGGCGGCATGGGCTGCGCTACCATCGTTGAGATGGACTAAGCCCTTTTCTTGGAATCCTGACTGAATGACAGACCCGGACAGGGGAGGAACCGGAGAGCCTTTCCTCCGTCCGGGGGCTGTTTTGAAAAAAATCTGAAACGATTTGAAAATGGAGGTTTTCACAATGGCATTTGTAAAAACCGAGGTGCAGGGCGCTGTTGCGATCGTCACCATTGACCGCCCCAAAGCCCTGAATGCACTGAACCCCGAAGTCCTGGCAGACCTGAAGGCAGCTTTTGAGGCTGTGAATCAGGAGACTGTCCGCTGCATCGTTCTGACCGGCGAAGGCGACAAGAGCTTCGTGGCCGGTGCAGATATCGGCTCCATGAGCACCATGACCAAGGCAGAAGGTGAGGCCTTCGGCAAGCTGGGCAACGATGTGTTCCTGGAGATCGAAAGCTTCCCCATCCCCGTTATTGCCGCCGTGAATGGCTTTGCACTGGGCGGCGGCAACGAGCTGGCCATGAGCTGTGACATCCGCCTCTGTGCCGATACCGCCGTCTTCGGCCAGCCTGAGACCGGTCTGGGTATCACCCCCGGCTTCGGCGGCACCCAGCGGCTGGCACGTCTGGTCAGCCCCGGCATGGCAAAGCAGCTGATCTACTCCGCCAAGAACATCAAGGCGGACGAGGCTCTGCGCATCGGCCTGGTCAACGCAGTGTATCCGCAGGCTGAGCTGATGGAGAATGTCCTGAAGCTGGCTGGCAAGATCGCTAAGAATGCCCCCATCGCCGTGCGCAACTGCAAGAAGGCTATCAACGACGGCATCAGCCTGCCCATCGAGAAGGCTGTTGAGGTCGAGGAGAAGCTCTTCGGCGATTGCTTCGAGACCCACGACCAGCAGGAGGGCATGGCATGCTTCCTTTCCCGTGAGAAACCGAAGCCCAAGGCAGTGTTCACCAACAACTAATCCATTACATAATTTTTGATATTAAAGGAGAGATTTCCTATGAAGATCGGTGTTATCGGCGCTGGCACTATGGGTCAGGGCATCGCAAAGGCATTTGCACAGGTTGAGGGCAACACTGTTGCTCTGTGCGACATCAAGCAGGAGTGGGCCGAGAATGGTCTGGCAAAGATCAAGAAGGGCTACGAGAAGCTGGTCGCTAAGGTGGAAAGATGACTCAGGAGAAGGCCGACGCAATCGTTGCCGCCATCACTCCGGGCCTGAAGGAAGATCTGTGTGCAGACTGCGATCTGATCGTAGAAGCTGCTTTCGAGGATATGAAGGTCAAGCAGACCACCTTCGGTGAGCTGGACAAGATCTGCAAGCCCGAGTGCGTCTTTGCTTCCAACACTTCCAGCCTTTCCATTACCGAGATCGGCAACGGACTGACCCGTCCCCTGATCGGTATGCACTTCTTCAACCCCGCAGACCGTATGAAGCTGATCGAGGTCATCGCAGGCTGCAACACTCCCGCCGAGACCGTTGAGAAGATCAAGGAGATCTCCGTTGCCATCGGCAAGAGCCCCGTTCAGGTCAACGAGGCTGCCGGCTTTGTGGTCAACCGCATCCTGATCCCCATGATCAACGAGGCTGCCTTCATCAAGATGGAGGGCGTTTCCGATATCGCTGGCATCGACACCGCTATGAAGCTGGGCGCTAACCACCCCCCATGGGTCCCCTGGAGCTGGGCGACTTCATCGGTCTGGATATCTGCCTGGCCATTATGGACGTGCTGTACAACGAGACCGGCGACAGCAAGTACCGTGCCTGCCCGCTGATCCGCAAGATGGTGCGCGGCGGCAATCTGGGCTGCAAGACCGGTAAGGGCTTCTACGTTTACAACGCAGACCGCACCAAGACCCCTGTTGACCAGCTGTAAATTCTGATAAACATTTCTCCCGGCTGCGGGGAAAGCGGTCGGGAGGAATTTGTTTGCACCGGGCTATTCCGGTAAATGAAAAAAGAACCTGTTAGGAGGATATAGCGATGGATTTTACTCTGTCCAAGCAGCAGCAGATGGTGCAGAAAAAAATGTACCGCGAGTTTGCTGAGAACGAAGTCAAGCCTCTGGCAAAGAAGGTTGACGCAGAGGAATACTTCCCCAAGGAGACCGTCGAAAAGATGGGCAAGCTGGGCATGATGGGCATCTATTTCCCGACTGAGGTCGGCGGTGCAGGCGGCGATGTGCTGTCCTACGTCATGGCCGTGGAGGAGTTGAGCAAGGTCTGCGGCACCACCGGTGTCATCGTCTCTGCTCACACCAGCCTGTGCGCTGCTCCCATTTACGAGAACGGCACCCCCGAGCAGAAGGCTAAGTACCTGCCGAAGCTCTGCAGCGGCGAGTGGCTGGGCGCTTTCGGCCTGACCGAGCCGGGCGCTGGTACCGATGCACAGGGTCAGCAGACCATTGCCAAGGAAGATGGCGATTACTGGGTGCTGAACGGCTCCAAGATCTTCATCACCAACGCCGGCTTTGCTGATGTGTTCATCGTCATTGCCGTTACCGATAACGTGCTGGATAAGCGCGGCCGTCCCACCAAGCTCTGCTCCGCCTTCATCGTGGAGCGCACCGACCCGGGCTTCTCTGTTGGTAAGGCAGAGGACAAGATGGGTATCCGCGGTTCTTCTACCTGTGAGCTGATCTTTGAGGATTGCCGCATCCCGAAGGATCGTATGCTGGGCGTGCGCGGCAAGGGCTTCCAGCTGGCTATGGCTACGCTGGACGGTGGCCGTATCGGAATCGCTTCTCAGGCTCTGGGCATTGCCGAGGGCGCTCTGGAGGAGACCATTGCTTACGTCAAGGAGCGCAAGCAGTTCGGTCGTGCCATCGCCGCTTTCCAGAACACCCAGTTCGAGCTGGCTGAGATGAAGGCTCGTGTTGAGGCTGCTAAGTATCTGGTTTATGCTGCCGCTCTGAAGAAGCAGCAGGCTATGGATGGCGCAAAGGTTCGTTACAGCGTCGAGGCTGCACAGGCTAAGCTGATCGCGGCCCGCACCGCAAGCGATGTGACCCGCCGTTGCCTGCAGCTGTTCGGTGGTTACGGCTACACCCGTGATTACCCCGTGGAGCGTATGATGCGTGATGCCAAGATCACTGAAATCTACGAGGGCACCAGCGAAGTGCAGATGATGGTCATTTCCGGCGCGCTGCTGAAGTAAGGGAGGCAAAGAGTTACAATGAAAGCAATTGTTTGTGTAAAGCAGGTTCCTGATACCTCCGGCAAGGTGTCCGTCAAGCCCGATGGCACTCTGGATCGTGCATCCATGGCAACCATCACCAACCCCGATGACCTGAACGCCCTGGAGGCTGCCCTGAAGCTGAAGGACGCCACCGGCTGCAAGGTCGTGGTCGTCACCATGGGTCCCCCTCCGGCAGCCGGCATGCTGCGTGAGCTGCTGGCCCGCGGCGCTGATAAGGCTGTTCTGGTCTCCGGCCGTGAGTTCGGCGGTTCCGATACCTTCGCAACCAGCCAGATCCTTGCTGCTGCTGTCAACAAGATCGGCGTTGGCCCCGAGGACGTTGTGTTCTGCGGCCGTCAGGCAATCGATGGCGATACCGCACAGGTTGGCCCCCAGATCGCTGAAAAGCTGCATCTGCCGCAGGTCACCTATGTTGCCGACATCCAGAAGGACGGCAACACCCTGACCGTGAAGCGTATGCTGGAGGAGGACGGCTACATGATGGTCAAGGTGCAGACTCCCCTGCCTGCTGACCTGCATCAAGGAGCTGAACGACCCCCGCTACATGAGCGTGAACGGTATCTTTACCTGCTATGATAAGCCCATGGAAGTGTTCGACTACAACGCACTGAAGGACGATCCGCTGATCGAGGTGGACACCATTGGCCTGAAGGGTTCTCCGACGAACGTCTTTAAGTCCTTCACTCCTCCGCAGAAGGGCGCAGGCACCATGCTGCAGGGCGACGATGTTGCCGCCCAGCTGGCTGGCATCCTGGCCAAGAAGCACCTGATCTGATGAAAGGAGCATAGGATTACAATGGCTGATTTTAACGAATACAAAGGCGTATGGGTCTTTTGCGAGCAGCGCCAGGGCGCACTGATGTCCACTGACTTCGAGCTGGTTAGCGAGGCCCGTAAGCTGGCCGACGAGCTGGGCTGCGAGGTCACCGGCCTGCTGCTGGGTGACAACGTTGAGGGCATTGCCAAGGAACTGGGCGGCTACGGTGCCGACAAGGTTCTGGTCTGCGACAGCCCCCCCCTGCTGAAGGATTACACTACCGACGCATACGCAAAGGTCGTGTGCGATATGGTCAACGAGTACAAGCCTGAGGTGCTGCTGATCGGCGCCACCAACATCGGCCGTGACCTGGGCCCCCGCTGCGCGGCGACTCTGCACACCGGCCTGACCGCCGACGCTACCCATCTGGATATCGATACTGCAAAGTACATCGACTTCCTGAAGGAGAGCTCCACCATCGACCTGTCCAAGCAGAAGTTCGATATGGAAGACCGCAACCTGAAGATGACCCGTCCCGCATTCGGCGGCCACCTAATGGCGACCATCATCTGCCCCCGCTTCCGTCCCCAGATGTCTACCGTTCGTCCCGGCGTTATGAAGAAGGCTCCCTTCGATCAGGCCAAGGCTGATGCCTGCCAGATCGTCAAGCCCGCCTTCAGCCTGACCGCTGAGGACATCAAGACCGAAGTGCTGAGCGTGGAGAAGGCCGCTGAGAAGCTGGTCGACCTGATCGGCGCAGATGTCATTGTCTCCGTTGGTCGTGGCATCAGCAAGGATGTCAACAAGGGCATCGAGCTGGCCGAGCAGCTGGCAGCCGCTCTGGGCGGCGGTGTCGTGGGCGCTTCCCGTGCCGTCACCGATGCAGGCTGGATGACCGCTGACCATCAGGTCGGTCAGACCGGCAAGACTGTGCACCCCAAGATCTATGTGGCTCTGGGTATCTCTGGTGCTATCCAGCACACCGCCGGTATGCAGGATTCTGAGTGCATCATCGCTGTCAACAAGAACGAGGGTGCTCCCATCTTCGGCGTTGCTGACTACGGCATCGTGGGCGATCTGTTCAAGGTCGTGCCTGAGCTGATCAAGCAGATCGAGGCAGCAAAGGCTGCTCTGTGATCGCCTGTTCCTGAGCATTGTTCAATAGCATAGCCTGAATTGTGAGAGGCCGTTGCACATTTTTTTGTGCAGCGCGCCTCTTTTTTGTGTTTTTTATAAAGGAGCTGTTGTGCCAGCCACTGCACAGCAGCTCCGATTTGCTCCACAGGAAAGGAACGCAGAAGGGAACACAGCGAAGCGCCACAAAAACGTACACAGAAACCACGATATGCAAAGCAGTGCATATAAATACAGTGATATACAAAACGAAACGCACCGAAGTGTCCCAAAAAGTGTGCGGAAGCTGTTGCACTTGGCTTGTTTTGGCGAGAAGCGCAACACAACTGTAACGTTTTCGGACTCTTTGTTACGCTTGAGTTGCGATAAAAAGGCGAGAATTTTTTAAAAAATCTGTATTTTTTCTGCAAATCAACCTCTAAACCTCTTGACGTCTGTATGGTTTTGTGATACTCTTGTGACACAAGAGTTGCGGATGTGATACGACAGAGTTGCAAACGAGTTGCAATATCCAAGATCACACTGCATAAGGCAACAGACCGGAGGCAATCTTATGAAGCGTGCAATGAGTACCGTGAAGAATATCGCAGCAGCTGCAATGACGCTGGCTGTGTTTTTTGGCTTTGCAGGCTTCAAGCCCGTCACCGCAAACGCTGCACAGGCTGCCATGCCTGCCACCGCTTCTGTGGAAGAAGAGAACTCCTACTTTGAGGAAGACGCTTACCAGCGCAGCTTCCTGACCCTGATCAATAACGAGCGTGCACAGGCTGGTCTGGCTCCTGTTGCTCTGGGCGACAGCAACCACAACGCCGCTGCAATGGAGCGTGCCGAAGAGCTGGCGGTTTCTTACTCCTACGTTCGTCCCAACGGTCAGCGCGATTTCACCGTTCTGGCAGAGAACGGCATCAGCGATGTCTCCATCGGCGAGAACTACATGGCCGGCTGCTCCACCCCCGATTCCGCAATGGATCAGTGGATGGCTACCGACTTCACCCGTGAGCGTATCCTGAACGCCGATGCTACCACCGTGAGCGTTGGCTACTATGAGGGCGGTGTTTACAATAACTATTGGGTGCTGATCTTCTCTTACCCCGAAAATTCTCACACCGAGGATTACCGTCAGGAAGTTCTGAATCTGGTCAATGCCCAGCGCGCAAAGTACGGTCTGACTGCTCTGGAAATGGGCGATGACGCGCTGACCGCCGCTGCACAGACCCGCGCCGAGGAGATCTCCGTTGTAAACTCCCACGTCCGTCCCGATGGTTCCAAGTGCTTCACCGTCCTGAAGGACTACGGCGTCACCGATACCCCCACCGGCGAGAATGCCGCATGGGGCAGCGTCTCTCCCTGAAGAGGTCGTCAACGCATGGATGAACTCCGAAGGCCATCGTGCCAATATCCTGAACCCTGAGGCTCGCAAGATGAGTGTTGGTTACTACTACAACAGCAACAGCACTTGGGGCCATCAGTGGATCCAGATCTTTACCAAGTGATCAACTGCTTTCTTCTTATAAAAAGACTGGCGGGGCCGCAAGGCTTCGTCAGTCTTTTTTATTTGCGCCCGTTTGTGTGTTATACTTATTCTGAGTTATTATCAGGAGGATCTAACGTGGAGGATTACCGCACCGTCCGGGGCACGGCCACCGGCGAATACGAAGAGAAAAAGAGCCGCTTTATCGCACAGCTTTCCTTTGCTGACAGTGAGGAAGCCGCTGTGGCCTTTCTGGAGCAGGTGCGGGCAGCCAACCGCACCGCGCGGCACAATGTTTACGCCTACCGCCTGCGGGCGGGCAACCGCGAGCGCTATTCCGACGATGGCGAGCCGGCCAAAACGGCCGGGACCCCGGCACTGGAGGTGCTGCAGCACAGCGGTCTGACCGATCTGATCGTGGTGATGACCCGTTATTTCGGCGGCGTGCTGCTGGGCACCGGCGGACTGGTGCGTGCCTATACGACGGCCACAGCCCGGGCACTGGAAAACGCCGAGGTGGTCACGGTGCGCAGCGTGGTGGAATTACAAGTGACCGTGGACTACGCCCTTTACGAGCGTGCGTCCCTGCTCATTGATGCTGCCGGGGGCAAAGCAGGCACCGCCGGAGTTTACGGACCGGGTGGCCCTGTGCTGGCAGATGCCGGAGCACACGGAAGGCCCGCTGCTGGAGCAGCTGCGGGAACTGACCCGGGGCGGGGCAAATGTGAGCGTTTCCAAGCCGTTTTACGCCCCGTTCTGAACGGCTTGGATGGCAGAAAGAGAAAATTTGGATGACAGGCAAGGGCCTGCCATCCAAAAATAAACTTTTATTTTTAGAATAGACAGGCATCTTCCCCCTTCGACAGCACAAATGCGGTACAATACTGTCAAGGCGCGGCGTTTGGGATCCGCTGCGTGCTGAGAAAGGGAGAGCAGGGGACAACAGAACAGAAAGCGAGGGACTGTGGATGAATGTGCGGGAACGTACCGAAGAGATCGAGCGGCTGACCCTTGCCCCCTGGGCGACGTTCAGCGATGAGAGCCGGGGCAGGCAGCGGCAGGAAGAGCCGGACGACATCCGGCCCGTGTTCCAGCGGGGACAGGGACCGCGTCATCCACTGCAAGGCGTTTCGCCGCCTCAAACAGAAGACACAGGTCTTCCTCTCGCCGGAGGGCGACCTCTACCGCACCCGCCTGACCCACACGCTGGAAGTCTCCCAGATCGCCCGCACCATCGCCCGGGCCCTGCGGCTCAACGAGGACCTGACCGAAGCCATCAGCCTCGCCCACGACCTTGGGCACACTCCCTTCGGCCACGCGGGCGAAAGCTGCGCTGGACAAGCTCTGCCCGGACGGCTTCAAGCACTATATGCAGAGCCTGCGGGTGGTGGACAAGCTCGAGAAAAAAGGAGGGGCAGGGCTTGAACCTGACCTGGGAGGTGCGGAACGGCATCATCACCCACACCAAGGGCACGTGGGCGGCCACGCCGGAAGGGCGCATCGTTCGGATGGCGGACCAGATCGCCTTCGTCAACCACGATATCGAGGATGCAGTCCGCGCCGGGGTGCTGGACCCGGCCACCCTCCCCAAAGACTGCACCCACGGCGGTGCTGGGCGAGACGAAATCCCAGCGCATCACGACCATGATCAACAGCATCCTTGCCCACAGCGACGGAGACGTTGGCGTGGGAGCCGAGGAGGGACGAAGAAGCGTTTCTGGCCCTGAAGGATTTCATGTACGCCAATGTCTACACCGACCGCACCGCCAAGCGGGAAGAGCAAAAAGTGGAAAAGGTCCTCACGGAGCTTTACGAGTATTACCTGACCCACATCGACCAGATGTCCAACTTCTACTTGCAGTTGGCCTATCAGGAGGGGCCAGGGACCGGGCCGTGACCGACTACATCAGCGGCATGAGCGACGAGTTTGCCATCCGGACGTTCGAGGATGTTTTTCGTGCCCCGCAAATGGCACGTTCTTTAAAAAAGGAGCAGGGAAAAAGAAACCATGATCCCACACGAATACATTGAAGAACTGACCCGCCGCACCGACATCGTGGAGTTGGTGGGCAGCTATGTGCAGCTCAAGCGCAAGGGGGCGGCTGTACGGCGGCCTGTGCCCCTTTCACAGCGAAAAAACGCCCTCATTCTACGTCTACCCGGACACCCAGAGCTTTTACTGCTTTGGCTGCGGGGCAGGCGGCGATGCCATTACCTTTGCCAAAAAAAGATCAACAGCATCGACTACCCGGAGGCCGTTAAGATGCTGGCAGCCGGGCCGGTATGCCGGAGCCGCAGGAGGACGACAAAACAGGCCGGATGCGCAGCCGCATCCTCTCCATGAACAAGGAGGCGGCACGGTTTTTCCATGCCTGTCTGAACTCCACTGTGGAGGAAGCACGGCAGGCGCGGGCCTACTGGCGGCGGCGAGGCCTCGACGACAAGACCATCAACCGCTTCGGGCTGGGGTACGCCCCCGACGACGGGCAGGCGCTCTACCAGCTTCTGCGCGAGAAGGGCTACAATCAGCAGGAGCTGGATGCCAGCGGCCTGTTCAAGCGGAGTGCGTCGGGCCGCATCTACTGCCTGTTCTGGCGGCGGGTCATGACCCCCATCTTCGATCTGCGGGGCAACATCATTGCCTTTGGTGGGCGCGTGCTGGACGACTCCAAACCGAAATATGTCAACAGCCCGGAAACGCTGGTCTACCACAAATCAGAGACGGTGTTCGCGCTCCAGATCGCAAAGCGCAGCGCGGTGCGCCGGTTCGTGCTCTGTGAGGGCTACATGGACGTCATCAGTATGCATCAGGCGGGCATCGATACGGCGGTGTGTGCCTGCGGCACGGCTCTGACGCCGGATCAGGTCAAGCTCATCAGCCAGTACGCCGATGAAGTCATCCTCAGCTACGACTCCGACGAGGCGGGCCAGAAGGCCACCCTCCGCTCGCTGGAACTGTTCCGTAACAGTCCGGTGCGGGTGGGCGTGCTGCAGATCCCGGGCGCGAAAGACCCGGACGAGTACATCAAGAAGTATACGGTGCCGACCGCTTCAAGGCCTGCTGGACGGTGTGGGCAATGCACTGGACTTCCGGCCTCAAGCGGCTGGTCGGGACAAATACGACCTGAGCCAGGACGGGCAGCGGCTGGAATACATCAAAGAAGCCGTGGACCTGCTGGCCCAGCGGTCCAGCCCCACAGAGCAGGAGGTCTACGCCGGGCGGCTGGCCGAGGAGACCAATGTTTCTCAAAACGGCCATTATGACCCAGCTGGAAACGGCGGTCAAGCGGGCAGGCTAACAAGCGCCGGCAGGGAGCAGGAGTCGTGCCCGGCTCAAAGAGCGGCGAGATGAACCAGATCAGCGTCCCCTACAGCATGGGCGGGGCCGAGGCGCTGGGCGTGGCCAGTGCGCAGCAGCGGCTTCTTGCCGCCATCCTGCGGGAGCCTGGCTATCTGGACCTGGTGCGCAGCCAGCTCCCCCGGCGGAAAAGTTCCTGCTGCCCCAGCAGAGAGAGCTGTATCAGGCCATGATCCAGTGCCGGGAGCAGGGGATCGAGCTGAGTCTGGCCACCCTGCGTGCCTACGTCAGCGAAGAAGCGCTGAATGAATTGAGCGCCCTTGCGGCAAAATACAGCGATGTGAATTGTACGCCGGAAGACATCGGGCTCTACCTGGACCGGATCGCCCGCGGGACCCCGGTAGCAAAAAAGGCGGCCCAGATGTCGTCCAACGATCAATTAGAGCAGTATCTCCAGTCGATGCGGGAGAAAAAAACAGGGGAATCTTCCCCGGAAGAATAACAGGGCATGGCCCTCCTCCATCCCGGCTGGAGCCGGAAGGAGAAGGAATCATGCAGAAAATGTCACAAACAGAGGAACTGGCCCGGCTGCTGGCGGCCCGTGCCCGGCGGCATACTCTGACGCCGGAGGAGATCGGCCGGGCGATGGACGAGCAGGAGTACGATGCGGCTGGGCTGGATGCGCTCCATGCGGCGCTGGAAGCCCGGGGCGTGACCGTGAAAGAGGAAGGACCCCGACCTGCCCCCTGCTGGATGAAACGCAGATCGGCAGGCTGGAACATGAGCTTTCGGCAGAGGGGGTGGCGTTGGACGACCCGGTAAAAACCTATTTAAAGGAGATCGGGCGGGTGCCGCTCCTTTCCGCCGACGAAGAAGCAGGCTGGCCCGGGCGGCGCAGGCAGGGGACGAGGACGCCCGCCGACGCCTGAGTGAGGCAAATCTGCGGCTGGTGGTCTCGGTGGCCAAGCGGTACGCCGGGCGGGGCCTGCCGTTTCTGGATCTCATTCAGGAAGGCAATCTCGGTCTGATGAAGGCGGCGGAGAAGTTCGAGCCGGAGCGCGGCTTCAAATTCTCGACCTATGCCACCTGGTGGATACGCCAGTCCATCACCCGGGCCATCGCCGACCAGGGCCGCACCATCCGCATCCCGGTGCATCTGGTGGAGAGCATCAACCGGGTGAAGAAGACAGCAGGGGAGCTGCTCCGCAAAAACGGGCGGGAGCCTACGGCGGAGGAGATCGCGGCCCAGTTGGAGATGGAGCCCGCCCGGGTGCGGGAATTATTACAGCTGGCCCAGGAGCCCATCAGCCTCGAGACGCCGGTGGGGGAGGAAGAGGACGCCCACCTCGAGGACTTCATCCAGGACGATGAGGCAGGCGTCCCCGCCGATGAGGCCGGGCGGCAGCTGCTCCGCCGGGAGCTGATGAATGTGCTCAAGAGCCTGACGCCCCGGGAAGAGCGGGTCATCGCCCTCCGCTTCGGTTTGGAGGATGGCCGCGCCCGGACGCTGGAAGAGCTGGGCCAGGGAGTTCAACGTCACCCGGGAGCGGGTGCGCCAGATAGAGGCCAAAGCCCTGCGTAAGCTCCGCCACCCCAGCCGGGCCAAGCGCCTGAAGGATTATCTGGAACGGAAAAATTGAGCCCTGTGCAAAACAAGAGTCAACCTGTACAAAATGCACAACCCTGTTTTTGGCAGGAACATGAAAAACGAAAAAATCAAGGCCTAAATCAACCAAAAGCTACACGCCCCGGGTGTCCTGCAAAACAGGGCTCCCGGGAAAAAAAATCGGCAAAAATGCGAAAAATGGCTTGACAACAAGGCTTTTAGGGGGTATACTAAACCAGTATCACATAATGGCCTAGTGCGCCAAAAAAGGGAGTTTGCGTGGAGCGAGCTTGGAGGACTGAACCGAAAAGTTTGTGAAAAACGCCGAACTTCTCCGCGCGGTGCGGCCGAATTATGTGTGTCTGCTCAAATTCGACCTGCGTTATTGCAAATCCGTAGAGTATAAAAAAGTAAGGAGTGGTTGATTTTATGATGAAAGTCAAGCCCGTCAAGCTCGGCAAGACCGAGCGCATGAGCTTCTCCCACATCGACGAAGTCATCAGTATGCCGAACCTCATCGAGGTCCAGAAGAACTCTTACCAGTGGTTCTTGGACGAGGGCCTGAAAGAGGTCTTCCACGACATCGGCACCATTGAGGACTACACTGGTAACCTGGCGCTGAGCTTCGTGGACTTCCGTCTCGATAAGGAGCCCAAAGTACAGCATCAAGGAGTGCAAGGAGCGCGACGTGACCTACGCCGCCCCCTGCGCGTGACGGCTCGTCTGCTGAACAAGGAGACCGGTGAGGTCAAGGACCAGGAAATTTTCATGGGAGACTTCCCCCTGATGACCGATGCGGGCACCTTTGTGATCAACGGTGCCGAGCGTGCGATCGTCAGCCAGTTGGTTCCGTTCTCCCGGCGTATTCTACGGAGATGCCAAAGATAAGGTAGGGCAACGATCTGTACAGCGCGACCATGAACCCCAACCGCGGTGCCTGGCTGGAGTACGAGACCGACGCTTCCAACGTGTTCTATGTCCGTATTGATAAGAACCGCAAGCTGCCTGTCACCGTGCTGTGCCGTGCACTGGGCCTGTCCACCAATGAGGACATCCTGAACTTCTTCGGTGACGACGAGCGCATCCTGGCTACCCTGGAAAAGGACACCACCAAGAACCAGGAAGAGGGCCTGCTGGAAGTTTACCGCAAGCTGCGCCCCGGTGAGCCTCCCACGGTGGAGTCCGCTACCAGCCAGATCAACATGCTGTTCTTCGACCCGCGCCGTTACGACCTGTCTCGTTTCGGCCGTTATAAGATGAACAAGAAGCTGTCTCTGGCACGCCGCATCACCGGCTTTGTGGCCGCTGAGAATGTCGTGGCTCCCCTGACCGGTGAGGTGATCGTCGAGGCCAACGGCCAAGATCACCCGCGAGCTGGCTGAGAAGGCTGACAACGCCGGTGTGAATGTTGTCATCCTGTCCATGGACGATTCCCTCAAGGAGGGCAAGAAGAACGTCAAGGTCATCACCAACGGCTGTGTGGACGCACAGGGCTTCTTCTCCTTTGACGTCAAGGAGTGCGGCATCAACGAGCGCTGCTCCTTCGACGAGATCAAGAAGATCCTCGACACCACCTCTGATGTGGAAGAGCAGAAGGAGATGCTGCGCCGCAACCACGACCAGCTGATCGGCCGTACGGTCACCGTGGCCGACATTCTGGCTTCCATCAACTACCTGAACGGCCTGGGCCACGGCATCGGCACACTCACCGATGATATCGACCACCTGGGCAACCGCCGGATCCGCAGTGTCGGCGAGCTGCTGCAGAACCAGTTCCGCATCGGCTTTTCCCGCATGGAGCGCGTCATCCGTGAGCGCATGACGCTGCAGAGCCAGGATCAGAGCGTCATCACCCCCGCAGGCCCTCATCAACATCCGTCCCTGTGGTGGCAGCCATCAAGGAGTTCTTCGGCTCCTCGCCGCTGTCGCAGTTCATGGATCAGAACAACCCGCTGGCGGAGCTGACCCACAAGCGCCGTCTTTCCGCCCTGGGCCCCGGCGGCCTCAGTCGTGACCGTGCCGGATTTGAGGTCCGCGATGTGCATTACAGCCACTACGGCCGCATGTGCCCCATCGAGACTCCTGAAGGCCCGAACATCGGCCTGATCTCCTATCTGGCAACTTACGCAAAGATCAACGAGTACGGCTTCGTGGAAGCTCCGTACCGCAAGGTCAAGAAGACCTACGACGAGAACGGCCGCCTGAAGGATCAGGTCGTTACCGACGAGGTGGAGTATATGACCGCTGACGTCGAGGACGAGTACGTTGTGGCACAGGCCAACGAGCCGCTGGACGAGGGCAAGCACTTCGTGCGTCCCCGCGTGTCTGCCCGCCGCCGCGATGAGATCCTGAAATTGATGCCGAGAAAGTCGATTACATGGACGTCTCGCCCCGAATGATGGTTTCTGTCGCTACTGCCTGCATCCCCTTCCTGGAGAACGATGACTGTAACCGTGCTCTGATGGGTTCCCAACATGCAGCGTCAGGCAGTGCCTCTGATGGTCACCCAGCAGCCCATCGTTGCTACCGGTATGGAGTACAAGGCTGCTACCGGCTCCGGCACCGCTGTTCTGGCAAAGAATGACGGTATCGTTGAGAAGATGGATGCCGACCACGTTGTTGTGCGCAACAACAAGGGCGAGCTGGAGGACTATCCTCTGATCAAGTTCGCACGCTCCAATGCAGGCACCTGCATCAACCAGCGTCCCATCGTCGAGGTCGGCGAGAGCGTCAAGGCCGGTCAGGTGCTGGCCGACGGCCCTGCAATGCGCAACGGCGAAATTTCTCTGGGTAAGAACGCTCTGATCGGCTTCATGACCTGGGAAGGCTACAACTACGAGGATGCCGTTCTGATCAACGAGAAGGTCGTGCGGGACGACGTCTTTACCTCCATCCATATTGAGGAGTTCGAGTTCGACGCGCGGGACACGAAGCTCGGCCCGGAGGAGATCACCCGTGACATCCCCAACGTTTCTGAGGATGCACTGAAGGATCTGGACGAGCGCGGTATCATCAGCGTCGGCGCCGAGGTCAGGAGCGGCGACATTCTGGTCGGCAAGGTCACGCCGAAGGGCGAGACCGATCTCACCGCCGAAGAGCGCCTGCTGCGCGCCATCTTCGGCGAGAAGGCGCGCGAGGTGCGCGATACTTCCCTGCGCGTGCCGCACGGTGAGTACGGAATCATCGTCGACGTGAAAGAGTTCACACCCGAGAACTGCGACGAGCTGCAGCCGGGCGTCCGCCAGGTGGTGCGCTGCTACATCGCTCAGAAGCGTAAGATTTCCGTCGGCGACAAGATGTCCGGCCGTCACGGGAACAAGGGTGTCGTCTCCCGCGTTCTGCGCGAAGAGGACATGCCCTTCTTCGCCGATGGCCGGCCCGTGCAAATCGTGCTGAACCCGCTCGGCGTGCCTTCCCGTATGAACATCGGCCAGGTTCTGGAAGTCCATTTGGGCTACGCTGCCAAGGCATGCGGCATCAAGGTCATGACTCCCGTCTTCGACTCCGCCCGTGAGAACGACATCGGCGATACCTTTGATACCGCCCGCGAGATGTGGCACGGTGAGAATGCTCCTGCATATCCCACCAAGCTCCCCAAGATCATGGGCGAGAAGGGCCACATCATCGACTTCTCCAAGATCGAGTTGGACCGCGATGGCAAGACCACGCCAGCAATACGTAACTGGAACGAAGTATTACCG
>VOFJ01002615.1_pt1 | contig 32088 bp, 57 predicted proteins | sample 5384081 | NCBI WGS metagenome assembly VOFJ01 (sample SAMN12384729, study PRJNA508395) | human gut metagenome | isolation source: healthy gut I | host: Homo sapiens | reverse complement strand
CAGCTAGCTTATCTTGTTTCGTACCATTATGTAAACGGCGTACAAGTCAGCAGTCTGCTTGCCCATGGCAAACAATGACAGACGCTTAACTTAAGAATGGAGGAAAATTTATGCGTAGAAAAGCAGCAATCGCTCTGATGTTAGCCCTGGTTCTCTTTTTGCTTCTTCCCTCTCTGCCGCTGCGGCTTTCCGCGAAGGTTTTTTTTATGGCGGCTACTACTACGAATTGGTCGGGACATGTAGCAGCGACGGAGTCTATGTCAGAACTTCTATTGACAACCGAAGCTATACGGCCGGTATAAGCGCAAAAATTTATCGTTATAGTAATCTATACACAACTATTGAATACTCAGAAAAAGAATCAAGCATCTCATTAGATATACCAATAGTGTTTTCTCCAATTAAACTTATATCAAATCACTATATAAATGGGTCACGCATAGATACTCTCACATCTACAAACTAATAATATTTTGTATATGAACTGCTCCTCATGCCCTACTGTGTGAGGAGCAGTCTCACCGAAGGAGGCCTTCCAATATGAAACGAGTGACCATATTGTTCCTGCTCGCTGCTCTCTGCCTCGCATTGTTTGGTTGCACTTCACAACCTTCCATGGGGAGAAATCTCCTCTGACAAATTTTCCCGCTGTGCAATTACCAGCAATTATTCTATGGCCGAGACAGACTTGGGGTTTTATTCGCTGTTCGCAGGCTATCTATACTACGCTGATAAATCAGATTTAACCAAATGGCTTCCAGTGTGTAGCAAGCCAAACTGCACGCATGATTTAGAATCCCCGGATTGTGATGCAAATATGTCGGGCAGTGGATTTCAGCTATATCATGACAGGATTTACTTCTGTGACAGCTACGGACTCTATGAGAATGGACATAGTGGCACTGTACTTGTCAGTATGCCGATCTATGGTGGTGAGCGGAAATTGGAAGATGTAATTTTTAATTCTGACCAACAGGGTTCCAGTAGACAGTGAAGAAACTGTTTCTTGCAAGATAGAATAATTCTATTCTATAGCTATATGAACGAATCGGGCGATTTTAAGAATTATGCAGCTCAATATACCGCAGATGGAATTCAAATCTTGGCAGAAGGCCAGTCCCTGAAAATATACCCCGATTTTTTAGGTACAGTCACCGCCTCTGAATACGTTGGCGGCGATCCTGCTGTTCTCTACAACCTGGATGACAGCGGCTTTGGCACCGTCCTGTATCGGTTCACTGAAACAGGGCTGGAACCCATTGGCGACACTGCCGGGCTGGGTCTTGGAACTTTGGCCAGCTGCGACATGGCCGGCGCTTATCTCACCGGGGATATTCTCCAGGTCTATCGGCCCAACGACGGCTATTATGACATCAACCTGGCCACCGGGGAGCAGACCAAAACGATGGACGTTCAAATGGAAGACGGCTGGGGCTGGCATTTGACTGATCAGTATATTCTGGAGTCTCCCCCCTGCTGTTCAACCGCCCGGAACAGCAACTGGAGATGAAAGACGGTCCCCACGCCATGTTGTTCTACGATGGAGAATCTTGGAACCCTGTCACTCTACCGGAAGAATTGACACAAGCAACAGGGGGCCCCCTGGCTCACTCCCCCTGGCAGTTGCCTCAGACCGCGTTTTCTTTACATTTTCGGATGTCTCAAATTCTGGGCGTACCCGGCTGTATCAGCTGCTGCTAAATGAAGAAGCGTACCAGCTTACATTTCTGACCTCCTATGAATGGTAGCACAGTGTGCCCCCTACAGGGAATCGCCCTGATGTTAGCCCTGGTTCTCTTTGCTTCTTCCCTCTCTGCCGCTGCGGCTTTCCGCGAAGGTTTTTATGGCGGCTACTACTACGAATTGGTCGCAACTTGCAGCGAAAATGACGTTTATATCCGTACCTCCTGTGAAAATCGCTCGTACACAGCGAAGGCATCTGCCGATATTTATCGCTATCGCGTTGGTGAACGGTATACAACTATGGGGCCAGAGTCTGCAAAAATCAAGCATCTCATTGGAGAGTACATTTAGTTTCTCGCCTGTATTTATTATATCTTACCACCATATTACCGGTATTCTTATAGATAGTCTGCATATAGATGGTAACTAATATGGCAGAATTTAAAACTTTACCAAGCAGAATTTCCCACCCAAAGCGCGGGGCGATTCTGTATCTAAAATGGAGGCTGTTTTTATGGCGAAACGTCTGACTGTTTTTTTGATTTTATGTTTACTTGTATCCTTATTCGGTTGTAGCCACAACTCACCTCAATCATCCGTTTCATCTAGCGCGTATGCACTTTGTGCTACTACCAGTAGTTATAGCATGGCCGAGTCTGAGGATGGAATATGCACCAGCTTTTTGGGGCACTTGTATTATGCTGACAAAGACAATCTGAGCAGCTGGACCCCGGTTTGCAATAAGCCAAATTGTGACCATACCCAAAAGGCCCTTGAGTGCGATGCCAAAATATCTGGTAGTGGATTCTATCTACAGCAAAATCGGATTTACTACTGTGATAGTGATTCCAACTACGGCGGCAGCTACGATCTCTTAATTTTAAGCATGTCACCAAGTGGGGGGATAGAAAAATTGAACATACGATTTCCTTTCCCAGCCAAGAGCATGTGCTGCAGTGGCGAAACTGCTGCCTGGCGGACAGAATGTTACTATTTTGCGCTTGCATGGACGAGTCAGGCACATTTCATAACTATGTCATACAAGTTACCCCTGAAGGTGACCAAATCCTGGCCGAAGGTCGGACAGAAAATATGCCCAGTTTCCTGGGTACCGTGACCGCCTCCGAAATGGTAGGTGGTGACACCGCCGTGCTCTATTGGCTTAGACTCGGATAATGGTGGTTTTGGCACCATGCTCTACCGGTTAACCGAAAGTGAACTCGTCCCCATTGCAGACACCGCCAATCTGGGACTGGGGGATTTGGTAAACTGCGATATGACAGGCGCTTACCTCACGGGAAATGTTCTCCAGGTCTACCGTCCTAACGATGGGTACTACGACATAAACCTGACCACAGGAGCACAAACCAAAACCATGGACGTCCAGATGGAAGACAGTTGGGGCTGGCATTTGACAGACCAGTATATTCTGGAATCACCAGTTCTCTTTAATCGGCCGGAACAAAGACTGGAGATACCAGCAGGTCCTCATTCGATGCTGCTATATGATGGGAAACTTGGAAATCTGTTACCCTGCCAGCGGAGATCGCACAGATTTCCGGAACAAACCGACTATTTCCCAATTGTGTAACCTCCGACCGTGTTATCTTTACATTTGAAAACTATATTAAACACGAAGTTAACTGGTATTACTTAATTCTTGGCCAAGAAAAATCCAGAACTTGTACCTATGTGCTCAATGAAATTTGATATGTATGAGTAAAGTTTATAAATAAAATGTCTGTGGTTACATTGATGCTGTCCTTGGCTTTCTTTATCTCCTCTATTTCCGCTTCAGCCGCATTCCGTGAGGGCTTCTATTGCGATTACTATTATGAGCTCCTAGAATTTGCGAGGACGGAGAAGCTTATGCTGGAACTTCCGTTACCAACCGAAGTTACACAACAAAGGTAAGCACTGAAATCTGTCGCTATATCACCGGTCCTCTCTATACAAACATCCGGACTTAGAGCTTCATGCAATCTGGCAAAAAAGTCAGTTTTAAGCCATTTTGTGCCAGGAGGAAATTTCCATATTTTTCCATATCTGACAAAATATTTATATTTTTAGCTTGACATACAACATGCAATCAGGTAGAATAGGAGCAGCTGACAGAGTAGACAGATTTCAGAATCCTCTTATGTGCCCGAATATCGCTTTCCAACGGAACCCATTGGCCCCGAGTCCGCAAAATCAAGCATCTCTCTTAGCAGCACATTTGGATTCACGCCATTGTACCTAGTGTCTCACCATTATATAAATGGTGTACATATCAAAAGTCTTTATGCAAGCAACAGCTAATTTCTTTCAAAATTACTAGTTATCAGAGCTGCTCCTCGTACTAAAACAGCGTGAGGGGCAGCTCTGTTCTAAAAAGGAGGTTGCTTCTGATGAAAAAAATCATAAGCTGTTTCTTTTCTATTCTCCTTTTTGCGTCTTTATTTGGCTGCAATCATAAACAAACCCAAGCCACCACTTTACCTGCTGTGTACACGCTCTGCGCCGCAACCAGCGACCATAATATGGCAGAAACTGAGAACGGAATCTACGCCAGCTATTTTGGGCATCTGTATTATGCCGACAAAACCGCACCAAACAAGTTGACACCTGTTTGTAATAAACCAAATTGTACCCATAGTCTAAGCGCACCTGATTGCGATGCTGCAATTACTGGTAACGGTTTTTTCCTGCATCAAGGTCGGATCTACTACTGCGACAGCGATTCCAATTACGGCGGAAGCAATAACATCGTGATGGTCAGCATGTCGGCAAGCGGCGGAGATCGAAAGGTGGAGCATGTAATCTCCTTCCCCGCCCAGGAGCATGTATTGCAGCGGCGAAACTGCTTCCTGGAAGACAGAATGCTACTATTCTGCAGCTGCATGGATGAATCGGGCACATACCACAACTATGCCATGCAAATCACCCCAGAGGGAGACCAAATCCTGGCAGAAGGCCGAACAGACAATATGCCTAGCTTCCTGGGCACCGTCACCACTTCGGAGTATGTATGGGGCGACCCCGCCGTACTCTGCCAGTTAGACCTCGATGACGGCTCTTGTGGAACAATGCTCTACCGAATTACCAAGGACGGTCTTTCGCCCATCGGTGACACCGCTGGGCTTGGACTGGGGAATCTGGCAGACGGTAGTATGACCGGCGCCTATCTCACCGGCAACGTTCTTCAGGTGTACCGGCCCAATGACGGCTACTATGACATCAATCTGGTCACGGGAGAACAAACCAAAACCATGGAGGCCCAGATGGAGGACAGCTGGGGCTGGCGTTTGGCAAACCAGTACATTCTGGAATCCCCATCTTGTTTAACCGGCCAGAACAGCGCCTGGAGCTGGACCCAGGTCCCCACACCATGCTGCTGTATGACGGGGGAATCCTGGAAGCCCGTTATCCTACCGGAGGAGGTCGCCCAGACTTCCCGGAAGCAACTATCTGGTTCCCAATGCTGTAGCCTCGGACCGTGTTTTCTTCACCCTATACAATTCTGAGGATCGCGAAACGGACTGGTATCAGCTGATGTTAAACGAGGACGAACCAAAACTGACATTTTGACCTCCACATCCTGGAAATAGTGCAGTTTTTCCTTGCTGTGGTCACGAAATTTCAATATCAAAGGAGGTAGTTTTTATGAAAAAAAGATATACGCCGTTGTCCTCTCTGCCTTACTGTCCCTGTCCCTTGCCGGCTGTCAGCAGCCCGAGGCTTCCACCCAAAAGGGCCCAGCAGACAGCTCCCTCTGCGCCAACACCAGCGCCTATCTGATGGCCGAAACCGAAGGTGGGTTTTACTACTCCACCGGCAACATTCTTTACTATGCAGACCAGGAGAACCTGACTGAGTGGGTCCCCGTATGCAGCCGTCCGGATTGCAGTCACAATGGGCCGGACTGCCAGGCTTATCTGGCCAATGACGGCAGGTTTTGTCCTGAAAGGGGAGCAAATTTATTTCTGCGACAGCAACACCCGCTACCATCCAGACGGAGACTCCGGTACCGTCCTGGCCAGCATGACCTTAGACGGCGGGGACCGGAAGGTGGCCTATACCATCCCCGGCTCCCTCTCCGATGCCGGAGGGTCAGACCGGTTCTGCCTCCTGGGGACCAGCTGATTGCCATGTACTGCCGAATGAACGAAGGCGGCGCCTTTGACACCCGCATGGTGCGGGTGGATGAAACGGGTGAACAGGAGCTCTTTACGGGCACTATGGAGCAGCTCCCCTCCTGGCTGGGGGCTGTCACCCGGTATGAAGACATGGGCGGCGATACAGCCCTCTATTTTTTACCTGGACGACAGCCAGGAGAATTGGGCCTGCACCCTGTACCGCCCCACTGCGGAAGGATTGGAAAAGCTGGGGGATGTTTCCGGCCTTGGCAACCTGATGGATCTGGATTTCACCGGCTCCTATCTCTCCGGGAGGTTCTGGCGGATTTATCGGCCGGGAGACGGCTACTATGATGTAAACCTGGCCACCGGTCAGGGAGACGAAGGCCCTGGATTCCCAGCTGGAGGACGCCTGGGGCTGGCAGCTGACCGAGCGGTACGCCGTGGAGTCCACCCTCCTGTCCCGTCCTCTGGCCCACCAGAAGGACCCGGTGGACCGGGAGCAAGCTATGACCCTGTATGACGGGGGAGCGCTGGCGTCCCGTTGCCTTGCCGGAGGAGCTGGCCCGGGGACCTCTCTTCCAAAATCTCCGCCCGGTGGCAGTGACCTCCGAGGGGATCTTCTTCCAGGCAAAGCTCCAGGACCAGCGCCGCCTGTACCAGGTGAAGCTAGACGGAGATACCCTGCAAATGACGTTCCTGTTTGCTTTTCCGGCATAAGGCTGCAAATTCGCCGGAAAGCAACCAGGGTGCATCCAGGAGGCCGCACCCTGCAGGCGCTTTTGTACACACCTCCGGGAAGCCATAGAAACCGATGCCCACGTAAAGTCACGAGCTTCGGGATCCACGCACAGCCTTGCCCTTTGCGCTGGCGCGACAGCGCCCGGCCTTCCCGGGGGCCAGGGCGAAGCACCATGGGATCTTACCACTTGCCAGTGGCAAGTGACTCCGCAATTCCAGATGCCCCGCCGTCAGGTGGTCGAATGAGGAACGGCGATATTTGGCAGATTGGCAGGTAGATTGATTCAGACGCAACATGTTTCCTTTTTAACCAAGTGAGGAAACATGCTTGCCCCAGTTTCCAAGGGAAGTGATTTTTTTGGAAGAAATCAAACGCGTGGTCTTCAGCCGGCGGCGGCTGGTGGCGCTGCTGCTTTTTGGCAGCCCTGTGCCTGGTGAATCTGGTGCGGATCAGCCCCCGCCGAAACACCGGTATCTCCCAAGTGAAAACGGAGCAGTTCCTGAAGGCACACCAGGGCGAATCACTGGAGGAGCTTCAAACCCAACTGGACCGCATTCTGAAAGCCCCAATTGCAGCCTCCAGCGACCGCATGAGCTACGGGCTTCTGCGCAATCAGGTGGAGTATCTCTTGGGCTTCCCTGGCCGTCTGGCGGAGATTCAGGCGCAGGCGGAGCACATGTCCTCCGTGAGCATATTCGCCGGTTCTCCTTATTCCCAGGCCAACATCCGCAAGACAGCCGCAGACTACCGGCGTCTGGAGGGCGCGGAGGTCACCCTGGGCCATGACCGGGCTGTGGAGCAGGTCATGGGGGCGAGGCTTTCCGATTGGCTTTTGGGGGGCATACATGGCCCTGGTGGTGGCTTCGTTCCTGGAGGAACGGAAGCGGGGCCTGTGGACCATGGTCTGCGCCAGTCCCGCCGGCCGTTTGGGCCTGCCTGTCTGGCGGCTGGGGAGCCGTGGCGCTGGGGGCGCTCCTGGGCTCCGCCGTCCTCACCTGCACGGAGCTGAGTCACGCCTATTGGATGTATGGCGGCCTCTCGGAGCTGGGCCGGGTTCTACAATCAGTCTCCAGCTTTCAGGACTTTACATATCCCATGACCATTGGCAGCTTTTGGCTCCTTTACCTGCTTTTGCGGGCCCTGGGCGCGTTTCTCCTGGGCTTGACCCTCTGGTTTCTCCAGGAGGCAATCGCGGACCGGCGGCTGGTGGGGGCGGTCTGGGTGCTGGTCCTGGGCGGGGAATATGCCCTGTACCGCAGACTGCCGGGGACGGCATTGCTACAAAAAGGTCAATCTGTTTTCCTGCCTCCATCCCCGTGCTCTCGTGACCGGCTACTGTAACCTGAATCTTTTTGGCCATCCCGTAGGGCAGCTGCCCCCTGGTCCTTTGGGCGGGCCTTCTCCTGGGGGCGCTGATGCTCCCGGGAATCGGCTGTATCTACCGGTTCCGGAAGCCCGTCTCCGGCTACGGCTGGGTAAACCGGCTTGACCGGGTCCGCCGCCTGTTCGCCCCCATGGCCCGGCATGCCAGCCTTTTTGGGCCACGAGTTGTACAAAACCCTGGCCGTGGGCCGGGGGGGGCCTCATTCTGCTGGGGGCCCTGGCCTTAGCGGGCCCCTGCTGGCCCAGTCCCCAACCCTGGGTACCAGCGACCCGGTAGAGGTCAACCTGGAGAGCTACTACCGCCAGAGCCAGGGGCCCTGTGGGACAGGAGACCTGGGATTACCTGGCCAAGCGGCAGGCACGTCTGGCCGAACAGCAGGCCCAATGGGAGGAGCTTCAGCGCCGCTATGAGGCGGGAGAAGCTTCGGATGGAACCCTACGAAATTGGCGTGATGAACCACGGTGAGCTTCAAGCCCAGGCCCTGGCTCTGGATCAATATCAAACCCACGTGGAGGCCCTGGCCACCCAGCCCGGCAGCTATGTCTTGCCCCATTGGGTGTACCGGGAGCTCCTGAGCCAGGACAGCGCCCGGAGCAAATCCCTGTTCCCTGGTGTGCCTTTTTGACCCTGGCGCTCCTGTTTGGGACACAAGCCGGGGTGGAGCGGCGGACCGGCATGGCCCGGGTCTGCCAGGCGACACCCAGAGGCCGCGGCATGCTCCGCCGGCGGCGGCACGGGGCGGCCTGGATTCTCACCTCGGCCTTCAGCGTGAGCGTCTGGAGCGTGCAGCTGATCCAGCTGGCGCGCAGCTACGGGACCCTGCCCTATCCCCAGGCCCCGGCCTGCTGTCTGACCTTCCTGGAGGACCTGCCTGGGGAATCAGTATCCTGGGGCTTTGGCTCCTGCTCACTCTGGCGCGAACCTTATCGCTGTGCATTTGGAGCAGTCTCATCCTTGGGGCAACGGAAAAACTGGGAAAACGGGGGTAAGACCATGGAACTGAACATTGAAAGCCTGACCAAACACTATGGAGACCTTTGCGCCCTGGGGGATTTTTACCGTCTGTCTCCGCCCCGGCGTCTATGGCCTCCTGGGACCCAACGGCGCAGGAAAGAGCACCCTTATGAACCTGCTCACAGATACCGTCAAACGGGAGGCCGGAAGCATCCGTTACAATGGTAAGGAAATATTCTGGAGCTGGGGCGGGTTACAGGGCGCTGGTGGGCTACATGCCTCAGCAGCAGGGTTATTACGAGGAATTCACCGTGGGCCGCTTCCTGTACTACATGGCGGCGCTGAAGGGCTTGCCCCGCTCCAAAGCCCGGGGGAAATCACAGAATTTTTGGAGGTCGTTGGCCTGTCAGACTGTCTCCACAAAAAATGGGCAGCCTTTCCGGCGGCATGCGTCAACGGATTCTGCTGGTGCAGGCCCTGCTGGGCGCGCCCAAGGTCCTGCTGCTGGATGAACCCACCGCCGGGCTGGACCCGGAGGAACGGATTCGAATCCGGAACTATATCTCCGCCATTGCCACGGAACGAATTGTCCTCCTGGCCACACACGTGGTGTCTGACGTGGAGTCCATTGCCGAGGAAATTCTTCTCCTTCGTAAAGGGCAGCTCATCGCCCGGGACACCCCGGCAGCTCTGGTGGACCAAACCAGGCCCTTCGTCTCCGAGCTCCTCTGCCTGCCGGAGGAGCTGCCCCAGATCCAAAATCAGTACCGCATTTCCAACATCTCCCAGTACGGCAGCCAGCTTCTCCTGCGCCTGGTAGGCCCCAACCTCCTGCCCCCCTGCTTCCCGACATCCGGGTGGGGCTGGATGAGGTGTACTTGTATTTTATGAACTGGAAATAGACCATAGAACGGTCCTGCCCTGCACCATGCAAATGAGCCAGCCCGAAGAGGGTTGGCTCATTTGCATGGACATCTACGGTCAAAGGGAAGCCGGATTCTCCCTTTGGAAGGATACCTGCGTACCCCCCATACCCAATGGGTTTTGATCCCGATCCCGCCATAAGGCGCAAGGCATACCAAAGCGCCCCACAGCTCCAAAAGGGGCAGCGGCAACTTCGCCTCCACCTGAATTTTGCCACAGAAACCAGGAATGGCCGTGTCCTTCATCCGGTATCGGGTGGTCCGGAGGGCATAATCTACGATGTGAATCCCTCCAGCAGGGCAGAAATGGCATCCTCATCCGTGAGGGGATAGTCCGGACACAGGTAATTCCAGCGACTGAGCAGACTCTGCAGCAGAAGCCGTTCCTGGGGGAAAATGGCATAGCGTCCCGCTTGCTTGAACGCCGTGGGGGTGAGAAACCGAATCTCCACCCGTTTCCGGCACTGCTCCCGTCCCTGAAAATAAGCGCCTCCGGCCCCGGGACCTTGCGGATTGTCTGCCGCTCTACGGAAATGGGACAGCCGTGGAGGTCAATGAGAGATTCGTCTCCAACAGCGGGGGCGAAAGCCGCGTCTCCAGCTCTGTACAGAGGAGATTGACGGTCCAGACCATCTGCTGGGTATCCTTGTCATAGGAGAGAAATTGACTGATGGGATGCTCTCCCGTCTGGTGCAGCCAGTCCCCTCTTCCCTGGGCATCCGCGTCAAAAGCCAGGCATATAGCCGGTACGCCCAGACCGCCGGCATGGGCCTTCCATCCGGGGTATGTAACACAAGCTGGTGCTGGGTCATCACCGGATATCCACCTCACAGACGCCATAGGTATATAATTTTCCACCATATTGGGCGTATTTCAACATTCTGGGAGAAATCTCCTGGTCCGACTTATGATGATGCTTTGGGAAGGACCGGTCCAACCGATCGGAGACCCATTTCAACGCTTCTTCTGCACCCCAATAAGGATATGCCAACGTTTTTGAGAAGAACCCGACTCCACCGCCTAGAATCAGGCAGTTCTGGTACTCCTTATAGACGCTGTTCACCGGTTTCCTAAACTTCTCCACATACGTCTTATCATAGTGATCTGCAAAGCTGTCAACCGTTTGCAGCAGACTGTCTTTTGTAATGCTGCCTTTGCATACTGATTGATCCAAAGTCAGCTTCAGATGCAGCTCCACTTCCGGCCGGATGCACTCCCGGACACAAGTGATGGTGTGGGCTTCTCCGTCTTGATTCACATCCATCTTTTTTCGACAGCATCATTTGAGAATCTGGCACAGGCAGACTGTCTGAGATCTGCACCCCCCGCATGATGCTGTTGACCGCATCATCTACCACCTTTCCGTCTCTGGTTCTCAGCTCCAGCAGGTTGAGATACCGCCCTTCCGGAATCTCTTTCTCCCTCTTGCGCGATGCCAACACCCGGTTCCGCTGATCCGTGTCTTTCTCGGGCAACTCTGCCTGTATTTTTTCCAAGAGCAACGCCGTACGAATGGCGCCTTTGACGCTGCTGCCCGGTAGATAAACTTGCCCGGCAGCATTGCAATGAATCCATGGATTTCCCGCTTCTTGTCTTTGACCACCTCTGCGTCGGAGGCATCTACAGAATAACGAATCACCGAACGAACTTCCTCGGGACGCAGTTGACAGTCTCGCGTCAAAAACGCATGTAGATTGTCCTGCTCTCCCCTCATAAACTGCTCATAGCGTTCCTCCAAATTCCGGTCCATCAGCAACTGAAAAAACGCATCTTCCTTGAGAAATGATGCCCGTCTGCCCTTCGGGTCAAACAGATATTCTTTCTTCACATACTTCTTCCCGCTCCCCCCCACAAAGAGGGGGGTACGTGTTCTCAAAAATCAGGTCATAGACCTGCAGATGACCCAGCTCTTTCATTCTGCCACCCCCAACAAAAAAGTGGACGGCCATAGCGGTACACCGGGTGAGCGCCTGTGTGGCCCACCTGATACAGCGCTCCCCCTGAAAAGGAGCCTGGACAACCGCCCCGGCGGAGAGGAAATACTGGCTCCGTTTTTTCATTGCCGTGGAAAGCTCCGCCTGAACAAAACCGCTGCGGCGAATGAGGCGGAAATCTCCATCCTTCAGCGCACCCTCCAGCTCCTCTTCCTCTGGCAAACTGGTGGTGAGGAGGAGATAAGGGCCCTTTTGAGCAGCAAGGCTGCGGCCCAGGCTCTGGAGCTCCTGACTCCCCTCCAGCGCAACCGGCCTCTCTTCTTCTCCTGCAATCCGGAACTTACCAAACCCGGCGCTGGTCTTTCCCCCCCAGGCCACTGAGCCCCAGGGCAGACACCAGCTTGGTCAACCGGTCAATCTGCTCCGGCTGGCAGGCACACAGGAAGTAGAGCCCACAACATGACCGGGCATTCGACAATGCTGGCATTCTTCCCGTTTCTCCTCCCCGCAAGTCCCCTTATATTGAAATAGCCCCACTTGGTAAGGCTGCGCATCGCTCCCCTGGGGTGTCGCCGCCTTTGTCCCCTCCATATGCCTCCCAAAGAGAGTGCAACACGCTTGCTCTGTAACGCTGGAGCTGCTCTGCAAGGCAGTGGCATAATCCTTCCAGGCAGATACCGGTATCCACCGCTGCTTTTTCCGCTTCTTTTTCTGGTCAGACGGCAGGTCCTGCTCCGTCTCGACAGGTGTCACTGGCTTTGGAAGGAACAGGGTATCCCCCCGCCAGGGCATGGTGTCGCTGAGGAGCAGCTTCCTCCTGCACCTGCCCGCACAGCTCCTCCACCCCCTCTGGCCCATAGAGACACAGCGCCGTCTGACACAGGGCGGAAAAACAGCGTATCCGCCCGAACATGCTCCTCCGAAGCGGCCAGAGACAGAGCCGCATCCGAGGGACCAAAGTGAACGGCAGTTTCAAACCGGAGCTTAAACAGGAAGTAGTTCATAATCTTCCACCTCTTTGAAGAGGCGCGTCAGGGAGCTGTCTTCCTGATGATCTTCACAGTTTGTCACATGGAAGTCCCGGAAACTTACCCGCCCACTGCCCCGGGAACCATGGCCCCTAGATAGTCCATCTGCAGCAGCTTCATCCCCTTAGCCAGTAAGGTCAAATCCGCCTCCATCTCCTCTTTCTTCGCAATATCATATACAATCCTAACACCAAACTTCACGCCGGGATTCACCCGCTCAATCTGCCTGGGATTGGCCACGGAATTGCTACGACTGATGGCATTTTCCGTCTTCACTTCTGTCAACCCCACCGCATCCATCTCCTCTGCATTGGCCACAAAGCAGTCGGAAAATTGCAGACGGGACCGGCGGACAGGAGTTGCACAGCCAAACAAACGGAGAATTCCTTCCGGTTCCTGGTCAATTTCGGGCAGACTTTCAATCCCATTGCCCTTTTGATAACTGTCACTGCGCACCAAAAGCGTGCGCAACTTCCCTTCAGGCTGCTACCCGGCACAATGGGACGTTGCGTCAGCGGATCCCGAATCACAGGGCTGTCCACAGCTCCAATGGGAGAAAAGATCCCCGAACCACCAATATGCAGGCCCCTCCGCACCACGAGGCTGCATGTAATCAGAATTTTACCGCACATGTCCATTGATGTCTCCTTACCGCCAAAATATCGATGGAATGCGACTAGCGCCTCCATATAACGGTAAACCGAATGAGTCTCTTCCGGTCATTTCCAATCCATTTCAGGTACTCCAGTAGCTTCGTCTTCTCTACAAATTCCTTGGTTCCACTGTCTCTGCCAGACTCATAGATGACCCGGACATGCATCCGCTTGAGCCTTGCCACGCCTCTTATCCTGAAGGGTGCTGTCAGTACGCAGCTCTTCTTCGCTGCAAATATCCACAACTAAGCTGAATAAGTTCCGAATTTTGGTGGTGGTAATGGATCTCCGATTACGCAGGTCATACATCACGTTTTCGGCCTGCTCCACATAGTTCTCCGGCACTTCTTCCACCTTCACCGGCTCTGGGCCCTTACTCTGCGGCTTCGGCTTCCCTTGGCCGCCCCTTTTTTTGAAACTGGTTTCTATCATTGGGTAACGCCATCGGTTTTCCCTTCCTATTTTCATAAAGATAGAGATAACTTGCAGAGATCAACTGTCTGCGGTCTTCGCCGCTCAGGGCCCCACCCATAGGCCTGTTCTATAAACTCTCGATATGTCGGATATTTGGAAGAATGCCACGAGGGCTGAAGCTTCGACAGGAGATACGCATACCGCGCCAGTTCAATTGGCCGGTTTCCCCCCTTCCATCTTCCACTGGGCGCAGCAACTCCATCATATGGTGCAAAAACGCGTTTCCCCGCTCTGGATACTCTAAGAAGAACGTCTGCAGAGCCTTCAGCTTTCCATTCTGGACCTGCTCCCGGAACGCATCCCATTGATAAACATGGTTTTCCTCTGGCGTAAACAAGGCAATGGCGTCCTTTTCTTCATGCTCCTTTGCCCCACGCCGCCCCTTGGCCTTTTCCTCCAGCTCCGCCGTCTGGCTCGCCGCCAAGCGGATGGGGAAATGACTGTCAAAGAGGGTGAAACCACAGCTGATGGTCAGCGCACCACAAGTAAAGCACCGGAAGGCCTCCCGAATTCGCCAAGCGGCCTCCAACACTTGATTCCAGGCCCCCACCAAAAACACATCGTCGCCACCGGCGTAAACAATGGCAACGGCCATGCTTTGTGTATTTCTCATCATAGGCTTGGCTCAAAAATCCATTGATATAGCGCCGGAAAAACAGGGTCATCTGCCGGGAGAGGCTGCCGCGCGGGGGCAGATTCGCAAACCGCTGCCGCTTCACCGGGTCCGTTTCCCCCTCCTGCTGGAAACCAGAGTGAAACGCCGCGCCCAGGTTGTCCACATCCATCCGGCAGACGGCAATGCGCTGGATGCCCCTGGAACAAGCCGCCAGCTCCTCCATCGTTGGCAAATCCTTCTGCGCGGCATGCTTACGGTATACATAATCCCCCATATCCAGCCGGATGCTACCCGGCAGCTTCGGCAAAAACTTTTTGAATAGATTCGTACCACGGCCCTCTCGCCCTCCAAATGGGCGCAGGCCGTTTCTTCTGGTTCTAAGCAAAGGTATACCCTTCCATTTGCAGCAGGCAACGGGAGCTTGACTGTCTTTTCATCTATAGCTGGTAAGTTGGTCTTCTCCTTTTCCTCCAAGGCCCGGTACACCACATACACATCCCGTTCCACCAGCTGCTTAGACATCTCCAAAAACCGCTTGCACCAGGGGCAGCGGAGGTCCGGCGGTTCATTCTGCCCAGCAAGATCCACCAGACGGTCCATCCGGCCGCAGACCTTGCACTCCGTCCCTGGGTGTCCAGTTTCTCCCGATTCAGGGTTAAGAGCTGTCCCGCGTCATAGCGGCGGAGCTTCCGCAGCTCCACCTTCTGGTTCAGGTTGCAAAAGACCTTCTCATAAGGGCTCTCCGCCGCTGGTTCGTTCACCAGGTCGTTGCCGGAACAAGCCACCCAACCGTGATCCATGTAGAGGGAAATCCCAAATTCCTGAATCAGCCAGTTGTTGAACTTTCGGTTCCAAACCGCTAGAGCTTCCTCAACCGCCTCAGTCTTCGGGAGAAGCAAATGGCATTGCCCGCCGCCGTGGAACAGCAGATTGACCCGGCTCAGTTGGCATGCCGCCAGCAACTCGTCTACATAGTGCTCCATCAGTAGTTCCAGGAAAAAGCGGCTGCGCAGAGACTTCAGCGCGCCATCTGTAGACACGGTGTAAATGAATTTCTGAATCCCGGAAAAAACCGGCTGTATAGAGGAGGAATGTCTTCTCCTTCCGCAGCGCCGCCTCCTGGAACGTCGAATCCTCCCGATCCAGCAAATACTCGCTCAAGCAGGACCCAAAGGCAGCGGCTGTCCGCCGTCGGTCGTAGAGGGAGAGGTCTGTCTCTGCTCCAGCCCGGACCTCATCCGGGAAATCACTGGTCCACCGCTCCAGCGCAGTGAGCAGCGCCGGAATCACCGATGATTCCTCCGGTTGCAGCTCCGCCAGGGACATCTGGAGCCCCTCCCACGCGCACTGGTAGTCCTTCGGCTGGAGCGTGATCCTCTTTGATTCCAGCTGAGGTATCTGGTTCTCCGCCCCCCCCGGGGCCGAAGATAACCGGAGTGCTCTCCTCCCATGTGGGTAAATACCGTCGCCAGGGGCGTCAGGGGATCCACCGTTCCGCCCGCTCCCTCCGTCTCATGCCCGGCAGTGGAAAGGCGTCTGGCCAGGTGCGCCAGATCCGTCACCCGATTCTGGGGCAGTGGCTCCTGGAGTCCATCCAAAACCGGCGCCCACTGAGGCCCCAGCTTCCGCAACTGCCCCCAGTCCCCTTGCCCGCCGCCCCGGCGGCCCATTTCCTCCAACCCCTGCAACAAGCAGCGCAAGGTCACCTGTAAGGTCTGGGTGTGCAAACAAAATCACCTCATTCTCAGGTTCTCTCCCCGTAAAAAACAAAATTCACCAAATCCAGCAAAATCTCAGGTTGAGAATCCCTAATTTTTTACATTTTCTGACAAAATCAGTATATCACACCCCTGCCTGTGATGCAAGAAAATTCACAATAAAAAAAATGGGACTTTCACACGAAAAGTTCCATTTCCCTTCTCCACCACACCATGGAGGCAAACCACGCATCCACCCGAGGCAATCATGCACCGCTTCCGTATCTCATTGGGGGGCGGACCCATGTCCCGCCCCTAGTAGGCATTTCCTGTTCCCCAAACCCAGGCTGGAAACACATAATGCCTTCTCCAGGCAGGACATATAGGCCCACCCCCAAAGGCCTTACTCGCGACGCAAATTGCAATATTGGAACGTTATAACGTAGTAGAGGGCAATCCCCACATTGCCCTCTTCGTCCCCTTGCGGGGATAAGTTGTGTTTAGAAATCCTCCATGGAATCATCCAATTTACAAATTTCCGTCCCCTTGCGGGGGGTTAAGCTGTGTCGGCAAAGCTACCCAACTGGCATCTACAACCCATGCCAGATTCCGACAAAATCACTATACCACAACGCGCCGCAACTGGCAAGTGGCATTCCAAAGTAAAAAATCCCCTCACGTTCCCATGCACCCCCCGAAAAACCGCGGTGCATTTCTGGCCTCTTCACATGGGGTTCACACTGGAGCAGGGTCTGCCCTTCTAGATCAGGGGCAGACCCTGCATTTTTATGGCTTGATCCTCACAGCTCTCCACTGCTCCATCGCCGCCTCCTGGACCTCCCCGGGTGAGGCCCTCCCGGCGGGCGATGGCTGCCGCCTCCTCGTATTCCGGCTTTTTCCCCCCGCCAGGGGGTCTCCTTCACCGTCACCGGGCCCCAGGGGTCTGGACGGTGCGGAAGCTGCGGGGGCGCAGAGTGCGGGCGAGGCTCATTCGGCGGACCCCCAGGGTGGTGGTGTGGCGGGAGGATTGCCTCTGCCAGCTTCCCGGCGTCTTCCTCCCGGCACAGGCAGGCCAGAAGCACTCCGGGCCGGGACTTTTTCATCCCGATGGGAACCGTATACATCCAGGGCCCCAGCCTCCCACAGTCGCTCCTGGGCAAAGCCCAGCGCCTCCGGGGTCATGTCGTCCAGATTGCATTCCAGCTGGCAGACGGTATCCCCCCCTCCTCCCTCCGGCCCAGCATGGCCCGACGCAATTGGCCGCCGGGAAGTCCTTTTTCCCCATGCCGTAACCGATTTTCTCCACCTGCATCACGGGCATGGGGCCGAATTTGGTCACAAAATGGGTCAAAAGCGCCGCTCCCGTGGGGGTGCACAGCTCCCCCTGCCAGGTCTCCGGCATAAATGGGCGCCTCCCGCAGCAAAAGCGCTGTGGCAGGGGCCGGAACCGGCAGCAGCCCATGGGCGCACCGCACCTGGCCGCTGCCCACCCGCACCGGGAGGCCAAAATCTCCTCCGGGGCCAGGGTGTGGATCAGCAGACACACGGCGGTGATGTCCGCCACGGCGTCCATGGTGCCCACCTCATGGAAATGAATGTCCGTCACCGGCACGCCGTGGACGTGACTCTCCGCCTGGGCAATGGCGTCATACACCGCCAAAATATCCCCCCGCACCGCCTCCGGCAGCTGCAAATGGTCCTCCACCAGGTGGCGGATGTCATGGAGATTCCGGTGCTCATGGCTATGCCCATGGTGGTCATGGCTGTGGGGGATGCTCCTCCCCCCCTCCTGACCCGCCACGGTGACTGCCAGATGAGAGCCGGTGATCCCGCATTTCACGCTTTTCTCCAGGGTAAAGCTCACCCCGGGCAGCCCCAGACCACGAAGCGTTCTCCACAAACGCCGCCGGGTCCGGCAGCAGCTCCAGCAGGGCCGCCGTCAGCATATCTCCGGCAGCGCCCATGCCGCAGTCCAGATACAGGGTCCTCATTTTTTCACCTCCATGTGGTTGATCATGCTGGCCAGATACCCCGCGCCGAAGCCGTTGTCGATGTTCACCACCGACACGCCGCTGGCGCAGGAGTTGAGCATGGACAGCAGGGCTGACAGGCCGCCGAAGGACGCCCCATAGCCCACACTGGTGGGCACTGCGATGACCGGGCAGTCCGCCAGGCCGCCGATCACGCTGGCCAGGGCGCCCTCCATGCCGGCAATGGCGATGATGACGCTGGCATCCATGATGTACTCCAGGTTGGCCAGAAGCCGGTGAACGCCCGCCACCCCCACATCATAGAGCCTGCGGACCCGGTTGCCCAGAGCCTGGGCCGTAACGGCCGCCTCCTCCGCCACAGGCACATCACTGGTCCCCCCGGTGGCAATGACGATGGTTCCCCAGGCCGTCCGGCTCCGGCAGGGGGCCCACGGTGGCAATGCGGCCCATCTCATGGTAGGTCAGAGGATGGGTTCTGCCCACAATCTCCGCAGCCTCCGGGGACAATCGGGTGATGAGCACCGTCTCCTGCCCTGCCTCTTCCATGGCCGACACAATGCCCACCATCTGCTCCGGGGTCTTCCCGGCCCCGTAAATCACCTCCGGCACCCCCTGGCGCAGCCGCCGGTGGTGGTCCACCTTGGCGTAACCCAGGTCCTGAAATGGCTCCAGCTTCAGCTGCAGCAGGGCATCGTCCACAGAAATTTGTCCCTGCTGTAAGCTCTCCAGAATGGATTTTGTTCGATTGTCATGCATGGCGCACCTCCAGGTCCAGAAGGACCTCCGTATAGTCCGACCTCAGGGCCGCTAAAATCTCCTGCCGCTTCTCCAAAGCCAGAGCCATCTGCTCTTCTGTCACCTGGATCTTGGCCCGGCCGTCCAAATACCGCACCCGGAAATTCCGAAATCCCAGAGCCGTCAGAGCATCTTCCCCCCGCTCCGTTCGTTCCAACAGGGGCAGCGTCAGAGCCGTCCCCGTGGGTACCCGGGTGGCCAGACAGGCGTAGGCAGGCTTGTCCCAGGTGAAGAGCTTCGCCTCCCGGGAAAGCTCCCGAATCCTGCCCTTGGTGAGGCCACACTCCCGCAGGGGAGAGCGCACCGACAGTTCCCGCAGGGCCCGCATACCGGGCCGGTCTCCGGCGTCGTCGGAGGCGTTGGTGCCGTCCAGCAGCACGGTGAAGCCGTCCCGCCGGGCAGCCTCTGCAATCCGTCCAAAAATCATCCTTTTGCAAAAATAGCACCGGTTGGGAGGATTCTCCGCCACCTGGGGGTCCGCCAAAGGGTCCCCCCTCCAAAACCTCCCAATCCGCCCCCAGCTCCTCCGCCAGACGCCGGGCGTCCTCCAGCTCAAACCGGGGCTGGAAGGCGGAATTTACATAATAGGCCTTCACCTGGGCCCCCCGCCGTCAAAGCCGCATACAGCAAATAGGCTGAGTCCACACCGCCGGAAAACCCCAGAGCTGCCCGGGGGTTTTCCCGAAAAAATCGGGACAGTGTCATGTCACCCGCTTCCCTGCAATCCATTTTCACGCCTCCCCCCGTCCAATTTTACGCATCCTATGGTATCACAGACCCCCGCCCCCGTCAAGCGCGCAGCAACGTATGTGTCAAGTAGACGTTGGCAAGATTCTACCTGGGGATATTTCCCCGACACCGCATTTGCGTCTGCCTCTTCAACTTACGTTCTAGCACATGGTGGCCGGAAAGAATTGATTACCCGAAAAGACATGCATGCGCCTAGTATTGGACAAACCTTATCCGCAGTGGGAAGGACCGTTCTCGCCCAACAGGGTTTTTTTGTACCGTTTCGCAGAATTCGAAATTGCTTGACGATCTACATCATAGCAAATTCGGTTCTTACCCTTTCTGGGATGAACAAAACCAGCATCCATCAGCAAAACCCATGTGACGAGATACGGTTGCTGTGGATAATCCCATTTCCTTGGCAATTTCCTGGCAATAGGAGCTCTCGCGAGAAATTCGGCAAAGAATTTCAAATTTGCTGCTATCACTAATTACCTTGAGCAAATTGCAAATTCTCTCATTAGACATGGCTCGCCGGTCAATACAGGTGTCCTCGCTGAGGAAGGAGCCAATGCATATCCGGTAGCAGGTTTCCTCCTTGTTCCCATAACCCCAGATCATCTCTCGGAACCCCATAATTCCGACATTGATGGAGATATCTGTCGCATGAACTTCGAGATCCTGATTGGTCATCCTTCTCATTAATTCTGAGATGCTATAACGTTCTAAACATTCCTGCCAATAATCATAGGTAGGCTCCAGCAGTGGCCTAAGCTGCTCAAAAACTGCTTCCAAGGCGCTGGCAGCAGGATCAATCAGCTGCCGCAATTCGTTGAACGCCTGTGGATAATCACTTAGCACTTTATAAAGCCTCCAACGATATTGCTCCTGGATTTTTATCCCATCCAACTGTTCTGCCAAACTAATCGGTTGCTCTCCGGGTTCTAGACTGCGGAACTCAAGTGCTGCACTGCGGATCTCAGTCAAAGCAACGGGCATCGCTAAGCTCTTCGTTGTGGCATCCTCATAGGTCCGATCCAGCGCCTCTTGGTAGTCCGTGGTGTAAAAATCAAAAAGCTGTAAATCATGAGCTTTGCCAAGCATACATGCAGCCAATTGCTATTCATGTCCCACCGCTGAAAATAGTATGCAAGCTTTGGACTCTCGGGAATGGCCTCACAGACCTGATACACCTCCTCCAAATGGCTGCACAGCAGTTCTATCCGCTCCAGATGTGCGGGGGATAGCTGATTCCCATACTTTTTCAAAAATTCTTCCTTTTCCTTCGCCACCGTTCTGCCGTTGACGTATCGAAAAATTGTTTCAATTGTTTCATAAAGAATCATTGGTTTTCTAACTACATATTTCCACATTTTGTTCTCCATTCTGTAACTATTGTAATATTATGATATGCAAATTATAGATTTCCACGTACCGGTTCGCTGTATTCCTAATAATTGTCGTTCCCCTCTGCTACGCCGTTTGCAACACTCCATGGAGAAATCCATGGAGTGTTGCGCAAATATTGATTACAAAAATCGTTCCAGTTACTTCATGATGTTTACCAAATACCGCACTGCAACCGCAGCAGCTTCCACACGTTTGCTAGTCCCGGTAGGATTTAGGCGCCCTTTGGTCACCCAAAATGATACCACGCTGAACTGCCCAGACCATGGCATCTTTGGCGTAAGCAGAGACCTTGCCGGCATCGTCGAACGCCTCCAGCGTTCCCTCGCATGTCGTATCCAGATTGCAGAATTGCGCGTAGCGGAAAAGGAACACAACCATTTGCTCCCGAGAGATACCGGCATTCGGCGTAAAGGTCGTCTTTTGAGGTGCCGAGCACGATGGAGTTCTGATAGGCCCAAGCAACACTTCTTTGCTGTACCAAGTATCTGCAGGCACATCCAGGAAAGGAAGGTCGGCTGTTTCAGGCTCAGGGGAACCGGCCATCCGGTACAGAATGCAGATGAACTGGGCACGGGTCAGGGTACTGTTTGGGGAGAAAACCGTGTCGCTCATGCCAATCATAAGGCCATGGTTCAAGACAAAATCAACGCTTTCATGGTACCAGGCTGTTCTGTCCAAATCCTCAAAGTCTTGAGACGGACACGGGAGGATTTCTATCTCACGGGTCTGTTTCAGCTGGCAGCGCGCACAGACGCAGGTCTCTTCGCCAGCTTCGGTACAGCTGGGCGCCTTGGTCTGCTCCCCACGCACTCCAGTCATGGCCCAAAGCATCCAGGACATCTCCCGTTACAATGACCTGATTGCAGGAAACACAGTAATGATCACCGGTATAACCAGTCTCGGTACAGGTGGGCTCCTTCCCATTTCGCAGTTCCAGGGTATGTCCCTTTGGCTGGGCAACCTTCGCCGGTTTTGATCAGCATGCCGCAAGTTGTGCAGACGGTGTTTCCGGTAAAGCCTGCCTCCGTGCAGGTGGCTTCAATCGCACCCTCCGTTTTCTCCGTATGGCCCTTGGCGGGAATCACTTCGCCCTTCTGCAGGAGCAGGCCGCAGTCCGTGCAGTATACATCGCCGGTGTAGCCGTCCTCGGTGCACGTGACCTCTTTGGCGTCCCGAAGCTCGGTATTGGGATGGGCAAAATCGATGGGAACCGTCTCGTCATAGGCAGGCGTCAAATCATTTACCTGCTGATGCTGGACGGTGACTTCGGTGTCACCTGTGCCATTGGCCTGGAATTCCAATGTGGCGATTGCCTTGCCGGCTACAATTGGCTCCACGCCTGCATAGGCAAATGTGACAGTTCCATTACTTTCCACCACCGAATGATAGTCCGCACTGACAGCAACGCGCTTCAGTGTCATGGCCGACGCATCGTAGGACACGGTGATCCATCCGTTTGCGGAAAGCCACATCCTGGCCGGAGGCGTCCTTGGCGGTGACGGTCACAACCACCGCATCTTCGCCATCGGAAACCTCGCCGGTGGAGGCGGGTTGCGCCGCCGGGGGATCGGCCTTGGTGAGTGCGTTCAGGCCACCGGCGGCCTGGGGCGCAGTCTCGGGGAAGCTCTGTGGCCGCCAGGGGCTCTGTCTGGCCCTGGGAGAAGGGAATCTCACAGGAGGCCAGCAACCCATCGACCTCGGAGTCCTCCGGTACAGAGGAGGTCTGATTCAAATCCGCATCGGTGTACAGTCCGGAGATGGCGGAAGCACCGGGGATTCTGCCGATTTTTCACGCAATTGGGCGCATCTCCCGTCAGGTCGATGTAGTACAGCTCCGCGCCGTTCTCATTGGTGTATCCCAAAACTAGGCCCTCATTCGTCTCGTCCTGAATATAGGTCATGGTCACATCGCGCACTGCAAACTTCATGCCGATATTTCCCACAGTAACAGGAAGCGTCAGCATGTAATCCACACCGTCCAGGCGTTCCGCATTGTAGCACACCCACATGTGGAAGCGGTACAGGGTGCCGCCTACCCCCAGAGCATAAAAAACCTTGGAAAGGTAGGTCTCCCCCTTCAGAGTTTATCGTAGAATCTCCAACGTAGGCAATGGCGCACTGCGACTCGTACGTTCCATACAGCCCCCCAGTTCCAACCTGTAGCGCGGTCCTTCATTCCCCAGTTTGGATCCAGGAAAGTGACGAGCTTACTCCAGTTGGTATAGAGCGGCATACCAAAGGCCTCCTTGGTAACCTGATTGCCGTCGTCATCGGTCAGTGTCACTGTGGTTTTAGGCGCGGTTGTCAGGTCCATGGGGACATATTGTTGATAGCAGTGATAGAGTATCGTTTCTTGATAATCCTGGTCCGGATCGATCTCATAAATGTTACAAATTGCATACAAATTGTCAGCAGTGAATGGGTAGTTGTTATCGGTGCCGTAGAGCTTCCCTTCGTGGGCTCCTGCGGCAGTGAGGGCGGTACCTGCATCACCGTTGACGGTAACGGCTCTGGAGGCAGTGTCGATGGTGACCCATTTGGCCCCGTCCTCAGTCACCACCTGGGCGTTGACCTTTGCGGAAAGATCCCCAAGGCTCTTGACTGTCACGGCGCAGGAAGCCGTTGCATGCTCCCCCCCCATCGTTTGTATCCACCGAGGTGGCGGTGATGGTGGCGGTACCTCCCTGGATGCCGGTGACCACACCATGTTCATCCACTGTGGCTACACTGGCGTCGCTGGTGGACCAGGTCACCTGGTCCTGGTAGGAGGACGGCAGCACCTGGGCCGTAAGGGGTCACGCTGTCCTCCTCCCACACCTGGGCCTCGGCCTGGCTGAGGAAGACGGTCAACTCCGTGATCCGCTCATACTGATACAACGAAACCACAGGCCGGACCCCCTGGCCAAAGTCCCCCAGCTTAGCCCAGAGCAGCGTCTCCGGGTCAATGGCAATGAGTTCGCTGGTCTCCCCCTGCAGGCAGCGGGACAGAAGCAGATATCCCGTGGCCGGGTCATAGGTCATGGAGGCATACATGCCGCCGGTAACTGTGGAAACACCGGTCAGATTCAAACCTACAGAGCCCAATTTCTTATAGGATATACGGTATTCGCCAGATGCGGTTCTGAGGGTCATATACCACAGATCACCGGCTTCCGTCAGAATATAGTAACAGCAATCATAGAAACGATCGGTGCCGTTGCCTGCAAAAAAGCAATGGTGGCCATGGGGTCCTCTCCAAAGGCACTGGAAAGGTCAAAAAGTAAGACACAGAGCCTTTCTCCGGCTCCAGCATCTCCAGGTAGGCGCCCCCGTTGCAGATACCGAGCATGAAGCCAAACCGATCCTCATCCGCAGGCGCCCCCGCCGCATCGGACCATTGCCACTTGGCGTCGATCTGGCCATAATCGGTGACGGCAAAGGTGTCCGCGTCAACGCCGTACAGATGGCTGCCATCGTGGGTGTACAGCATTCTGTCATTGTATGTGCCGGCAATGTAGGCGTTTGCTTTCTCGCTGACGGGATTCCAGGCAGCGAGGTTGTCGGTCTCAAATTCGGACCAGTAAGCGTCCCCATCCCCGTTGTATATCAGCGCAGACACTTTGGTATTGGGTAGATTCTCCACGGTGACCTCACAGGTGGCGGAGAAATTGGGCTTGGCCACCGTGGTGGCTGTGATGGTGGCAGTGCCAACGCCCACCGTGGTGACCACACCATCGGCCACAGTGGCTACCGTCTCGTCTGAGCTGGTCCAGGTGACAGCGGAGTTGGTCAGGTTCCATGGGTAGCACCAGTGGGTCAGGGTGAAGGTGGCGCCACGCAGACACTGCACCTCCCGTCTGGTCCAGGGCGACCCCCATCGCCTCTGTGCTGGACGGGATGGACCCGGTGCTGGAGGGCACGATATACAGGCCAACTACCACATCATTCAGATAAGAGCCACAGGTGGCCGGATCATAGGCTGGATTGTCCACATAGGTGGTGTTGACCTTGATGCCTTTGCCGGTTTCCGGATCCAGCTGGACTAAATAAGAAGTGCTATGATAAGTGGGCATGACACCGCTGGTCATATACAGGATATCCTTGTCATGGTCCCAGGCCAAGCAGCCATAATAGCCGAAGTAGCCGGTACTGCCGTCATCTGTATTGTTGATCGGCGCCAGACCTGTGATGAATGCACCGTCTACGATTTGATCCAGCGTAAACCTGTATAGATAGCACTCATTACTATTATGGTTAAGGACATAGAACGTTCCGTTGTCATCAATGGTCAAACCGGTCAGTTTCAAGCCACGGGGGTCCGTCATATTGGGACAGGTAACACTCACAACGGCCACCCGCTGCAGCTTTCCGGAGATCTGGTCTACGCTGTAGATGGTGCTGTCCGCTCCCAAGGCGTACAGGGTCTGATCTGCATAACTGTAGGCCATGTCCAGGATCTCCGCTGTGGTATCGGCATAATAGCTGACGTGCTTGGTCTTACTCCAGGCATCGTGGGGGCTACATAGAGGTAACCATCTTGAGCTGCCATAAAGACGTACCCATTGGCATACTCGGCTGCGGTCACGATCAAATCCGTCTGGTCCAGATTTGCCGTACCGCCGTAGGCGGAGGTGTCGCCATACCACACCGTCTCCGGGTCGATTTCCATCCAGCGCTGGCTCTCTCCCCGCATGCTGCCCCGGGTGTAGCCGTACATCTGGCCGGAAAAATCCTCTGCTTCGCCGGCGTACTGTACCAGATAGGCGGTCTCATTTTTTGGCGTAGTCGCCCACCACCACGTAGCACTCAGAACCCACCGCAATCCCAGACAAATCCAAGGTGGCGTAGGCCCTCTGTCCGGCCTCGGTCTGTTCCGGTGTAGCGGAGGCATAGAGCTTGCCCCGGGCGCTCTTCACCTGAACGGAGGCCACATAGTTGTTATCTCTGGTCTCTACAATCAGGTTACCGGTGTTCAGGTCCTTATAGACATTCAAAACCTGAGGCGCTGTGTCATCCACCTTCATGGTTGTACTCAGGGGATACGCCACTGCCCAGAATGCCGCTGTCCATCAGATCCCTCAGCTGGGCAGCGTCTATGTTGCCCTCCGTCTCATACAGCTCTGGGACGGCCACACGGGAGATGGTGATCTCGTCCCCCTCCTGCACATCGAAAGCGGAGACCTTTTTTTATTCACACCGCCGCCGCTTCTCTCCTCAAAGAACGAACCGGCACGAGGGCTAAATCCCTTTAGAATCCTGGTTGTACACTGGGCACATATACAGGCATTCATCATCCTGATTGGTAATGACTGTGGTAATGGCGGCGGCATTGCGAATGAGCGACCAGCTCTGCACAAAGACGGTGGTTTTGCTGCTGATTGCCGCTCGACCTTCAGGATAGGTCTCCTCCACACAGTAGGGATTCACAGCATACTTATATTGCACCCGATCACCATCATACTTCAGGCCCACATAGTTGGGAACTTTCCTGATGGTAATGGTAATACATTGGGGTGGGATTTCTTCCATATAGGCCATCAATATATGTGCCTTTTTTCAAACATGGAGGCATCGGACCAGTTGCCATAGAAGCCCAGCACGGGGATGGAGTGGACCGTCCCTCCACGCCTTCTGCGGTTGGAAGCTGCTGGGCAAAGACAAAGCCCTCTACATACGCGCCGTTTACAAATCGCTCCTCCAACGCCTCTTTCTGCGCCTGGGTCAAGGTCACGGTGACCTGCACCTCGGTTTTGCCGCCTGCGGGCAACGTTAAAACGCCGGAGTTCAGGCTGCGCAGGAACCGATGGGCGTCGTAAGAGGTGACACTTCCATTGCCGTCCAAATCTGCGGCATCGGCGTTGGTGATCTCCTCCCGGACACCGGTGATGTAGTCCAGCAGCGCCTGGGCGTCCTCGCCACTGACCAGTCCGTCTCCGTTAAAGTCCATTTGCTCCATGTCCGTCTCCGGAACCAGAGTCTCTCCGTCGACGGTCCAGGAAACATCCCCATGCAAGGCGTCTGTCTGGGTGTCCATATAGGCATAGCCATCTTCTTCAAACCAGCCCTGGGTGAACAGATCCGCATAAAGGCTATACTTCTGTTCCACATCCGTCAGATTATGTAACGTAAAGCCAAAGGTATACTGGCCGGTGCGGTCCGGATCATCCCCAGCTCCACCTTGACTTTCCCATCGGCATAGGAATCCGTGGCATCGGCATGCATCAGGATATAAGACCCGGCTGCCACCGCCTTGCCCACATTGCCCAAGCCGGCGCCCTGCTTCAGGACAGAATAGTAGCCCTCGCCATCCCCCTGGTCACTCCAGCAGCGGCTCCGCCGTGGACATGAGCAGGCTCTGGGTCAGAGCCCGCACAGACAGGCCCGTCTTCTCATCCAACTTGTTTTTCTCGGATATACTGGCTCACCAAGGCCGACATACCGGCAACCTGCGGCGCCGCCATGGAGGTGCCGGACATCTTCTCATACTGGTCGTTGCCGCCCTGGACGCCACCAGCTGTCATGTGCAGGCCGTTGACGGAGTAGATGTTGCCGCCAGGCGCCGTGATTTCAGGCTTCAGGCTCAGATCTCCCGGCACGCCCCAGCTGGAAAAAGTCGCTCATTGTGTAGTATTCCAGATCGGATGCAGCGCTGGTAGCCTTGCCGCCGATTGTGATTGTTCCAGTGTAATACCGCGCACCGCTGGCGGCGGTCGCAGAAGGGAGGCAGCCCGGATCAGAGCTCCGTCCTCCTGGGTGATGGACACGCAGGGAGCGGTGTACTGGTAATCCGACAGGTCCATGTTGATCACGCCGGGTTCGTTGTTATACACAATGGTTGCAATTGCCCCATGGGCCACAGCGGCCACGGCCTTGGCTGAGAAAGAGTTGGTGCCCCTGGAGCAGATGGCGATTTTCCCCGCCACAGCATCCGCTAGGATCGCAAAAATCAAATCCGGAGCCGTAACTGTCAATGAAGACATATTCGTGCTCCCCCCCAAAGAGCGCAGAGGCAAATTCTTGTAAGCGGTCTCATTATAAAAAGATCGGTTTGCCATCTACTGAAATATAGCCGCCGGTCACACCCCCATTGTCCACGGAGGCCACAGTCAGGGCATTGGGATAGGCGCCGGGAGAACCGCCAGTATACATATCCACATCTTCGGCATACAGATAACCCTTCTTGCCATGGAACCCGTTATCGGCCCAGTGGCCGGCATTTCCGGCGGAGATCACCACAACCGTGTCGCTCTCCGTCAGCCGGTCCATCACCTCCTGATATGCCTCGCTCCGGGTGAAGCCGGGCGATGTGGAACCAGCGACAGGTTCACAGAATCCGCACCCAAAAACAATGGCGTCCTCAATGGCGGCCATATAGTCTGAATCATAGGCGCCGCCGTTCTGGCCGAAAGACCTTCATCACAAGAAGCTGGGCGTCCGGGGCGACACCCTGCACCAGGACGGAATCCAGCGCCGTAGAAAAAGGTGCCATCCCCATTGGGTATGTAGGCGTTGGAAGTGGCAATACCCGCCACATGGGAGCCGTGTTCCCCTTCCAGGTCCTGGTCATGGCCCAGATATGTATGAGACCGGTCTATATAGTTGTATCCGAATGGCACCTTCCTATTCTGATAAAGGCCATCCGCTGTGATCCCAGCTGCATATTCTTTGACATTCAGCTGATCCAAATGCGCCTGAATTTCCTCCGCATCCAACAAATCAAGCTGCTGGATGTAATCCTCAACGCTCACATCCGCCCGGCCGGCCTGCAGGGCAAGGGAATACTGAAAGCCTGCTGCGGAAAAGCTGATATGATCCAGGTCCAGGCCTGTGTCTACGATGGCAATCCGGGTACCCGCACCGGTATAACCGGCTGCATAGGCCGCAGGGCTACCAATCTGCTCCGGTGAAGTTGACATGTTTGGCTCGTACTCTTCCCCTTCGTCCACTTCACAGGGCTCGTACAGCGCTTCCAGAACCACATTCTCTAACACCGGAAACGGCCTTGATGTCCTCAATCTGGCCATACTGCACGTTGGCGGAAATGATATTCGCCGCCAGGGTCAGATTCCAAACCACATCCAGTTCCGTCCCCATGGCCCGTTCAATCCGGGCTGTCACAGCGGTCTGCTCTGCCTTCAAGCCGTCCCGATAGGCCATAGCAGTCGCATTCTCCCCAATCCCCTGGGTGGAGTATCCCGCCTCCAGCGTAGATTCCTTTTGCAGAATGATGGATACACGGACTACATCCGCATCGGCGTAAGCCGGTGCTTCCTCCATATCTTCCACTTCTTCCAGCTGTGTTTCCAGTGAAATTCCGCTATTTTCCACTTGTTCAAACGTGAGCTTCTCCTTCGGCTCTGCAGCCACGGCAATGGTTGGGACGATATTCCCCAAACACAACACAATAGTCAGCAGAGCAGAAAGTACCCGAGTGAATAAACGCTTTTTCATATACATCCTCCTAGTCCATTTTTCTCCGATTCGTGACTACACCGCGTCTGCATGCACCCATGGTCCTCGCACAGGTATTTCTTATCTGTGCAATATAAGTGTTCGGTGTAGAGCTAGTATATCATGAAGAGAAGGCATTGTCAAGTTGCTCCGCCTGTTTTCTCAAGGTACGCATGTGTCAAGTAGACGCTGGCAAGGTTTTTTCTGGAGATATTCCCCAGGCCTTGCTTTGAACAGCGTCGCTTCACTACTTTGTAAAATTGGCATGAACACCTATGTGCCAGCCTGTCAAGATTTGTCAAACCAGAAATTACCTGTCTCTGAGGTAGCGATGTTTTTTATGATCTTTTTCAACCATCTCTCCGATCCTGGTTCAGGCAACACGCACAACCTGATTTCTTCCCACTGGCGCGGGAGCGCCCCCGCCTCCACGCTGGCAGAGAACCGGGGCTTTTCTTTTGGGGCGACTTCTGGTATACTGAGGGGAGAATTTGAAATGGGAGGCATTTTTATGCCTGAATTTTTTGCCGGTCTCCCGGGCGGATATGGCGGCCCGGGGATGGGAGCAATGTGACTTTGTCTATGTCATTGGCGACGCCTATGTGGATCACCCTTCCTTTGGACACGCCATCATCAGCCGGGTCCTGAGGCGGCAGGGATACAAGGTGGGGATCCTCTCCCAGCCGGACTGGAAGGACCCTAAGTCCGTCTGCGCCCTGGGGGCGGCCCCTGGTTGGGCTTTCTGGTCACCGGGGGCAATATGGACTCCATGGTCAATCACTATTCCGTATCCCATCACCGCCGGAAAACCGATGCTTTTACCCCCGGCGGAGTGGATGGGAAAGCGGCCGGACCGGGCTACCATTGTATACTGCAACCTGATCCGCCAGAGCTTCCGGGATGTACCCATCCTCATTGGCGGCGTGGAGGCCAGTCTCAGGCGGCTGGCCCATTACGATTACTGGTCTGACCAGATGCGCCGTTCCATCCTGCTGGACGCCCAGGCGGACCTGCTCCTCTACGGCGGTATGGGAGAGCGGAGCATCCGGGAAGTGGCGGACGGCCTGAACAGCGGCCTTGCCATTGAGGATATGACCTACATCGACGGCACCGTTTACCGGACCCGGGCCCTGGACGACAGCTTGCCCACCCTGATCCTGCCGGACTTCGAAGCGCTCCGGAAAAGCCCCAGGCAATATGCCGAAAGCTTTCGTATCCAGTACAGCAATACGGACCCCTTTACAGCCAAACGGTTGGCTGAGCCCCATGGGAAGGAATTTGTGGTGCAAAATCCACCCCAGAAGCCCCTGACCCAGGCGGAAATGGATGGGGTTTATGACCTCCCCTACTGCCGGGATTACCATCCCAGCTACCGGAAATCCGGGGGCGTCCCCGCCATCCAGGAAGTGAAGTTCAGTCTGGTATCCAACCGGGGCTGCGTCCGGCGCCTGCTCCTTCTGCGCCCTCACCTTCCATCAGGGGCGGATCGTCCAGACCCGAAGCCACCACTCCATTCTGACTGAGGCCCAGGAGATGACCCATGACCCGGATTTCAAGGGTTACATCCACGATGTAGGAGGCCCCACCGCTGACTTCCGGGCCCCGGCCTGTGACAAGCAGCTGACCAAAGGCGTCTGCCCCGGGCGGCAGTGTCTCTTCCCCCCCCCTGCCCCAACCTCCGGGCGGACCACAGCGACTATCTCAGCCTCCTGCGGAAGCTCCGCAAGCTGCCGGGGGTGAAGAAGGTCTTCATCCGCAGCGGCATTCGCTTTTTGACTACGTCCTGGCGGACAAGCGGGATACCTTCCTCCGGGGAGCTAGTGCAGCACCACGTATCCGGCCAGCTGAAGGTGGCCCCGGAGCACGTGTCTGACGCCGTTCTGTCCAAAATGGGTAAGCCCAAAAACGTCGTTTACCAGCAGTTTGCCGCCCGGTATTTCGCCCTGAACCAGCAGTACCATTTGAAGCAATACCTGGTGCCCTACCTCATGTCCTCCCCACCCCGGCTCTACCCTTCGCGAGGCGGTGGTGGAGCTGGCGGAATTCGTCCGGGACATGGGCTATATGCCGGAGCAAGTCCAGGATTTCTATCCCACCCCCTCTACGCTCTCCACGGTGATGTATTACACCGGCCTGGACCCCCCGACCATGGAGCCGGTGTATGTACCCCGCAGCCCCCATGAAAAGGCCATGCAGCGGGCTCTCATCCAGTACCGGGACCCCAAAAACTACCGGCTGGTCCACGAAGCCCTGGTCCTGGCCGGCCGGGAGGACCTGATTGGCTTCGGTCCCAAATGTCTGATCAAACCACCCCGCCAGCCCAAGGGGCCGGCATTGACACCCGCCTCCAGGAAGCCCCGAGGCAGCGCCAAGCCCCAGTAGTTGGCCGCATATCCCGCCAGGGCCTGTCATAGAGTATTCCATACGAACTGGAATTTGAGGTGGAAGTATGGAACACACTGCCAATCAGGCCGCCATTCAAATTTTTCTGTTGGAGCACATGCAAATTCCAGCCCCAGCATACTGA
>VOFJ01000004.1_pt1 | contig 32126 bp, 64 predicted proteins | sample 5384081 | NCBI WGS metagenome assembly VOFJ01 (sample SAMN12384729, study PRJNA508395) | human gut metagenome | isolation source: healthy gut I | host: Homo sapiens | reverse complement strand
CTACACCGCCCTTTTTTCTATCACTACTGTAGCAATCGCAGTAAACGCACCACCAGCAGAACTTTCCAAGCGAACTTGTTCATCTTTATGCTGAACTAAATATGCTTTTTGTTCTCTTACTTCCTCTTTTATCGGATTCTGAATAGGACAAACCTTATTGCAAGCACCACACTGAACACATTTTTTTCAGTATCCACAACCGGATATAAAAAGCCCTCTTCATCAGCCTTCATTTGTATGCATTCTTTCGGACAAATGCTCTCACAGGCAGTACAGCCGCAGCAATTCTGTTTTTCTGTAATTTCTATCACAAATCTGTACTCCCTTCATCCTTCAGTGCTTCTATCAAATACTGGTACGATTCCTGACGAACCATTTCCAGCTTCTGATGTACCTCATTAAAATCTGTTTTAATATTCAGACAATCCTTAATATCCTCTATACCTGTAAGAAGTCTGCCTTGAATTCCTGTCATATGGAATAATGTATCCAACCTGCTGTTTGTAGACTGTCTGGTTTGTCGACTATAACGTCGAAATGTGAAAAATTGTCGTTTATAAAGAATCGAAAAAAAACAGAACAATGGAAAGAATCCGTACATACATACTCTGCATTTCGAATTAAATTCAAAAAATCTGCCGGACCAATATCATATGGTGTTTCATCCGCATAACCCTCATCACTTTTGACAAATTCATCAAGATGCGTCAAAGCAATAATTTTACAGCCTGTTTCCTCTTTCAAACGCTTTGCAAACTCACGGTGTGGAAGATTATTACCTAAAAAGTAACACAAAATGTACTTTTCTTTTATAATCGGTTCCTGCTTTTGAATACTCATCCATTCTTCCCCTGTAAACAAAAGAGTCGGGTCACAAACGACCGGAACTTTCCTGCCTGTCAAATTCTGGATTAATTTTTGTCCCGATTCTTCCCGCACACCAATATGCCGAATTTTTTTCAGAAAAACAGAGGCTTTCCGGGCAGAGTCCTTTGGCAAACTAGACTGTCCAAAACTTGTTGCATAAGCGACCGTATTCACTGTTTCCGGTACAAAATTCAGCGTATAGTAATCCGCCGCGATGTTCCCCGGAAGCCACAATTGGTCGCTTCCAACCAATACACACATGAATAGTTTTTTTTACAATTACTTCCTAGTTCCGCTTTAGAAGCATATTTTTTTGCGACATTCTGAAGTTATTTCGACTAAAGGCATCAAATTTATCCGCACGAGTTTTTGAAGAAGCTGCATACTCGTTGCCCGAAAATTTCTTTATCAGTACATTTTTAGCCATCCCTAATTTAGAAAATAAAATATCTGAAGTCAGGCTTGCTTTCGCAAAATAAAGAATTTTTGCTTTTTTAATTTCATTATTAAAACCTGAAATATCAATTGTCTCATTTTCAATATTCAGTTTATCCAGTGCCATCTGTGTCGCATAAGCCTGCAACATGCTGCCATAATTATGCTGAAAATAGCAAGAAACAATCGCTACCTTATTCATTCTTTTTTTTTTCTCCAACTTCGTTTTTTAGTAAAAGTCTCTGATGTTCTATTGAATGCTTTTGAACTCCAAGCATCTATAATTTACTACTTGTATTTTTTTCATGGCAGTATCATATATATCACTATACTTTTTTGCCATTACTTCCGTATTGTATATATTCAGTATATCCTCATAAGCTCTTTTTTTTTCATATTCCCTGTATCGTCTTCTTGGATTGCTCTTACATACTCCCATAAATCTTTGCAAACAAACCCATTCTCGCCATTATGAATTACATCCCGATTACCAATCACATCACTGACTACGCACAATTTGCTCATGTACATTGCCTCTAATAAACTGATTGGCAATCCTTCCCATCGACTGGTAAGTAAAAATACATCTGCATTCACAGCATAATGAATCGCTGTTCTTCTGTCTGCCCATCCGGTGATTTTAATGTTTTTGCTTTTTAACTCATCCCGAAGTTCCCCATCACCAATCCATACAAACTGAATTTCCGGTAATGCTTCTGCAATTTGGTTAAACAGCGTAGGATTTTTTGATAACAGATACGTCCCAGGGTAAATACCGTAAACGGATGCTGTTCTTTCGGAGTTTCATCTATTATCGTCTGAAGTTCCGCCATATTGACGCCATTATTGACATAAACAGCACGTTTGGTAAGTTTTTGGGTTTCCTGATACTCACCAACACTACAGCTAATTGTTGTACAATTCCTTTTTTCCACAAAGTGATTCAATCACTTTGAAAATAGTCCGTTTTATTGATTTATAGTCTTCCATCAGGAAGCTATAACCATGCGGTGTATAAAATACAGGAACTGTTTTTCCATTAAAAGCAAAACGTCCTATTGCGCCAGCCTTGCTGCTATGAAGATGAATCACATCCGGTTTTACTTCATCTGCAATCTTTCTCACTTCAACAAAGGCTTTCATGTCCTTTGCAAAATTAATTGACCGACAAAAATTTTTTACTTCTATCAATTGTATTCTTTTGTCAAAATAATCTTTATAATTTTCCGAGTCTGCTTTCTCACTGCGTATGCCAAATATATATCATATTTTTCAACTAGTTCATTTGCCAAATCAACAATATATGTAAAGACGCCGCCACCCATGGCTTCGACAAAATACAATATTTTCTTTTTTTGTTTAACCATGCGTCCTTCCTCCGTTTTCCTGTTCAACTCCCCGCCTACATACTTCCTTCGCCTTTCAGCACAACTGCCACAGTCTTGAACAATATCTTGATATCATTTGCAAGGCTCCACTCGTCGATATATTTGCGGTCCAGTCTTACGACCTCGTCAAAATCTGTAATCTTGCTTCTTCCGCTGACCTGCCACAAGCCTGTGATGCCGGGTTTGATTGCCATTCTGCCTCTGTGGTGGGCAGAATATTTTTTTCCCACTCATCTTCTGTTGGCGGCCGGGTACCAATCAGGCTCATATCGCCTTTCAGCACATTAAAGAACTGCGGAAATTCATCAAGCGATAAGTCCCGGATACGATTTCCGATTCCTTTCCTGACTGTGCCATCCGGCAGCTTTTTGCAGCCGATAATTCGCGGGTCATATTCCATCTTGAACATCATACCGTCTTTGACCTGGTTTTGGTTTTGCTCCATCAGCTCTGCTTTTCGCTTCTCTGCATCCATATACATGCTGCGGAATTTATAAATTTTAAACTTCTTTCCGTTTTTTCCAATCCGGTATTGCGAAAAGAATATCGGTCCCGGCGATGCAAGATATATCATCGGCGCCAGAATGATGGTGAGAAGTCCGGTTATAACACATCCAACCAGACCGCCGAGAATGTCCATCGCCCGCTTAACAAATGCCTGAAGCGTCGTAATATAGGTCGTGCTGACGGTCAGTACATGATGTCCCAACTGTTTATCAAACATATATTGATAATCTTTTAATTCAGACGGAACACGGACTCTGACATGTACGGTAATTCCCATATCGGCAAGCTGGCTTAACATCATTTCCGGCATATGCACCTCGCTTGGAATATTGACATAAACTTCATCTACCCATCCATGCACAATATCATCAATCACCTCATCGGAATATGCGCGGAATGTAATCCCTTTATCGGCAAATTCAATATTATTAATTTTCTATCATCTCCGGAGTTCCATCCAGAATAACAATCTCTGCAATCCGGTACAGATTATAATACTCTGTTTCCATTTCTGCAAGAAGTGTATTCCGATAATCCTGTACTGTAAAAATTACCAGGGATTTCTTTTCTACCCGGTGTCTTCTGATATAGGCTTTCCATAGTATTGTGACAAGATACCCCATCACCAGATAAATCATGCCAAATAACGCCATGACTTTCCGGGAATACGCGGCTCCCATTTTCATCATAAAAAGAACAAATACTGCCAGCAAAACGACCAGCAGCGACTGTTCAAACGCCGCAGCGAATTCTTTCAAATATCCTCTTTTCAGGACATTTTTGTATGTATGACATATAATTGTAATTAAAATCTGAAATACGGTCAGAAGTATGGCAATGGACCGATACAGATTGTTCCCATAAGGATTATCGGTTCCCAGACGGATAAAATATGCCATACAATAAGATGCATGAAGCGCTATTAAATTAAGCACAGTAAAATCCAGATGCTTTAACCATCCCTGCGGTCCTTTTCTATACATTGCCTTTTTCCCTCATCGCATGTTTCTTTTTTTTTTTTTTATCCTCAGACATCTGAAAATAATATAGTGGTAAAAGTGCCTTGTACTTTCACCACTACAAATATAATTCAATTAAATAGAAAAGTCAATTTCAGAACATCAATTTTGCGTGTAGAAATTTCTGGAAAATACAGTCGAATTTTTATGCAACATTCCCAAATTATATTCAGAGCGTTTCCCCCGCTTTTATATTCTTATGTTCTGCTTTATGCTTTTTTTTTATTATAATCGATATCCATTTTTCTCCAGTAATGCCCTTTGCCGTCTCCGGAGAATCCGCACCTTCCGCATTTTTGATTGGTGCAAATTCATAATCTCTTACCACCTCAAATGGCAGACAGTCGTTCATAAACTGCAGCATATCAAGCGCCAGCGTCTCGAATTTATAGCCATTTGGTTCGGCTGGATTTACGAATTCCCGGTTCTGATTCATATATGGAATCTTTTTTCTTTGCTGCATGAAGCGGCATATTTTCATCCAGAAGCGTCATCAGTTTGTCAACCGGGAAAATATAATTTAAAATCACGCCATAATTATAAACGTATTCGCCTTCTGCATTTTTTTGCATCCCGCATCTGCTCCGTCAGTTCATAATATTCGACAATATGCGGTCTTCCGTCCAGATTACATAACACGCCGACGCGTTCGTCCGGATTTACCTTTTTACGACCTTACCGGCAGACTGATAATCTTCCATCAGCATTGCACCAAGGAAAACCGGGTCTGCAATTTTCTGAAGCACATTGTCAACCGCAAATACATTGATATACCGAATGCCTTCCTGCAGCAGATGGTCGACCAGTCCTGCGCGTTCCATCGACGAAAACCAGCCGCCATTTCCATTTGGCGACAGGCAGATGGAGAAAGGGGATTCCATCAATATTTTTCCATCAAAATCAACGGATGGCACCATTTCCTGTTTAAAAAATGAACATACTCCGCCTTATATCCAAAGAACTGATGCTCGTTGAAAAATGCAGTCGTCGCGTCGTAGTTTTTGTCACTTGTCATAATATACAAATGTATCCAGCGTCCCAGTGTTTTTATCACATTCAGAATATTTTTAATCTGGCATTCAAAAATATATAATTCATGCGTCACTCCGATATTGTATGTTCCTTTTGGTCCGTCAAATCAAGTCTTGTTCCCTGTCCGCCGGCAAGCATAACAAGCGCCAGATATCCTTTCTGAATCGCTGTATTTCCAAGCGTCCGGTATGCAAAATCATATTCTTTTATCTTTTTCAAGCTGCAGCGGCGTACTCGGCGTTACCACTCCCTGTTCTGCAAGAGTGCTGTCTTTTTTTCTTTTAAAACGTCAAACAAATGGAAATCAATTTCCGCAATCTGCTCTAACAGTCCTTTCTTTTTCCGCATCCGTTAATTCATCATAATATGCAAGTACATGTTCCTGCCCGTATTTTCGTAATAATTCATAAGCATCTTCATAATTCATAATCGTTTTCCCTCACTTTAGCAATTCCTCGTTTGATTCCTGTTTCTCTATCATTATGGCATTGATGCGCTCTGGTTTCTTTTGTATTCCTTGACTCGTTTCTTCACTGCCAGCGTATCGGAAAATACTGCAAAAATGTCTTTTATACCGATTCTCCTTCCATCCTGCTTGTCATTCCGGCTGTAATTCAGTTCAATCGGCGCTTCTTTAATGCTGTATCCGCTTGCGGCAGCCATCGCCAGTATTTCCACATCAAATGCATAGCCTTCCGTTGTAAGCTTTGCTGCAATCGGTTTTATCACTTCACTTTTAAACAGTTTGATTCCTGTCTGCGTATCATGAATGCTCAAATGAAACATCAGCTTTAACATCAGGTAATATCCATAACTCATTACGCGTCTGAAAAATGGATACTGCAGCTTTGACTCCGGATGCAGCTTGGAACCAATCACAATATCCGTTCCCGGCTCTTTGATTTCTTTTAAAAACCGCTTCAAAAGAACCGGCGGCAGTTCCAAATCAGAATCGAGATATGCGGTATATCTTCCTGTTGCTTCTGCTATTCCGGTGCGAATTGCATGCCCTTTTCCACCATTTTTCTGGTAAGAAATGCATTTTATATGCGCGTCTTTTTTTCTGCTGCCGCCCGCATGCCGGCTTCTGTATTATCTGTGCTTCCATCATTCACAGCAATAATTTCATAGTCCTTTTCAAATCCGGAAATCACCCGGCTTGTTTCAAGCAAATTCTCTTTTTATATGAGAACCCTCATTATAGGCGGGCATAACCACAGATACGACGGTTCCCCATCCTTCCTTTGTTTTCATGCTACTTCTCCTGTCCGGCAGTTTATGATTCCACTTCTTTTGTCTGGATAATATTTTCTACTGCCTCTCTGACGATTTCTGACATGGATACCCCTTTCTGCTTTGCATACGCGGCAAGCTGCTTGTGCGTATCCGTATCAATTCTAAGTCTTAATATTGTGTCTTTCCGTTTATCGGTCGGTCTTCCCGGTTTTCTTTTTGCTTCTTCAGCCATCGCCCTGCTCCATTTCTTTTTCATTCCGGCAGACGGTATCAAACACGCCCGCTCCTGTTATTTAAAATTATAAAAAGTATTTTTTTTACACCATGCACTGCATATCCTGCAAAGTAACCCAGTGATTTTACGGTTCCAAACCCCATCTTCCGGTATACCTGATATGTCATTTTGGCAGAATGCAGTTTCGAACCGGATTTACTGTTTTTTACCATCCGGTAAAGCAGCAGCGGTTCATTGACAGCGACTGCCGCTCCATATTTTTTAATATATTCAGCCAGCAGATATAATCCTCATGGATAGCGTCATCTCCCATTGGAAATTCTTCCGCCACCTCTTTCCTGACAACAACGGAGGAACAGTTAATGACATTTCCATACAGCAGCTTCTGATAGGTGATGGTTTCCCCGGCACCGGAAGAATCCGTCCTGTGCAGGTGCCATCTTCTTCCATCAATTCTCTTGCTGTAGAGGAAAGCACTGCTCCCGTCTTTTTTTCATAAGAAGCAGCTGCTTTTCCAGTTTGCCCTGCCGCCAGATATCATCGGAATCCAGAAATGCAACATATTCTCCCCGCGCAAGCGTTACCCCTTTGTTTCTGGTCGCCGCAACGCCCAGATTTGTTTCATTTCTGTAAATTTTTATCTGCGGATTGTCCCGGTATTCCAAAAGGCTTTCCTTCAGGCTTTCCGGTGAACAGTCGTCAATAATAATAATCTCTGTAACCACACTCTGACAAAGCGCGGAATCAACCGCTTCTTTTTGTTTTGCTGCAATTATATGCCGGAATGATTACTGATACGTCTGGTTTCATTTGCCATGCTCCTCAACATTATAAAATGCATCTTCCGCTTCATCCTGCGGATGCTTAATGCCTGTTTTTCTGTCTTCCCGAATTGCAGTCGTTCTGATTTGCATCGATTCCTTCTGTATTTTCCTTCTGAAATAGAATTTTAAAGGTCAGAAGAATCAGCTTCAAATCCAGCCATATCGAATACTGCTCATAATAGGTCAAATCCAGTTTCACCTTATCTCTTGGCGTTGTGTTATATTTTCCATAAATCTTCGCATATCCGGTAAGACCTGCTTTCATCTTCAAACGGTAGTCAAATTCCGGGAAATTCTCTCTGTACTGCGCCGCAATCTCCGGTCGTTCCGGTCTTGGTCCTACAACAGACATATCGCCTTTTAAAATATTGAAAAGCTGCGGCAGCTCGTCCAAATGCGTCGCGCGGATAACCCGTCCGACCGGCGTAATTCTGTCGTCATGCTTTCTGGCTAACTGTGCGCCATGCACCTCGGAATCCATCCGCATACTCCGGAATTTCATAATCTTAAAGACTCTGCCATTCAATGTCAGTCTGTCCTGTTTATAAAGCACAGGACCTCTGTCATACAATTTGATTGACTGCTGCAATAATCAGCATAAATGGTGAGAAAATAATAATCATAATCAATGAAACAATAATATCCATCAATCTCTTAAAAATCATATCTTCTCCTGTCAGTCCCTGATTTCTGGACAACAGCAGCGGCGTATCAAACAAATGAATCGGTTCCGCGCCAAGAATAATGATATCCGAAAGCTTTGGAACAACATAGGAACGAATCGAATGCTCAAAGCAGTATTTTACCAGTTCGTTTCTGATATATGCCTTTGTTTCACACAGAATTACTCCGTCATAATGAAGAATTTTCTCTTTTAACGCTTTCTCACCTTCGCTGACATGAATTCTGTCGGAAATAATATACTTATCTTTTTCTTGCATTTATCTTGTCAATAAATTCCGTCGGCGTCTTATACCCATAAACAAGCAGCAGATGCCTTGGCGGATAGAACTTCCGGTACATAAAACGACAGATAAACACCCACGCAACAATTACGATTATCTCAAGGCCTGTCAGCTTCAGCATATTTAACGGTTTGATGTAGTCCCGGCAAATAATACAAAGTTCTACATAGCCTACAATATTTGCGCAAATCAAAGATAATATCTGGGAAAAAGAGTACATCCATCACCCGCAGGAAGCCAACCCGGTATCCGCCATACAGTTTCGTAAACAGATAAATAATAACTGCATACATACCGATGACCGCCCAGTTACCTCTGCGGAAAAACGGAATCTGAATATAATCCGCATATTCGTTGTACCACATTCTTGCAAACAGATATACCTCTACTGCAAGCAAAAAGCACGCCTTCTGAAAATGTAATAATTCGTTTATAGATGTCTCTTTTTCTTACATGTCTGGTTTCTTCCATAATATCTTACCTCGTAAAACGATTTTCCCGGAATTATTTTAATAATTCCCGAAGCATCTGATTGACAGTACCAGGGTCCGCTTTTCCTTTCATGGCTTTCATTGTCTGTCCGACCAAAGCCCCCAGTGCTTTTTTTTCTTTTCCGCCTTTGTAGTCCTCGATTGCTTTTTGGATTGTTGGCAATCACTTCTTCGACGACCTTTTTCAGAGCGCCTTCATCATTTACAGTTGCCAGTCCATGCTCGTTTACATATGTTTCCGGCTCAATGTCGTCTGTAAATATTTTTTCAAATACTTCCTTTGCAACATTGCTGTTTATGACTTTGTTATCTACCATTTCAATCAGTTTTGCAAGGTGTTTTGCGCTGAATGTCAGTTTGTCCGCATCCAGAGAATGCTCTTTCATCAGACGCATTGTTTCACCCATCAGCCAGTTTGAAACCTTCTTCGGATTTGCTCCAAGTGCAATTGTTTCTTCAAAGAGGTCCGCCATCTTCTTTGTATTTGTAATAATATCTATATCATAGTCTGGTATATCATATTCTTCTTTTTATACCTGATTTTTTTTTTCTCATCCCGGAATTCCGGCTGACGTCCTTTGATTTCTTCCAGCCATGCGTCGCTGATTTGTACCGGTACAAAGGTCCGGGTCCGGAAAATACCGGTAATCCTGCGCGTCTTCTTTGGAACGCATTGGATAGGAATATTCCTTTGTATCATCCCATCTTCTTGTTTCCTGTATTACCTTTTCTCCGGCTTCAATCAAATCAATCTGACGCTCTCTCTCATTTTCAATCGCATGTGCAATTGCTTTGAACGAATTCAGATTCTTCGTTTCGGTTCTTGTTCCAAATTCTTCTGCTCCAACTTCACGCACGGAAAGATTGACATCCGCGCGCATGAAACCCTCGTTCAGCTTACAATCCGATGCGCCAAGATACTGAATTATCAGACGCAGTTTTTCCAGATACGCAATTACTTCCTCTGCCGAACGCATATCCGGTTCGGATACAATTTCAATCAGCGGCACGCCCGAACGGTTAAAATCAACAAGCGAGCTGTCCGTATATGGGTCATGCACCAGTTTACCAGCATCTTCTTCCATATGAATTTCATGAATTCTGACAAATTTCTTTTTTTTGCCAGCCATCGACTTCTATTTCCACTTTACCATCGCTACAGATTGGATAATACAACTGTGAAATCTGGTAGTTCTGTGGGTTATCAGGATAAAAATAGTTCTTTCTGTCAAACTTGCAATTCTGTGTAATGCTACAGTTTGTTGCAAGTCCGACTGCAACTGCTTTTTCAACTACGCCTTTATTCAGTACCGGAAGGGAACCCGGCATACCGGTACAAACCGGACATGTATGCGTATTCGGCGCTCCGCCAAATGCGGTGCTGCATCCGCAGAAAATTTTTGTTTTTGTTGCTAATTCTACATGAACTTCAAGGCCGATTACGGTTTCGTATACTTTACTCATCTTACAGACCCCTTTCTGCTACTGTGGCAGGCTGCTTGTACGTCTTTGTTTTCTCAAATGCATATGCCGCCTGAATAATTGCTTTTTCGTTAAATGCATCGCCTACCATCTGGACGCCGATTGGCATACCGTCCTTATCGTATCCGCAAGGAAGTGAAATGCCCGGAAGTCCTGCCAGATTGACCGGCACGGTATATACGTCGCCCAGATACATCTTGATTGGGTCCGATAAGGATTCTCCCATTGTAAGCGCTGTTGTCGGCGCAACCGGTCCAAGAATAATGTCATATTTTTCAAATGCTTTATCATATGCCTGTTTAATCAGGGCTTTTACTTTTAATGCTTTTACATAGTATGCGTCATAATATCCGGAAGATAACGTAAATGAACCTAGCATAATACGCCGCTTTACTTCCGCGCCAAAACCTTCGGAACGCGTCTTTTTTATACATGTTGTGAAGGTCTGTATAATCCGCAGTCCGATAGCCATATTTTTACTCCGTCAAATCGTTCCAGATTGGAGCTTGCCTCTGCCGATGCAATAATATAATATGCCGGTATTGCATATTCCACCATTCAAGGTCAAATTCTTCTACGGTTGCGCCTTTTTTTCCCGCAATACATCGGCTACATGGTAGACTGCTTCTTTAATTTCCGTATCCAGTCCATCCGTAAAGTAATCCCGCGGCAGTCCAATCCGCAGTCCTTTTGCATCGTCTATTAATGCGCTGGTAAAATCATTGTCTTCTCGTTTTACGGATGTAGAATCTTTGCTGTCATACTGAGAAATAATTTCCAAAATCGTTGCACAGTCTGTTACATCCTTTGCCAATGGTCCAATCTGGTCCAGGGAAGAACCATATGCAACCAGACCATATCGGGAAACCCTGCCATATGTCGGCTTGATTCCTGTCACACCGCAAAATGCCGCAGGCTGTCTGATAGAGCCTCCGGTATCCGAACCGAGCGCGCATGGAACTTCTTCTGCCGCTACTGCCGCAGCGGAGCCACCGGAAGAACCTCCCGGCACTTTCTTTGTATCCCATGGATTCTTTGTTTCTCCATAATAGGATGTCTCTGTCGTGCTTCCCATTGCAAATTCATCCATATTGGTCTTTCCAACAATGACTGCACCGGCTTCCATCAGCTTTACGACTGCTTCTGACGTATAAGTCGGTACAAAATTTGAAAGAATTTTGGATGCGCAGGTCGTAAGCACGCCTGTCTGACACATATTGTCTTTAATTGCAATTGGTACGCCTGCAAGCGGTCCTGTCAAACTTCCATCGTCTATCTTTTTTCTGAATTTCTTCCGCCTGTCTGAGCGCGCCTTCTTCATCTATTGTAATAAAACAGTTATATTCTTTATCATATTGCTTTATATTGGAAATACAGGCTTTGGTTGCTTCTACAACTGATATCTCGCCCGCCTTTATCTTCTTTCCAAGCTCTACTGCTGTCAAACTCATGATATCCACTTTGCATTTCCTCCTAATCAAATGTTCTTGGCACCTTATAACAGCCATCCTTCTGCTCCGGTGCATTTGACAGCATATTTTTCTCTGTCATCTCCATTTGTTACTATATCTTCCCCTGAAATACATTATGATAGGAAAATGTATGGCTCATCGCCTCCACCTGTTCCGTATCCAATTCATTTTAATTTGCTTACATAATCCAGCATATCCGACATATCTTTCTTCGCCTGTTCCTTTTCCTCGTCGGATAGTTCAAGCTTCGCCAGAATACCTACATATTCAATTGTTTCATCTGTTATTACCATGGTATGTCTCCTTGTCTATACTCTGCCAACTTTTTAGTACCACAAAATTATTTAGAGTGTACCACAGTTGTCATTTGTTTGCAAGTAGTGCGTCAATTTCCTGCTGCATAAAAAGCACCTCCTTGTCTTTCGGCTTTGTTTCGTTCTGAATTCAGCCACAAGTCAAGGAGGTGGGAAGTTTTCACATCCGCGGCTTTTCATGATAATGTCAACCTCATCTTGCACCCTATCATGCACCTTATCCTAGTCGTTTTCATTATCATTTTTATAACATTGCTTCCAGTGTTTCACGGATTGCCTTAATGAAATTCTCGCTATTTAATACAGTTGGATTTTCAAATGTTGTTATTAACGCAAGGTCCTTTGTCATCTTGCCCGGACTCAATCGTATCAATTGTCGCTTTTTCCAGCTTATTTGCAAAATCAACAAGCGCATCAATTCCATCCAATTCGCCACGTTTTCTTAAAGCGCCTGTCCATGCAAAAATCGTTGCAACTGAGTTCGTGGAGGTTTCTTCTCCTTTCAGATGCTTGTAATAGTGTCTCTGAACCGTTCCATGCGCTGCTTCGTATTCATATTTTCCATCCGGGGAAACCAGAACGGAAGACATCATTGCCAGAGAACCAAATGCAGAGGAAATCATATCACTCATAACGTCACCGTCATAGTTCTTGCATGCCCAGATAAATCCGCCGGAAGATTTCATCACGCGCGCTACTGCATCATCAATTAATGTATAGAAATATTCAATGCCTGCAGCGTCAAATTTTTCCTTATATTCGTTGTCAAATACTTCCTGAAAAATATCCTTAAACGTATGGTCATATTTCTTTGAAATGGTATCTTTTGTTGCAAACCAGATAGTCTGCTTGTATATCAAGCGCATAATTAAAAGCAGCTTCTTGCAAAGCTCTCTATCGACTTGTTAATGTTGTGCTGTCCCTGAATCACGCCCGGACCGTCAAATTCATGAATTGTTTCTTTTATAACCGTTCCGTCTTCGCCGGTAAATACCAGTTCTGCTTTTCCTGCGCCCGGCACTTTGATTTCCACATTCTTGTAAACGTCGCCATATGCATGTCTTGCAATTGTAATTGGAGATGTCCAGTTCTTTTTACGCATGGCTCAATTCCTTTCACAACAATTGGCGTACGGAACACCGTTCCATCCAGAATTGCACGAATGGTTCCGTTCGGACTTTTCCACATTTCCTTCAGATTATATTCTGTCATACGCGCAGCATTTGGAGTGATTGTCGCGCACTTTACAGCAACGCCATATTTCTGTGTTGCATATGCAGAATCAAATGTAACCTTGTCATTTGTTTCATTTCTGTATTCCAGTCCCAAATCGTAGTATTCTGATTTCAAATCTATAAACGGATAAATCAGTTCATCCTTGATTATCTTCCAGAGAATTCTGGTCATCTCATCTCCATCCATCTCTACTAAAGGTGTCGTCATTTGAATTTTTTTCCATTTCATTATTCCTCCATATTCATAATTTTCGGATTCTCGGTATTCATGGAGATTATACATGATAACCGCATGAATTTCCAGCTTTTTTGATTTTTTCCCTAATAAAATTTAGTTTCTTATCTGTTGTAACTTCTATAACTTTGTTTTCATTATACATATCCGTAGATTCCTCTTACCGAAACCTCGCCCGAAATAATAACCGATTCCTGCCCGTCTGCATCCCGCACCCGCAGTCCGCCATTTGGGGCAAGTCCAAGCGCTGTATATTCCAACCGCTTGTCCCCTTCAATCACATAGACCTGTTGGTTTCGATTGACCAACGCTTCATCATATTCTTTCATGATAAACTGCAAATCCTCATGCTTCGTGAATGCGTCATATAACTGTTCAAAATCATTTGGCTATATTGGCAACAAGCTTGCTCCGGCTGCATCCGGTTCCATTTTCCAGCTTGACAGACGTCGCTTTGTCCGCCAGCTCCTCCGGAAATTCTGTCATTGCTACATTGATTCCGATTCCTACAACTGCATATTTGATATCCATTCCCTCGGAACTCATCTCGGTCAGAATGCCGCAGATTTTCCTACCATTTACAACAACATCATTCGGCCATTTTATTTCTGCATGAATTCCCGCAGTTTCCCGAAGCGCTCGTACAATTGCGAGAGCCGACAGAATTGTCAAGCGGGAAACATTTTCAATCGGTACATTCGGGCGAAGCAAAAATGTCATTGCTATACTGGTTCCTTTCGGCGTACTCCAGCTTCTGCCTCGCCTGCCGCGTCCTGCCACCTGCTCATTTGCGACAAACAACGCGCCATGAACTTCCTCGCCTTCTCCGGCGATTTTTGCCTGTATATTTGTGGAATCAATTTCATCATAATAATAAAGTGTTCTTCCAAACTCTCTGGTTCGCAGCGCCGCCCTGATTTTTTTCTTCTGTCACAATATCCGGTTCCCGCACCAGCTTATAGCCTTTATTGTTGACTGCATCAATCTCATAGCCTTCTTTTTTTCAATGTATTTATATTTTTCCAGACTGCGGTTCTCGATACGCCCAGTTTTTCACAAATTGTCTGTCCCGATATAAAATCGTCGCTGTTTTTCAATAACTCCAAAATTTTTTTTTTCATGCGTCTGTTCTAACTCCTGTTTCTGCTATTCCTGATAGATTCCCGTTTTTTTTCAGCAAATGCACATATATAGCGTCACACATATCCCGCTTTCCCATAAACGGAAGTACAAACTGTTCTTTTTCAATATCAATTTTTAAAACATAATACCGCATATCCGGGTCTGGAATCACCAGATTGACATTTGTAATCTTATCATATGAAACGGGATAATCTTTCTTTTTTCCGGCGTATGACAAGCTGCCCGTCTTCAAAAATATAAGTTAAAAATCAAATGCCGACTTCCGAAACGACGCTTTTACCAGCATTAATCCATATGCAGCAAGCGCCAGTCCAAACGCCAGCTTGAAGATTCTTCCGGCAGTTCCGCCGCGGTTCATTCCTGCCAATAAAACAAATGCAATTCCGATTGCCAGAAAAAATACGCCTACCATCCGATATGCAATTCGCGTTGTTCTGTTTTTTCTTTACTGTATATTGCAAAGGCTCCTGCATAGCTGCTCCTTCCATTCTTAAAATATTCCGAAATAAAAATTTGTCCCTGTATCATTATATAAACTGCGGCGTTAAAAATCAATGGGGGCGGAAAAGTAAACATAGCATTTTGTACGAAAAGCGCCTGTAAAAAACATGATTTTTACCAGATTGATTTTTCATATAAAAAAGAAGTAATATCCACTATGCATAATACATATCTCAAAAAACGAAAAGGAGGCTGACAAAAATGAAACAAATTTTCAAAAAAATCAATAGTTCCAAAGATTTAACCGAAGGCAATCCAATGAAGCTCATTTTGAATTTTGGTCTGCCGCTTTTATTCGGGCTCCTATTCCAGCAGTTTTACAACATGGTAGATACGATTATCGTTGGAAAATTTTTTTAGGTGTGGACGCCCTTGCTGCGGTGGGCTCAACAGGTTCGATAAACTTTATGATTCTCGGTTTCTGTATCGGTGTCTGTAATGGCTTTGCCATTCCGGTTGCACAGGCGTTTGGCGCAAAAGATACCGAAAATATGAAAAAAATATATTACAAATTGTGTATGGGTTTCGATTGTGTTTGCAGTTATTATGACAATTGCCATTGGCATCCTTACCAGAGACATTCTTATCTGGATGAAAACACCGGACGGAATTCTGGACCAGGCGTTTGCCTATATCTTCATTATATTTATGGGCATACCAGTAACATTTCTTTATAACATGGTATCCGGCATTCTGCGGTCCCTTGGCGACAGCGTTACCCCTGTTGTATGTCTGGTAGCATCATCGCTTTTAAACATTGTCCTGGATTTTATTCTGGTTCGTCCGATGGGTGTTGCAGGTGCTGCTGTTGCAACAGTTGTATCACAGGCTGTTTCCGGTACTGTCTGTCTGGTTTACATGTGCAAAAAAATTCGGCTATCTGAATTTTACCAGAGAAGACTGGAGATTTAGTATGCGCCACTGCATTACGCTTTGCGGCATGGGTGTTCCAATGGGACTTCAGTATTCCATTACCGCTATCGGAAGCGTCATACTGCAGACTGCGGTTAATTCCATGGGAGAAACCATTATTGCGGCTGTATCCGCAGGCACCAAAATTTCCATGTTCCTCTGCTGCCCATTTGACGCTATGGGTTCTACAATGGCAACGTATGGCGGTCAAAATGTCGGTGCAAAGAAAATGGACCGTATCGATGCAGGTTTGAAAGCTTGTATTAAGCTTGGAATTGCCTATGCAATCCTTGCGTTTGTATTTATTCTGCTGTTTGGTAAGAATCTTGCACTGTTTGTTTGTGGATTCGGGCGAAACGGAAATTATTAAACTGGTTTACTATTTCCTGCTTGGAAATTCAGGCGCATATATTTTACTTGCCCTTGTCAATATCGTACGTTTTATGATTCAGGGGCTTGGATATTCTGCATTTGCAGTAATTGCGGGCATCTGCGAAATGTTTGCGCGCGCCATTGCCGGTTTCGTCCTTGTTCCGAAATTCGGTTACGTCTTTGTTGCGCTTGGAAGTCCGCTTGCATGGGTATTTGCCGATTTGTTCCTGATTCCGGCTTACATTTATGTTGTCAAACGACTCCGGAGAAAATTCGGGCAGACTACTACCGTAAAAGCAAAAGCAGCGACCTTATAAAGAAAACAAAACTGCCGCTTTCGCGAATAAACAATCGTGAAAGCGGCAGCTTTATTTTTACTGTCTTTCTTATTATATTTTCTCACTCTATAACAAGCGTTTTTTATCTTATCTCCAAACTACTTTCTGTATATAATATCGCTTCTCTTTTTGGACCATTTGAAATCATCGTAATTGGGAAGCCAATCTGTTTCTCTATAAATTCAATATACTTTCTGCAGTTTTCCGGCAGGTCTTCGTAGTTCTTAATTCCACGAATATCCGTCTTCCATCCCGGAAGGACTTCATATACCGGTTTTGCTTTCTTTAATTTGGCAGTTGTTGGGAAATCTGTCGTAACTTCGCCATCAATATCATAGCCAACGCATACCGGAATTTCGTCCAGATATCCAAGTACATCCAGAACCGTAAATGCAACATCCGTTGTACCCTGAATCCGGCATCCGTATTTGGATGCAACGCAGTCAAACCATCCCATACGCCTTGGACGTCCGGTTGTCGCACCATACTCGCCGCCATCTCCGCCACGACGACGCAGTTCGTCTGCTTCTTCTCAAATATCTCACTGACAAATTCGCCCGCGCCAACCGCGCTTGAATAAGCCTTAACAACCGTAATAATCTGCTTAATCTCATATGGCGGAATACCTGCTCCGATTGCGCCATATGCAGCAAGCGTGGAAGAAGATGTAACCATTGGATAAATTCCGTGGTCCGGGTCTTTTAAAGAGCCAAGCTGACCTTCCAACAGAATGTTCTTTCCTTCTTTTATCGCTTCATACAGATAAGCGGATACATCGCAGACATAAGGCTCTACAATCTTCTTATATTCCATCAACTCTGCATATATTTCATCAACAGTCAGAAGCGGTTTCTTATAGAGATGCTCAAGCAGGATATTCTTTGAAGCAATAACTCTGCTGATTTTTCCTTTTAATTCTTCCTCTGTATCAAACAGTTCGCTGACCTGAAGCCAATCTTTGCATATTTATCTGAATAGAACGGTGCAATTCCTGACTTTGTAGAACCAAATGATTTTCCAGCCAGTCTTTCTTCCTCATAGGCATCAAATAAAACATGATATGGCATAACCATCTGCGCCCTGTCAGAAATAAGAATCTTCGGCATCGGAACGCCCTGCTCTACAATGCTGTTCAATTCCTTAAAAAGAACAGGAATATTCAGCGCTACTCCATTTCCAATAATACTGGTCGTATGGTCATAAAAGCAACCGGAAGGTAATGTATGTAATGCAAATTTGCCATAATCATTTACAATTGTATGACCGGCATTTGCACCGCCCTGAAACCTGACAATAATGTCTGAGGTTTCTGCTAACATATCTGTTATCTTACCTTTTCCTTCATCTCCCCAGTTTGCACCAACTACTGCTCTTACCATATTTCTTCCTCCTGTTACATGTAACATGATTCTCTGTTAAGTTTTCAACAACTTGTTCATTATACACTATCGTGCTAAATAAGTAAACCGGAAGTTTACACGTTAATTTCCGCAGTCATTCCAAGGATATCGCTGTTCGCGTCAAGAACCGGTTTTACAAACTCCGTAATAAACTCCTCTGTCTGCTCCGGCGCGCGTCCGACAAAATTCTTCGGCTCAAGAATCGCTTCTATTTCTTCCTTTGTCATGCCAAATGCTGAATCTGCGGCAATCAAATCAACCAGGTTATTTTCCTTGCCTTCCTGCTTAACTGTAGCGCCTGCCTGCATCGAATATTTACGAATCCGCTCATGCAGTTCCTGACGGTTTCCGCCGCGTTTTACAGCATCCATCATGATATTCTCGGTCGCCATAAATGGAATTTCTTTCATAAATCTCTGATAAATAACCTTGTCATATACTACAAGACCATCTACGACATTCAGATAAAGGTCCAGAATACCGTCTATTGCAAGAAATGCCTCCGGAATGGATACCCGCTTATTTGCCGAATCATCCAACGTCCGCTCAAACCACTGTGTTGCTGCGGTAAGCGCCGGATTCATCGCATCCGCCATTACATAATTGGCAAGCGACGCAATTCTCTCACTTCTCATAGGATTTCTCTTATAAGCCATTGCAGAGGAACCAATCTGATTCTTCTCAAACGGTTCTTCTATCTCTTTTTAAATGCTGCAGCAGCCGGATATCATTTGAAAATTTATGTGCGCTCTGCGCAATTCCGGCAAGAACATTTAAAATTCTTGAATCAACTTTACGGGAATATGTCTGTCCGGATACCGGATAGCAGGAGTCAAATCCCATTTTCTCTGCAATCTTCTTATCAATCTGGCGGACTTTCTCATGGTCGCCATTAAACAGCTCCATAAAGCTTGCCTGTGTGCCGGTCGTACCTTTGCATCCAAGCAGCTTTTGCTGGCTAATCATATATTCCAAATCCGACAAATCCAGCATCAGTTCCTGCAGCCATAAGGTTGCGCGCTTTCCAACAGTCGTTGGCTGCGCCGGTTGAAAATGCGTAAATGCCAGCGTCGGCAAATCTTTATATTTCATTGCAAATTTGGAAAGTTCATTTATAACATTTAACAATTTTTTCCGGACAAGCTTCATTGCCTCTGTCATAACAATCACATCTGTATTATCGCCTACATAACAGCTTGTTGCTCCCAGATGAATAATTCCGGCAAGCTTTCGGACACTGAACCCCATATGCATAAACATGGCTCATAACGTCATGACGAACCTCTTTTCACGTTCTTTTTTTGCAACGTCATAGTTGATATCCTCCGCATGTGCCTTTAACTCGGCAATCTGCTCCTCTGATATAACCGGCTTTCCATTTTCAGAAAGACCAAGCTCATATTCCGTTTCCGCAAGGGCAATCCATAATTTTCTCCATGTTTTAAACTTTTTATCCGGTGAAAAAATATACTGCATTTCTTTGCTGGCATATCTCTCGCAAAATGGACTTGTATATCTGTCTGTACTCATTTTTTTACCTCTCTTATCTTACATTGGAATCTTTTCCACGTTTAAAATTCTCATGTTCTCCCCGGATATCCTCCGTTGGAGGCGCCATTGGATACTCTCCTGAAAAGCAGCCATGACAATACTGACGTCCGCCGGAAAGCTCTGCCAATCTCTTTTCCGAAGATATGCCAGTGAATCCGCGCCAATTATCCGGCAGATTTCATCAACGCTCCGGTTATAAGCAATCAACTGCTCTCTGTCTGGAATATCCGTTCCAAAATAACACGGATACAGAAATGGCGGAGAACTGATTCTCACATGCACTTCTTTTGCTCCGGCTTCCTGTAACATTCCTACGATTCTGTCAGACGTTGTTCCTCTGACAATCGAATCATCGATCATAATCACGCGTTTTCCTTTTACCGCTTCCCCTAAAACGTTCAGCTTTACGCGTACGCTGGATTCCCGCTGGCTCTGCTGTGGTTTGATGAAGGTTCGTCCAACATAGCCATTTTTTTACAAATGCAGTTCCATACGGTATTCCCGACTCTAACGAATATCCAAGTGCTGCTGCGTTTCCGGATTCCGAACGCCTACAACTAAATCCGCATCCACAGGGCTGTCTTTTTGCCAGACATCTTCCGGCTGTCAGTCTGGATTCATATACGCTCATTCCGTCAAAAACAGAATCCGGTCTTGCAAAATAAATATATTTCAAATATGCATCTCGCCTGTTTCTCCTGACACAGATTCTTATAGGACTGTATTCCATACCCCGGCGAAATCGTTACAATCTCTCCCGGCTCCACATCTCTTACAAACTCTGCTCCAATTGTATCTAACGCACAGCTTTCCGATGCGAGAATATATGCATTGTCCCTCTTACCGATACAAAGCGGACGGAAACCAAACGGATCCCTGGCTCCTATCAGTTTTCTCGGACTCATTACGACAAGGGAATACGACCCTTTTACCTTTTTCAGTGCCTTTAAGACCGCTTCTTCTACCGTCGCACTATTCACACGCTCTCTGGCAATATGATACGCAATGACTTCCGAATCAATCGTCGTCTGAAAAATTGCGCCTGTCAATTCCAGTTCCCGCCTTAATTCCGGCGCATTAATCAGATTTCCGTTATGTGCAAGTCCAAGTGTACCTTTTACATAATTCAGTACCAATGGCTGCGCATTCTCAATCGTACTTGCTCCCGCTGTGTAGAATATCTTACATGTCCTACGCCTATATTGCCTTTCAATTTTTCAAAAGACTCCGGCGTATATACCTCATTTACCAGGCCCATACCTTTTAAGGAAAACAACTTTCCCCTTTGGTCCTTCGGTATCCGACACTGCAATACCACAGCTTTCCTGTCCACGATGCTGCAATGCAAATAATCCATAATAAATGGAATTTGCGACATCATTGTTGTCAAAATCATACATGCCGAAGACGCCACATTCTTCATGCATCTTGTCATCTTCAAAATAATGGGATTTTATATTCTCGTTCATGTTTTGCCTCTCGTATTTTATTTTTGTAACACACTAAGACTTTATACGTTTTCTGTTTTTCTGTCAATGCAATATAAGAAAAAAAAAAGAAAGATTATACCATATCCTTTTTCTTTTTTTATTAAGTCTACCATCTGATAAACGTACTGTTTGCACAGCTCATCGCTTTCTGCTTCCACCATCACACGAATCAACGGTTCTCTGTTCCGCTCTGGCGAAGCAGCAGTCTTCCATCCGAACCAAGCTCGTTTGAAATCTTTTCATTTAACGCCTGGATATCCGCATCCTGCATTACCGCTTCTTTGCTGGAAACCTTTACATTGACTAAAAGCTGCGGGAAAATAGTCAGACTCTTAAACAGTTCTGATAATTTGCATTTTCTTTCCAGAATGACTTCCATAATTTTGAGTGAAGTCAGGACGCCATCTCCGGTTGTCGCATATTTGGAAAAAATAATATGTCCGGACTGCTCGCCGCCTATCGAATATCCATGCTCCATCATGCATTCAAATACATATTTATCGCCAACCGCTGTTTTTTCATAGGAAATCCCTTTCTTATCCAGCGCTTTATAAAGTCCCAGATTCGACATAACCGTAGTTACGATAGTGTTCTTATTTAACTCGCCTCTGTCTTTCATATAACGTCCGCAGACATACAAAAAATCTTGTCGCCATCGACCAGTTCGCCCTTGTCATCAACGCAAAAGACAACGGTCCGCATCTCCGTCATAGGCAAAACCAACATCCAGTCCCTTTTCAAGAACAAATTTCTGAAGTCCCTCGATATGTGTGGAACCACAGTTTGTATTGATATTCGTACCGTCCGGGTCGTTATTGATTACATATGTTTTTGCGCCAAGTGCATCAAATACTGCCTTTGCCACCTGATACGAAGCTCCGTTTGCGCAGTCAAGACCAACGCGCATATTTTTAAATGACCTTGTCGGTATCGTCATCAGATATCCCATATACCGGTTTCTTCCCATTGAATAATCCACCGTACAGCCGATATTTTCTTTTCGTTGCAAGCGGTATCTCCGGAATCTCGCCATCAATATACCGTTCGATTTCTTCTTCCACTGCTGCCTCTAACTTATATCCCATACCATTGATAATTTTGATTCCATTGTCATAATATGGATTGTGGCTTGCAGAAATCATAATACCGCAGTCAAAACCATCGGTCCGGACAATATAAGAGACACTCGGCGTTGGTGTTACATGCATCAAATATACATCGGCGCCGCTCGCTGTCAATCCGGCAACCAGTGCATATTCAAACATATAACTGGAACGTCTGGTGTCTTTTCCAATCACTACCTTTGCTTTTCCTTCCGGGTTTCTCTGTCCGTAATAATAGCCCAGATATCTTCCAACCTGAAAGCTATGCTGTACGGTAAGGTCCTTATTCGCCTCACCTCTGAAACCATCTGTACCAAAATATTTACCCATATTTGTAATCCTCTTTCTTACTTATATTCTGCCAGTTACCTGTGAAATGCATTGCCGCTTTTATTGTGCAAATATATCAACGCAGGACATTCGCACTCCACAAGTATCTGCGCTTATATTCTGTCGCTATCTACGCTTTTCTGTTATAAGTCGGTTTTTAACCCCGGTTTGATTTCTCTGTCCGACGCATTTTCCTTATCTGGCTCATTTTCTTTGTCTGGTTCATTTTCTTTGTCCGGCTCATTTTCCTTATCCGGTGAAACAAGAAGGTCGATTGCTTTCTGATGAACCGCTATCTCAGAGTGCGTATAGGTTCCGCCATATTCGCCATCTAACGTCCATGCAATCGGTTCCTCGCTTTCAATTACAACATGCTCCGTTCGGAACGCAACCATATTTGTCTCATTTGTATTTCCAAGCAGAAGTGCATTTATGATTCTCTGAAGGTCCGCCGCATTTTGTATCTTTTTTATCAGAACGCCTTCAAACAATCCATCGTCAAATTCCACCCCATGACTGGTCAGACTTCTGTATCCGCCGACAGAAACGGAATTTGATATCATTCCAAATATAAATTCTCCGGTATAGACCTGATTGTCAAATTCCACTTTCAGCTGATAAGACGGAATATTCACAAGGCTTTTGATTCCCTGCAAAACATAAGCCGCATGCCCAAAAATATTTTTCATATTCTGCGGCGTAGCATAAGATGTATCGGAAAAAACGCCAAACGCTGCAACATAGACAAAATAATTTCCGTTTAAATTTCCTACGTCAACAGAAAAAGGAGAAGCCGATACGATACGTTCCGCTGCCTCAATTGACTGTTTCGGAATTTCCAGACTTTTGGCATAATCGTTGGTGGAGCCGCATGGTATGTAGCCAAGCGGACGATGAAGACCTGACTCCATAAATCCGGTTACGGTATTGCCAAGCGTTCCATCTCCTCCGGCGCATACGATAACATCATAATTTTTCGCCTTCTTCTTTCACGATTCTGGCAGCATCGCCTGCTCCCCTGCGTAAGATACACTCTTACCCCATAATCATTCTTACAAAAAATATCAAGCACATCCACAAGGCAGTTCTTTAATGTCGTTCTTCCGGCCTTTGATTCACAATAAACAGCATTTTCTTCATTTTTATTACCTCATTACTGTTTCAGGAACCTGCCCCCAGCGATTAAAATAAAAAATCCTGTTCCTGCTTCAAACTATTCTATGCTTTGTGATTTCTCTTGTATTCCATGTACATGTCATATCCATGTTTCCTTAATTTGCACGCCGGGCAATGTCCGCAGCCTTCTCCCTGAATTCCATTGTAACAGGTAAGCGTCATATCTCTTACCACATCCAGTCCGCCCAGTTCATCTGCCAGCTTCCATGTCTCCATTTTGTCAATCCACATCAATGGCGTAATAATATCAAATTCATAATCCATTGCAAGATTCAGCGTTGTGTTTAAGGATTTAATGAAAATATCTCTGCAGTCAGGATATCCTGAGAAATCGCTCTGTGAAACACCGGTTATAATATCACTGATTCCCTTTTTGTTTCGCAAATACAGCGACAAATGTAAGGAAAATCATATTTCTTCCATCTACAAATGTATTTGGCGTTCCGTTTTCCGGTGCATCTTCATCTACCTGCATCTCACTTCTTGTCAATGAATTTGGCGCCAACTGGTTAAGCAAACTCATATCAAGAATGTGATGCTCAATTCCAAATTTTTCTGCAATCTTCTTTGCACATTTCTAATTCTTTTTACATGTTTTTTTTGTCCATAGTTAAATGACACTGCATATACTTTTTTTTTTATATTTCTTAATTGCCCATAAAAGACAGGTTGTGCTGTCCTGTCCGCCGCTGAATACAACAACTGCTGCTTCTCTGTTCTTCTTGTTCTGCATGTTTTTCCTCCTACCGGTTCATCATCAATACCTTATTCTGAAGATTGATATCGTTTTCAAATTTTCCTCGAAATGTTGTAGTATATGTCTTTGCGCCCGGCTTTTTAATGCCTCTGGCTGTCATACAGCTATGACTTGCTTCAATCAATACCGCCACATCCTCGGAATCAGCCGCTTTGCTTACAATATAAGCAATATCCGCTCCAATCCGCTCCTGTAACTGCAGTCGTTTTGCCGCCATATCTGCGATTCTCGCTATTTTGCTCAGTCCCAGCACCTTTCCATGCGGAATATATGCTACTGAAACTTTCATATCATACATGAGTGCCATATGATGTTCACAATAGCTGAAAATTTCAATATCTTTTTTACAAATACCATATCATTTTCATGAGAAGCTTCTTCTTCCGGAAACGTCTTGCCAAACATTTCCGCCAGCTCGTCATTGGTATAATTCATACCCTCAAAAACTTCTTCATACATCCGCGACACACGGGCAGGTGTTTCTGCCAGTCCCTCTCTGTCCGGATTATCGCCAAGCGCAATTAAAATCCCTCTGACATGTTCCATGATTGCTTCTTTATCTATTGCCATTTCTATCTCCAATCTCCGTGTTTCATTTCTCCGTCTGTCAGCCATTTTTTTTTGCCTGCAGGTTTTATCCTGTTCGAAACGTTTTCTGTATCAACAGGTTTCAATCGGTTCTAAATGTCTTTTTCCCTCTGCAGGTTTCAATCGGTTTTAGACACCTCTTGCATCTGCATCCCAGATATATTTATGAAGCTGAAGCTGAAGCCGAACACCGTTCATCTCATTTTCTATCATAAAATCCACAATTTCTTCCGGGTTTATTTTTTCCAAACACCGGACTGATATATACATTTGATTTCACATCCAGCGCCCATTCGTTTATTATATCTCTTGCTGTTTCAAGGTCCTGCCTTGAACCTGCTACAAATTTCACAGCGTCTTTTTTATCGATATAATTATAATTGGAAAAGCAGACGCTTTCTTCCATTCCGCTTCCAGGAAGCTTGTAATCCAATGTAAATGCCACACGCTCCGTCAGCGCCTTAAATTCCGCAATATCGACACTGCCATTTGTTTCTACTTCTACCTGCAAATCTTCATCCATCGCCAACATCAAAAGCAGCTTGTCGATATCTTCCTGAATCAAAGGCGCGCCGCCTGTCAGTGTAACATTCCGCACTCCTGTTCTTTTGATATAATCATAGATTTCTTCATCGGTCAGTTCTTCATAAGGCGTATCCTTTTCATTTGCCCAGCTTGTATCACAGTAACTGCAATTCAGATTGCATCCGGTAAACCGGATAAACACTGCACAAGTTCGCCTGCCTTTACAGATTCGCCATTGATGCTTACAAATCGTTCTGCAACTTTATACTTTGCCATCTTTATTTCCTTCTAACTTTTTATATTGGTTTCTTTATATTCTTTTTTTTGTGTATTTTCTTTTTTAATCTATTCTTTTTTATATTGGTTTCTTATATTCGTTTTTGTGTCCGCTCTTTTTTCGTATCCGTTTTTGGTTTTTGTTCTTTTTTATTCAGATACTATTTATGCTTCTTCTGTATAAGATGCCACATTGTTCGGCGTTTCAAATACAGACGCTTTTACTACATGATACCCTTTGTCTGCCATATATTGATAAAAAAAAACTTTGCAAGGTTTTCGGCTGTCGGTCGGAACTCAAACTGGAGAATTTTGAAATTTTCCGATAGAAGCGCTTCCAGTGTCGTTTCTTTCAGTGTCCCCTTTTCCATAATCAAACAGTGGTCCAGTCCTTCTGTTTTGCTGCGCAAATCCTTTTTCAAATCTCCAAAAATCGACGACCATTTCCCTCGTTGTGCCTTCCTGTATCAGGTGTTTATCCCCAACTTCAATTTCTACGGTCCAACGGTGTCCATGTATATTTTTACATTTGCCCTCATACCCTGCTAAAAAATGAGCGCTGTCAAAACTTGATTTTGTTTTAAGCGTATACATGCAAATCTCCTTTTTCTCTTTTCCATCCGTTTACGAAAAAAAGAGCGCACTGCGAAAAAAACAGCAGCACGCTCTTTTTCCTAGTTTTGTTTAGTGACAGGATGGTATTAATGAACTGTCAGTTATTCTGTTCTTGTTCTCATTTCCATATTATTTCTATTTCTTTTTTATTTTTTCTAACTTTGATTCTTTCTTATTTCTTTTTTTATCTTTCGGTCTTTCTTATTTTCAATTATTATTATTTTGACTTTTATGTTTTTGAAAATAAGCGACTCAATTCTATATATTGAGGAATTTCTTTACAACATCCTCCATCTGCTCTTTCTCGCATACTGGTATCATGCAGAACCGGAGCAGTACGAATATCTTCAATTGCCTGTGGAACTGCAACGCCTGAAAGCTTGCAAAGCTCATCCACCAGTTCAAAATCCGACTTTGCATCATACGCTTCATCAATTGCGTTCATCACGCTTCTTGTAGATTTGTATGGACTTGCAGTAGAAGCAATGACCGTTGGTGTTTTATCCCCGGTTTCCTCTGCATATTTATCATATACCGTTGCTGCTACAGCAGTATGCGTATCCATAATATAGAATCGGATTCATATACTTTCTTAATCGTTGCTGAAGTTTCTGCTTCCGTTGCATAACCGCCGGCAAATTCTGCAAGTTTTTTGCTTTCATCTCGTCTGTAATTGTATAGACGCCTTCTGTGCTTAACTGTTTTCATAAGCTGCGCATTTTTTTACTGCATCGTTTCCGGCAATCTTATAAATCAGACGTTCCAGATTACTGGAAATCAAAATATCCATAGATGGAGATGACGTCAGGATAAAACTCCCGGTTCTTATCATAAGTGCCTGTTGTGAAAAAGTCGTAAAGGACCTTATTCTCATTGGATGCACAGATAAACTTTGCAATTGGAAGTCCCATCTCTTTTTGCATAATATGCTGCAAGGATATTTCCAAAATTTCCGGTTGGTACAACCACATTTATCTTATCTCCTGCCTGAATGGTTCCATTTTTTTACCAGTCTTGTATAAGCGTAAACGTAATATACCATCTGCGGCACAAGACGTCCGATATTGATAGAATTTGCCGATGAGAACTGATATCCTTTTTCATCCATATATGCAGCAAGCGTTTCATCGGAAAACATCTTCTTCACGCCTGTCTGTGCATCATCAAAATTTCCGGTTATGCCAACGACAAATGTATTTGCGCCGCGCTGCGTTACCATCTGCTTTTCCTGTATCGGACTTACGCCATGTTTTTGGATAAAAGACAATAATCTTTGTTCCCGGAACATCTGCAAATCCTGCAAGCGCTGCTTTTCCTGTATCACCGGATGTAGCGGTCAGAATCACAATCTCATTCTTAACATGATTCTTCTTTGCTGATGTTGTAAGAAGATACGGAAGGATGGATAATGCCATATCTTTAAAAGCAATCGTTGAGCCATGGAACAACTCCAGATAATATGCGCCTGCTTTGTGAACGAGCGGAGCAATTTCCGGTGTATCAAACTTTTTTCATAGGCCGATTCAATACAATATTTCAATTCTTCCTCTGTAAAATCCGTAAACATCAGCTTCATGACTTCATATGCAACCTGCTGGTAATTCATTTCTGCCAGTTCATTCAGACTTACGTCCAGTGACGGAATCCTGTCCGGCACAAACAATCCGCCCTCATTTGCAAGTCCTTTTAAGATTGCCTCGGAGGCTGTTGCTGTTTCATCTGCATTTCTCGTACTTCTGTATACCAATTCCATATAGCTCTCTCCTTCTATGTGTATTATCGTTTCTTTTTTATTCCGTTATGATTGGCAGTCCTGTTCTGCACATTTTTCTGCCCAAATACAGGACTGCCGATAAGCGTTCACATTATAGCATAACCGATTTTAAAACACAAGCCGACTATTTCACCCGTATAATAATGGATGCTTTCTTGCCGCTTCCGTCTTTTGCCTTTGCGGTTATTTTAACTTTTCCTTTTTTCTTTCCGGTTACTTTTCCCCTTTGCATTTACCTTGGCAACCTTCGGATTGCTGGAAGTCCATGTTACTTCCTTGCTGATTCCCTTCGTCGGCGTAAACGTTGCCTTTACCGTAACAGACTGCTTTTTTCTTTATCGTTGTTTTCTTTGCGGAAAGTTTAATCTTCTTTACCGGCTTTTTCATAATCGAAATTTTATAGGTGCCTTTGATTTTTGCCATTTTCGGCTGATACCGCTGTAACGGTTATCTTCTTTCCTGCTCCTTTTTTCTTGGCAGTCAGTACGCCTTTGCTGTTTATTGAAGCATACTTTTTTATCCTTTTTGCTGATAACCCATTTTACTTTCTTGTTCTTTGCATTTTTCGGATAAACTGTAGCTTTTAACGAAATCTTCTTGCCAGGTGCCACCTTTTTTCGTAATGCCTGTAACCTTGACCTTCTTCACCTTCACAACTTTCGCCGGAGACTCCGTTGTCGTATTGGCAGGTGTTTCCGTTGTTGGCTTTGTCGGTACTTCTGTCGTCGGCTTTTCAGGCGTTTCCGTCGTCGGTTCTGTCGACGGTTCCGTTGATGGCTCTGTTGATGGCTCCGTTGACGGTTCTGTCGATGGCTCTGTTGATGGCTCTGTCGATGGCTCCGTTGACGGTTCTGTCGATGGCTCCGTTGACGGTTCTGTCGATGGCTCTGTTGACGGTTCCGTCGATGGCTCCGTTGATGGTTCCGTTGACGGCTCTGTCGATGGCTCCGGAGTTGGTCCCGGCTCTACAATTTCTTCCGATTTCTTGACAGTTACGGTACAGCTTGCGGTTATTCCGCTTCCATCTTTTGCTGTTACAGGTTATAACTGCTGTTCCAGCCGCAAGACCGGTTACCTCCCCGACCTGTGAAACCGTTGCAATTGTTTCATTGCTGCTGCTCCATAAAACGCTGCTTTCCGTTGCATTATCCGGCAAAACCGTTGCAGCGAGGATTTCCTTTTTATTTACCTCAAGCGCAATACTTGTCTTATTTAAAACAATCCGGCTGACAGGTATTGTATCAACAATTTCATTTCCGTTCTCATCCTTTGGCGTTGATGAATAAATATTCTTATCTCCTGTTGAAGTCGAAACCGTATTCTCTCCAATCAACGTGATATTGTCTGACTGAATCGCACTGGTATTGGAATCCGTATCCGGAGAAACCGTTACCGCCGCATTTTCTATTTTGATTTGTTCTGCCTTGATTGCAGATGCCTGCTTGCCTGCTTCGGCTGTTACTTCTGCATTTTTAATGTAAATTGTGCCGCCCGCTTCCATCGCAGCCTGTTTTTCTCCGCCGGAAACAATCACCGTTCCCGCCGGATATTGTAATATCGCCAGTCGCTTTCATGCCTTTTGATACCGTAACCGTACCACCGGAAATCAATATCGTATTGCAGGAAATGCTTTCTGCCTTTACAGTGCCGGACGGAATCAGTATCGTTGCTTTTTCCGCATCAACCGCTTTTATCTTTGCATTTTGCAACGTTATTTCAGAAGCGCCTGCCGCCTTTATCGTTACCGTTTCATTCGTTCCGGTAATCACATAATCCGCGTCTGCTTCCGTCAGTGTAAGAATATGATTCTGATAGGAAACCGTTGCAGTGTCGTCTTCTTTCCGAAGCGATTTCAAATAATCGGCATCATCCAGTCTGGAAACATCAATCATGTATGGATTTTCTGCACGGGGAACATCCGGCGTTTCGGAATCAATTCCATAATATGTCGTCACACCAATTTCAGAAAGTTCCGCTGCAGATGCAGTACGATTGCTGAATTTTTCTGTATTCTTTTTTGCATAGGACAAATAAACCGTAAATCGTCATTTTTTATGCTTCAGGTACAAGCCTGCGGCTGCGCCAACCAGACCTGCATTATAATCAAGCGCTACCTCATTGCAATGATAATCCGACTGATTATCTTTATATGTTCCATCGGAACCAGGTCCGCCAACCAACGCGCCAAGAAGCGTGTAGTGATTTGCATTTGTAACTCCTGCATCCGTAGACCTTGACGCTGCCCGGTGGTGCGGATACTGGCTGGAATTCTCGTTATAACCCACAATGTAGCATCGTTTATTTGGATTGTCACCCAGCATATAGTTCATCTGACTGGTTGCCCATGCTGTATAAGTTGAAGTTCCGGTCAATTTGTCATAAACCAATCCTACAAACTGCTCAGCAGCGCTGTACCGGCAGGAACCCCATGAATCAACACAATGAAAGACTCCGTCAATCGTCGGTTTGTTCTTGCAGACATTTACAATGCTGCTAAGCGCCGCTGTATTTCCCTGTAGCATACATGCCAAAGCGCCTGTATTTTTGCCCAGTCAAGCACCCAATACTGATTGACGCCATTTCCGCTATTGTCTTTATATTGATTGTAAACTGCATTATAAGACGTATCACCGGTCGCTTTATATAACGCGCTGGCAGCAAGCGCTAAATCATCTCCATAGGACGTGGAATCATAAAATCCGGAAGCGCCCTCCGTTGCACACGCTTTGTTATTTTTGCCTGAACAAATGTAAACAAGTCTTTTGCAACCTTTAAATCATCTGCATTTTTGAAGTTTATATAATTGATTGCAAGCGCCGCAATCGCCACACTGACCTCATCCGTTGCCGGATTTGATGCATCCGCAAAATAAGCTGGACGATTTAATGTCTGGCTCTCCGGTGCGCTCCAGATACTATGGTCGGAATTTCCTTCTCCAACCTGATAACAAAATGCAATGACCTTTCCCGATTCATCATAAACCGTACATCTTCTGAAATAATCACAGAAATAATCGGTAATTTTCTTTAAATGTGCAGTCTGTCCCCAGTTCGTCAAATGCATCTCCAAACTGATAATAACTCATTCCAAGCATCGATGCTGCATATCCCTGCGGCAGACCAAACTTCACATGGTCCCCTGCGTCATGAAATCCGCCGGATGCATCCACTGAATACGTCTTACCATTCTTCGTATATGTCACATTTTTATCATAGGTATGGCAATTTCCCCGCCAGCTTAATGCGCAGGTGCCTTCGAGATTGCCGCACATATTTGCATCATAGAAATACAGACTTTCCTGCAATGCCTTTGCATAATTAAACTCAACTTCTAAATCTTTATTCGTAGACGTATCGTTTACCGAACTGCTTCCGGAGCCGCCTGTACCTCCAGAGCCGCCACTTCCGCCTGTGCTGTCTGATTTTACAAGAACTGCCTGTGAAATTTTATACGTCACGCTTGTTACATTTTCAAACTGGAATCCAAAATTGTACAGTTCTGCTGCATTTGAATAATACTGTGTCAAATCCAGTTCTAC
>VOFJ01000794.1_pt1 | contig 32141 bp, 58 predicted proteins | sample 5384081 | NCBI WGS metagenome assembly VOFJ01 (sample SAMN12384729, study PRJNA508395) | human gut metagenome | isolation source: healthy gut I | host: Homo sapiens | reverse complement strand
AAAAACAGTCATGGTTGGTTTGACTTTAAAAGAATAGCTTTTATACTTAGTGCAGAAGAAGGGTTATCGTTTACAAAATAATGTTAAGCCTGACCAGAAATTTGCATAAAGGAGGAGTTGTCATGCAAACCATTTTACCTAGAGAAGAGGCTGTAGAAGGTATTTTTCGGAGATTCTTGCCTCGCCGACAGCATGCGAGCAGTTAAGAGATGTTTTTATGAACATTTAGATGAAGAACATGGGATTGATTTTGATGAGTCAGAACATTTCATACAGGTATTATTTAATGCCTATAAAAATGGAGATGTGACGGCTCTTTTATTAGAATTATGTGGAGGAAGCATGTTTGATTTGTTTAGAGAAGCTTTTTGATTCCTAAGAAGTTTCACGGAAAATCAGGGAGAATCCGGTATTGCTGACCGATGTGGATGGAAATATTCTAGAAGGAAAAGAAAAGGAAATTTCCGGACATGAGTATGAAAAATTCAAAGAAATATATGACCGACACGAATGTGCACCACGTTCTAAATTATATTTGGCAGATGGATACGATATTGTAACGTTCCTATACAAAAGGAATGGAACTTGTAGAGAAAAAAGATAATAGAAATCGAGGAATCCCTGATTTTATATGCATTACCAGATACTGTAAACTTGATTGACAGAAGCACAGGCATATGCTGTTGTGTGGGATACTTTTCATAAAATACAGGAAGAGGCGCCAAGAGCAATGGTATATTACGGACAGGAGACCGGTGTGAAGAAAGATAAGGAATTTGATGAGATTGAATTTTACTTCCGATTCGTGAATTTGAGAAGAAAATGTTACACCATTTGAGTGAAATTGATGGAATTGTATTGACATGTCGCGAGAAAATGATGAAAAAAGCAGGAAATGAAAGTCTGGATTTTGAATAAAGGTTAGAAGTGGAGAGTATGCGGGGAGAAACAATCAGAAAAAAACCATATGGATATTCTCTGGCATGAATATACAGACCAAAATGGTGAAAAATAAACCAGTGACGGAAGCTAGTTTGACGGAAAAGGCTTCTATTATCGGACGGGTGGGGATTATGCTGCTCTCATGTGGAACAGGAGCATGGCGTGTGAAGTTCTATGAATGCTCTGGCAGAAGAGATGGGGATAACGTGTACAGCGGATATTGGTCTGATGTCGATTGAGTATACCTGTTTTGACGGTGACGACGGATCCACGCAGTCCTTGTGTCTGACGAATACGGGGAGTGAATACTTCAAAGTTAAATCGTCTTGAAAACTTTATAAGAGATTTTTGAAGTTGAAGAGCAAAGCATATGTCAGGAGAACAACTTCATTCATTTCTAGACAATATAGAAAAAGATACATGGTTTATATTCACCAATTGCATTAGGATTTGCAGCAGCGATTGCCTGTGGCGGGTTCACTTTTCTGCTTGGTGGCGGACCGATTGAAATGTTGTGTGCATTTATTGGCGCAGGAATCGGAAATTTTATTCGATGTAAATTATCAAAACATCATTTCACTTTATTTTTATGTATTGTATCATCGGTGTCAGCAGCTTGTCTTGTATATGCCGGAGTACTGAAAATAGCAGAGCTTTTGTTGGGGATATCAATACAGCATGAAGCCGGATACATTTGTGCTATGTTATTTATTATACCGGGGTTTCCATTTATAACGAGTGGAATCGATTTGGCGAAACTGGATATGCGCTCAGGTATTGAACGCTTGAACTTATGCACTGATTATTATTCTGGTTGCGACAATGACTGCGTGGATCATGGCACTTTGCTACATCTGCAGCCAGTTGATTTTATGAAAATATCATTGCCGGTCTGGGGCTGGATTCTTTTTTCGCATACTGGCAAGCTTCTGTGGGGTATTTGGGTTCTCAATTATGTTTAATAGTCCGGTGCGATTGGCAGAAGTTGCGGCGGCAATTGGTGCAATAGCAAATACACTGCGGCTGGAACTGGTAGATATCGCAAAAAATTTCCACCTGCGGCAGCAGCGTTTTATCAGACACTTACAGCCGGAATACTGGCTTCTTTAATCAAAATAAAGTGGGATATCAAAATTTCTGTTACGGTGCCATCTATTGTAATTATGGTACCCGGATTATATTTGTATAAAGGATTTTATAATCTTGGGATGATGTCATTAGCAGTGTCTGCATCATGGTTTGCATCTGCAATATTGATTATCGCAGCACTTCCGTTAGGGATTGATATTTGCAAGAATACTTACGGATAAAAAATTTCGATATTGTACCTAAACATGGGGATATTAAGAAATTGATTTGTTATTACTGGAGAGTGATGGATCAATTTCTTTTTGTTAAGTTGAGAAATTAATTGACCATACAAATTTCAAAGTGTAACATAAGATAGAAACAGATGTAAAAAAGAACAAATACCTTTTTGGTAAAGGAGAAAATATGTTACAAATTCAACATATATGCAAGGAATACCGAACCGGTAATCTGGTGCAGAAGGCGTTGGACGATGTCAGTTTGAATTTAAGAGATAATGAATTTGTTGCTATCTTAGGTCCCAGCGGTTCAGGTAAGACAACACTTCTGAACATTATCGGAGGACTGGACCGTTATGATAAGCGGGGATTTGATCATTAATGGGATTTCTACAAAAAAATAATACATAAGGACAGGGACTGGGATTCTTATCGTAATCATACGATTGGTTTTGTGTTTCAAAGCTATAATCTTATTCCCGCATCAGACTGTTTTGGCAAATGTTGAACTGGCACTGACGATATCCGGTATCGGTAAAGCACAGCGGAAAAACGAAAGCAATCGAAGCATTGAAAAAAGTAGGCTTGGGTGAGCAATTACACAAGAAGCCAAACCAGATGTCCGGGGGTCAGATGCAGCGAGTTGCGATAGCAAGAGCATTAGTAAATGATCCGGATATTCTGCTTGCAGATGAGCCGACCGGTGCACTTGACAGTGATACAAGTGTGCAGGTTATGGATTTGCTTCAGGAGGTTGCAAAAGACCGGTTAGTTGTTATGGTTACGCATAATCCGGAGCTGGCAAAAGAGTATGCAACTCGAATCGTAAATCTGCGGGATGGTAAGATCCGTTCGGATACAGACCCATATGAAGTGGATGAAGCAATATTAACTCCACCGGAACATAAGAGAATATGGGCAAATCTTCGATGTCATTTATGACAGCTTTGGCGCTTAGTTTTAACAACTTAAAGACGAAGAAAAGCAAGAACGCTATTGACCGCATTTGCTGGTTCAATCGGTATTATCGGAATCGCGCTGATCTTGTCTCTTTCAACAGGAGTGAATGACTATATTCAGAATGTGGAAGAAGAGACATTGTCGGAATACCCGCTTCAGATTCAGAGTACAGGATTTGATATTACATCGATGATGGTAGGAAATGCTGGCGGTAATAGTAGCGCTGATAAAAAAGAAAGTAAAGATGATGGTAAGGTAAAAGTAATTCAGATGGTAACCAATATGTTTTCAACGATGAATTCAAATGATCTGGAATCGTTGAAAAACTATCTGGATAATGAAGAAGCAAGTGGAATCCGAAAATACACGAACGCGCTTGAGTATTCATACAATGTATCTCCACAGATTTTCAAGGAAAACGGAGATAAAATCCGTCAGGTAAATCCAGATAAATCATTTTCAGCACTGGGACTTGGCTCATCTACTTCTTCAAATAGTATGATGTCATCAATGATGAGCACGGATGTATTTTACGAAATGCCGAAAAACAGCAGTTTGTATGAGAAACAATATGAAGTAAAAAGCCGGAAGATGGCCGAAAAAATATAATGAGTGTGTAGTGGTTCTGACTTCGGATGGAAGCATTAGTGATTTCATGCTGTATACACTGGGATTGCAGGGATTCTATGGAACTAGACGAGATGATCCAGCAGTTTATAAAAGAGGAAAAATGTAAAGACGCCTGAGAATTTGGGAACTTATACTTACGATGATATTATAAAAGAAATTTAAAACTGATAAACAGTTCTGATTGTTATGAATATGATAAGCAGTATAAAGTCTGAAAGATAAAACAGACAACAGCTCTTATATGAAGAAACTGGTTGCGAACGGCGAAGACCTAAAGGTAGTCGGTATCGTGCAGCCGGATGCAGATGCCAAGGCAACGGCATTACAGGCAGGAATCGCTTATCCATATGCTTTGACAGAACATGTGGCAGAAGAGGCAAAGAAAAGTGAAATTGTAAAACAGCAACTTAAAAATCGGATATCAATGTATTTACAAATGAAAAATTCGAACCGACAAAGGTGACGATGATTTTAACATGGATTCTTTATTCACAGTTGATGAAGCTGCATTGCAAAAAAGCGTTTAAATTTGATGAAAATGCGATGAGCAACCTCGGTAATTCACTTGGTTTTTCTGGTGCAGATTTGGAAAAAGCATTTCAGGTCGGAGGGGATAGTTTTGAACTTTCCAATATGGTGAATCTGGAAGAGGTACAGCTTGATCTGTCAGGGTATGCCACAGTTGAATTTAGGAGAGATTCTTTCCAAATTGGATTTATCAGTATCACCGGATGGATTGAAACAAATGGCATCTAGTCTGTCAGAAGGATATCTGGAATATGCGAAGACACATCCAGAAGCAGATTATTCTCATTTGCTGGAAGATTTTACAGAATATTTAAAAAACGGATGAGGCAAAGAAATTATTGAGGATAATATCAAAGATATTATCAAAGGAAAATGCCAGTGTGACCATTACACCGGAACAAATTCAAAAAAGCTGCTCAAAGACATTATGGCAGGTTTCTTACAGTATGTAACAGATAATGGTTATACAGATGTTAGTAAATTTGGAGAGTATTTGCAGGAATATTTACAGACAGATGAAGCAAAAGCGAATGCTTGCGTCAGTCGGAGACGGATTCAGATTGATGATATCGAGGTAAATATTACTGCTGAACAGATGACAAAGCTGGCAAAATGAATTGTATAAAGGATACCAGAATTATGCATCAGTAAATGGGAAACCGACCCGTCCAAGATGGGAGAACAAGTAATAAAGTATCTTGAACAGAGGATGGAAAGAAACGTCTGGCAGACGGACTGACTAAAACGGTGGATATGAACGCTCTGGAAAGTCAGGTATCTGCAGCTATGCAGGAATTATATGACAAAGGCAATGGGTGTGCTTAGCAATTTCTATGGGCGAGGCGATTGGGACACAGGTTTCATCGGCAATGGCGCAAATCGCAACACAGCTTACAAAGGGCATTGAGAACGCGATGACGCAGATGATGACGAATGTTGGGACACAACTTCAAAATGCGATGGGAAGTGCAATGACAATCGATACCGATGCATTTGCAAAAAGCATTTCAGATGAATATGACGGAAGATGATCTGGTGGAATTGATGATGTCTATGAATACATCGAAAAGTGTGTCTTATGACAGTAATCTGCAGAAGCTTGGCTATGTGGATTTTAATGTGCCGTCGGAAATTTCATTGTATCCGAAGAATTTTGAGAGTAAAGAAGAAGTTGTAAAAATTCTGGATAAGTACAATCACAAGATGGAAACGGAAGGAAAAAGATGAACAGGTTATCAGTTATACCGATGTAGTTGGAACGTTGATGTCTTCGGTGACAAATATTGTGGACATTATCAGTTATGTACTGATTGCGTTTGTTGCGATATCATTGGTTGTATCATCAATCATGATTGGAGTTATTACGTATATCAGTGTATTGGAGCGTAAGAAAGAGATTGGTATTCTTCGTGCGATTGGTGCTTCGAAAGGAAATGTATCTCAGGTCTTTAATGCAGAGACATTTATCATTGATTATGCGGGGGTGATCGGTATTGGATTAACAGCAATCTTGTTAATTCCGACAAATGCGATCATTCATTCGGTTGCAGATACGACAGCTGTAAGTGCGGTATTACCGGTTATACCTGCATTGGTACTGATTGTGTTGAGTGTAGTACTGACATTGATTGGTGGTCTGATTCCATCCAGAAAGGCGTCAAAGAGCGATCCGGTAACGGCACTGAGGACGGAGTAGAACAGAGTGTGGAGCAGTAAAAAGAGAAGCATAAAGGAAATAACAAATGAAGTATAACAAGAGAAAGAGACTTCTTTTCTTGTGCTGGCAATTATCTGGATGATTATGATTTTTGGTTTTTCGTCCAGAGATGGTGATTTGTCAGGAGAAGACAGCGGAAGGGTCAGGGAGACTTGTCGGCGAGTGGTTTGTTCCGGATTTGATGAGTGGAGCGAGGTAAAACAAAAATGCATTTATCGACAAAGTGGATTTTCCGGTTCGAAAGACTGCACATGCGACGGAATACGCAGTATTGGGTACGTTGATTTTCCGGGGCAACTTATGAGATTTGGCGAAAAAAAGAGATATATCGTTGGAATCCCGTGGCTATGCGGAACGATATATGCAGCTACTGATGAAATTCATCAATTGTTTGTCCCTTTGGTCGAAGCGGTCAAGTGCGGGATGTACTGATTGACAGTTGCGGCGCGTTTATCAGAGTGATGCTTGTAACATGGATGATAAGTCGTAGAGGGAAAGAAAGAAAGTACAAAATGATGTACTGTGTAAAGAAAAATATCAGAAAGATGAGGAAAAGAAGATGAATGAATTATATGAAGCGATTGAGAAAAAATAAAAGATGCAGGATATCGAGAAAAAATTTCAGGGGTAGATGTATACAATGATATTTGTGACCAGATAGACGGAAAGGAAAACGGAACTTATTTTGTTATCAAATTCGAGGATGATGTCGTATTTGAATATCATATTACAATTCAGGATGAGGATTTTTAATCTTGGAATTCTGACGATGAAGACGCCAGAAGGTGTGTTCGAAGCAGATTTTGATGCTGAATAAAAAACTTGTGACAGCAGAAAAGACTATTGAATACTTTATCTAGGACAAAAAGACTATTAATACTTGGTTTAGGATAAAAAAGAGCAGAATTTGCATGAAAATAGACAAAATATGTATTGACGATAAAATTGTTTTGAGGTATGATTAGGCAGATTTTACGGAAAGGCAGGAAAAAAAAGATGGCAGATACAGTTCAGAGAAAAATCGCATTTGAAAATGCAGATGCAGCAGTAGAATTTGTTAATAGAGTACAACAAATTCCTTTTGATGTAGATTTAAAGGCAAAAAGAAATATGAGAATTGATGCAAAGTCTTTACTTGGCGTACTTTCTATTTGCGAAGAGAAGAATATTGAAGTAGAAGCTTTTGGAACGAGTGATGAGTTTATCGAACTGCTTTGCTGAGTATACAGCATAGTTTAGAAGAAGCTTATAAATTATGTGGTAAAGTGCTATATAGACGAGGAGAAATAAAATGAATCCATCACAGATTACAGATTGGTGTCATCAGATTATACGGTCTGTGGCAAAGAAAGACGGATTATATATTGATGCGACTATGGGCAAGGGACACGACACAAAGCTTTTTATGCGAACTTGCAGGAGAACAAGGAAGTGTGCTTGCATTTGATATCCAGTCGGAAGCAGTGTATGCAACAGAAAATTTGTTGCAGAAAGAGGGGCTGCAAGACAGGGCAACATTACTTTTGACAGGTCATGAGCATATGGATGAATATGTGCAGACAGAATCTGCCGATGTGATTTGTTTTAATTTTGGATATCTTCCGGGGGGAGATCATGCTATTGCAACAAAGACACAGACTAGTTTAGAAGCAATTGAAAAAAGGACTTACCTTGTTGAAACATGGTGGTATGATGAGTCTGTGTATTTACAGTGGCGGTGATACAGGGTTTGAAGAGAAGGATGCGATTCTTCGATATATAAAAGAACTCAATCCCAAAGAATATACAGTAATTGTAAATGAATATTACAATAGGGAGAATAATCCCCCAATTCCGGCATTTATTTTAAACGTTAAAAGGTTGGATTTCACTGTGATTGCGGTGGAATTCAACCTTTATTCTGTATTTCACGGGGAAGATATGTTATAGTATGGATAAATCAAAAGAAAGGTATGGTAAAGAGGAGATAAGCAGGAGAAAATGAAATACCGGCTTGCAGAAGCAATGAAAACTTGTATGAGAACCATGCCGGTAGAGAGATTACAGTTAAAAGAAATAGTTCAGGAATGTGGGACGACACGACAGACATTCTATCGCTATTTTCTGGATAAATATGATTTGATAAACTGGTATTTTGACAAGATTCTTTTTGGAATCCTTTGAGCATATGGGAGAGGGAACAACTGTCTATGAAGGCTTGTGTAAGAAGTTTCAGTATATTGAAGAAGAAAAGTTATTTTTTAAGGCAGCATTTCGTAATGACCAGCAGAATTGTTTAAGAGAACATGATTTCCGATTGATACTTGCTTTTTATACAAGGCAGATTGAAGAGAAGACGAAAGAACCGATTTCAGAAAATCTACGTTTTTTGTTGGAGATGTATTGTCAGGGGTCTATTTATATGATCTGTTCAGTGGGTGCTGGGTGAGAGAAAAGCACACCACAAGAGATGGCAAAGGCACTTTTGTATCGGCGATGCCGTCAGAGTTGTATGATGATGAAACAATTAAATCTTGTGTAAAATGAATGAAAAATAAAAAAAGTCAATCTGACATGTGAAAATGTGACAGATTGACTTTTTTGTAACTTTTTTATTTGGAGAAGATATTGTTAAAATAAAGACATAAGAAAACAAAACGGCAAAACAGAAAGGGAGAAAAAAAATGGCAAACAGAATTATGTTGAATGAAACATCTTATCATGGAGCAGGTGCAATTAGGGAAATTGCTACATGAGGCAAAAGCAAGAGCTTACAAGAAAGCTTTTGTATGTTCTGACCCTGATTTGATTAAATTCGGAGTGACAAAGAAAGTAACAGATATTCTTGATAAAAATGGTCTTGCTTATGAAATTTATTCTGATATCAAAGCAAACCCAACCATTGAAAACGTACAGCATGGAGTAGAGGCATTTAAGAAAAGCAGGTGCTGATTATCATTATCGCAATTGGCGGCGGTTCTTCCATGGATACATCCAAAGCAATCGGAATTATCATCGCAAACCCGGAGTTTGAGGATGTGAGAAGTCTCGAAGGCGTGGCTCCTACAAAGAACCCTTGTGTACCGATCATTCGCAGTACCGACGACAGCAGGTACAGCGGCGGAGGTTACGATCAATTACGTTATCACGGATGCTGAGAAGAAAGAGAAAGTTTGTATGCGTAGATCCGCATGATATGCCGATCATTGCAATTGTTGATCCAGATATGATGTCTTCCATGCCTAAGGGATTAACAGCATCTACCGGTATGGATGCTTTGACACATGCAATTGAGGGATACACGACAAAAAGCAGCATGGGAAATGACAGATATGTTCCATCTGAAAGCTATTGAACTGATTTCCAAATCTTTAAGAAGTGCAGTTGCAAATGAAAAAAAGAAGGCCGTGAAGGCATGGCCCTTGGACAGTATATTGCAGGAATGGGATTCTCAAATGTAGGACTTGGAATTGCTCATTCCATGGCGCATACTTTGGGAGCAGTCTATGACACACCACACGGAGTTGCGTGTGCGATGATGCTTCCAATTGTTATGGAGTATAATGCAGATTGCACAGGTGAGAAATATAAAGAGATTGCCCATGCAATGGGCGTTAAGGCGTGGATGATATGTCTGTGGAAGAATACAGAAAAGCAGCAGTAGATGCTGTACGTAAATTTCTGTTGATGTCGGAATTCCTACAAAACTGGAAGCTCTGAAAGAAGAAGACCTTCAGTTCCTTGCTGAATCCGCTTACGCAGATGCATGCGCACCAGGTAACCCAAAGATGCAAGTGTAGAAGATCTGAAAGATCTGTTCAGAAAATTAATGTAAGAAAAAAGCTATATAAGAAAAAAGAAACGGCAGAGCAGTGCATGTTCTGTCGTTTCTTTTTTTACTAGTGGTATTCATTTTGTTGAAATAAGATAATAAAATATGATGAATCGAACGATGCAGGTACGGCATATACTCTTCTATAGGAAGAGGCTGTTCGTATAAGATACAGCTATAGCAGGTGGAACCTACAAGCTCCAGTATTGTAAAAAGTAATAATTCGGCTTCCAAATCTGTGATGGAACTTTCTTGAACTAATTCACGATAATAAGAATAGAATTCACGTGATTCTTCGGATTCATCAGCAACTTGTTGTTCAAAGGCAACACGGAAAATTCCCAAGATAAATTTTTTGGAAATAAATTGCAATAATTTTGGGGTTGCAGCCAGTTTTTCTATAATGAAATCAACAACAAAAAATAATTGGTTCTCAAAACCTTCGATCGATTGTTGCAGAAGAGCATGGTGTGCTTCTGCAAAAGCTGACCGGTTTTATGTGCGATTAAAATGTCTCGCAAGTCGTATTTATCTTTGAAATACAAATAAAATGTGCCTTTTGCAAGACCGGCTTTAGAAGAAATATCGGAGATTGTCGTCTTGGCAAATCCCTTTATCTGTGAATAATTCAAATGCAGTCTGCAAAAGTGCATTTTTTCTTTTCTTTCTTATTTAAGTCTACCTTACTCATATTCCTCACTCCTGTAATGCATTCTTGAACAATACCGATATCATGCGATAAAGTTCAACAAGATATTATCTATTGTGTAACAAAAACGAAAAAAAAATCAATATAAAAATGACCAATATTCATTTTCGGCTACAAATTTGCAAATGTGAATATTGACCAATGGTCATTTGAGAATATAATAAGTTTAGAAATGAAAAAAAAGATTGGGAGATGAAAACATGATTAAGGGTGGGTAAAAAAATTGTGAAATACAGAATCACAATTTTAATTATCGGAATTTTATTATTAATTCCATCAGTTCTGGGGTATTTAAAGACCCGGGTAAATTATGATATTCTTTATTATCTGCCGGGGAATATTGACACGATGAAAGGTCAGGACATTTTAATCGATGAATTTCAAAAGGCGCATTCGCAATGGAAATCGTAGATGGCATGACGACGAAAGAAGCGGCAGACGTCAAACAGAAAATTGAGCAGGTAGACGGAGTAGCAGATGTAATCTGGTATGACTCTATTGCAGATTTATCAATGCCGATCAGTGAATTGCCTGATAACCTAAAAAGATGTATTTTATAAAGATGATGCGACACTAATGGCAATCTTCTTTGATGATACAACTTCTGCAGACAGTACAATGGATGCAATCAAAGAAATTCGAAGTGTTACAAAATGAACAGTGCTATTTAAGCGGTATGTCCTCGCAGTTGTAACAGATATTTAAGAACCTGTCTGAAAAAAGAGATGCCGATTTATGTACTGATTGCAGTTGTGTTAAGCTGTATCGTACTTTCAATATTTACAGATTGTTGGGTTTTTCCGATATTCTTTATGCTTAGTATTGGTATGGCAATTATTTATAATATGGGAAGCAACTACTTCCTCGGACAGATTTCTTATATTACAAAGGCGTTAAGTGCAGTATTGCAGCTTGGAGTTACGATGGATTATTCCATTTTCCTGTGGCATAGTTATCAGGAAAATAAGCAGCGTTTTGATGGCGACAAAGAGCGTGCGATGGCACATGCAATATCCAATACGTTTACATCGGTAATCAGAAGCTCTATTACAAACGGTGGCAGGTTTCATTGCATTGTGCTTCATGAGCTTTTTACACTTGGACGTGACTTAGGTATCGTTATGGCGAAGGGGGTTGTGTTTGGAGTAATCAGTTGTGTTACAATCTTGCCGTCACTTTTGCTTGTATTTGATAAAGCGATTGAAAAGACAACACATCGTTCCGTTATACCGCCGATGGAGAAACCTGCAAAATGGATTACAAAACATTTTAAAGTATTCGTGGTAGTATTCCTTGTTGTATTAGTTCCGGCATTGATCGGATATACAAAGACAGATGTATATTACAATCTGGATTCTACACTTCCGAAATATCTTGCCAGCATCAAGGCAAATGATAAACTGGCAGATACATTTGACATGAATGCAACAGACATGGTACTTGTTAAATCTGATATGTCAGCAAAAAGATGAAAAGCAATGCTGAAAAAGAAATTAAAAAGTAAAAGGTGTGAAATTTGCACTTGGATTGGACGATCTGCTTGGTTCATCTATTCCAAGAGATGTCATCCCGTCAGAATTGACAGAGACATTGAAACAAGGAAACTGGCAGTTGATGCTTGTTCAGTCAGAATATAAAGTAGCGTCAGACGAGGTCAATGAACAATGCACAACAATCAACGATATTGTGAAAAAATATGACGATACAGGAATGCTCATTGGTGAAGCTCCTTGTACAAAAGATCTTATTACAATTACAGATAAAAGATTTCAAGGTAGTAAGTGCGGTTTCAATCGTAGCAATCTTTATCATTATTGCGTTTGTATTTAAATCTATTTCATTACCTGTTATACTGGTATCAGTAATTGAATTTGCGATTTTTATTAACCTGGGAATTCCGTATTATACCCATACAACGTTGCCGTTTATTGCATCTATCGTAATCGGAACAATTCAGTTGGGAGCAACTGTCGATTATGCGATTTTGATGACGACACGTTACTGGAAAGAGCGAAGCAAAGGACGAGAAAAAGAAAGAAGCAGTACGAATTGCATTAGGATCATCGATTAGTTCGGTCATTGTATCCGCATTGGGATTCTTCGCCGCAACATTCGGAGTTGGATTATATTCAGATATTGATATGATTTCTTCTCTGTGTACATTGATGTCACGTGGAGCATTGATCAGTATGTTTGTTGTAATATTTATCCTTCCGTCTATGTTGATGGTATTCGATAAAGTGATTTGTAAGACAACGAAGAAAATGAAAGTATGATGATGCTGGCTAAACAGGAACATAAGGAGGTTCATTAAAATGAAAAATAGAGAGTTCAGAACGTTGATCGCAGCAGTGATGCTGACAACTTTAGTGGCAGGAAGTGTTGGAACAACACCTGCATATGTATTTGCAGCAGAGGGAAATGCGAAAGTATCGACAGAACAAAAAGATGCAAAAACATAAGACATAAGATAACGAAGAGTCGTCGAAAAATACAGAATCAACTAGTGCGAAACCGACAAAAGAATGAGACAGTATATGCTAAAATTGACGGAAGTGGAACAGTTACAGAGGTTACAGTTTCAGATCAGCTGAAGAATATTTCAGATGTGCATCAAGTTTGCAAGGATGTTTCGAATTGAGTGATATTGAAAAATGTAAAGGGAGACGAAACATTTACAACAAGTGGAAAGAATCTGACATGGAATACAGAGGGTTCTGATATTTGTTATCAGGGTAAGACAGATAAGGCTCTTCCGGTCGGAGTGAAGATCAGTTATAAGTTAGATGGAAAAAGACATATCAGCCAGTGACCTGGAAGGTAAGAGCGGCCACCTGGTTATCCGATATACTTATGAAAATACAAGCGAAAAAACAAACAATGGAACAAAAGTTCCATTTATGATGGCATCGGGATTACTGATGGATACAGATATGGTTTCGAATGTCGTAGTAAAGAACGGAAAAAATTATTTCTGATGGGGACAGAGATATGGTTATCGGATATGGTTTCCCAGGTATGACAAAGATTCTCGGAACTACGGATCTTGATATTCCGGACTACTTTGAAGTAGAGATGGATGTTACAGATTATGAAGCAATTGAAGGAATTACCGTTGCTACAAACAGTTTGTTTAATGACCTTGGCGATAAAGAAAATGATTCGAAATTAGATGACTTGGAAGGTCTTCAGGATTCTATGAATGAACTTCAGGATGCAGCAAATCAGCTGGTAGATGGTTCAGGACAGTTGAAGGATGGTCTTGATACATTACTTGCATCATCAGGAACCCTGACAGATGGTATCGGACAGCTTGCTACAGGAAGTAAGACATTGGCAGATGGAACAAAAGAGCCTTGCAAGTGGAACTGGGGAACTGGTATCAGGAAGTAAAGCACTTGCAAGTGGAACAGGTATATTAGCAAGCGGGACAAAGACATTAGCACAGGAAATGCAGATTTAGCAGATGGAGCAACAGCACTGGCAGCGGGAAATGGAAAGCTGGCACTTGGAACATCTGCATTGCTTGATGGGGGCAAACACTCTGGCAAAAGCGGGTAATGCTACATTGGCAGGCGGGCTTGAGCAGATAAATAATGGCGCTAAAGATGCGTCGGATGGAGCAACAGCTCTTTCGACAGGACTGGATGGAGCAGCTACCGGTGTGGGAGAGTTAAAAGGCAAAGTAGACGATATGGTAACCGGTGTGAATGCGTTGGCAGATGGAGCAAGAACATTAAATACAAATCTTATGAATGCATCAGCAAGCTCGAAGGAAATTGGATGCAGGAGTACAGCAGGTTGCTACAGGTGCAGCAAAGTTACATGCAGGCTTAGATGCATTGAACACAAAATTGAATCCGTCAAGTACAGGGGCAGTTGCAGAATCAGCACAGAATGTCGAAAGTGAGGCGGCAAGTCTTCAGAATCAGGCAGCCGGACTGCAGGGAACAGCAGCAGAATTACAGAATGGTGCAGCAAATCTTCAGGCACAGGCAGCTACAGCAGCGGCAGAGACAACAGCGCAGGCACAACAGGCACAGAGTCAGCTGGCGGCAGCACAACAGGCAGCGCAGACAATTTTGAATTCCGAGTGGAATTAGATGAAGGTACAGCAGCCCCAGCTTCAGGCATTGGCAAATGCATATATAGATACAACAGCGTTGGAGTCGGCAGCAGTGCAAATGACAACATATGCAGGCACAGCACAGGCATATGCAGACAGCACAAGTACAGCAGCAAATACAGCAACAAATACAGCAAATGAAGCAGCTAATGTGGCAACACAGGCAAATAATGTAAATCAGGCAGTTCAGAATACAAGTCAGGCAGAACTCGCAGGAACTGTGGCAGCATTGAATGAGGCAGCAGCACAGGTAGATGCAGGATTAAATGGAGAAAAGGGCATTAAAAATGGTATGAGTGCTCTGAGTGCAGGATTAGGTCAGTTAAGCACAGGTGCAACACAGTTGGATATGGGACTGAATGGAAATGCGGCAGCTGGTATAACAGGACTGAAAAAGATGGAGTAACATTATTACAGAGTGCTGTATATGGAGAAGATGGGCTTGCAGCAGGCCTGGCAAATGCATCTACAGGTGCAAAAAGCTTTGGCTAAAGGAAATGCTGATTTGTATGCAGGAACTACAGCGTTGAGTACAGGAGCAAAATCGGCATCACAAGGAGCAGCAACACTTGCAGCTGGAGTGAAAGATCTTAATGCAGGGGCAAAATCAGCATCAGAAGGAGCAACAGCACTTGCAGGTGGGGGCAAAATCAGCATCAGAAGGAGCAACACAGCTTGCAAGCGGAGCAACACAGGTTAATGCCGGAGCAACAACACTTGCAGCCGGAACAGTAACACTGCATAATGGAGCAACACAGCTTGATTCAGGAGCAGCAACACTTGCAACAGGTATCGGAACATTGCAGAATGGTTCAACAGCACTGATCGATGGTGTAAAACAGTTAGACGATGGAGCAAATCAATTGAATAGCGGTATGATCCAGTTTAATGAAGAGGGTATAAAAAAAACTTGTCAGTGCATTTGATGGAGATTTGAGTGCTGTTCTCGATAAAGCAAATGGACTGATCGACACATCGAAAGCATACAAGAGCTTCACAGGTATTTCAGATGGAATGGACGGAGAAGTGAAATTTGTATTTGTAACAAACAAATAACAAATAAATAAGAAATAGCAAAGAATAATAAGGAAAAAAAGACTTGACTTCCATAGGTCAGATATGGTATAGTTTTCTGGCGAATGGAAGTAGGTCTTTTTTTTTATGCCTAAAAATTGATGGCTTCGCAACCATCAAGAAACAAATTAACAAAAAAATAAAAAGCGAGGTGGAAGTCGTGCGCACAAAAATCACACTGGCATGTACAGAATGCAAGCAGCGTAACTACAACATGACAAAGGATAAGAAAAACTCATCCTGAGCGCATGGAAACAAAGAAGTACTGTAAGTTCTGTAAGTCACACACATTGCACAAAGAGACAAAAAATAGTCGTTGAAAGGAGTGAGTACGTCATGAGTGAGAAATCTCAAAAGACTCAGAAGGAGAGCTGGTTCAAGGGTCTTGACAGCAGAATTCAAGAAGATCGTGTGGCCAGACAAGATGACAGTTGCAAAAAGAGACGGCAGCGGTTGTTTCTGTATCCGTGGTCCTGGGAGCAATCATCGCATTATTGATTTCCTGGCTCAGTACGGAGTAGATTTATTAATTAAATAACTCAAAACGGACAAGAAAGGTGAGATTATGTCAGAGGCAAAATGGTACGTAGCTCATACCTATTCCGGATATGAGAACAAAGTAAAAGCCAACATTGATAAGACGGTCGAGAACAGACATCTTGAGGATCAGATCCTTGAAGTCAGAGTTCCGCTGGAGGACGTTGTTGAACTGAAGAACGGTGTTCAGAAGGTATCTCAGAAAAAGATGTTTCCGGCTATGTGTTGATACACATGATTATGAACGATGACACATGGTACGTTGTCCGCAATACCAGAGGTGTGACCGGATTTGTCGGACCTGGATCTAAGCCGGTGTACCGCTTACAGATGCGGAGATGGCTCCACTTGGGGAATCCAGCAGGACAACATCATAGTAGACTTTGGAGGTGACACAGTCAGGTTGTTGCCGGTGCGTGGGCAGATACAGTCGGGTGTGATCCAGGCTATCAACGCGCAGAAGCAGAGTGTTACGATCAATGTTGAGCTGTTCGGTCGCGAAACACCGGTTGAAATTAGTTTCGCAGAAATTAAACGAATGTAACAGTAAATGGGAAACGGGGGGGGTTATGGTTCCCCGCCATTACCACAAGGAGGTAATTGAAATGGCAAAAAAGTAGAAGGTTATATTAAATTACAGATCCCAGCCGGCAAAGCTACTCCGGCACCACCGGTTGGACCTGCTCTTGGACAGCACGGTGTAAACATCGTTGAATTCACAAAGCAGTTCAACGCTAAGACAGCAGATCAGGGAGACATGATCATCCCTGTAGTTATCACAGTTTACAACGATAGAAGCTTTAGCTTCATCACAAAGACACCACCGGCAGCAGTTCTGATCAAGAAAAGCATGCAACATCAAATCAGGATCTGGTGTGCCTAACAAGAATAAAGGTTGCTACAATCACAAAAGCTCAGGTAGAGGAGATCGCTAAGACAAAGATGCCAGACCTGAACGCAGCAAGCGTTGAGGCTGCTGCGAGCATGATCGCTGGAACATGCCGCATGGGTGTATGGTAAGGTACATTAAGACGGGCGAAAGCTATGGGTGTAACCTGACGAAAAGAATTTCCTTGATAATTGATGAAACTGATTAAATGGATGTGGGAGGGTTATCCCGACAATACCACTAGGAGGTTTATATAATGAAAAGAGGAAAGAAATACGTTGAAGCTGCGAAGACAATCGACAGAGGAACACTCTATGATGTAGCAGACGCAGTAGCATTGGTTAAAAAAGACTGCAGTAGCAAAATTCGATGAGACTATTGAGGCTCATATCAGAACAGGTTGTGACGGACGTCATGCTGATCAGCAGATCCGCGGCGCTGTTGTTCTGCCGACACGGAACTGGTAAGAAGGTACGTATCCTTGTATTTGCTAAAGGACGCTAAAGCTGAAGAAGCTAAAGCAGCCGGAGCAGATTTCGTAGGTGGAGAAGAGCTCATTCCTAAGATCCAGAATGAAAACTGGTTCGAATTCGATGTAGTAGTAGCTACACCTGACATGATGGGTGTTGTAGGACGTCTCGGTCGTGTACTTGGACCAAAAGGTTTCATGCCTAACCCGAAAGCTGGAACAGTAACTATGGACGTTACAAAAGCGGTTAATGACATCAAAGCAGGTAAGATTGAATACAGATTGGACAAAACAAACATTATCCACGTGCCAGTTGGAAAAGCTTCTTTTACAGAAGAACAGTTAAGCGACAACTTCCAGACCCTTATCGATGCAATTAACAAAGTAAAACCAGCAACAGTTAAAAAAGGTCAGTACCTTAAGAGCGTAACGATCACTTCTACAATGGGACCTGGGTAAAACTTAAATTGAAACTTTTTTAATTCCTCAGTTTTCAGAGATTGCTTATAAAAGGTTGTTAAAAGTTCGTGAATTGAAACCCGAATATGACACTTTAAGTAGTGTGATATCTCCGGTTTTTATTTATAATTTGAACAGCGTAATAATCAAAATACCAAAAATAAAAATGAAAAAAACAGGTGACATCTTGAATGATAATCTAATATAGCAATTGACTGCCGAAGACAGCAGGTGCTGTAAAGCGTAAGATGATGACGCCTGCCGAGGAAGACAAGATTTCGAATGAAGATTTTGTAAACCTCTGTGTCTTTGGATGGAGGTTTTTTAATTTGCTTAAACCAACCTTCTTAGCAGTCATGCAAAATCTAATAAGGAGGTGCACCAACGTGGCAAAAAGTTGAATTAAAACAACCAATCGTAGCAGGAGATCGCTGAAGATTAAAGATGCACAGTCAATCGTTCTTGTTGACTACCGTGGACTTACTGTTGCAGAAGATACAGAGTTACGTAAAGCATTAAGAGAAGCTGGTGTTATTTACAAAGTTTATAAGAAACACAATGATGAACCGTGCTATTGCAGGAACAGAATTGAAAGCTTGGAAAGAATTTTTTTGAAGGACCAAGCGCATTCGCTATTTCTAAAGACGATGCAACAGCTCCAGCAAGAATTATCTAGCAAAATTTGCAAAGACAGCTCCAGCTCTTGAAATGAAAGCCGGTGTTGTAGAAGGAACTTTATACGATGCAAATGGTATGAAAGCTATCGCAAATACCATCAAGAGAAGAACTTCTTTCCAAATTACTGGGAAGCTTACAGTCTCCTATCACCAACCTTGCTCGCGTTCTTAACCAGATCGCAGAGAACGGTGGTGCAGTAGCTACAGAAGCTAGCTCCGTCAGAAGAAGCAGCAGCTCCAGCTGAGGCTTAATCAGCAGAACAGAATAATCTTTTTTCAGGAATGAAATCAAGAATCAGATGCGGCTGACAAAAATTACAATTTTAAAAACGGAGGTAAATTAAAATGGCAAAATTATCCGCTCAGGAATTTATTGAAGCAATCAAAGAGTTAAGCGTATTAGAGTTAAACGATCTGGTAAAGGCTTGTGAAGAGGAATTCGGCGTATCTGCAGCAGCAGGCGTTGTTGTAGCAGCAGCAGGCGGCGAAGCAGCAGCAGCTGAAGAAAAGACCGAGTTCGACGTAGAACTGACCGAGGTTGGCCCTAACAAGGTTAAGGTTATCAAGGTTGTTCGTGAAGTTACCGGTCTGGGTCTGAAGGAAGCTAAGGAAGTTGTAGACGGCGCTCCTAAGGTTCTGAAGGAAGGCGTTTCCAAGGAAGAAGCTGAAGATATCCAGAAGAAGCTGGATGCTGAAGGCGCTAAGGTTACTCTGAAATAATTGAGACCATATCTTACCACAAAGGCGTTCGCGAATGCGAACGCCTTTCCTTTTATCGTATAGGAAACTTCGTTTCCATACGATAAAAATGCTCCGCGCGGATCGCACTGCGGCGGAATGGTAGAATGTCGCTTACGCGACCCGCCGCAGGCGGAGAATCCTGCTTCGCAGGATTCTTTTTTGCTTTATTTTTTAAAAATATCAGTTGACAGACAGAATGGATTGTGTTAGATTGTAGTGTGCACTATTGTGTTAGAGTATGCCATTTTTTATGCAATGGATTTACTTGCTTAGATACCGAAAAGTAATAGTTTCAAGAAATCAATGATAAGAACGGGGTGAAGTGTCAATGGAAAAAAACAGAATACGTCCAATTGCCACCGGCAAGAACATGCGTATGAGTTATGCACGACGGAAAGAAGTATTGGAAATGCCCAACCTTATAGAAATTCAGAAGAATTCCTATAAGTGGTTCCTTGATGAAGGTTTAAAAGAGGTGTTTGATGATATTTCTCCGATTTCCGATTACAGCGGACATCTGAGTCTGGAATTTGTAGACTTCGAGCTGTGTGAAGAAGACGTGAAGTATTCTATTGAGAAGTGCAAGGAAAGAGATGCAACATATGCAGCTCCTCTCAAGGTGAAGGTACGTCTGTATAATAAGGAAAAAGAAGAAATCAGTGAACACGAGATCTTTATGGGCGATTTACCGTTGATGACCGAGACCGGCACGTTCGTTATCAACGGAGCGGAGCGTGTAATTGTCAGCCAGTTGGTGCGTTCCCCCGGCATCTATTACGGCATCGGTCATGATAAGATTGGTAAAAAGCTGTATTCCTGTACAGTAATCCCGAACCGTGGCGCATGGCTGGAGTATGAGACTGATTCCAACGACGTATTTTACGTTCGTGTGGACCGTACCCGTAAGGTACCGATCACCGTACTGCTGCGTGCCCTGGGTCTTGGTACCAATGACGAGATTCGCGAAGTGTTCGGCGATGAACCCAAGATTGAAGCCAGCTTTGCAAAAGACACTTCTGAGAACTATCAGGAGGGTCTGTTAGAGTTATACAAGAAAATCCGTCCGGGCGAGCCTCTGAGCGTAGAGAGCGCAGAAAGCCTGATTAACGCGATGTTCTTTGATCCCAGAAGATATGATCTGGCGAAAGTAGGACGTTATAAATTCAATAAGAAACTGTTGCTGCGCAACCGTATCCGCGGTCACGAACTGGCTGAGGATGTTGTGGATACCACAACCGGTGAGATTCTGGCAACAGCAGGCACCAAGGTAACAGCAGAACTGGCTGACCTGATTCAGAACAGCGCAGTTCCCTATGTATATATCCAGACTGAGGAAAGAAAAGTCAAAAGTGCTTTCCAGCATGATGGTTGAGCTGACCCACTATGTAGATTGTGATGCCAAGGAAGCTGGGCGTGACAGAGCTGGTATACTATCCGGTACTGGCACAGAAAATCTGGAAGAGTATTCTCAGGATCCCGAGGATAGAATTGCAGAAAGCAATCCGCAAGAATGTGCATGATCTGATTCCAAAGCATATCACAAAAAGGAAGATATCCTTGCTTCTATCAACTACAATATGCATCTGGAATATGGAATCGGAGATGATGACGATATCGACCATCTGGGTAACCGTCGTATCCGTTCTGTTGGTGAGCTCCTTCAGAATCAGTATCGTATCGGTCTTTCACGTCTGGAAAGAGTGGTCCGTGAGCAGTATGACGACACAGGATGCAGGAAGGCATTTCCCCGCAATCACTGATCAATATCAAACCTGTAACAGCAGCAGTGAAAAAGAATTCTTCGGAAGTTCCCAGCTGTCCCAGTTCATGGATCAGAACAACCCGCTGTCCGAGCTGACCCATAAGAGACGTCTCTCCGCCTTGGGTCCTGGCGGTCTTTCACGGGACAGAGCCGGTTTTGAGGTACGAGACGTACACTACTCTCATTATGGAAGAATGTGTCCAGTCGAGACTCCTGAGGGTCCGAACATCGGTCTGATCAACTCCCTCGCATCTTATGCGAGAATCAATGAGTATGGATTTATTGAGGCCCCATATCGTAAGATTGACAAAAAAAAACAGATCCGAAAAATCCGTTGTAACAGATGAAGTAGTCTACATGACAGCTGATGAGGAGGATAATTACCATGTAGCACAGGCGAATGACGCCTCTTGATGCAGAGGGTCATTTCATTAATAAGAACGTATCCGGTCGTTACCGTGAGGAAACACAGGAATACGAGAGAAATGTTCGATTACATGGATGTATCACCTAAGATGGTGTTCTCTGTAGCTACAGCGTTGATCCCATTCCTTCAGAATGACGATGCTAACCGTGCGCTGATGGGATCCAACATGCAGCGTCAGGCAGTACCGCTTTCTTATGACAGAGAGCACCGGTAGTAGGAACCGGTATGGAAGCAAAAGCAGCCGTAGACTCCGGTGTCTGCGTCGTTGCAAAAGAAGGCTGGTGGTACCATTGAAAGTTCATCTCAATCTAGATCATATCAATGAAAATGATGATGGAACAAAGAAAAAAATATAAACTGACAAAATTCCTTCGAAGTAACCAGTCAAACTGCTACAATCAGAAACCAATCGTATTCAAGGGTGACATGTAGAAGCAGGACAGGTTATCGCTGATGGACCATCTACATCAAATGGTGAACTTGGCTCTTGGTAAGAACCCACTGATCGGATTTATGACATGGGAAGGTTATAACTATGAGGATGCTGTTCTGTTAAGTGAGAGACTTGTTCAGAACGATGTCTACACATCTATCCATATTGAAGAGTATGAGGCTGAAGCTCGTGATACAAAACTCGGGACCGGAAGAAATTACAAGAGACGTCCCAGGTGTCGGTGACGATGCACTGAAAGATCTGGATGAAAGAGGTATTATCCGTATTGGTGCAGAGGTTCGTGCCGGTGATATTCTGGTCGGAAAGGTAACTCCTAAGGGAGAAACAGAACTTACGGCCGAAGAAAGACTGCTTCGTGCGATCTTTGGTGAAAAAGCCCGTGAGGTACGAGATACTTCCTTGAAAGTACCACATGGAGAATATGGAATCACGTTGTAGATGCAAAAGTATTTACCCGAGAGAACGGTGATGAGTTAGCACCTGGGTGTGAACCAGTCTGTTCGTATTTACATCGCTCAGAAGAGAAAAATCTCCGTTGGTGATAAGATGGCCGGACGTCATGGTAACAAGGGTGTTGTTTCCCGAGTATTACCAGTAGAAGATATGCCATTCCTCCCAAACGGCCGTCCTCTTGATATCGTATTGAATCCATTAGGTGTACCTTCTCGTATGAATATCGGTCAGGTATTTGAGATCCACTTGAGTCTTGCTGCAAAAAGCATTGGGATTCAATATTGCAACACCGGTATTTGATGGTGCAAAGGAAATTGATATCCAGGATACACTGGAATTGGCTAATGATTATGTAAACTTCGAAGCTGGGAAGATTTTGAAGCAAAAGATAAAGAAGAAAAACTTCTTCCGGAAGTTAATGGAGTATCTGTCAGATAACAGAGAACACAGAAAACTCTGGAAAGGTGTTCCGATTTCCCGGAGACGGTAAAGTTCGTCTTCGTGACGGTCGTACCGGCGAATACTTCGACAGCCCGGTTACAATCGGACACATGCATTACCTGAAACTGCACCACCTGGTAGACGACAAGATTCATGCACGTTCAACCGGTCCTTACTCCCTCGTTACACAGCAGCCATTAGGAGGAAAGGCACAGTTCGGTGGACAGCGTTTCGGAGAGATGGAGGTATGGGCACTGGAAGCTTATGGTGCATCATACACACTGACAGGAAATCCTGACAGTAAAATCAGATGATGTCATCGGCCGTGTAAAAACTTACGAAGCAATTATCAAAGGATGATAATATTCCCTGAACCAGGTATTCCGGAATCCTTCAAGGTATTCTGAAAGAGCTTCAGTCCCTTGGTCTGGATGTCACGTGTGCGATGACGAAGACAATACAGAAGTTGAATTATGGAAACCAGTTGATTACGGTGAACACAGACCTGAATTCAATCATCGAGGCGATAAAGAGATTTCGTGATTTGAAGACAGTGAGTCTTTCGGAAACACGGATTTACACAAAACAGGAATTTGATTCTGGAGAAGAGAACTGGTTGATGTAGAAGAAGATGAACCGATGATGACGAGGCTTTCGATTTTGACGATGATTGATGACGATGATGAAGAAATTCTTGATGATGAAGAATAAATAAGAAAGGGGAAAGTCATTAATGCCAGAAACAACAAAAAAGAACAAAACTTATCAGCCTATGACATTTGATGCCATCAAGATTGGTTTGGCATCACCTGAAAAAATCAGAGAATGGTCCCGCGGTGAAGTTAAAAAACCGGAAACAATCAACTATAGAACACTGAAGCCGGAAAAAGATGGTCTGTTCTGTGAGAAAGAATCTTCGGACCTAGCAAAGACTGGGAATGTCATTGCGGTAAATATAAAAAATTCGTTACAAGGGCGTTGTCTGCGACCGTTGTGGCGTAGAGATCACAAAATCCAGTGTTCGTAGAGAGCGTATGGGGGACATATTGAGCTGGCAGCTCCGGTATCTCATATCTGGTACTTTAAAGGAATCCCGAGCCGTATGGGATTGATCCTTGACTTTCTCCAAGAACACTGGAGAAAGTACTTATATTTTGCTTCTTATATCGTACTTGATGCAAAGGCGATACAGATTTGAGTACAAACAGGTATTATCAGAGGCAGAATATCAGGAAGCAAGAGAAAAAATGGGGAAATGCATTCCGTGTAGGTATGGGCGCAGAATCTATCAAAGAGCTTCTTGAGGCAATTGATCTTGAAAAAGAATCCGTAGAACTGAAAGCCGGACTGAAAAGATGCAACCGGACAGAAACGTGCCAGAATCATTAAGAGACTGGAAGTTGTAGAAGCATTCCGTGAATCTGGAAACAAACCAGAATGGATGATCATGGCCGTTGTACCGGTAATTCCACCAGATCTTCGTCCGATGGTTCAGTTTGACGGTGGACGTTTTGCAACATCTGACCTGAATTGACCTGTACAGAAGAATCATCAACAGAAATAACCGTCTGAGACGTCTTCTTGAACTTAGGCGCTCCGGACATTATCGTTAGTAACGAGAAACGAGAATGCTTCAGGAAGCTGTAGATGCCCTGATCGACAATGGCCGCCGTGGACGTCCGGTAACCGGACCTGGTAACCGTGCTTTAAAATCCTTGTCCGATATGTTAAAAGGTAAATCCGGACGTTTCCGTCAGAACCTTCTAGGAAAGCGAGTAGACTACTCCGGACGTTCCGTTATCGTTGTTGGACCTGAGTTAAGATCTATCAGTGTGGTCTGCCAAAAGAGATGGCGATCGAATTATTCAAGCCTTTCGTAATGAAAGAACTGGTTGCAAAACGGAACTGCACACAAACATTAAAAAATGCCAAGAAAATGGTAGAGAAGACTTGAGCCAGCAGTATGGGATGTCTTCGAGGACGTCATTAAGGAGCACCCGGTTATGTTAAACCGTGCACCTACACTGCACAGTTTAGGTATTCAGGCATTCGAGCCGATCTTAGTAGAAGGTAAGCAATCAAGTTACATCCGTTGGTATGTACCGCATTCAACGCCGACTTTGACGGTGACCAGATGGCTGTCCATCTGCCACTTTCCGTAGAAGCCCAGGCTGAGTGCCGTTTCATGCTTCTTTCTCCGAACAACTTACTGAAGCCGTCCGATGGTGGCCCTGTAGCCGTTCCTTCACAGGATATGGTTCTTGGTATCTACTACCTGACTCAGGATCGTCCGGGTGCCAAGGGAGAGGGCATAATCTTTAAGAGCGTGAATCGAGGCTATTCTGGCATACGAGAACCAGGTAATCACACTTCACTCTAAGATTCAAAGTACGTGTGACAAAGACAATGCCAGGTGGAGCTGTTAAGACAGGAATTGTAGAGTCCACACTTGGGACGTTTCATTTTCAACGAGATCATCCCACAGGATCTTGGTTTTGTAGACAGAAGAAAAGAAGGAAATGAACTGGTAAATGGAAGTTGATTTCCACGTAGGAAAGAAACAGTTAAAGCAGATCCTTGAGAAAGTTATCAATACACACGGAGCAACCAAGACTGCTGAGGTTCTTGACGCTATTAAAGCAATGGGTTATAAGTACTCTACAAGTGCTGCTATGACCGTATCTATTTCTGATATGACAGTACCGCCTCAGAAGCCTGAAATGATCAAGAATGCACAGGATACTGTAGACAAGATCACAAAGAACTATAAACGTGGTCTTATTACTGAGGAAGAACGTTATAAAGAGGTTGTGGATACCTGGAAGGAAGACCGACGACAAACTTACTCATGCACTTCTTTCTGGACTTGATAAGTACAATAACATCTTCATGATGGCGGACTCCGGAGCCCGTGGATCTGACAAGCAGATTAAGCAGCTGGCAGGTATGCGGGGATGATGGCAGATACCACAGGCCGTACGATCGAGTTGCCTATCAAATCCAACTTCCGTGAAGGTCTTGACGTACTTGAGTATTTCATGTCCGCTCATGGTGCACGTAAAGGTCTTTCTGATACGGCTCTACGTACTGCCGATTCAGGATACCTGACCAGACGTCTGGTAGACGTATCCCAGGATCTGATCGTCCGTGAAGTAGACTGCTGCAAAACAGGAAGAGAAATTCCGGGAATGTATGTATCAGCATTTATGGATGGAAAAGAAGAAATCGAAAGCCTTGAAGAGCGTATTACAGGAAGATTCTCCTGCTGAGACATTTGCGATAAAGATGGTAATGTGCTTGTTAAAAGCAAACCATATGGTAACACCAAAACGTGCAGAACGGCATGATCTGCAAAGAAGGCGTGTAAATGAGAACGGAGAGCCATTAACACAGTTAAGATCCGTACAATCCTTACCTGTAAATGTAACAGTTGGTGTCTGTGCAAAATGTTACGGAGCCAACATGGCAACTGGTGAACCGGTACAGGTTGGTGAAGCTGTCGGATATCATCGCCGCACAGTCAATCGGAGAACCTGGTACACAGCTTACTATGAGAACATTCCATACCGGTGGTGTAGCCGGCGACGATATTACACAGGGTCTTCCTCGTGTCGAAGAACTGTTCGAAGCACGTAAGCCGAAGGTTCTTGCTATTATCACAGAAATCGCAGGAACGTGCAACATCAAGGATACAAAGAAGAAACGTGAGATCATTGTTACAAATCCGAAGAAACAGGCGAATCAAAAGACATATCTGATCCCTTACGGATCACGTATCAAGATTACAGGACGGAGCAGATGCTTGAGGCCGGCGACGAACTGACAGAAGGTAGTGTAAACCCGCACGATATCCTGAGAAATCAAGGGTCTGCGTGCCGTACAGGATTACCTGATTCGTGAAGTACAGCGTGTATACCGTCTGCAAGGTGTAGATATTAATGATAAACATATCGAGGTTATCGTTCGTCAGATGCTTAAGAAGATTCGTATCGAGGATAACGGGAGATACAGAGTTCCTTCCTGGAACAATTGGTAGACGTTCTTGAGTTCGAAGAGGAGAAACGAAGCAGCTTGTTGCAGAAGGAAAAGAGCCGGCTACCGGAGAGCAGATCATGCTTGGTATTACCAAGGCTTCTCTGGCTACAAATTCTTCCTGTCAGCCGCATCATTCCAGGAAACAACAAAAGTCCTGACAGAGGCTGCTATCAAAGGGTAAAGTCGACCATCCGCTGGTAGGTCTGAAAGAGAACGTTATCATCGGTAAACATATCCCAGCCGGAACAGGTATGAAGAAGTACCGTGATGTAAAACTCAACACAGATATTAAGATGGAAGATGAACTGGATCTTGAAGATGATCTGAATCTGGATGAAGATTTTGACATGAACGAAAATGTTGATCTGACAGATGAGTTCGTAGAAGAGAACACAGAAGATGCTGCAGAAACATCCGTAGAAGAACCAGCAACAGAAGAATAAAACATTATCGTAGAGATCGTTTTACTGATATACGGACGAAAACTGAAAAATATTATTTTTAGAGAGTTGATTGTTAGAAGAGATGATACAGGAACGCCGACTCAGGGTTACGCATACTGTTCATACTAGGAAAAACAACAGACTGCTAAGAGCAAAGAAAGGATTGACAAACTCGCTGTCGCTCAGACAGCTGTCAATCCTTTCTTTAACGCAATCTATTGTTTTTCAAGTATGAGCCAAGCATGCTACACATTCGTCTTCGTCCCTGTACCACCCTTCTAACATGAAACTTCTCGAAGTCCATATTTTCTGTTTTCTGTTTACTGAAAAAGATGAAGTCCTACGACAAATTTTATTAAATACTAACACGTTTAAGATATGGATATCATTCTATAGAATATCCGGTACCTTTCCGTCTCAAGTAGAGTTCTTCTTTCGAGAAAGTGGAAATCAGATAGCGACGGAAAACTTACCGATAGACAGATATTGAGGGATTGGTTCAGGCTCCGGGTTCTGTGTGCTTGGAAAGTCTTGAAAAACGGAAGATTACGCGTTAAAGCAATGCGAGGCAACTGTCTGAAGCGGCAGCGAGTTTGCCGAGCATTGCTTTGTTTTTAGTAATCTTTCGTTTTTCTTAGTCTTTCCTGTATACAGAACCCGGAGCCTGAAGCAATCCCTCAATGTCTGTCTATTAGAATAAACTTTATAAGTGCTATCTGATTTCGTCCAATTTTCGAAGAAGAATCTCTACGATAAATTTATATTTAGATAGTCTCTCCATTTTTATATCTCTGAAGTACATTCTGGATACGCTCATTCGGACTGAGAATCTCGCTCAGGGATCCATCATGATTCAGAGTATCAATGATCAGAGCAATGTACTTGCTCATATCACAGTTAATATAATATGGTTTTGAAAGAAGGTTTGGTGTCTGATAGATGAGGTTTGTTGTCAGGATACCATCAATAATACCTTCTTCATAAGCTTTGTCAAACTTCTCCATTCCGTTAGTAAACAGACCAAAAGTAGCAGCGGCAAAGATACGTTTTGCTTTACGTCTCTTTAATTCTGTAGCAACTTCAATGATACTGTCTCCGGAAGAAATCATATCATCAATAATAATTACATCTTTGCCCTCTACAGAAGCTTCCAAGGAACTCATGAGCAACGATAGGGTTACGTCCGTTTACAATCTGAGTGTAATCACGGCGTTTGTAGAACATACCCATATCCAGACCAAGAACGTTTGCCAGATATACAGCACGGTTTGTACCACCTTCATCCGGACTAATCGCCATCATATGTTCACTGTCGATCTGAAGATCCTTTACCTTGCGAAGAAGACCTTTGATGAACTGATAAGTTGGTGAGATTGTCTCAAATCCACTCAGCGGAATCGCATTTGATACACGAGGGTCATGAGCATCAAAAAGTGATAATATTGTCAACTCCCCATACGGACAAGCTCCTGAAGCGCAAGTGCGCAGTCAAGAGATTCACGGGAAGTTCTCTTATGCTGACGGCTTTCATAAAGGAATGGCATAATAACGTTGCGAATACGGCGTCCCTTACCACCTACAGCAGCAATGATTCTCTTTAAGTTCTGGAAATGGTCATCCGGTGACATATGGTTTGTGTTTCCTGTCAGAGAGTAAGTAACATTATAATTACATACATCAACCATCAGGTAAATATCTTTTCCTCGTACGGATTCTCCAAGGATACCTTTGGCTTCACGGGAACCAAAACGCGGTACGCTGGCATTGATCAGATAATTCTCTTTCTCATATCCGGAGAAAGCAACATCATTCTTGTGCTCGTGAGCGCTTTCGCGGCGCCATTTAACAAGGTAATCATTTACCTTATTTCCAAGCTCTTCACAGCCAAGTAAAGGAATGATTCCAAGACTTCCTACTGGTATGTTCTCCAAGATACGTTCTGAACGACTTAACATGAGTCATAATCCTCCTAATGTTCTAACTTCTTTTTAATACGTATATCATCACCGACTATTTTCAACAGACTATATCTGCTTGTAATTCTGGAGAAAAAAGAACGCTCAGTATAAAGATCAGCGAGCGACTCCAAAGAAAGGTTTGTTGAAATAATCGTTGATTTCCTATGCAGCAGCCTTTCATTGATGCAAGTAAAAAACTGTGATGCAATAAAGGCGTTTGTGTACTCTGTCCCAAGATCATCAATAATAAGCAGATCACAGTCAAAAATGTATTCACACATGTTATGTGCATCAATGTCATTTTTGTCAAATGCATTCTTGGCAAGAGTATTAAAAAGCTGTGGAGCAGAAAAATACAAAACAGAATATTCTCTGTTCATAATCTCTTTTTTGCGATACAGGTGGAGAGAAAGGTTTTCCCCAACACCGACATCTCCATAGAAAAAGAGATTGTTAAACTCTGTACCAAAGCTGTCGATAAAATGATGGCAGATGCGCAAAAGTATCTTCCATCATGGAACGAGAAGAACGTCCTGTTTTCTTATCGTAATGTGAAACCGGATAATAGTCAAGTCTGAAATTGCTAAAATCTGCTTCTACAGGGAATTTTTAATATTTGACTGGTCATAAAGCAATCCAATGATCGCTTTTTTGAAACAATGGCATTTTTTATTACCAATGTATCCGGTATCTTTACAATCCGACAGTCGTAAACCGGCTCCAGATAATCTTCCGGGAAGCCGGCTGATTTGAGCAGATGAATCTTACGATTACGTAATTCTGCAAGATCTTTCTTTAAAGCATCAACTGCACTGGTATCTCCATCAAGTAGTTTCTTTCCGTGCTGAATAGACAGTGAGGCAATGGAGTCATCAAGTGTTTTGAATTCAGGGAGCTTTTTATAGACTTCTTCATACCGGCCACCTGAATGTCATGGCTATGTAATTGTTTCTGCTCATATTTACGCATGATTGCATGGTACTGTGAATTTTTTAATCCCATGAAAAGACTCCTTTTAAATTCTCTTAAAAATAATTGATCTTCTAAACTATTGTTTTTTTCATTAGTTGTTTTTTAAAAGCTGCTCTTCTTCAGAGAATCCATGTCGTAGGAACGTCTCTCAAAATTATTCAGATTTCTTGTGACATTCTTTTTGGTTTTGTGACAGGACTTCTATGTAAGGAACGTTCTTTTTCTCGAATTCATGATCTAAGGCATTGATATCAGTCAGATGATGAATATTGCATTCATACCATTTTTGTGAGAATGGAGTCAGCATATTCAAAACTTGGCTGATGTGTGGCAGAGATTGTTCTGCGGCAGGCTTCCTGAATGATGTCAGCGGAAAATCCATAAGTATCAGCCCATTTATTAATATATTCCAGTTCGGAAGAGGCAGGTCCTCTGTTCTTAATGCCGAATGCATTCAAAACCGTGTAGCAGTTACGGCTGTATGCAGCAGCCTGTTCTTTTGCCTGTGATATAGTTTCAACTCCGTTCTCTACCCAGGAAATGGCAACCTTTCTCGATATAATGCATACTCTTATGTCCGTTCTCTACACAGGATTCAATCAGATATTCAATCAAATCAGCAGACATATGCAGCGTATCATAGAAATAAGTAATTGTGTCGACATCCGTATGCGTCAGTGTCTTGCCAAGGTACTGTTCTGTGATAAACAGGAGAGACTTGATCTCCTTCCTGGGCACGGAATGTATCAAGAGGAACCGCATTGGAAACAGGAGTCTGGATACTGCTTTCTACCGGTGCAGAAACAGCTTCTGAGCGGAACTCTGTTACCGGAGCTACCGGAGTCTGAGTTGGAATTGAATCCTGTGGATAGCCTGATGCACAGCCGGAAAAATCAGGTGTATCTCCACAAGTATTCTCTTCTTCATCGCGAAGAAATTCAACGGCAGTGATTCCACCGTCCGGTCCGTGTCCAAGTCTGAGAAGACCGACAGATTCCCAGTAACGGAAAGCGCGAAGAACATCATTCTCTGTATTATTCAGATAATCTGCGATCATGGAGATGCTCAGAGAAGATGCAGCATCCTCAACATGGCGGAGAAGAAAAAAAGGTATACTTTTTACAAACTCTCCGTTCGCATTCGCCATATAATGATCTACAAAGCTGTTCGGCAGCATTGTCATATTCATCTGAAAATTATTCTTTAAAAAACCAAAGTCTTCATAACTTATCCTGCTTTCTCTATGTATTAACCAATTGCCACTTGTTCTGTCTGATGAGGGGCAACCTGAAATCTATATCTTCTTCTCTTTTAGTGTGAATATTATAACATCATATGAGAATCTTAAAAAAGAATTTTCGAGTGGGTAACTAGGACTTTTTGTAGATAACTATGTGGAGAAAATGGGATAAAAGTGTGGAAAAAGTTCACATGCATGTGGATATCTATGTGAACTTTTCCACAGAATAGTTTAGCAAAGTTATTGAGAAAGCCTTATTTTAAAATGTCTTCGCCGATTTTGACAACGTCTCCGGCTCCCATTGTGATCAGGAGATCTCCGGATTTGCAGTTTTCTTTAAGGAAAGCTTCTATTTCTTCAAAACTTGAAGGTAATGTGCA